>Ga0194060_10001551_pt1 | contig 16381 bp, 7 predicted proteins | sample SepL225m_MetaG_FD_163427 | JGI IMG/M metagenome (GOLD analysis project Ga0194060, IMG submission 163427) | Anoxic zone freshwater microbial communities from boreal shield lake in IISD Experimental Lakes Area, Ontario, Canada - Sep2016-L222-5m | ecosystem: Environmental > Aquatic > Freshwater >...
TTTCGGAGAGGCGTTTCAAATCAACCGGCCTGCCGTCAACAGCAACAGTGGTTTCGGTGAATTCCAACACCTTGGGCGTCTGTTTCGGGCGCGTCTTTTCAAAAAGTTGCGCGACTTCCATCGCGTCGAGGGCGCGGTCGAACAGCATCACGTCGCGCACTGAACCGTTGAGCGAGCCCGGGCTGCCAAGGCCCCACATGCTGCAATCCGGCGCAATCAGAATGGGTGCCTTTAACTTATCGGTGTCGAACGGCACGCCTTTGGCTGACTGCACGAGCCGGCCGTCAATGTAGAGATTGGCGGTGCCGTCTGCTTCGTAGGCATACAGCACCAATTGCCATTGGCCTGGGGTTATAGCGATGTTCCCGGCCATGGAACCGATGGCATCATGCTTGCCGCCGCTGAAAACGTCGAGCTGACCTTTGTCACCAATCCGCAGATAGGCGGCGGCATTTTTGTCGAGCCAAGTGAGATCTCCGACAATCCCCACGAACAGGGTTCCGCCACCTTTGTATTCTGACTTGCGGCTGAACAGCCACCCACCGATGGTGAATGAGTTTGACTGGTGCACCGGGCTGGCCGGGATCTCGGCCCACTGATAGCCGCCTTCGAAATTGACCAGGCCATTTTCCCATTCCGTGTTGATCAGCTTGCCGTTATTTCCATTGCCGGACTGATCATGGAGTATGTTGCCTTCTCCCTTGTCCATCGGCCAGTAGCCAACGGGCTTCAAGGCAAGCACGGTCTGATGCCTTGCGGTGTCAGCGGCCGGTATTTCGGAGCCGGAAGCTGACATCACTTGGGTGGTGATGGCCAGGGTGAGGGATAAAGATATTATATTTACTGCACTCATTGTGCATCCCCCTTCGCACGCGGTTGGTAGTCCGGCACGATCCCCGTCGGGGTTTCCTTCCAGGCGAAGCCATCGGGCACCTGAATCGGTTGAACATCGGCCAGGCGTTGGCGATCCACGGCGAACTCGAAATCCGGGCCGCTGACTTTTTGCGCCGTGCCTGCGAGTGTGAGCTCGCGGCAGCCGATGGTCAAACCGCGCACGCCGCCCTTGGCATCGGTCACGGTCAGCAGTGCTCCGGCAGTTGCTTTGATCAAGCCTGCACTCAACTCAGTCGGCGATTGGGCCACCAGATACTGCACAACGGTGCCACCAACGAGCGTGAGCGTGATACGCGTCTGACCGTTGCGGAATTCTTTCGCAAACGCCGCGATGCGCTGCTCGTAGGTCTGCCCTTGCGAGATCGGCACCAAAATTGTGACGATCGGCGCATCGGCGGAAAATGTGGCGTGGAGATCGACGGCCGGGATGTAGCCGCTGACCATGCTGGGAGCGGCATTAGCCCAGCCGCGCCAGGGATACTTGTCGCCGAACCACGTCGTGTAGGCCACCGTGCCGGGAACCGCGTGCAGGATCGCCAGGTTCACATTGTCGGCGTTGGCAGTCAGCACGCGTTGTGCGGCCGCGTCACACTGCACCTGCTCCCTGGTGAAGCCCGGAGCGAGCGGGCTGCGCTTGGCGTCCTTGTCGGCATACTCGCGATTCGTGGCCAGACCCGGCGCCGGAAAGTGCCAGAGCTGCGTGAGGGTTTGCGCCGGTTTTCCGGCGATACGCCGGGCCATGTCGGTCACGATCCAAACGTTGACCTGCCGCAGGTAGATGACCTGACGGGTGTGGGTGGCGTCAAAGGCCTGGGGCAGCTGGGCGTTGTGCGTTTCGACAGCGGCAAGCTGGGCGGCGATTTCAGCCTCGGCAGCGCCGTATTTCACAGCGTGCTCGCGGACTTCCTTCGCGACCATCGGTGGGGCGCTCTTGAAGGTGCGCGTCCAGACCCCCTGAACAAAGTCGAAATTCGCCGACGTGTGCCACAGTTGATCTGGTATGGTTTGGCGATAGCCGGCGTTAGCAAAACCTGGAAGCTGCCCGCAGCCGTCGATCAGCAGGTTGTTGGCGGTCCAGGGCGCGTCTTCACCCTTGTATTCCAAGACCCACAGGAAATCCTTTCGCTGATTCTCGGGCAGGTGATTGACTCCGTAGGGCGGCGATTCGCGATCGACCAGCAGATGCCGACCGTAGGCACAGAGCTCGATGCCGTTGTTGTCGGCATGATTGTGCCCCGCGCCGGGCCGACTGCTCTTAAGAAAGAGCGAGGAGCTTTCCGCATCCCAGCCGTTGCGCATCAGGTAGTAGCCGCTATACGGAAAAGCGATGGACGTGAAGGCGGGCGCCGGGAGTCCTTTCTTGCCTTGGTAAAGCATGCAGTCCAGGATCTGCTCGGCCAGCGGATCATAGAACGGATCCGATTTCTCGCAGGTTTCCTGCATGTCCCGGCCGTAGCTGTTGTTGCCCACCGAGGGCATGGTGCCGGAGGCCAGGCGCAAGCTGTTGAACAGGCGCTTGCGGTTGATGGCGGCCCCATGGATCTGCGCGACCCAGTCCGGCAGGGGTTGGCCGGAGAAGAGTTCTGCGATGCTCGTGCTGGCGGGAAAGAGGTGGGCATTGTAGTTGAACGATTGCTCCAAGTCGCCGCCATCCGGGAGGATGAAACGGGCTATTGCGCCGTTCTGCAAACGGTCGATCCCAAGAGCTTCCCAGGCTGCAGCATCGCGCATCTCCGGCAGGTATCGGGCTAGAAGAACCAGTGATTTCGCCATTTGAATCTGTTGGTTGCCAACGCAATTACGCGGGTCTTTCAGCGGTTTGGCTATGTCATCCGTGGCGGCAAAAATCACGATATTGGCCACCGCCAGGGCGGGAATCGACTGGGCAGTCGCATCGTGTGGTAGCTTGACGACGATTTGGCGTATCACGTCTAACCACCCCTCGCTGTAAATGCAGAAGCCCATGCCGAAATCCCAGGTTCTTGGCGCACCATAACTGTTGGGCTGGGCACGTCCGGCATTGTCCAAATTGTCGAACTCCGTCTTGGCTGCAGTGGCAAAGCGTTCCGTCTCGCTGAACCACTTGGCGAGGTCTTCAGCCCCCTGTGGAGCCTTGGGCGGGCGGTATTTTATGCCCGGGGCTTGGCGCAGACGCGCCACCAAAAGATCGCGGTAGGCCTCCAGCGCCTCTTGCGCCTTGCCAGCCTGCTGCATGGCGATAATCGGCTTGATTTCGGGATTGGCAGGATCAAGCAGACTGACCAACTTTGCCGCCACAGCGGCAGGATCGCTGGCATCGTAAGCCGGGGAAAGTCGCTCCGGGCCCCCGGGCACGGCGAGGCCTTGGGCCGCGATAAGGTCACGGAGCGAGGGGCAATCCGGCGCGGAACTAGCCAGCCGCAGGCCGGCATCGTAGATCCGGTAGCTGGGCGGCACCGGGCTGCGAAAGCCGCTGGTGACATCGTTGTCGAGCGCCACTGAGCCTCCGCGCTGCACCCGCCAGTTGGACTTGTCCCAGAAGCGGTCCCAGCACCATTCGGCCACATTGCCGCTCATATCATATAGCCCGAAGGGGTTGGGCTTCTTCAGCCCTGGCCGGTGCGGGCTGACCTCTTCGCCATGAGCATTGTTTATGGTGTGCCAGGCAGAGGGATTCTCCGGGCTGGGCACGGATTCATCGCCCCAGGAATACTTCGTCGTGGTGCCAGCCCGACAGGCATATTCCCACTCAGCTTCGGTCGGCAGACGGTAGCCGTTGGCCGCCAAGTCTGCGGTCACATTGTCGCTCATGCCGGTTCGGAAGACTTCATTGCCGACGCGATAGACCGGAGTCCGGCCGGCCCGTTCGCTGGCGGCATTGCAGAACTTGACAGCGTCATACCAGGAGATGGCGGAGACCGGATGTTCAGGTGTCTCCCCGGCGCCCGGACCGAAGTCATATCCCTTCGTCAGCGCCCAGACGCGGACCGCCGACCATTCACCATGCGTCAATTCCAATGCGGAAAGGCTGAAGCCGGCAATCTTGGCACTCTGCCCGTCGCTGCTGGGCTGAACTGGAATATGACACATACTTTTTCCGGCATCTTCAGCCATCAGCACGCTGCTTGCGATGAGCATGCTGATTATCACCATTTTAAAAGACTTAGGTTTTACCATGCTTTCCTTTCAGATTCTGTTGGAAGCTGGTTCATTGGTGCGGTGCTGTGATCATAAAACTGCGTTCGACCATGCGGGCGGACTGCACTGCGGGCTCAATGGAGCGGCCAAACTGGGCGGCGCGGATTGTAACCTTGATCGGGAAACGGCTGCGGGGCGGGATTTCGGTGAAGGTCAGCGTGTTGCCGGAAACCCGCGCCGGCCCCACGATCACGCCATACTCCACAGGCAATCCGGCATCGGAAACCGCTTCCAATTCCAGCTGCTTGGTTCCAGCCGGTTGATCCGGGATTTCCGCGAAGGTGATGGTCTGGGGCTTTCCGGTTTTGGTACTCGCGAATCCCAAGCCGAAGGGCTGGATTGACGGGCGGTATTCGTCGTCGCCCGGATGTCGGACATAGATCATTGAACTCCAGAGTCGGTCAACGATCGGGCGGATGGTGTCGGGTCCGGTCATCATAGCATTCCCGGAGAGCCAGGCGATTTGGATTTGGCCCTTGTCGGAATGCCCGAGCTCCTGGCCCGCGCCCGTGGTGAAGTTATTGGGAATCTTGTCGAGGAACGCGGGCTTGAGAGTGAAGGTGACACCGTCCTCTCCGACAACGGGGGTGACCCCTTCAAACAGGCCACTGTCTTGAACAGCCGGGACTGAACCGTCGTTACGGAGGATTACCGGAATCTGGGTCTTGCGGGTCCAGTTGACGTTCATGAGTTTTTCGACGGCCTTGGCCATTTCCTCATCGAAGAACCAGACCCCGTTCCTGGTGCTGTCCGTTGCGGACTTCGCAGGTTGCGCAGGGGATCGGTTGGGGTTGCCCATGTCCAAGTCAACGACCCAACCGCTGTCAATGTCCACCGGTTTGAGGACGGCGCCGGCGTCCGGCAGGCGGGCTGGAACGACTTTGCGGATATACATCGCGATCATGTCCGCTTCGGCGTCGGTCATGGCGAAATGGCTGCTGCCGCATTCCATCAAATAACTCATGGGCCGCTGGGTCGTGGCCCGGTCTTTGCCGATGGCGATCGGCCCCCAGGGGCACCCTCCGTTTTTAGTCCAATCTTTCTTCTGCTGGTTCCATTCCGTGAAGTTGCCGGCAACCTCAAACAGAGGAACTTGCCGATTGTTCGGAAGGCCGAAGTCCGTCCCGCCCTTGAAGACGATCTGGGCGAGGCAACGCTCTGGTTTCCAGTTTGCCAGCTGCTGTGCAAAACTCACCGTGGAGGAGTGCCCGAAGGGCAGCCACGGAGCGCTGGCGATCTCCGCGTAGCCGGACACGGTCGCCAGTTCGTCCAGCGCTTTCTGCAGGACCGCCCCATCCTGGTCAGGATGCTCAAAAGACTGGTCAAAATAGGGATAGAACCAGACCATGGCCATGTCCGTGTCGCGGCATGCCTGGCGGATGGCAGCATTTTCCGCAAAGCCTTGTTCCCCCACATTCTGCTGAGCGAGGACTACGCCACGGATGTTCCGGCATTTCTCCGGAATCCAGAGGAATGCGTTAGTGGTCTGCGGCTTGCCCTTAGCGTCTGTAAACGGCACGGAAGCCACGAACTGAAACTCCGAACAGCGCGTATTGCGGACAACGGGTTCTGAGCTTGCGGATGTGGCAGCGGCGGCCAGCAGAATGGCCAGCACGGCAACGCCGGAGATCTGTTTCGGGTTTCTCATTTGCGTCGACTAATGCCTGCCTGTAAAAATGGCGTGTAATTTTTTCATGTCGAACTTGGATGAGCGGTCGTATTTGTATATGCCGTTCTGCTCCTGCTCCACGTCAGTAAGCTGGGTGTAGCACCAGCCGGAGATGTAGGGCTGCGAATTGATCGCAGCCACCAGCCCCTTCAGGCGCACATAAAACTCGCCGAGGTTTTTTGGCGCATCACCGTAGCCCCAGGAATTGTCGGCAAACGGGCGGTTCTCGGGGGCGATCCACTTGATGCCGCCGAACTCAGCTACGAAGTATGGCTGCCCCGTGTAATCGCATTCCAGTTTGGGCATATTGCGGAAGACAGGTTCGCCCTCTGTTGGCGCGAGACGTTTCAGGAGTTCTTCGGGGTCCTGCGTGTAATCGTGGCTTGTCCACAGGTCGGTCCTTACATGGATAAAGCCGCTGGCGTCGTTCACGGGACGCGTCGGATCAAGCATTTTGGATAGCTTGTAGCAGTCGAGATGCAGCCGGTTGTGAACACGCAAATCCGATGACTGGTGGGTCTCGTTGAGCGGGGTCCAGGCGATTATCGACGGATGGTTGCGGTCGCGGACGATTGCCTCGGCCCATTCGGGGAGGAAGTTGCGCGCTGAAAGAGGCTGGCTCGAATTCGCGCCCCAGCTCGCTGATTCGCCCCAGGTCAAATAGCCCAGCTTGTCGGCCCAGTAGTGAAAGCGCTCCTCAAAGACTTTCTGGTGGAGGCGGGCTCCGTTGAAGCCGGCCTTCATGGAAAGCTCGATATCGCGCTTGAGAGCTCCATCGCTTGGGGCTGTCCAGACACCGTCAGGATAGAAACCCTGGTCGAGGACAAACCTGAGGAAGACAGGTTTGTTGTTTAGGAACATCCTGTTTCCTTCGACATGGACCTTGCGTAGTCCGGCATAGCTTTTAACGCGGTCTACAATTTTCCCTTTTGCATCTAGCACTGAAAGTTCCACGTCGTAGAGGAACGGCGATTCCGGACTCCACGCCTTCGAGGACTTCAGGACGGTCTCGCAGGAGATATTGTCCAAGGCGCTGGCTTCTGCTCTGCCCACAACCTTGGAACCGTCCTTGACCAAGGCCCTGAATTTGAATCCCTGCCTCACTTCGTGATACCTGGGCGTAAAGATGAATTTCGAGCCGTCGAGATCCGGAACAATCTGACAGGACTCCAGTCCGCATTTTCCGGCGGCTTCGAGCCAGACTGTCTGCCAGATGCCGGTGGTGCGCGTGTAGGCGGCGCCAGACGACTGGTATCTGGCGCACTGCTTTCCGGCAGGCTGTGTGAGGGTGCCTCCCGCAGGGTTGCCGCTAAGATGCGTGTCATCATAGGCCCTGACCACAAGGTTATGGGAAGCTCCAGCCTTCACAAGATGCGTGATATCGAATTCAAATGAGCCCATGCCGCCCCAGTGGCGTCCGGCAAGCTTGCCGTCCACAAAGACATCCGTCTCATAGTCTACGCCGCCGAAGTGGAGGATGACGCGCCTGCCGTCCCATGCGAACGGTATTTCAATGGTGCGTTGATACCATACGCAGTGCATGAAATCGGTGTATGCGACTCCAGAAAGTTTACTCTCCGGGCAGAACGGGACATTGATTTGTTTGGTGAAACCAACCGATTTCTGAAATTCCCGTTCGAGTCCCGACACACCGAAATCAAAATCGAAGCTCCATTTGCCGTTGAGGTTAATCCAGTCTTCGCGTTCGAACTGCGGACGCGGATGCTCAGGCCTCGGTATCTTTGGCGCTTTTGCCTTCATCTTGAAATGTCTCCCTTGCTTAGCCATTTGGTTGGTTATTTTTGGATGGAATATCGCTCAATTCATGTTGGTTCTCATAACTGCGGCAGCCATCGAACAGATTTCCGAGCTCGCGCGGATGAACTTTCATTGATTTTTCTCCAGGGCTTTCCCGGCCATACTGCCAAGGACCTCAACCTCGGTGAGAGCGGCCGCTTTTCCCGGCGGCACACCCGTGAACGTGATGCGCAGAAAGCGTCCGGATTCTTTAGCGGCGACCACCTGCGCGCGATCTTGCTCACTCCCGCTATAGCCGGTTTGGTCAGAGATCAGCTTCCAATCGCCGGTGCCGGATTGGGATATTTCAATGAGATAACGCCAATTGCCCGCCGCTGGAAAATGCAGTTCCGTCTTGCTGACCGCCACAATTTTTTCCAGATCCACACTTAGCCAGGCATTCCGGTCGCCCGCGTCCGCCTGCCAGAACGTAGCGATGTCTCCGTCATTGGCCATGCTTCCACTATGCCCTGCAGTTTCGCTGCTGACGCGGGTCGGATTCTGCAGGCCTAAACGCATCAGGGCATTGGCCTCCATCGTCCCCTTGAATCTCACATAGGGCCGCTCCTTTACCGGCGCCGTCATGCCCGCCCTATAAACCGGTTCGCCCAGCGAGGTGATTTCAAGGGTTGCATCCTCCACCCCGGGTGACGTGGCGCGGATGACCGTTTTGCCCGCGTGGTAGGAACGAAATTCCATGGCCGCCTGTCCGTCCCGAATCGCGATGTCGGAGTCCGGCGCAAAGGTGATGGCCGGGCCGGTGGGAAATTCACCCGGACCGGATTCAACCGCGAGCGTCACCGGCGGACAGTTGCTGACCGCTTTGCCGCTCCGGTCAACCACCGTGACGATGATTTGCGCATCATCCGTCCCATCAACGCTTGTCAGGATGGTTTTGTCCGCCGCCAGCTTCAATCCGGCAGGAATTCCATTTTCCGGCCACTCCGGGGGCGGGATGTTTTTATAATCGTTGCGATACCAATACCACATCCGTTTCGGCAGCCGGAAATAATCCACCATGCCCATGGCCCCGAAATTCCGTCCCGCGATGCTGCCGTGGTCGAACGCGCACCAGATGGCTTCACCGCTCCGCCACGGCAGGCGCCACGAACCAATCTTGTTTTTGTCCGCGCCGGGCGTGCTGGTCAATTCCCCCCAACCCGCCTCGTATTTTCCAGGCCGGTCCGCACTGGTTGAACCGTATTCGCTCACCACGCTGGCCACGCCGGGATTCACAAACAGCCGGGCACCGTCGCCGTTGTAGCCCGCCACGTCGCCCAATTTATCTATGTCGCCGCGCTGACAGCCCCCAATGGCTGCAGGGCGCGTGGGGTCGAGTTCATGGGCATAGGCCACCAGTTCGGCAAGGAACTTTTGCACCTTCGGCATTGTTTCCTTCGCGCTGAAGAACGGCTCGTTACACATGCTCCAGGCGATGACACTGGGATGGTTGCGGTGAATGCGAACCATTTCGCGAAGGCTGTCTTTGACGCTGGCCTCAAATCCCGCCTCGTCCGCAACGTTCGTCGGATACGCGCTGGAATTCCAATTGCCGTCACCTTTGAACCCGCCCATTCCCCAAAAACAATTCTCCGACCAGAGCAACATTCCCAGTTGATCGCACGCCGCCGTAAATGCTGGCGCGTGCGGATAGTGCGAGCCGCGGATGAAATCCATGCCTGCGTTTTTCACCATGTTCACGTCACGGAAAAACCCGCTGTCAGCCACGGCATCCCCCCAGCCGGCATGATCCTGATGCACATTCGCGCCCTTGAGATAGTGGTGCTCCCCGTTGAGGAGAAACCCTTCGTCGGCCGTGAATTTGAACCACCGGAAACCCAGCGGGGAAGTGAAATTGTCTGCCGGTTGTTCGCCGTCGAGAACGGTGGTTTTCACCGAGTAAAGATAGGGGCTGGCGGGAGACCATAACCGCGGGTTTTTCACGGCATCGCTGGTCTGGTCAAAAATCGCCGTGGAATGGGCCGCGACCCTTTGCGTGGATTTCATCTCGGCCGCCAGTTTTCCATCGGCATCCAGAACCCGCGTTTGTACCGTGACTGGCTTTTCCTGACCGGAGTCATTGACCACCTCGGTCTTGACGTTCACCGTGCCGGATTCTTTCGATACCTGCGGCGTGGTGACATAGGTGCCATACCAGGCCACATGCAGTGGCGAGGTTGCGACCAGTCTCACGTTGCGGTAGATACCCCCGGAGAAAACATGTTCGCCCGCCCGCGGCGCGAGGCGCGCATCCCAAAGATTGTTGACCCGGACCGCCACGACGTTGTCGCCGGCCTTCACTGCGTCCGTGATGTCCAAGGTAAATCCGGTATAACCACCCCGGTGTTCACCGGCGCGCTGGCCGTTCACGAAAATCTCCGCAACCTGAAACACGCCATCAAATTCCAGGTGAATTCGTTTCCCCGCCCATCCCGCCGGCACATGAAAATGTTTCCGATACCATCCGTAGCCGACATAAAATTCTTTAGCCGCAAAATACGGCATGGAAAATGAGTGCGGCAGACCGATGTCGTCCCACTGCAGATCATCAAACGCCACCGCACTGGCGGATGCCGGATCACCCGGTTGAAACTTCCATTCGCGATTGAAGTTTAAGGTTTGGCGTAAATCGGCAGCAGGCGCTGCGGCAGCTGATAAGGCAACGCCTAACACAGCGATGAGTTGTAAAATGTTCCCTTGATGGATCATTAGTTATTACAGGCCTTCCCCTGAATGACCCGCACCCCGAAGCCTTCCACCGTCAAGGCGCCGGATGCGGCTTCACCTGTTATCATATCCGTGAATGCGCCATCGGGTGTCAGGTCCACGCACCGGGGCTGCTCGTTAAAGTTCATGACGAAGATAAAATTCCGTTCCCCATCACTGCGCCGCTGGGCGGTAACCCCTGCGGGCAGGTCCACCGGGAGCGCCCGGACAAGCTTCAGGTCGTTTGCCAGAACCCCATAGAAATCATCCAGGAACCGCTCCCCCATCCGGGCGGCGTGATAATAGGCCCGCCCTTTTCCGAAAGCGTTGACCGTCACCGCCGGTCGGCCGGCATAGAAATCCTCGGCATAGGTGGCGAGGGTTTCCGCGCCCTCGGCGTGGATGAGGTCGCAGAAGATGTGCGCGGGATACTCGCCGGAGAGCCCCATCGGATTCCCGGGTCCGAACCGCACGGCATTGGTCTCGCCAATTGCGAGGGCATCAATCTCCTCGGACCAGAGCCCCAGCACCCGGCGCAACGGACCGGGGAATCCGCCCAGGAAACAGAGGTCGTTCTCATCCACCCACCCGCTGAGATAGGTGGCCACGACCACGCCACCGGCCTTCACGAACGCTTCGAACCGATCCGCCACGCCCGGACGCAAGAGGTAAAGCATCGGGGCGATCACGAGTTTGTAGCGCGACAGATCCTGATCCATATCGATGGCATCGAAGGGAATCCCCCGCGTCCAGAACGGGGCGGCATGCGCGATGCAGGTAGCCAGGTAACGCTTCTCGCCGTCATTGCGGGGCCCCTTCGCATCCTCCAGCGCCCAGCGGTTTTCCCAGTCGAATACCACAGCCACCTCCACGGGCGTCGCCGAACCGGCCACGGGCGTGAGCCGGCGCAGGTCCTGGCCCAATTCCGCCACGTCGCGGAACACACGGGTGTGTTCATGTCCCGCATGGTCCACCACCGCCCCATGAAATTTTTCTGAGGCCCCGCGGCTCTTGCGCCACTGGAAATACATCACCGAATCGGACCCGTGCGCCACGGCCTGCAGGGACGACAGCCGGTGCATTCCGGGCCGTTTCAACTTCGACACCGACTGCCAGTTGGTCACGCTCGGGGTCGACTCCATCAACAGGAACGGCTGCCCGCCGCGCAAGCTACGGTTGATGTTGTGCATGAAGGCGACGAACAGCCCCCAGTGCGCCTCCAGCCGGTCCGGCCAGAGGGGTTCAGACCCATCCCGCACGCTGTTGAGCGTGGAGTATCCCGCAGGACCAACATGCCAAAAGGGATAGCTATCCCACGAAATCACATCCAGGTGGGGCGCCAGTTTCCAGTAATTGAGGGCCGGGTAGTCTCCCATGAGATTGGTGGTGACCGGCACCCCGGGTGCCCCTTGCCGAAGGGGTTCAATCTCGTGACACATGAAGTCAACCGTCTGGTCGGTGACAAACCGCTTCCAGTCGAGGTTATGACAATGCACCAGCGTTTCGCCATGCGGTGCAGGCGATTCGATTTGCTCCCACGTCGTGTAGGTGTGGCTCCAGAAGCTGGTGTTCCACGCCTCATTCACCCGTTGCAGGTCATCGGTGTAGCGGCGGCGCAGCCAGAGTCGAAACGCCTCCTGGCAAAGCGGACAATGACACTCGCCTTCGTATTCGTTGGAGACATGCCAGAGCAACAAGGCGGGGTGTTTCCCGTAACGTTCCGCAAGCCGGGCATTGATCAGGCGCACTTTGTCCCGGTAAACCGGCGACGTGTAGCAATGGTTGTGGCGCACGCCATAGAGATTCCGGACCCGGTTCGGCCCCACGCGCAGAACTTCGGGATATTTGGCCGCCATCCAAGCGGGCCGGGCTCCACTCGGGGTTGCCAACACCACCCGGATGTCATGCGCCGCCAGGTCATCGATTATCCGGTCCAGCCAATCAAATGTGAACACACCCTCCTCGGGTTCCAGGGCGGTCCAGGCAAAGATGCCCACGCTCATGACATTGCAGTTCGCCAGGGGCATCATCCGCAAATCTTCACGGAGGATATCCGGCCGGTTCAACCACTGGTCGGGATTATAGTCGCCACCGTGCAAAAGCTGCGTAAAGCGGCGGGGGGTCTCAGGGACACTCTTCATCATCTTATTGATCCTTTCCTTTGGAAGATTCCTTAGTCAAAAAATAGCACCCTGCCGGAATGGGTTGGCGTTCGATCCCCGGTCCTGAAATGAGAAGTTCAGGGGTGTTGCCATCCCAGATGGTGCTTTCCCTCATCCCCGGGTGATTGAAGCGCTCGGCGGCATCGGTGCGGTAATCGACGTAGATCGCCTTGAAGGGATGCAGGCCTTTTTTGAGCGCCACTCTCCAGGTGCCGTAGCCGTGCCGGGTCGTGGCCGGATACCACTCGTTGAGGCTGCCGGTCGGACGGTTGCCGGAGGATTCCTGGCCGACAAAAAGCCGAAGGGCGTATGCCGGCTCGGCAGTCACAGTTCCCGCTCCCACCGCCAAAGACGTGATCGCCATGGCCAGCGACATTGACGCTACCACTATCATTTTTGTCATATTCATTTTTCGCTGATTTTCACTTCAATCCGGCGCGGTTCACGAGCGAGAGCCAGAGGTCCAACCATTGGCCGGTGTTATTTTGCAGCAGGTCGGCATTGTGGTCCGGCGCCGGATTGGTGGTCAGAGGCAAAGCAACCGAAGAGCCGTCGGCACGGTGGAAGGTCTTGGCGTTGTCGTCGGAATAGGCGTAAACGCTGGAGAACCGGACATACCCATCCCCGTCGAGTCCTTCGATACTCATTTTTATGTGCAGGCGACCGGTCTTATCGAATTTAGCACCCCAGTCATCCCGGCAGTAATTGTAGAAGTTAGGCTGCCAGGCCCAGACCAGCGGGCGCTCAGCGGTGGGAGCTTTAGGGGCGGAGCCGCGGGCGGGATCGTGCAGATAGTTCAGCCAGTTGGCGTCATGGTGCCGCGCCGACTCGATCAGATCGAACGGGTCGGCCCCGACCGTCGTCCAGCGCTTGGTATTAGCATCGTATCTGAACATGCCCCAGGACTGCCAGCCACAGGCATTGGCCCGGCCGTAGAGGTAGGTCTTGCTGGCGGGGCTCTGCAGGAAGACCATGTAATTCAAATAGCCGGCGGGGATGGCGCGGGGATCGGACTTGCGGCCGACGAACTCGAAGGTCTCAATGTTTCCGGGCTCCTTCGTGACCCAATACATCTGGGCCGGGAAGTCCGCATGGTTGCGATCCCGGGGAACCCCCATTTCTTCCCAACTGCCAGGAATGTAGTTGTCGGGGTTCGGGACGTTGTGCTGACCCCCAATGAGATGGATATAGCCGGCCTCATCGACGAAGAGGGACCACCCAAGCATTTTCGCGTCGGAGCCGTCGATGATAAAATCTTCACCTCCCAGATACACTTTCTGCTCGGTGCCGTCGGGGTTGATTTTGGTGATCGGGATACGATAGAGGCGAGGGAAGTCGGATGAGCGCCAGCCATTGGCCTGGGGATACTTCCCGGCCAGCTTGCCGACGATCTTCTCGTAGTCGTCCTTGGAAACCTGCTCTCCACCCTGCCACGCGATGCCGCTACCTACTTTGTAAGTGACTCCCTTGTAGCGGATAATCGATGTGTAATCCCGTTTACCGGGTTCCCGATAGCTGAAAAAGCGCTCGCCGTTCTCTACCGGCGGCAGCTTGGTGAATGCATCAAGAGCATCCATGGTGCGATGCTCGTCCACCAGGCCCCGCACCGCATCGAAGCGCGTCCCGGTCAGATCAATGAGTGCAAACACGGGTTTGGCCAGGGCCAGTCCCAGGATGTCGCGCGCTTGCGGGTCGCTGGGCGAGATGTCCAGCAACGCCCGGATCAGGGCATTGCGCAGCAGATCCTCGACGCGCGGCAGGCGCTCGCCCTCTTGCTTCAGCAATTCGTTCAGGGTCCGGGCGAGTGCCGCACTGGCGCTGGCGGCGTCCTGTTTCATGGCGGCCAGTGCCAGGGCCGCCTCGGCACGTTCGCCCTGTGCCTTGTCGGAGGCCTGAACGACCGCGACCATTTGCGGCATGGCGGCGAGCAGGGCGGCGCGGGCCGAATCACTGTTGAGTTTGACGAGCAGTTGCGCTGCCAGCAACCGGCAGTCGGCCTCCTGGAGGGCGGCGATCAGCACCGGCAGAAGGGACTTGGACAAGGGCTGCAGGGTGGCGGCATCCTTCTTGCCGAAGAGCTGCAGCGCCGCGCGGCGCTGCGGCGCGGGGAGGTCTTTCAAATCCCCTGCGGCAATGCCGCGGCCATTGAGCACAACCATGTCCTCGCCATAAAACTTAGGCTGTGCCGACGGCCTGGTCACCGCGTGAAGCCGGGCGACCTCTTCTGCGGACAAGGCCCGGTCGAACCAGACCATGTCCCGCACCGATCCGTCCAGCGATCCGGATTTTCCAGTCATCTGATGCCACCAGTAGGCATCGTTGCCGATCTGGATACTCCGGTTCTCGCTCTTGTAAGGGATGTCCTCGTTGCTCGCAAGCAGGTGTCCGTCGAGATAGATCGAGCCTTTGCCGTGTAGGTCTGCGGCATCTTCCGATCGAGTTGCCTCGAAGGTATAGAGAAGATGGTGCCACTCACCCAGGGAGAGCGACGGATTGCCTTCACCCAGGCGCTTCTCCGGTGACCAGAGCCACGTCCTAAACACATCCGACTTACCTTTGCTGACCACATCTATCAATTCCTGCCTACGCACGCAAAGCTGCACACCGACAGCGTTCACCCCGTCCTTGTTGCCGATGAGCAGCAACCCCATGCGGCCCGTTGAGTCTGAACCTTCGACCTTTGAGCGGAGGAATACCCAACCCCCGATGGTGAGCGACTTGCTCTGATACTTCGTGTTAGCCGGGATCTCGGCCCATTGGTAGGCGCCGGTGAAGTCAAGCAGGCCCTTGTCCCATGGGACGTGGATGATGCGACCATGGTTTTCATTCCCGGAACGGTCGTTCAGCGTCTCACCGCTGCCCTCGTCCGCCGGCCAGTAGCCAACAGGCTTCAAGGCGAGCACAGCCAGATAGCGTTCATCAATGATCTTGTCCGCCGCCGCTTTCTGGGCCGCGGCGGCGGCGCCGTTCGTGGGCTCGTTCTGGGATTTGACCTGGGCGTTGAGCAGCACGGCGGAGGCAAGAAGAAGGAGGAGTGGTTTCATGGTCATTACTTGGGAAGAGCTTCGTCAATCACGGTTGCGGCACGCGGGGTGATCATAAAACTGCGTTCGGCCATGCGGGCGGACTGCACTGCGGGCTCAATGGAACGGCCAAACTGGGCGGCGCGGATTGTGACCTTGATCGGGAAACGGCTGCGGGGCGGGATGTCGGTGAAGGTCAGCGTCTTGCCGGAAACCCGCGCCGGCCCCACGATCACGCCATACTCCACAGGCAACCCGGCATCGGAAACCGCTTCCAATTCAAGCGACTTGGTTCCGGCAGGTTGATCAGAAATTTCCGCGAAGGTGATGGTCTGGGGCTTTCCGGTTTTGTTACTCGGGAACCCCACGTTGAAGGGCTGGATTGACGGGCGGTATTCGTCGTCGCCCGGATGCCGGACATACATCATTGAACTCCAGAGTCGGTCAACGATAGGGCGGATGGTGTCGGATCCGGTCATCATAGCATTCCCTGAGAGCCAGGCAATTTGGATTTTACCCTTGTCTGAATGCCCGAGCTCCTGACCCGCGCCCATGGTGAAGTTGTTGGGAATCTTGTCGAGGAACGCGGGCTTGAGAGTGAAGGTGACACCGTCCTCTCCGACAACGGGGGTGACCCCTTCAAACAAGCCACTGTCTTGAACAGCCGGGACTGAACCGTCGTTACGGAGGATTACCGGAATCTGGGTCTTGCGGGTCCAGTTGACGTTCATGAGTGTTTCGACGGCCTTGGCCATTTCCTCATCGAAGAACCAGATCCCGTTCCTGGCGCTGTCCGTTGCGGACTTCGCGGGCTGCGCAGGGGGTCGGTTGGGGTTGCCCATATCCAAGTCAACGACCCAACCGCTGTCAATGTCCACCGGTTTGAGGACGCCGCCGACGGCCGGCAGGCGGGCTGGAACGACTTTGCGGATATACATCGCGATCATGTCCGC
>Ga0194060_10001552_pt1 | contig 16373 bp, 13 predicted proteins | sample SepL225m_MetaG_FD_163427 | JGI IMG/M metagenome (GOLD analysis project Ga0194060, IMG submission 163427) | Anoxic zone freshwater microbial communities from boreal shield lake in IISD Experimental Lakes Area, Ontario, Canada - Sep2016-L222-5m | ecosystem: Environmental > Aquatic > Freshwater >...
AGTAGAGCACCTAGATCTGCGTAATAACCAAGAACGATGTAGATACCGCCGATTACGAGCATTAGGCCTGAGATAAGAACACCAAGCTTTGCTGCAGGAAGCTTCTTGTACTTTGCATAACCTGTCATTGCTTCAAGCTTTGTGAAGTGGTTGATGCCTGACATTAGAAAGAAGCCGCCAAATAGGATTCGGCCGATTAGGACTATTGCGTTCATTGATTTCCTTTGCTAGTTGTTTAAGTCTTGCTGTGGGTCAAAGGTAGGGGCAATTGGTTGAACTTTCAACTAATTAACGGGTGTGTCGGGGTTAATCACGCGTGAACTACCGGGATCGAGCCCTACTTGCGTCTGTCGGGGGTGACAGTTATCTTTCGAACATATGTTCGAAGAATCTATAACTCCCATAACCCCAGACCCTATTAGCGCTCGGGTACTTGCCCCAGAAGGTGAACCGATCGAGTTCATCTATAACGGTCGTAAGTTTCATATCCATGCCATCGTTTCGAGATGGCGCGAATCTGGTGGTTGGTGGAATCGAATAAGTGATGGCAAGAACCGAGTAACTGAAGCGAATATTTTCGATGATGGCGCTCGCGCAATTTGGCGGGTAGAGGCGGCGCCGGAAGGGGCGCTGAGTACATTTGAAATTGAGTTAGATGAAGTAACGAAAACTTGGTTGATCCGACCAACATCTCGGCCTCTGTAAAAATGAAGAGCTTTACTCATCTACGCGTTGCTAGCGGTTACTCATTTAAATACGGGACTGCTCATGCAAATCAATTAGTAGAACGCGCAGCCGAATTTGAGATGCCTGCGCTCGCACTTACCGATATCGACACCATGGCTGGTGCAATTCGATTTACCAAGAGCTGTGAAGCAAGTGGCATTGCGCCAATCCTTGGTATCAATTTAAGTTTTGTGCAGAAAAAATATCGTGTAACCCTTCTGGCGCAAGGCGGACATTTAGATTCGCTCTATCGTTTGGTAACTGAAATTAATTCGAGCAGCAGTGATGGTTTATTGACTCATGCTCTACTCGAACGCTTTAGCCAATATTCCAAGAACATACTTATTTTGCATGGCCCCGAATCACAATTGGCGCAAGCAATTGCATCCCGCAAGAGCGCCGAAGCACTTTCGATATTTAACGCAACTCGTGGTTTATTTGCCGACCAGGCGGTGGAATGTGTATCGCATTTAATTCGTGGCGATGGTCCACTTTCAACTTCATATGCAGCTCGGATGTTGGGTTTTGCTAGGGATAACCAATTACCTGCAATTTTAAGCAATGCAGTGCGAATGCTCGATCGCAGTGATGGTCCGGTTGCTGATGTTTTAGATGCCGCGCGCAAGTTAGTTCCACTCAGCTCTAAGAGCGTTAACCGCCAAAATAGCGAGGCTTACTTTAAAGATAGCTCTGCAATGGCGCATTTAGCCGATGAAATTTCGCGCCTTGCAGGTGAGCGAGATGGCAAAACTTTATTAAACACAACTACTGATTGGGCTGCGCGTGCAATTCTCTCACCGCGCAAAGATGTTGGAATTGGCGAGATTCATCTGCCTGATCCCGCTTCACTTGGTGCGAAGAATCAGATTGAACTAGCGGCACAACTTAGGTCAAGATGTGAAGCCGGTCTATTCCGCAGATATGTTGGGGCTAAATCAGTTGTTGCGGCAAGCAGGTTAGAAGAAGAGCTAAGTGCAATTCGAACCCTTGGTTACGAATCTTATTTTTTAACGGTTGCAGATATCACCGATATGTCACGAGAAAAGGGGATTCGAGTTGCAGCGCGGGGAAGTGGTGCTGGCTCCTTAATCTGTCACGTACTTGGAATCTCTGGCGTTGAACCAATAACACACGGATTATTGATGGAGCGTTTCTGTTCGCCGCTTCGCGGTGAATTACCGGATATTGATATTGATGTTGAATCAGCAAGACGGTTAGAAATCTATGGCGCGATCTTTGAAAAATATGGGCAGAGATGCGCAACAGTTTCGATGGTTGAAACCTATAGATCTCGCCATGCGATTCGTGATGTTGGGGCTGCGCTCGGAATATCTCCAATGGAGATTGATCTAATTGCAAAATCAATGCCACATATTAGATCGAGTAATATTCCAAAAGCCTTAGCAAATCTGCCAGAGTTGAAACATCTAAATTTAGATACGCCAATTTTAAAGATGGCAATCGAACTTGCCGGGCGTTTGGATTCACTGCCACGACATTTATCGATGCATCCATGCGCAATCGTGTTGGCAGATTCCAAGCTGGGTGATTGTGCACCCCAACAAATTAACGCCAGCGGTTATCCGATGGTGCAATTTGATAAAGATGATGTCGAGGCAATCGGACTTTTAAAGCTAGATGTTCTTGGGGTGCGGATGCAATCTGCAATTTCTTACACGCTATCTGAAATCGAGCGAATCGAAGGAAAGCCACTTGATATCGATGCAATCCCACTTGATGACAAGCAAACATTTGATTTGATTAAATCAACGCGCACTCTTGGGATATTTCAAATCGAAAGTCCAGGACAGCGCGAACTTGTAGGAAAATTTGCGCCAGATACTTTTAACGATTTAATTATTGATATCTCACTCTTTCGCCCGGGCCCAGTAAAGAGCGACATGATTACGCCATTTCTTGCGACCAGACACGGACTGCGGATCCGACCAAGGATCCATGAAGATCTCGAAGATATTCTGCGTGAGACCGAAGGCGTTGTTGTTTTTCACGAACAAGTTATCCGAATCATTTCGGTGATGACTGGAATAACTCTTGCTGAAGCTGATGAAAAGCGGCGTCAATTAGGCGATATTGCTAACCAGCAGGCGGTCTGTGATTGGTTCTATCCCGCAGCTCTTGCGCGTGGTTATACCGATTTGGTCGTGACTGAAGTCTGGGAAATCTTGCGCGCCTTTGCCTCTTTCGGATTTTGTAAAGCGCATGCCGCGGCATTTGCACTTCCTACTTATCAATCATCTTGGCTTAAGACACATCACACGGCAGCATTTCTCGCCGGTGTCTTAACGCACGAACCGGGGATGTATCCCAAGCGCGTAATTCTCGATGAAGCAAGACAATGGGGAATAAAGCTTGCTGCGATTGATGTCAATTTATCTGATGCAACATATCGGGTTGAAAGAACATCTGATGTTGCAAGAGTGCCATACCTTGCACCTGATGTTGCAAGTTCTGGTGAGCCACTCAAACTTCCGGATGCTCGGGGTTTTGCAATTCGAATGGCCCTTAGCGATATCGATGGCATCGACAGTAAAGAAGTTGAAAATATAATTTCTGGACGACCCTATTTGGATTTAGCAGATTTTGTTTATCGTTCTGGTGCTAGCCGCCCAACAACACAATCACTTCTAATGGTCGGTGCATTTGATGATTTACATAAACTAGCGACCTCAAATTTAAATCGTCGAGACTTACTCCTTCATCTCCAAGATCTCTATCGTCTTGCTGGTTCAAAGAGCACAACCAGCCAGAGCCAGATGACCTTTGAACTACAGCCGCCGCGCCTTGAGTCCAGCGGCCTGCCAGATATAACTGCTAGCGAACAAGTTAAAAGTGAGATTGATATTTTGGGAATGGATATCTCAAGCCACCTACTCGAGTTCTATGGTGATTTCCTAAATAAGATCGGAGCGGTTCGTTCCTCGGATTTAATTAAACATAGATCTGGTACATCGGTATTAGTTGCTGGGGTAAAGGTTGCACTTCAAACCCCACCAGTACGTTCTGGACGACGGGTAATGTTTTTAACTATTGATGATGGCTTTGGTTGCAACGACATAACCTTCTTCGAAGATAAGCAAGCCGACTTTGCTTCAACCCTTCGTAACTCATGGCTCTTTTTAGTACGCGGTGAAATCCGCAGAACCGGACCTCGCGGAATTTCACTTCTCGGAACTGGTGCGTGGGAGTTAGCAATTTCCTACGAAAAGTGGCGTAATCTCGCAGTTTATGGAGCCAGTGGAACGCATGAGTGAGCAAACAATTCTCCATGTTGATATGGATGCTTTCTTCGCATCTGTAGAAGAACGCGACAACCCAGCGTTGAAAGGTAAAGCTGTTGTTGTCGGAACAGGAGTCCGCGGCGTTGTATCAGCAGCAAATTATGAAGCTCGCAAATTTGGAATTCATGCCGCAATGCCAGTTGGTCGTGCAAAGCGATTGGCGCCCCATGCAATATTTGTCCCACCAAATATGGCGCGCTATTCCGAAGTCTCAACACACATTATGGAAATTTTCCGCTCTGTAACCCCACTTGTCGAACCACTCTCACTAGATGAAGCATTTCTCGATGTAACAGGCGCCAAACGCTTACTAGGTGATGGTCGGGAAATTGCAAAGCAAATTCGTGCAAAGGTAGAAGCAAGTGAAGGGATCACTTGCTCAGTTGGAATTGCCACAACAAAATTCATTGCAAAACTTGCATCAGGTCGCTGTAAACCAAATGGCATGTTAGAAATAGCGCCAGATCGAGTTCTAGAATTTCTGCATCCACTTCCCGTGAGCGCAATTTGGGGAGTAGGGCCTAAGACAAATGAAGAGCTACAAAAGTTAGGCCTTCGAACAGTTGCTGATATCGCAAATACTCCTCGTCAAACTTTAATTCGGGCACTTGGAGAGTCGGCTGGTGCTTCACTTTATGAATTATCGTGGGGGCGCGATTACCGAGATGTGATTCCTGAAGAGGTAGATAAATCAATTAGCGCAGCTGAAACTTTCGATACTGATATTGAGGACCAAGATATTATTTTGCGGGAATTCTTGCGGCTAACCGAGAAGGCAACATATCGAATGCGCGAGAAAGATTTCAGCGCCCGAACTATTTCTATCAAGGTGCGCTTTGCAGATTTTAAAACTATAACTCGATCTAAAACTCTTCCACTTGCGATAAGTGCAACACATGAAGTTTTTGATGTTGTTAAATCACTTTTTCTTGCACTTAAATTAGATCGCGCCAGACTTCGGCTAGTTGGAGTAAGCCTCGATGGTCTTGAAGATGGCATAGATGGCAGCGAACAGTTAATACTGGGGGAGCGCGAGAAGGGTTGGCGCCAAGCAACTGCAGCAATTGATAAGGCGAGCGCCAGATTTGGCCAAGGAAGCGTTCGACCAGCCCGATTATTCGATGAATTCGAAGAAGAAGCTTAAAAATCGCCTATAACCGCTAAAAAGAGCGGGGTTCGACTTTCTTACTTTGACTACCTGGCGTATTGTTGCGGGCATGGCTCTCTCCGATCACGAAAAGCGCATGCTTGCCGAGATGGAAGCTGCCCTTGTTGCCGATGACCCACACTTAGTTTCGACTCTAAATGGCCGGGCTCGTACCCCAAAGGCTGGACGCGCACTTCTAGGCTTCTTCGTAATTTTGGGTGGCATGGCTGTCCTGCTTGCTGGGCTAGTTGCGCAGGTAATCGCTATTGGTATCGCAGGTTTCGTTATCTCATTGACTGGCCTGGTAGTTCTGCTTTCAAACCTCCCATTTGGAAAGTCAGAGTTCAAGGAGGCTAAAGGCGCTCGCCCTAACTGGTCCTCACGTTTGGAAGATCGCTGGGAGCGACGTAATTTCGATAATTAACCTATAACCAGCTCCCTTTCACCACCCCTCATGGGTGGTTTTTTTATGCCCAAAATATGGGGAGCTCTGGGTGAATTGTGGAAATAAATGGTCCAGAATGGTGCAAAGTGGGTAGAAATGGAGTAAAGTGGTGATTGCTATCAAATCCGGGGGGATTTGAGCGTAAAAATTTGGGGAGGTGGGGCAAGTGTTTCTCGGTACCCACGAACCAAAACTCGATGAAAAGGGCCGGATCATTTTGCCCGCAAGATTCCGAGATGAGTTAGCTAATGGACTTGTAATAACAAAAGGCCAAGAGCGTTGTTTATATGTATTTCCAAGTGGTGAATTTTCTTCAATAACTGAACGTCTGCGTTTAGCTCCCGTCACCGAAAAGGCAGCACGCGATTACATGCGCGTGATGTTTGCTGGCGCACACGATGAAGTTCCAGATAAACAAGGTCGCGTAACAATTCCTGCAGGACTTCGCACTTATGCCGGTTTAGAAAAAGAGTGTGTCGTTATCGGCGCAAATACTCGTTTAGAAATTTGGGATAGCGCAGCTTGGGAAAGTTATTTGGCTGATCGTGAAAAAACATTCTCTGATGTTTCATCGGAGGTGTTGCCAGGACTCTTTTAAGTCCAATCAATAAATATTTCTCAGTTGTGGCCATCGTCGACCTCTAAAACGGCGCCCCTTCCCCGGCGCCGTTACCCCCAGATCCGTCGGCCGGCGATGACCAGAGTTGAGAAATACAAGTTCTAAATCAGAGGCTAGAAGTTATTACCGAAAGGGGGAGAAGATGCAAGACGCGTTACACATTCCAGTAGCACTTGATCGTTGTATTGCGCTGCTTTCTCCTGCAATTGAACCTTGCACAAATCCTGTAATAGTAGATGCAACACTCGGTATGGGCGGACATACAAAAGCGCTATTGCTTAAATATCCAAATTTGAAAGTAATTGGATTGGATCGCGATTTAAGTGCGATTGAGGTAGCAACTTCAAATTTGAGCGATGTAAGTGATCGCGTTGTAATTGTGCACGCAGTTTATGATGAATTATCAACTGTTCTTTCGAATCTAGGTATAAAAGAAGTTGATGGAATTCTCTTTGATTTAGGTGTCTCCTCAATGCAGCTAGACCAAGCAGATCGTGGCTTTGCATATTCGCAAGAGGCACCACTAGATATGCGAATGGATCAAAGCTCTGGACCAAGCGCTCTCGATATTTTAAATACTTATTCATACGGTGAATTAGTTCGGGTAATTCGCAATTATGGCGAAGAGAAGTTCGCTACAAAAATCGCCGACAATGTAATTAAAGCGCGTGAAGCTGGAACCTTGAAGACCACAAAAGATTTGGCAGAAATTGTGAAGAGCAGTATTCCTGCACCTGCGCGGCGCACCGGCGGCAATCCTGCAAAACGCACATTCCAAGCGTTACGAATAGAAGTTAATCAAGAATTAGCAGTTCTCGAGCGCGCAATTCCGCAAGCGATAAGTGCAATCCGAATCGGTGGCCGCCTTGTTGTTATGTCGTACCAATCTTTGGAAGACAAGATTGTAAAGAAGGCATTTACTGAAGTTATCGCTTCGCACTCACCGCTGGGTTTGCCCTTTGACCTACCTAATTCTGCGGCAAGTTATAAATTGGTAATTAATGGCAGCGAAAGTGCTACAGATGCTGAGATTGAAATTAATGCACGTGCTCAATCTATGCGGCTTCGGGCGCTGGAGAGGGTGGCTGCATAATGGCGATTCTTACGTTACCTCCATTAATTCGACCAAGGCTTGCACTTAAGCAGGTAATAGAAAATGTAACTGAAGTTCAATCAACAATTGCTACTAAGAAATTGGACACTAGAAACTTTATGTTTGTGATGGCTAGCATTGTGACGCTAAATCTTCTGGTAATAGCTGGAATCAATATTTTGATGACTCAAGATGCTTTCACATTGCAGAAATTGAAATCCGATAGAAATATTGCACTTGACGAGAAGGATGCAATTCTAAATACGGTTAACCAATTAAATTCGCCTTCGAATTTGGCACGGGTTGCACATAACATGGGCATGGTTTCAGCAACCAAGATCGGCTATCTTAATTACAGTCAATTATCTGAAGTGGCAGTTCCATGAGCCACAATTCTTTAGTACACAAGCGAATTCGTACCCTGCTGTTTGCCACCTTTGCATTATTCGGCGTAATAATCGCCCAACTTTTCTCGGTACAAGTAGTTCGGGCTGGGACTATTAGCGAACGTGCGGCTAATGAATTGCTTAGCACCTCTACATTAATTGCGCCCAGGGGCGTTATAAGCGATGTAAATGGCGTTGAGTTAGCTAGAAGCATTGCGGCTATGACAATTATTGTCGATCAGACACAAATAAATGATCCAGAATTAACTGCAAAGATTACAAGTCCAGTTCTGCAGATTCCGGAGAGCGAATTAATTGCTCTATACAGCGGAAAATTAAAGTACAAGATTATTTTGAAGAACGCTAAGCCAGCAATTTGGTCTAAATTGCAGAACACAATTGCAAGTTACAACCGAGAGGTATTGAAAACCAAAGGCGGTATGACTAAGCGAATTGTTGGATTCTCCTCCGAACGCGCATACATCCGCGAATATCCGACAGGTGTGCTTGCATCCTCGCTGATTGGTTTTATAAATCATGAAGGTGTCGGAGCTGCCGGGATCGAGAGCAGTTTAAATAGTGAGCTATCGGGAATTAACGGGCAATATATTTATGAAAATGGCGCTGGAACAATTATTCCAGGTTCAGCAAAAATTAGAACTGAGGCTAAAGCTGGTACTTCAATTCGCTTAACCGTTGATCGGGATATTCAATGGGTTGCACAGGATGCAATTAGTAAAGCAGTTGCAAGTTCGAGTGCTAAATCTGGAACGGTAATTGTTATGGATCCAAAGACTGGTGCAATTATCGCGCAGGCAAGTGCACCAACCTATAATCCAGCGAAACCAATTGTTGGAAACCTAGACATCATTAGAAATCCAGCCGTACAAGATGTTTATGAACCTGGATCAACCGGAAAAGTAATAACGTATGCGGCGGCGCTTGAAGAGAAGAAATTAACTCCTAATTCGGTTTATACGATTCCTTACGCAATGCGAGTTGCTGGCTCATCTTTCAAAGACCATGAAAGCCATGCGACACAAAGACTTACAGCAACCGGCGCTCTTGCAGTATCAAGTAATACTGGTGCGATTCAAATTGGCCAACAACTTGGAAGCAAGGTTTTATATAAGTATTTAACTGACTTCGGATTCGGGCAGAGCACGGGTTCGCATTTACCAGGTGAATCAGCTGGCTTATTACGTCCAATTAGCGACTGGTCTGGAACTTCACTTCCGACATTCTCTTTTGGTCAGGGTTATTCTGTAACAGCACTGCAGGCGACAAGCGTTTTTGCAACTATTGCAAATGATGGAGTTCGCGTAACTCCAACAGTCGTTGCCGGCACAACAGATGCAAGTGGAAATTATATTCCAGCTAAAGATCAGAAAACTAAACGAGTTGTTAGTAAAAAAACCGCAAAAGAGATTCGCAAGATGCTCGAAAGTGTGGTTTCTGCTAACGGAACAGCCCCTACAGCTGCAATTCCAGGTTACCGAGTAGCAGGAAAAACCGGAACAGCGATGCGTTTCAATTCAAGTTGCTCTTGTTACAGTGGCTACACCGCATCATTTATTGGCTTCGCACCTGCGGATGCCCCGGCTTATGTTGTCAGCGTTACGATTCAAGAGCCAAAAGGTATGCACTGGGGCGGGGCACTTGGTGGTCCAGTATTTGCAAAGGTCATGAAGTTTGTTCTGCAATCAAAGAATATTGCGCCAACGAAAACAAAGTTAAAGGCCTACCCACTTACCGAAGCCGAACTCAAGAAAAGCGCAAGTGCGAAATGATTCGGCCAGTATCTGATTTCTCAAAATCAGTTGGCGAACTGTCGCGCTTTATTGGCGTCGAGACCAAATTTGATCTGCAATTTACTGGTGTAATTTCAGATTCAAAGTCAGTAATCCCGGGGGATCTATTTATAGCTCTTCCTGGCGCAAAGGTGCATGGCGCAACTTATATCGATGATGTTTTAGCTGCCGGAGCAATTGCAGTTCTAACGGATGATCAAGGCGCAAAATTAGTTGGCTCGAAGTTGCCAGTGATTCTGCTCGCAGATCCTAGGCGAGTGCTGGGAGATATTTGCTCCTGGTTTTATAACTCACCATCTAGCGCTCTTAAAATTGCTGGCGTTACTGGAACTAATGGTAAAACGACTACAACAACAATTTTGAATCAAATTCTGACCTTTGCCGGAAAATCAACTGGCCTGATTGGAACAATTGGCATTGAGATTGGACCAGAAAAAATCTCAACAAATTTTACAACACCCGAAGCCAGTGAGTTACAGAGCCTTTTTGCAGTTATGCAAGAGCGGCATGTTTCACATGTAGCGATGGAGGTAAGCAGCCACGCGCTAGAAGCGAGACGAGTTGCAGGGACTAAGTTCACGCTAGTTGGATTTACGAATCTAACGCAAGATCACTTGGATTTTCATGGCGATATGAACTCTTACTTCGCAGCTAAATCAAAGTTATTTACCTCTGAATTCAGCGAGCTAGGTTTTGTTAATATCGATGATGCATATGGAAAAGAACTATTTAATAAGGCACAAATTCCAGTAATTTCATTGGCTCGCGAAAACCGAAGTGCACAATGGTACTTCGAGCGTGCGGAGATAAAACCCCGAGGATATTCAGTTGCAATTCGCGGAACCGGGGGAGTTCTAATTGAAGGCGAAGTTAATTTAATTGGTGAGCACAACCTAGATAATATTTTGATGGCAGTTGCCATGGCGAGCGAATTTGAAGTAGATCCAATTGTTATAGGTAATAGCCTGAAATATTTGCTAGGCGCTGCAGGGCGGTTAGAGAGCATAGATATTGGGCAGAAATTCCTTGCCCTAGTTGATTATGCCCATACTCCCGATGCGGTTACCAGAACTTTGGCGACACTTCGTAAGAGCGTTGATGGTCGGATAATTGGAGTTTTAGGTTGTGGTGGTGATCGCGATAAAACGAAGCGGCCAATTATGGGGCGCGAGCTTCTTGCAGGTTCAGATTTAGCTATCTTTACTAGTGATAATCCCCGAAGTGAGCAACCAGAAATTATTTTAAAGGAAATGGTTGGTGGCTTAACGCTTGGAGAAAATGGCGCAGTTGTTGTAGATCGACGAGAAGCGATCGCACTTGCGGTTGCAAATGCACTTCCGGGTGATTGTGTAGTTGTTCTAGGTAAAGGACATGAGGTTGGCCAAGAGATTGCCGGAAAGAAACTTGCATTTGATGATCGAATCGAGTTGGCACGTGCAATCGAGGAACTCGCATGATTAATTTAACCTTGAATGAAATAGCAAGAATAGTAAGTGGCGAAGTTATAAATATTGAAGGCGCAATATCTACCAATGCATATCCTGTAATTAATTCAGCAGCGGCGACCAAAGGTACTTTTTTTGCGGCTTTCGTTGGCGAAAAGGTTGATGGTCATGATTTTATAGATGCCGCTATGGCTAATGGCGCACAATTTGTTTTAGTGAGTAAAGATTGCACAGCGCCGGCAATTAAAGTTGCAGATGTTCAGGCGGCTCTTCACGATCTTGCAACATACGTACGGGGCGAGCTATCAAAGATGACTGTAATTGGCATTACTGGATCTCAAGGAAAGACGACAACTAAAGATCTACTGCGCCATATCTTGAGCGTTTCAGGTGAAACTATTGCACCTGAAGAATCAATGAATAATGAGTTAGGTGTACCGCTCTTAATCCTGCGCTGTACCGAAACTACGAAGTATTGCATTGTTGAAATGGGCGCGCGCCATATCGGGGATATCGCACATTTAGCAGAGATTGCAAGACCACAAATTGGCGTTGTATTAGGAATTGGCAAAGCCCATGTTGGTGAATTTGGTAGCCGCGAAACTATTGCGAAAGCTAAATCGGAATTGATTACATCGCTCAGCGCAGGCGGTACTGCAATTCTTGGAACATATGATGAATTCACGCCAAAGATGAAGATTCCAGATGGGGTTCGAACAATTCTCTTTGGCGAGAACCAACAGAGTGAAGTACGAGCAGCTGATATTGAAGTTCGAGAAGGTCGAGCACACTTTGATTTAGTTTCTCCTGACGGTCGCGCAGCAGTGAGCCTGCAATTACTTGGGCTTCACCAAATTTCTAATGCACTTGCAGCTGCCGCAGTTGCAACCGCACTAGCGATTCCAATTGAAACTATTTGTGCGGCCCTTTCCACCGCAGAAGTTTCTAGTAAATGGCGAATGGAGATCTCCGAAATCGGCGAGATCATTCTGATTAATGATTCATATAACGCGAATCCAGAGAGCGTTTCTGCTGCACTTAGAACTCTGGCCTTGATCTCGCAAGAATCTGGGGGAGTAAGTTGGGCATTTTTAGGCAAGATGCATGAACTCGGCGAGTCATCCACCTTGGAACATGCTGGAATTGGCAGACTCGCCAGTGAAATTGGTATCGATCACTTAGTTGCCGTGGGTACGAAGGATTATCTGGCCGATTTAGATTTAGCGAATATTGGGGGCGAGAGCGCAGTGCATTACTTCGATCGCAAAGAGGAAGCGATTTCGATGGTTGAACATTTTGCGCCAGGAGATGTCGTCTTAGTAAAGGCGTCACGCTCTGAAGAATTTAACTTACTTGCAGATTTGATTAGAGAGAAGTTGACGGAGGCAAATCAATGAAGGGCATCGTCTTTTCTGGCGCACTTTCAATTCTCTTAAGTTTTATATTTACACCTGCGCTAATTCGCATTCTTTCTCGCCGTGGTGTTGGGCAGATGATTAGAGATGACGGTCCAAAATCGCATCATGTTAAACGTGGCACACCTACTATGGGCGGTATCGTTTTAATTCTTTCAAGCGTTATTTCATATTTTGTAAGCCACCTAATTACGGGTGTTGGAATAACAGCATCAGCAATTCTTGTTATGGCTCTTATTTTTGGTCTCGGATTAATTGGTTTCTTGGATGATTGGCTCAAGATTTCTAGGAAGCAATCTCTTGGTCTAACTGCAAAACAGAAATTAGCTACCCAAGCGCTCTTTGCCGCAGGTTTCGCATTTGCCGGTCTGCACTTCAAAGATGAATCTGGTCTAGCCCCAATTTCAAATTACTTCTCTGGGGTTCGAGATACATCCATAAAACTTGGTATGGCGGTTTTGATCATTTGGATTATCTTCTTAGTGCTTGGAAGTTCTAATGGAGTTAATTTAACTGATGGCTTAGATGGACTTGCTTCAGGCGCAGCAATAATGACATTTCTTGCATTTGTTGTAATCGGAGTTTGGGAATTTGGTCAGAGTTGTGCAATTGCTGACGTTGCTCAGTGTTACAACGTACGAGATCCATTAGATATGGCAGTTCTATCTGCAGCCCTTGCTGGCGCTTGTGCTGGATTTCTTTGGTGGAATGCTTCACCCGCAAAGATATTTATGGGAGATGTTGGATCACTGGCACTCGGTGGCGCTATATCTGGAATCGCAATCGTCTTACGTGTTGAAGCACTTCTAGCAGCACTTGGCGGACTCTTTGTCTTAATCACTCTGTCGGTAATAATTCAAACTGGATATTTTAAACTTTCAGGTGGTAAGCGAGTATTCAAAATGGCCCCACTTCAACATCACTTTGAATTACTTGGTTGGGGCGAAGTAACGATTGTTATTAGGTTCTGGATTTTGGCTGGGATGAGCGTTGCGGCTGGTCTCGGTCTCTTTTACGGCCAATGGGTTGTCTCGCAATAATGTCCTACATATCGGATCTTAAATTAAAGAATATTTTAATTGTTGGCGCCGGTACTACCGGAAAGTCTCTAGCCAGATACCTGGAGAGTGTCGGTGCGAACTTCGCTGTTATTGATGAGAAGAGCGCAAATTTAGCCGGGATTGAAGTTATCAATGAATTACCTGATGACGAAATTTTTCAACTTGCAATTGTTTCACCGGGTTGGCGTAAAGACCATGCAATTATTGAAAGCCTTTACGCAAAAGGTGTAGAAGTAATAAGTGAATTAGATTTTGCTTGGATGTTGAAGACAGAGCTAAGTCCAGATCAAAAATGGCTAGCTTTAACTGGCACAAATGGTAAAACGACATCAATACAGATGCTTGAGTCAATTTTAATTGCCGCTGGGTTATCGGGTATTGCCTGCGGAAATGTGGGAACAACGGTGATTGAAGCGGTTACCGGCGATAATAAATTTGAAATATTGGCCCTGGAGCTCTCCTCATTTCAAATAGCCTGGAGCACGTTGCCAGAATATGAAGCTGTCTCTATTCTAAATATTGCAGAGGATCACATCGACTGGCATGGAAGCTTTGGCGAATATGCAGATGCCAAATTCAAATTGCTCTCCCAGAGTAAAATTGCAGTATTAAATCTAAATGACCCGGAAGTTATCTTAAGAAGTGCTGGCTGGAATGGGCGAAAAATATTCTTTGGCTTAGATACGCCACAGTCTGGTGAGATCGGATTGGTTGAAGAGTTAATAATTGATCGTGCTTTCGTTAATACAGCAGATGCGGCTGAAGTGATCGCAGAACTGTCTGATATTAATCCTGCCGTCCCACACAATGTTTCAAATGCTATGGCAGCTGCGGGATTAGCTTTAGCTATCGGTATTGCACATCCACTAATTAAATCCGGTATATCAAATTTCAAAATCGACAACCATCGTCTGCAATCAATACTAATTAAAGATGGAATCGCTTGGGTTAATGATTCCAAAGCTACCAATCCACACGCAGCAAGTGCCGCGCTACTTTCACATCTATCAAATATCTGGATTGCTGGTGGTCTGGCAAAAGGCGCAAAGATGGATGACTTAATTCTACGAACAAGTTCCAGGATCAAAGCAGCGATAATAATCGGCAAAGATGGTGAAGTAATCGCTAAAGCATTAAGTAAGCATGCACCTGACGTTCCAATTCATAAGATTTCAAGCACTACAGGCGCTCAAGATTTAATGGATCAAGTTGTTGCATGTGCAACCAAGTTGGCGACAGCGGGAGATACCGTATTGCTCGCCCCAGCTTGTGCCTCGATGGATCAATTTTCATCTTATGCCGAACGCGGAAACTTCTTTGCCAATTCAGTTTCAAGGTTGGTTGGCAAATGAAAAATCGGATGAAAGAGAAGAGCCAGGACTACGCAAATTTCCTCTCTAAACCAACTGCCTCTTATTTAATGATTTTGGGCTGCACTGGAGCGCTAGCTGGTTTAGGTTTAGTAATGGTTCTCTCGGCATCTTCGGTTACTTCGCTATCCGAAAGCGGAAACACATATGCTATTTTTCTTAAGCAGCTACTCTTTCTTGTTATTGGAATACTTATCTCGTTTGTGACGATGCGAATGAAACTCTCGCACTGGGAGAGTTTGGCCCGGATGGCTCTGCCAATCGGATTGGTTGCACTCATTTTGCCTATTATTTTCGGACAGAATGTAAATGGAAATCGAAATTGGATTCCAATAGGGCCTTTTACTCTGCAGCCAAGTGAGTTTGCAAAGTTAGCGCTAATTCTTTACTGCGCCTTGCAGCTTCGTAAACACCTGGAACGTAGCGCTAGAGGGGTTCATTCGAACGCAGTGGGAATTGTTTCAATCGGAACAATTGGTTTCCTTCTTTTAATTCTTCTGGGACATGACCTTGGAACTGCGATTATTGTTGCCGGAATAGTTTTTGGAATGCTCTTTATCTCAGGAATAGATTTGAAGATTCTGTTAAGCATCTCTTCAGTGTTTGCTATCGGTGGTCTAGCTCTTGCGATTACCGAACCTGCTCGATTGCGGAGATTTAAAGCGGTTATTGATCCATTCGCACCAGAAATTTATAAATTGGCTGGTTGGCAACCGGCGCACAGTTTGATGAGCCTTGCAAGTGGCGGTCTCTTCGGAGTCGGCATAGGAGCCAGCAAACAAAAATGGGCGAATCTAGCTGAGGCGCATACCGACTTTATTTTTTCGGTAATCGGAGAAGAACTTGGGTTGCTTGGGACGCTTACCGTTGTTCTACTCTTTGCAATCCTGATTTATGCCATATTTCGAGTTGCGATAAATACAAAAGATCTTTTTCAAAAATATGTGGTTACAGGAATTGGCTGTTGGATAATTTTACAAGTTCTAGTTAATTTAATGACCGATGTTGGGATTGTTCCAGTAATTGGAGTGACCTTGCCATTTATCTCGTACGGTGGCTCTTCTTTGATTGCCAATTGCCTGGCGCTCTCATTTGTATTAAATGTTGCCAGACGTGAACCAGATTTCAAGGCGGCACGTCTTGCACGCAGGGCGGGGAAATAATGCGCCGAATTTTATTGGTGGGCGGTGGAACCGCTGGTCATGTCGAACCAGCTCTAGCAGTTGGAAATTGGTTATTAGAAAATAATCAAGATATCTCCTGCGAATTTGTTGGAACTAAAAGTGGAATTGAAAATGAATTGGTACCACTTGCAGGATTGAAGTTGCATTTAATTCTAAAGACGCCAATGCCAAGGCGAATAAGCCTTGGAACTCTTCTTTGGCCAATTCGTTTTGGAATCGCGCTTCTTCAGGCGCTGAAAATTGTTAGAACTTCTGATCTAGTTCTTGGTTTCGGTGGTTATGTAAGTGCTCCTTGTTATTTGGCGGCAAGAATTCTGCGAGTACGACTAATTGTTCATGAGGCAAATGCGCTTCCTGGCTGGGCTAATAAAC
>Ga0194060_10001554_pt1 | contig 16364 bp, 11 predicted proteins | sample SepL225m_MetaG_FD_163427 | JGI IMG/M metagenome (GOLD analysis project Ga0194060, IMG submission 163427) | Anoxic zone freshwater microbial communities from boreal shield lake in IISD Experimental Lakes Area, Ontario, Canada - Sep2016-L222-5m | ecosystem: Environmental > Aquatic > Freshwater >...
GCATAACCCGGAGGCGCTCCGATAAGACGTGAGACGGAGAACTTTTCCATATACTCGCTCATGTCAATTCTGACCATTGCATGCTCATCATCGAAAAGAAAGTCGGCGAGGGCGCGTGCAAGTTCCGTTTTACCTACGCCCGTTGTACCGAGAAAGATAAAAGAACCGACAGGCTTATTAACGTCCTGAAGTCCGGTACGGCTTCTGCGGATTGCATTTGACACGGCTGAGACAGCCTCATTCTGTCCGATTATTCTACGGTGAAGTTCCTCTTCCATTCTAAGAAGTTTGCTTCGTTCGCTCTCAAGCATTCTGCTGACCGGAATGCCTGTCCATTTGCCCACTACTTCAGCGATATCCTCGGCATCGACTTCCTCTTTGAGCATTCTGTGCTGTTTCTGAATTTCTGCAAGTCCGAGTGATTCCTGCTTAAGTTTTTTCTCCAGCGAAGCTATTGTACCATAACGCAGTTCAGCGACCCTGCCAAGATCACCAGTACGCTCATACTGTTCCGACTGAAGTCTGGCAGTTTCGATATCGCTTTTCATTTTCCGAATGATCTGGATTTTATTTTTCTCGAGATGCCAGTGAATTTTAAGTTCCTTACGCTCATCGCTAAGACCGCGCAACTCACGGCTGAGGTCTTCAAGTCTTTTAGAATTATCATGGTCACGTTCGAGGGCAACCTTCTCAATTTCGAGCTGTTTAATTTTTCTTTCCACCGCATCAAGTTCCTCGGGCATCGAGTCAATTTCAATTCTGAGTTTTGAAGCCGCTTCATCGATCAGGTCAATTGCCTTATCAGGCAGGAACCTGTCGGCGATATATCTGGCAGAAAGCTGAACAGCAGCAACAATAGCGGAGTCAGTAATACGCACGCCGTGGTGGACTTCATATCTTTCCTTGAGACCGCGCAATATTGAGACAGCGTCTTCTTCGCCTGGTTCACCAACGAGCACAGGCTGGAAGCGGCGTTCAAGGGCGGCATCTTTCTCGATATACTTTTTATATTCGTTTAATGTTGTCGCACCGATTGCATGCAGTTCGCCCCTTGCGAGGGCAGGCTTTAAGATATTTGCCGCATCCATTGAGCCTTGCGCGGCTCCGGCCCCAACCAGAGTGTGAAGTTCATCGATAAACAATATTATTTCGCCATTTGAATCCTGCACCTCTTTTATAACAGCTTTTAGTCTTTCCTCAAACTGTCCACGGAACTGCGCACCGGCAACGAGTGCGCCTAAATCAAGGGCTATAATTTTCTTTGTCTTTAAGTTTTCGGGCACATCTCCGCTTATTATTCTGTGGGCAATGCCTTCGGCAATGGCTGTTTTGCCAACTCCGGGTTCGCCTATTAATACAGGATTATTTTTCGTGCGGCGGGAGAGTACCTGGAGGACACGCCTGATTTCCTCATCACGACCAATGACGGGATCAAGCTTTCCTGTACGGGTAAGTTCATTTAAGTCACGCCCGTATTTTTTTAGTGACTGGTAAGTATCCTCCTGGTTCTGTGAAGTTACGCGCTGACTGCCACGAATATCCTTAAGGGCTGTAAGGATGGAATCTCTTGTAACACCATTATCGCGTATTAACTGCCCTGCCCTGCCGTCATTAGCCACCATTGCAAGAAGCAGGTGCTCAGTTGATACAAATTCGTCCTTAAGCTTCTGTGCCTCATCGGTTGCCGCATCCAGTAAGCGGCCGGTTGTCTGCGACAGCTGCTGATTGCCGGCTCCGGCACCTGAGACCTTTGGCAGACGCTCGAGAAGTTCGTTTACTTTAAGTTTTATATGGTTAAGGTTTACCTCTGTTTTCCTCAGGAAGGAAACAGCAATACTATTATCATCCTGAATCATCGCGGCAAACAAATGTTCCGGTTCGACAATCTGGTTATTATAGTTTTGCGCAATATCCATTGCATTTTGAATAATTTCCTGCGCTTTTACTGTAAGTTTGTTTAAATTAAAAGCCATAATTCTCACCTGTTAATCAAAGATTATTACTTAAAAATCTAGAATAAAATAACGGAAGGTACCTAAAAGTGCATATAGTGCATTTAAAATTCTTTTTCTTCCTCGCCCGAAACAGAAATCTCGTATATTCTCAAATTTATCACCTACAGCGGTTTTCCATGCTTCTTTCTCTTTTTGCTGCAATCCGGTTTTTGCATATTTATTAAGCGCACCTCTTAAACTTTTATTTACGGGAACTGTTTTCACGCCAACTGCTTTCGGCTCCGGATTTTCCTCGCCTTCAAAAATTATAATTTCAACCATCCGTCCCTTATATTTTTCCAGTTCCTTTATCTTCACTACGTTGTTCATATTGTAAACTTAACCTATACATTGATTATTTGCAAATCTTACAATATATTTTTGTAAGCGACTGAGCATCTGCCATTAAATCAGTTAATATTCACATTATCAGGCAGAAGAACCCACAAATTTCGACCGCGAAACTGTTTGAATTCACCCCATACGAAAAAATTTCATCCCACAGCTATAATTTCCAGGCAATTGGACAGGCGCAACGGCCGCACAGCTTTAAATTTCGACCGCATACATATAAAATTTGACCGCATTGATTCTAAAATTCACTGCATTGAAAGACGCGGCGGCCGTATGGATATAATTTTCCGCCGTTTGGATATAATTTTTCTTCGTTTTGATTCCGGCGGAGTTCGTTTTGCTCCCGGCTGAGAATGTTTCGTATAAAATTTCATCTGCAGTGAGTGCGTCCGGCTTTGTTTCGATATAAAATTCAGCTGCTGCGACAGTAAATTGAAATGCTGTGCTGTAAAACAAAACCGTTTTACTTATAAATTTATTTTTTATGCTGTAAATTGAAAATGTTTCATGCCTGTTTAAAAATGTTTTAGTTCCGGCAAAGAATGATATGCCGGAAAGCGGATTCGTTTTTGTAAAAGCAGACTTCGTTTTTCAAAAAACAGCACTTGTTTTGACAAAAAAAATCTTCGTTTTTAAAGATGCGGCGACTGCGATAGAATAAATTTTTCTCGTTTTTGAAAAAAATGGATTCGTTTTTACAAAAGTAAACTCCGTTTTAACAGATGCAGCACGCGTTTTAGTAGAAATTCACTCCGTTTAGATGTGAATTCGGATGATGAAAGGCATTTATAAATATATAGATTATAATTATTCCTGCTCTAAAAACCAGTAAAAATAATTGTCGTCAAACGATAGTTCTAAATGCCGCTAATCAGAATCTGAATGCCCTTTTTGTCCTCCGGTCGGATGCCTGCTTTTTTCTTTTGTGTTTTTCGGAAAATGATGATTCATAACATCACCTGATGGCGGAAGACTGCTGTTATGGCCGTCTGAATGTAACACCGGCTCTGATTTCTTCAACCGCTCATCAGGTATTTCTATTTTTAATTCCGGCTCAATGATATAACTGATTACGGACTCACGACCCTGATTTATGTCTTTCTGTCAGATTTATCATGGGGTTCTGTATATCAAGTTTTACTTTAATATGCAGGACATGTCTTATTATTTTATAACATTTTTTTATTTATGCTGAGTAGTTACATTTTTTTGTATATTTAATGAAAGAAAAAGTTCTGCAAAGTTTTATCAGATTAAACGATATAATGAAATTCATAAATTTATTAGTTTATAAGTTCAACTATCTATAAAAGTAAGGATTTACGAAAATATATAAAATTTTATCGCCAGTAGATTACAATACGATTACTCATTTTAAGCAATATGGAGCAAAAAACATGAGTATATAATAGAAAAATGATTTTTTAGTTGCTTTTGAATACTACATATTAAAATATAGAAAGTATGAGCAGAAATCGTACTGGATTTTATTAACTAAAATGATAAGACTAACAAATGAATTATTATGAAAAAATTAGAGAATTGACAAGAAACGTTCCAACAACATTAGTGGACTTTAATTTACGTAGAGAACCGGCAAGAACGCCAACTCAGGCGTCTTCAAATTTTATAACAAACAAAGAACAAGGGGACTGGGCAGAATATCTTATCTTCCGCGCAATTAATGAAACATCAAAGAATTTTGTAGCTGTAAAATATGGTAAATCAGATAATCTTGTCGCCGGCGAAGAAGGATTTGATACTTTTTATCAATCTTTTCAAGAAGAACTTGATTCCATAGGTAAACGACCAGATTTATTAATATTTAAGAAAACTGATTTTGATGATAAGCTGGGAGTCAACATTAGCAATATTCCATATCACCAAATTACAGAGTATGTTAAAAAAGCTATTGCCGGAATTGAGGTCAGGTCAAGCTCTTTTTTAATTGACCAGTACGAAGCTGAAATGCAATCGCGAACAGAACGGTTTACGAGAATTGCTTTAGAGCTCAGAGACAACATATTATCTGAATATCATGATATCCTTAATGTTTCACCACGACAGAAATACATTTCCGTTTTAGAAGGTATTTCTAACGAAACTCTTAGTATTACGGATTTTAAAGTCCCTGGGTGGAAATCTTCGGACAGGCTTGTTCAACTAAATAATCAGTTTAAGAACCTAAAAAAAGCAATTAAGGAAATTCAAAAGAGGGATTATCTTTCCATAACTCCCAAAGTAGAAGACATCAAAGTTGTTTATAAATGGATTGAAACTTTCAATGTACCTCATTTTTATTTCCAGGTTTTTTTTGATAAAGTCTATGGCATTTCCTTTGAGCATATTCTTGAAATAATATCAGATACTGACAATGACGGCGTAATATTTTCAGTAGAAACAGATACAAAAAATCAAAATAAAACGACCATAAAAATAAATTCAAAAACCGGGGTTCAAATAGCTTATAAGGTTGACGAACCAGACCATAAGAGTGTAAGAAAAGAAATAGAGCGGGGCAGATTGCTTTTTTATGTAAGCTTTAATGGAGGAACCGCTTATTTAGATGTAGATAACCTAAAAAATATTTTAACACTAAGCGAAGAAGAATTTTAATGGCGTATATAAATGTAAATAATATTTCCGATGAAGTTGAACGAGAATATTCGGCTTCCACGCCTGTTGAACATAGAAAAAAATACGCTCAGTTTTTTACCCCGCCGATTATTGCTGATCTGATGGCGACATGGATTATCGGAAATAAGAAATTGGAAGTTGTTCTGGAGCCGGCTTTTGGGCTTGGCATTTTTTCGAGAACTCTACTTAATAAAAAGTCCGGTATAATAATTAACGGGTTTGAAGTTGACAAGAAAATCTATCAAAAATCATTAGACTTATATAAAAATGAAAAGAATATTTCTATTCAGTTCAAAGATTATATGTATAATGATTGGGAAAATAAATACGATGGCATTATGTGTAATCCTCCATACTTCAAATTCCACGACTATGATAACAAGAATATTCTTAATGAGATAGAAGAAAAAACATCTTATAAACTCAACGGGTTTACAAATTTATATGCTCTTTTTCTTCTAAAGTCTATTTACCAGCTAAATGAGAACGGCAGAGCGGCTTATATTATTCCCTCAGAACTTTTGAATTCTGACTATGGTAAAAAAGTAAAAAAATATTTAGTAGAAACTAAAACGCTAAGACATGTAATCATAATAGATTTCGAAGAAAACGTTTTTGATGGCGCATTAACAACCGCATCTATACTCTTATTCGCAAATGATGATGAAGCTGCCAGCGTTCAATTTCATAATATTAAAAATGTCACCGCTCTTCACCCAATAAAAAAAATAATAGATGAATATCCGGACAATAAAACAAATTTATGTTCTATAAAAATTGAAGAGCTTAAACCAGCAATTAAGTGGCGGGCTTATTATCAGGAACAAAATTATAAAAAATATAAACACTTCGTGCCATTTGGAACTTATGGAAAAGTAGTAAGAGGAATAGCAACCGGCGCAAATGAATATTTTACCTTTAATCCATCGAAGGCAAAACAGTTCGGTATAAATCAGAAGTATTTATTGCCCTGTATATGTAAGTCTGTCGATATTAAGGGTTCTTTTTTTACAGAAATAGAATTTGAACAATTACAGAAAAATAATAAACACGCGTTACTTCTTAATGCTATCAACCCGATAGATGACTCTGTAAGGAAGTATATTTCAATAGGAGAAAAAGACGGGATAGATAAAAAGTTCCTGACTTCTCATAGAAATCCCTGGTATGCTTTAGAGAATAGACTGCCTGCGCCTATCCTGGTATCTGTTTTTAATAGAAACGGATTGCGGTTTATTAGAAATGAAGCAGGTATCTCAAATCTTACAACCTTTCACTGTATGTATATAAACAAATACTTCATTCATAAAACAGACTTGCTCTTTGCTTATCTGCTTACCGATATTTCAAAAGAAATATTCGGAGATAACCGCAGAGAATATGGCAATGGTCTTCAAAAATATGAGCCGAATGATATAAATGGAGCAAAAATATTGGACTTAGAATTGATTGACTCCAAAATAGAAAAAGTAATACTGCAACTATTCAATAGTTATAGGGAATCAGTTCTAAACCGGCAGCCAAATGATAATTATATCAAAGAAATAGAGACTCATCTTTTGAAAATCTTCTGCTAAGAAACTCATCGTTTCGCTATATCCAAATCATACTCAGGTTTGTAAATATTTTTGTATAGCTGAGGAAAACAAACATCAGATGAATATGTTTTTTTTGCTCCAGCAGAGATAAGAGCGCTGCCCTCCTTGCCTATATTAGTGAGACAAAAAATACAGATAAAATAAGACTGAGGGTAAAGGAGAGAATAAAGTGATAAGTCATAGTGTAAATACCGAAACATCTGAAACGGAAGGATCCCGAAGGGCGGGTGGAGTTTCAGATGTTTCATCGCAAAAAAAAGCAGTCCCGGATTCAGAGGTAAAAGTACCGGTAAGATGCCCCAGGTATATAGAGAACTTTAAGCAGGAAGTCCTGAAACATGTCTGTGAATTACGAGGGGGTTATAGAAACACAACTAATTTTATTCATATGATTTACTTTGTGGCGGGTAAATTAAAGTATGATTACCCACTATAAACAACATAGACCCAAAAATAATTGTCGTCAACCGGTAATTCTAAATGTCGCTAATCAAATTGTAAAAGCTAATAATTGTATAAGTAATTTTGGAATTCTTTTAATCGCGCATAAGTAACCTTAATATATTCAGGCTTCATTATGTTTCTTTTTCTTTCATTCCATTCATATACTTTTGTTACCGCAGCTTCGTAATTGTCCAATAATGAAGGGTCTTCATTAATTACGAAATCAACTGTTGACAGCAATTCCATGCCAAAAGGAAATTCAAACCCTTCGATTAATGAATAAACCTTTTCTAATCTGTCTTTTTGTTCATCAGAGCAATTTTCATTTGTAAATAAATCAACAACAGACAGCATTTCTTTTTTAAGAGTGATACAATCAAAAGGTTTTGCATCCTTAAATTTCATTCCGTCAAGATAAGTCCCGTCCATATCGCTTAATACATGAACTAATTTACCGGCATAGGGACCATAAAGATTTCTTTGATAATCCAGTCGAAGATTTTCGCCAAATCTTTGAAGAAAATAGACTAATTTTTGAGCTTCAAGCAAAGTAAGGTCTGTCCGATAACGGTTTAGAATCATAAGAACTAATGCTCTGACCTTAGTCAGTTTGGGAGGTCTCGCATTTATCAGAATATTATTATAAGCACTTTCTGAAGGCTCGTATATTATTACATCAAGGTCTTCAATACCAGACATATTATTTAGAATTATCTGCTTCACTTCGTCCCAGTTTAACCCTCCGTTACCACATCCTAAAGGCGGAATGGCAACAGACTTTATTGAGTAATTTTTAATTACTTCTTTAAGATTAACAAGCCCGGTTTCAATATAATCAATTTTAGACGGGTTCCTCCAATGTTTCTTGGTGGGAAAATTGATTATATATCGTGGTTTAGTAATCTGTGTGGTTTCTGTTACAAACATTTTACCGATGTCAAGCTTATTGGTTTTAGCGGCATTTTCATAAAGTTTAAAGTTATAAGGATACATCTTCTTAAATTGAATAGCTATTCCCTTGCCCATAACCCCCATAGTATTTATGGTATTTACGATTGCATCGGTTTCGGACTCTAATATATTTCCTTTCACAAATCGTATCATTAAAAATACCACCTTTCTTGTTTTTTGACTATTATTTTTAGTCCCGTTTTTCCTGCTTCTTTTTCAATGTAATTTAGCATTTTATCATTATAAGAAGCAATGCCCGATATAGAGTTTGCCGGGAAGCAGGAGAATTTAAGAGTTTCCAGTAGCTGCCCGTAAAACCCCGGTACCTGTTTTTGTCCGGAGAGCCGCACAGAGCAAAGAAACAGGACTGCCATGAACGGCAGAGACGGGCAGTAATTCACTTCAAAGCTGAAAGGCAGGAATAATTTCAGGGATAAAAGTAATGAAATAATTCACTCCGTTTAGATGTGAATTCGGATGATTAAAGGGAATTTGCTACGCACTCTAATAATGAGACGAAAACAGTTCGAAATATTTCCGGCTCATATCTTTAAGCGAAAAATTCTCCGCGGCATAAGCGCGTGCGCTGCCGGATAATTCCTGCAGACGGGTTTCATCGAACAACAACCGGACGGTTTTTTCTGCGAAGTCATTTAAATCAAAAGGCTTAATCAGGCGGCCTGAGATATTATCTTTAATAATTTCACCGCAGCCACCTATATCAAAAGTAATAGCCGGAGTTCCGCATGAGACTGCCTCTACAAGAGCGTTCGACAGATTATCCGCCTTCGTTGGAAAGACAAGCATATCGGCAGCCGAAAGACACAGGCGCATCTTCACTTCATCCTGAACATAACCTGCGCTGTGAATGCGGAAATTCTTCAGCTCAGATATTTCCTCTATTTCTCCAAGTCCCAGTATCAGCAGGTGAATCTCAGTTTTAGCCATTGAGCCGATTAATTTCAGAATCTGAATAAGGTCGCGTCCTCCTTTGTAAATATTCTTGCTGAGCTTTTCGGCGCTAAACATAAGCGTTTTTGCTTCACGCGGAATATTAAGCTCTTCGCGCGCCCGCGCCTTATCCATAGGAGAAAAAATCTCCAAATCAAGTCCGTTAAAAATATGACGCACCTCGCGGCCTTCAAGCACGGGGCTTTGTATGGCAAGGTTGTAAAGCCATTTGGAAGGAGCAACGAAACTGACATTGGAAGCTGCGTATATACGCTTTTTCTGTCTTAAAAGAAAACTCCCCGTGTTAATGCCGAGCGCGGGGAAAGATTTGGCATTCGAACGGCTGTTTTTCATTTCTTTCCATGATTCATCTCCGAAAGTATGGGCAGAGTTGCCTGTGAATGTCCACATATCGTGCATTGTCCAGACAATAGGGGCTTGTTTCGAGAGTTCAGCAATCATCGGTGTTTCAAAATATCCGCCCAATGTGTTATGCAGACTTATGATATCAGGTTTTAGCTCCTTAACTTTTTGCCTGATTATCTTAGGTGATACGGGCAGGTACTGATACTGAAGTCCTAATGCATTGGAGAAGACATTAAACCAGCGCTCAAAGGACTGGTCGAAGCCGTTTTGACGCGTGGCAAATACATTGGGTTTGTCGGAACGTTTGGTCCTTACTACAAAATAGTTATCAGTATGGCAATATTTTTCCAGTCCGCTGCCCAGCCGGGTAGCTGCAATAGCCGATCCGCCTATTACATCCGATATGTTTATGAATAGTATCTTCAAAAGATTTCTTTTCCCGTTGCAAAGTCAAATTATTTAATTCCCCCCCAAGCACCGTACTGATTCTCAGCTTATGTGGTAAGTTAAAATACAGTCTAATTATCTTTGAGGTGCTGACGCAACACAAATCTTTGTATATCTACATTATGCAGATCGTCTTCTACTGAAATTTTGATGCTGTCAAGTTTTGTTGTAGGTATCTCCTCAACTATTCTTTTATACTTATCGAATTTAGCCCACTTGGGAAAATAAAATGCTGTATATTTTACCTGAATGCCAGACTTTGAATAATTACAATGCATATTTGTAAGTCTGCCCAATTTTTATGACCGTATCGGGAATGCTTGTAATTGATATTCCCATACCGAATGCTACTGACTTTTGAAAAATATAAAATTTAGCGAAATTTTCAGGTTATCTGTATTCTGAAATTAGCAGTCACCTGCAAAGCGAATAAGAAAAAACCGAGAATAGAGACTATAACTACAATTGCGATTAAATCTATAATTGCCAAAATTGAATAAATCTCAAAGTTCTATCAAAAGTCAGTAGCATTCATTCCCATACCTGCAATTGAGTTGATATTCCAGCTGACTGAAACAGTATCCATATCATTATAGACCAGAGCTGTTACTTTGTTCTGTCCGAGGTCATACTTTAGCGAATTATATGTAAAGGATTTAGATTTTGCCTCTGAAACAATACTGCCATTTACAGCCCACGCGAAGTTCACGTCTTCATCATAATAGCCTTTGGCGTCAATCCTAAATGTCTGGCTCTTTCCATACTGCAGGTCGAGGTCACGGCTATTAAACGACATCCGCGCGCCAAGACGGGTATCATTTATAACTGTAAAAGGCGCCCACTGCGTTATTTCAGGAGGATAATTGTTCTTAAGAAAATGGTCGAGCACATTCTTAGTAATGATTGATACTTTTGAATCATTTTCATAAAGTCCCCAGACCCACCTGATAGTAGCAGCATTAAAAACAAATCCCGCACCTGTTTTTTTATATTTAAATATTCCCATCGTTGCCCAATCCTTGACTAAGTCTTTAGATTCATGATTAGCAGGGCTGATACCGAGTATAGAATAATTCAGCGGAGATTGATCTGTCCCAGTCGGAACTGGTCTGCCATCAGTATATTTAAATAGAGTGGCATCACATTCATAACCTACGATTGATGAATCCTGCCTGTAGCCGAGTGTGTCTCCGTCTTTCAGTCCAGAGTTCTTGAATACCCAGTTCTGCGTGTTATGCAGTATATAGCCGCCATAACCCTTTTTCCATATCAGGCATCCTATGTCTTGATTTTGTCCATGATAATTTATCTGTCCGCCGTGTTCATAACTAACACCAATAAACGGATTTTCCCGCTGGGTTCTATACCATTCGATAGTATTCAGACTTGGATTGGGAAAACCGAAGAGATCTTCCCAGTCGCGATGTTTATAGCAGACAAAAGTTCTATAGTTATTCTCAAACCGTATCTGCCACCAGCAGGTATTGCCGCTCATGCACATCCAGTTACCGCCAGCATTTACAAAGTTTGTTACATTCTCTCTCATACCATGGCTCCAGTATTCATCATGACCACAGGTAAGCAACACTTTATGAGTATTCAGGTAAGCGGAATCATTGTCCAGTTCGAGACTGCCTATTACGTCCACATCATCGCCATAACCGTATTTCTCCAGCCAGCGTATCAGTTTCGCATCATAAGCATAGAAACTTCCTCGGTTAACACCAGTATGCACGTTCAGATTCATCGGTCTGTTGAATGAGAGCTTTACCGAATAATTAACTCCGTTATTTCCACCACTGCTATAGGCTGGATAAGAGCTTTTGCCGCCAAACATGTTATACGCCTGGTAGGTGGCAGTCGCACAAGCCACAAGCACTTTGCTTCTTTTAGTAACATCCTTTTCCTTGACAAAGAAAAGAACAGGATTGATAGTGTCACTTAAGGTAGGAAATTCGGCTATGTAGGCTCCGGCTCTCCAGTTGTCGGGAATCTTGAAATTCTCTACCGTAACAGGCCAGTTACAGCCTTTAACATAAACCTCATCGTTTTCCTTTACCTCCATTATTCCCCCCTTAAGATTTGGTATATCCTGAACCCATTCTTTGGTCTTTCCATATCTGTATATCTTAAGAGTAAAAGGGTTCTGAAATGTAGAGATGTAAAAACTTATGGTTTCTCCCTGATACGCGCTGTGTACAGACGAATAGCCGCCTTCCTGAAGCCCAACGCCAAAATTCGTTATTTTTAACGGCTGAGCACAGGATTTGATTAAGATAATCAGGATAACCAGCAAAAAACAAATTAACAAAATATTCCTGTAGTGACTATTCATATTAACCTCTTGACATAGCTTTTAATAATTTTAACTATCTGATTTTACAAAGATTTAGAACGCCTAAATATTTGTAAAATATGTATATAGACAACGCCAATTGTAAGATGAAAACCAGGCTTTTAGTTTCCGGATTCAAAAGTTAATCTATTAAAGACGCTGTTTTTTAAAGAGTTACTGAAATATTTTGGTAATGCCAAATTGAGCGTACGACCAATTTCTATTTAAGAGGGAAATTGGTCATACACCCAGTAAACTAAACTATGATTTCATTTATTTCACAGAGGCAATAAGAGCAAGTTCTGAAAACATTTTAGGCCACTTAGCCGCGAGGTAATGAGTAATCACCTTGCCAAATATATTCTTTGTACTGTAACCGGCCGTTTTAACAATATCAAACCCGCATCTTTCAAACAACATCTTCGACAAAGCGCTGTATGTAAAATAGTGGAGGTGCCCTTCATCGTATAAATCCACCGGTTCATTATCGTATGTTGTAAGTCCTTCATTTTTTGAAGCGGTAGACGGAAATATTCCGCGCAGAAGTTTCAGTCGCCTGTGATAGATAGCCATGTTCGGAGTATCTATATAAACAAAGCCTCCGGGTTTTAACATCCGGCGTATCTTCTGCATTGCGCCCAAAGGATCAGTAAGATGCTCGATGAGCGCAACCATTATAACCGCGTCATACTTTGGAAGAGTTTCAACAGGAATGTTTTCGCAATTAATTTGTATCACGTTAATTTTTGTATTTGTGATACTTTTCTTCATACCTTCAACGCGACTGTCGGAGAAGTCGCTGATTGTGTAAGAGTCAAAATTAATGTTGACCCCGGCAAAACTGCGCGCAAGGGTTCCATCACCCGCACCAAGTTCAAGTATATCACCGCCCTTAAACGTATTGACAAAATATTTTAAGCACGATTCAATTCTTGTTTGCGGAAATTTTTTCAGTTCGCATATTCCATCTGCTTTCTTGCTGATTTCGCTTTTATATTTATCGTTGTAATGTTTTATTAATCTCTGTTGCGTCTGCATGATTTTACCTGTATAATTATTTATTTCATAACTTCTTCAAGATAACAGAGGAACTGACTGAAGACGTTATCATAAGAATGTTCTGTTAAAGTTCTTTGCTGACCAGCTGCTGCAATGGCTTTGCGTTCGTCTTCGTGAGAAAGAAGATATTTAATCTTTTCAAGGCATTCATCAAATGATTTATATGTTACGATTTCCTTTTCTGGCTCGAAGAAGTCTGAGATATTTTCTTTCCAGTCGGTAAGCAAACATGTGCCTGTGCCAGTAGCCTCGAAGAGCCTCATGTTGCCCCCCTTCTTAAGCTGAAGATCTCCGTGTGTATTAATGGTTATCTTGGAATCTGCCAATACTTGATACATATCGAGACCGTAGATAGAGTTATTACTGATATTATCAATGTAGCTGGAATAATAAATATCCTTCCACTGCCCATTACGCACCAGTTTGGAGAGTGACCAGAGACTATTCACCAGTCCTTTACGCAGTATCGAAGGGGACCAGATGTCTATGTGGACTTTCTTCGTAAGATCTGTTATCAGCTTAAGACGCTGGCTGTGCAGGCCTTTGAACGGATAGAACGAACCCACAAAGGAAACGTCATATTTTAGTTCTCGCTGTTTTATCTTATTTAGTATCTTTTTCTCGAACGCGTATGGAAGAAAATAAACTTTATAGCCGTGCTCTTTGTAATAATCTAAGGTATGATGGAAACATGAGAGCATAATATCACAACCCAAAAAGAATTCGGACTGATGTTTTCCAGTGCCGTCATAGCCTAGTACATATTTAAGACTTGGTGTATTTTTGCGCAGACGCAGACGTGATTGGGAACTTATATCTCCGTGCGAAAACCAGATATCGGGCTTATACTCGGCAAGCTGAGCTTCAAGTATAACTTCCTGCCAGTTGCTTTTGTTATAACTAATGTTGTGTTCTTTTGCCCACTGCTTTTGCATTATCTCGTTGTTAAATATTATTTCTCTGACCTCAAAATTGTCCGTTGCTTCAAGATGGCTCTTCCAAAAGTCAGACCAGCCGTAGCAGTCCGACATGATACGCTTGTACTGCTCATCATAGGATGCATCCTTTAATTTTTTCTCCGCCTGATAAAGGTTTACTATATAATATTTATAGTACGATGATGTCTTAATGAGTTTTATCTTATTCATCTATAGCTCCTGTATTAATTCAAAAATCATTTCAGCTTTTTGTAAATATTCCCGGGCGAGAATAGCAACGAGTTTTTCTTTGCTTCTTCCTTCAGATGGCGAAGCTTTTCTTTGTTTGTAATAATCTCGTTCAGTATATTTCTTAATTCTCTGGCACCCGTGTATGCGACAGTTGAACTCTTAAGCTCTTCGAATATATCATAGCCGGACACAACCAACCCTGGCTTCGCGTAATGAATAAGCGTAAATGTAAAGCCGGTTTCTTTTGTCTTGCCGTATATGCTCAGTTTATCAATTACTACTTTCATATTGCCAAGTACAATATCCGTTGAGGCAAAGTGTTCGTCATATTCTTCAAAGGGAATAAACTTTTCAGAGAAATATTTTATCTTTATCCCTTTAGATATAAGCCTGTCGGCTTCAGCCTTAATGGACAGTCCGCCTTCATATTCGGCTATGCTGCCTAAGAGTAAAAGTTCAATTTTATCTTTAAAGAAATCTATATCGCTCTCAAGCGCCGTAAAGACGGTAGTATAATCGCGCCTCATAGTTGAAAGCTTGCCGGGAATGCTTACTTTAAGAATTGTGTTGGCTCCGGACTTATCTGCAAGGTTCTTATTATAAACAGAAAATGGAATTACCTCTGTCTTCCCGGCTGGAACGATGTAGCTTAACTTCGGTCTGAGGTTTTCGCTCAGTACTACGAACTTTCCATTTGACTGAAGCTGTTTGTTAAGTATTTTTTTTCGCCAGTAAGGATAGATTAAATATTTTTTTAAATTATATATGAGGCTTAAGTTTGAAAAGCTGAACAAAAAGCAGTTAATATTATAGCCAAAACTGAAATTAGACCATTCATCAATATTGTGAATGAGCAACACTACCTGAGAATTAAATTTGGCAGAGTAAAACTCTTTGAAATATTTTTCAAGCGTAATGATGTAAAGTTTATCTATCTGAAAACTCCCAATCCTTTTGAAGAAATGACTAAGAGACTCAACTTCATCTTTCGTTACCACATGAACATTTTTCTTATCCTTTACAACAGGAGTAATTATTCCAGAACCATAGCGGTGGGTAAAAATAAATATTTCATTTTTACAGTCTGAGGCAAAGACTTCCATTACCGATTCAACAAGAGTAAAGTGTCCAAGGGGCATAACTTCAATTATTCCGACTTTCATTATGCGAGATCTTTCCTGAGGTATATCGTATCCCATTCCTTCAAGCGACCTTTGTCCTTGAGCGAAGGAAATATATCGTAAAGGATAAAGCCATTCTGCCTCATGCACTCATCAAGCTGATAATACTTTGGAGAGCCTTCATAGTTTTCATGGTTATTAAGTTCAAGCACTACAACGGCTGTGCGCCTAAGGGTATCAGCAGCTCCTTTTAATACTTCAAGCTCGTAGCCCTGCACGTCTATTTTAAGTATGCTTATTTTTTTATCGTGCGGAATTTCCGAGTCAAGCGTTGTTATTTCAATTTCTTCTTCCCCTTGCTTTATCAGCGTATCGGAGAAAGCCTTACTGTTTTGCTCGGTCTTAAGCGAAAGTATCGAAGAAGACGTAATACGGTTAGCCATATTAATAACTGTCCTGCCTATACTATTACCGACAGCTTTTGGAACAATGGTAATATTATTATAGGTTGATACTGCGTTTGTTAATTTACTGCGGGTTTCCAAAATAGGTTCAAATACCCAGATATGACTATTTGGATTTTTTTTTGCAAATAATATCGCAGTGTTGCCTATTGCTCCCCCGACATCGAGTATGCCGGAATCATTCAAGCCCAAGGACTTTGCAAGCACGATTGCCTTTTCAACGTGAACATAGCACTGGAAATATTCACTCTCGATATAATCAATTACTTCATCATTAAGCGAATGGGCAAAGAGATACTTAAGCACATCTTTATTTTTCCTCGCCATTGAAGAGAGTATATTGATAAATAATTTTATTACTGTGTTTGTTAGTTTCATAGTTTATTCAAATTATGTTTTTCAAAAAAGGGGCATATCTCCGGCACTTGCGCGTGGAAAAAGGTTCTATTATTTATGAGATTGTCTCATAAATAA
>Ga0194060_10001555_pt1 | contig 16357 bp, 14 predicted proteins | sample SepL225m_MetaG_FD_163427 | JGI IMG/M metagenome (GOLD analysis project Ga0194060, IMG submission 163427) | Anoxic zone freshwater microbial communities from boreal shield lake in IISD Experimental Lakes Area, Ontario, Canada - Sep2016-L222-5m | ecosystem: Environmental > Aquatic > Freshwater >...
GATGGTGATGGCATCGCCGGGCGCGTGTTTGCGTATCGTTTCAGCAGCGATAACGCCGGCCGGGCCGGCGCCGAGGATAAGGTGATGGGTCATTTGCTTCTCCAAAAGAAAAGCGACTCCGCAGAGCCGCTTATGCCAAATTTTTCATTGCGAGCTTGCCATACTCTTCATCATCTCAAAAGTCCTTAAGCTCTCGTCACTGCGAGGAGCGTCGCGACGCGGCAGTCCATGCCGGAATACAGAAGGCATGGGTTGCTTCGCTGCGTTCGCAATGACGAAACCTTTGCTGCTCGCGATGACGTCTTCGGGGCCGTGGCTACAGGCTCAGGCGCTTGCGGGTTTCGGCCGTTGGCCGACCTTCCGCGTCCCAGCCACGCACTTCGTAGTACTTGGGCAGCATTTCGGCCAGCATATTGAACTTGCCCTTGGCAGGGCCGGTCTTGCAGGCGCCTTCGACACTGGTCAAACGCGGTGGCAGGCTGTCATCCTTGTTGGTAAAGCCGGCACGGTTATTGAACTCGCGCTCCATGTTCCAGATGCGCTCGCCAATCAGAGCCAATTCCTCGATCGTGAACTGCTCGCCACAGGCACCCTGCATTTGGGGTGACAGGTCTTGCAGGCCCCAGGCGAAGGTGGTGAAGATGCACAGACCGGAGGAGTCAAAAGCCGCTGTCGCGTCCTGGAAGGCTTTGACCAGATCGGGTTTGCCTTCATGCTCCAGCGGATCGGTCTTAACCGGAATGCCCAGCACTTCGGACGCAATCGTGTAGCCGCGCAGGTGGCAGCCGCCGCGGTTGCTGGTCGCGTAAGCCAGACCAATGCCCTGAATCGCGCGACCATCGTAGGCCGGGAACTCCTGGCCCTTGGAACTCATGCTCAGTTCAGGGTGGCCGTACTTGGCGGTCAGGCGCTTGGAGCCCTGTCCGATTTCCTTGCCAAAGCCGCGACCGTTGACGGTCTCTTCGGCCAGGAAGGCCAGCGCCTGCGCCGAGCCGAACCTGGCCTCGACGCCGACCTGCTCTTTGGTCAGCACGCCCATGTCATATAACTCCATGACGGCACCGACGGTAGCGCCAAAGCTGATGGGGTCTATGCCTTCCTCGTTGCACAACAGGTTGGCGTACTGCAGCGCTTCCAGATCGTTGACGCCGTTGGCCGCGCCGAGCGACCAGGCCGCTTCGTACTCCAGGCCACCGTTGGCACCCCGGTACTGCGGCTTGTTGACAATGGTGAAGTGTCCTTCGTCCATCTTGCTGATGCGACCGCAGGCAATGGTGCAACCAAAACATGCCTGGTTTGTCACCAGGTGCTTCTTGCCGTCGGTCTTGCGCGGTGCAGCCATGGCCTCGGCGCCGATGTCCTTGGCGCCTTCAAACTGGTTGTCGCGATGGTTGCGCGTTGGCAGAGCGCCCACTTCGTTGATGACGCTCATCAGCACCTGCGTGCCCATGGCGGGCAGACCGGTTCCGGTGACGCCGTTTTCGGCCAAAACCTTCTTGCCCGCTTTCACGGCTTCCATGAAGGCTTTCGGGTCGCGGATATTGCCAACACCCTTGGTGCCACGCACGGCAATCGCCTTGAGGTTCTTGGAACCCATCACGGTGCCAACGCCCGAGCGTCCGGCAGCGCGGTGCAGGTCGTTGACAATGCTGGCATAGAGCACGCCGTTCTCACCCGCCTTGCCGATGCTCGAAACACGCGTCAGCGGGTCCTGCAGTGCGGATTTCAGAGCAGCTTCGGTTTCCCAAACGCTCTTGCCCCACAAATGGCTGGCGTCGCGCAGTTCGGCCACGTCGTCGTTCACATAGAGGTAAACCGGTTTGGCGCTCTTGCCTTCAACAATCACCATGTCCCAGCCGGCCATCTTGAACTCGGCACCCCAGTAGCCGCCCGAATTGGAGCAGGCAATGGCGCCGGTCAGCGGCCCCTTGGTAATCACGGTGTAGCGGCCACCCGTCGAGGCCATGGTGCCGGTCAGCGGACCGGTAGCCCAGATGATCTTGTTGGCAGCAGACAGGGGGTCGACCTTGGCGTCCACCTCTTCCACCAGGTATTTGGTTCCCAGACCACGCGAACCGATGTAGGCGCGCGCCCAGTCCATATTGAGCGGCTCGGATTTGACGGTACCAGCGGTCAAATCAACGCGAAGAATTTTTCCAGCCCATGACATGATTGTTTCTCCTTAAGCAGCCGATGGCTGGTTACCAAGTTTGTCGGCCCACTGCGCCATCTTGGACAGACCGGTCCAGTTGGCGTCAATGAAAGTGATGGCGCCGGTCGGGCAGTGCTCGGCACAGGCCGGTGCGCCGCCGCAGAGGTCGCACTTTTGCACCTTGCCGGTCGTCTCGACGTAGTTGATGGTGCCAAACGGGCAGGCGATGGTGCAAACCTTGCAGCCAACGCAGGTGGCATCGTTGACCACTTTGGCGCCAGTCGCCTTGTCCACCGTGATCGCCTCGACCGGGCAGGCATGCAGACACCAGGCTTCATCGCACTGGGTGCAGGTGTAGGGCACTTTCTTGCCTGTATGGTGGAAGTCGAATACCTTGATGCGCGATTTAGCGGTAGCGAAAGTGCCGTAGTTCTCGAAAGAACAAGCCATCTCGCATTGCAAACAACCGGTGCACTTGTCGGCGTTGATATGCAACACTTTTTGCATGTGTTTCTCCTGCGGGGTTGCGGCACTTATGAAGTGCCATGCCTATGAAATGAAATACATAGCGATTGTTGGCCGTTCCGATAAACTTTTTCCTAGGTGGTAACCCTAGGTAACAGCTCAAGAGCGACGAAATTCTCAATTTGAGACACTGCACGTGGCAACACTTTGTGTACGAAAATTGGCGACCACATGAAAACGGCCATCAGCCTCCATGACCAACCCTACTGACATTCAGGCGGCACTGCGACTGACGACCATCACGCAAGCGCGGCGAGCCGTGCTGCAGGACCATGCGGCGCCGGTCCCAGGCTGGATTGCGCCCTGGATTGAACGCTCCTGGCAGCGTTGCATCAGCCTGGGCCTGCGGCCACAGCAGGCGGTCAGTTTTGACGCGATAAGTCAGCAACAGATGCGCCACACCGCTGACGCCAATCAGCATCTGGTTGAGACGGCAGGACCGATCCTGGAAAAGCTCGGGCGCGCCATCATCAATACGCGCTACTTTGCCATTCTCACCAACGTCGACGGAGTGGTGATCGCTGCCAGCGGCGCGATTGACCGCTCCGACCGGCGCGCCAACAACATTACCCGCATTGGCACCGACCTGTCCGAACGCCGGGTCGGCACCACCGCCATCGGAGCCGCATTGACTGATCTGCAACCTGTCTGGTTGCACCGGGGTGAGCATTTTTTCTCCGGTACCTCACATTACAGTTGCGCTGGCGCACCGCTGTTCGGCCCGAACGGCGCTTGTGTTGGTATGCTCGACTTGACCGGCATCGATGCGGTGGAACGTCCCGAACTCAAGCATCTGGTAGCGCAATCGGCACAAAAAATTGAAAACGCGCTGGTGCAACGCGAAGCGCACAGTCTGACACTTCGACTGAATTGGCCGGGCACCAACCTTGGCAGTGAAGCCGATGGCCTGCTGTGCCTCGACGACGACGGCTGGATCGTGGCTGCCAACCAGGTTGCGCGTCAAATGGTGCCGAACCTGCCCAGCCCGGCGCAATCCAGCGTCCATGTCAGCTCAGTCTTTGGCATGGCTTATGAATTGCTGTTTGACGCTCTGCGACGCCCGGACAGCACGCTGGAAGTTCCGCTCTGGACCGGTCTGCGCCTGCAAGCCCTGCCGATCGAGCGCTCACGCGAGAGCCTGCCAGTTCGACCCGGTGCCGACGCCACGCAGCGCGACAACTTGCATTTGAAGGATATCGAAATTTCGCTGATCCACCGCGCCGTACAACAAACCCGCGGCAATGTAGCCGAAGCCGCACGCGCCTTGGGCATCAGTCGCGCCACGGTGTACCGCAAACTGGGCAATCCGAAATGATCAAGCCGCTGTTGTGCTTCATCGCTGGCTTGGCGCTGAGCAGCAGCGCACAGTCAGGAGAAGCACGGATTGCGGTGGCGGCCAACTTCGCCTCGCCCCTCAGAGCGCTGGCTGTCGATTTTGAAATGAAGACCGGGCACAAACTGCTGCTGTCAGCCGGAGCCACCGGCAAGCTGTACACCCAGATCAAGAGTGGTGCACCGTTTGACGTTTTCCTCTCGGCCGACGATGAAACACCGGCAAAAATGGAGCGCGAAGGCCTTGCGGTGGCTGGTTCGCGTTTCACGTACGCCGTCGGTAAACTGGTCCTGTGGTCGATACAAGCCGATGTCGTCGACGCACAGGGTGCGATCTTGAAAAGTGGCAATTTCAAACATCTTGCGCTGGCCTCACCGAAACTGGCACCCTATGGCACTGCCGCCGTACAAACACTGACCGGGCTTGGACTGCTGGGCGCACTGACGCCGCGTCTCGTGATGGGTGAGAGCATTGGTCAAACCTACAGTTTTGTCGCCAGCGGGAATGCCGAATTGGGCTTTATTGCCCTGTCACAAGTTTTTCAGAACGGCAGCATCAGCAAAGGCTCCGGCTGGATCGTCCCGCCCCGCTACTATGACCCCTTGCGACAAGACGCCGCGCTGTTGCTGCCTGGGCGCGACAATACAGCAGCCCTGGCGCTGCTTGCTTTCCTGAAAACCGAGCAGAGCAAGCGTACGCTCCGTTCTTTCGGCTATGAAACTCCCTGAGCGATTCTTCTGATGCCAGATCTTTATTGGGGGGCCGCAAGCCTGACACTCCAACTCGCCAGCCTGACTACTGCGTTGCTGCTGCTGCTGGGTACACCGCTGGCTTGGTGGCTTGCTTACACGCGCAGCTGGCTCAAAGGTCCGCTGAGCGCCCTGATCGCAATGCCGCTGGTACTGCCGCCGACCGTCATCGGCTTCTACCTGCTGGTCGCGATGGGGCCGACCGGACCGGTCGGCCAACTCACCCAAGCCCTGGGCCTGGGGCTGCTGCCCTTCACTTTCGCTGGTCTGCTTGTCGGCTCGGTCATCTATTCCCTGCCCTTTGTTGTGCAACCTCTGCAAAACGCGTTTAGCGCGATCGGCGCGCGCCCGCTGGAAATTGCCGCCACGCTGCGCGCATCGCCCCTGGACACCTTCTTCAGTGTCGCCCTACCGCTGGCGAGACCGGCTTATCTGAGCGCGGCGGTCATGGGTTTTGCACACACGGTCGGCGAGTTTGGGGTCGTACTGATGATTGGCGGCAACATACCCGACAAAACCCGTGTCTTGTCGGTGCAGATTTACGACCACGTGGAGGCACTCGAATACGCGCAAGCACACTGGCTGGCCGGCGGCATGGTGCTGTTTTCATTTGCGGCGCTGCTGGCACTTTACGCTGTGGTACCAGGCAAGCGGCAGCCACTGGAGCGCGCCCGATGAGCCAGCTCTTGAAAGGCCAGCTACGCACTCGCCTGAAGCTCAACTACCCGGGCTTTGCGCTCGAACTTGATCTCGACCTGGCCGGCCGCGGCGTTACCGCCCTGTTTGGCCCCTCCGGTTCAGGCAAGACCAGTTGCCTGCGCGCAATTGCAGGCCTGGAGCGACGCGCCAAGGGACTGGTAGCGGTCAACGGTGAAGTCTGGCAAGACGACGCTAGAGGCCTCTTTATGCCGGTCCACCAGCGTGCGCTGGGCTACGTGTTTCAAGAGGCTAGTCTGTTCGCACATCTGAACGTCGCACAAAACCTGAATTACGGCCTGCACCGCGTGCCACCGGCTCTGCGTCGGGTATCGCTGGAACAGAGCGTTGCCCTGCTCGGTATCGGGCATCTGCTGCAGCGCCGATCGGATGCGCTATCAGGCGGTGAGCGTCAGCGCGTCGCCCTCGCCCGCGCTCTGGCCAGCAGCCCAAGCATCCTGTTGCTGGACGAACCGCTGGCAGCTCTGGACGCCGCGCGCAAAGCCGAAGTTCTGCACTACCTAGAAAAGCTCCATAGCGAACTCGACATACCGGTGCTTTACGTGAGCCACGCGATCGATGAAGTGGCGCGTTTGGCTGACCATCTCGTGCTGCTCGATTCTGGCAAGGTCACCGCCAGTGGTCGCACTGAGGACATGCTCACTCGTCTTGACCTTTCACTCGCGCATGGCGATACGGCGGGCGCCGTCCTGACGCTGACCGTCAGCCAACATGACGAGCGGGACCACCTGAGCACCGCGATCTTCAGCGGTGGTCAGCTGAGTCTGCCGATACAGAACAAGAACATCGGCCAACGCCTGCGCATCCGCGTTCAGGCACGCGACGTCAGCCTGACCTTGCAAAAGCAAAGCGGCACCAGCATTCTCAATATCCTCAACGCCACAGTCAGCGCCATCGCGCCCGACAGCCCGGGTCAGGTCATGGTCTCGCTGGACGTGGGTGGCAGCGCGCTGCTGGCGCGCATCACCGAGCGATCGGCCCGCACACTGGCGCTTGCGCCGGGCCTGACGCTGTACGCGCAAATCAAGGGTGTGGCGATACTCGGCTAGACGTTGCCGATATAGTCGCGCTTGCCGATTTCAACGCCGTTGTGGCGCAGGATGTTGTAGGCCGTGGTGACGTGGAAATAGAAATTCGGCAGCGCGTTACCAAGCAGATACTGCAGGCCCTGGTAATGCGTTTCTGTATCGCCGCGCTTGACCACAATGTCTTTTTCTTCCGTGCCGTCGAGCTGCGCCGGCGTCACACTCTGAATAAAGTCCAACGTCTTGGCGATGCGTGCCTGCAGTTCGGCCAGCGTTTTCTCGTGGTCCTCGTGTACCGGGTTTTCCAATCCCGTCAGGCGCGCCACCAAACCCTTCGCGGCGTCGCAGGCAATCTGTACCTGGCGGGCCATCGGCAGCATGTCAGGGTACAGGCGGTAACTGGTCAGCACCAATCCATCAATCTTTTTGGCATCGACATGACCCTGTGCCTTGTCCAGAATCGCCGACAGATTGCCCAGCGTGCGGACGAAGCAAGGAACGCTGGCCTGATACATCGAAATAGTCATAAAACTCCCCTGGATAAATAATTGAACAGCAAGAAGCAGCATCTTAGACTGCTCGCAACAGGAATCCGTTCTATCGTTTCGCGATGCTCTCAATTGCCTGCGTTCGGGAAAAACACCGACTCGCCGCCAATCTTGTAGCTGGCAATCACGTTCTGTCCGCTTGATGAAACCAGCCAATCAACAAATTTCTGTCCTTCTGCGACCTTGACGTGCGGGTGCTTGGCCGGGTTCACCAGCATCACACCGTACTGATTGAAGAGTCGCTTGTCGCCCTCCACCAGCACCGCCAGGTCGGCCCGGTTCTTGAAATTGAGCCAGGTACCACGATCCGCCAGCACATAGGCGCCACTGCTCGAAGCAATGTTGAGCGCGGGGCCCATGCCGCAACCGCACTCCTTGTAGCCGGCACCCTTTTTGTCGGTCAATCCCGCCATCGTCCAGAAACGGAGTTCCGCCGCATGGGTGCCGCTCTTGTCGCCGCGCGAAATAAAGGACACATTGCCCGCCGACAATTTTTTCAGCGCCTCGACGATGTCATTGCCCTTGGTTTTGGCCGGGTCGGCGGTCGGGCCAATCAGCACAAAGTCGTTGTACATGACGGGAAAACGCCTGATAGCAAAGCCTTCGGCAACGACCTTCTCTTCGGCGACCTGGTCATGCACAAACAGGACGTCGGCGTCACCGCGGCGCCCCATGTCGATGGCCTGGCCGGTACCCAGCGCGACCACCTTGACCTCGATGCCACTGGCCTTCTTGAATTCCGGCAGCAGGTAGGCAAACAGACCCGACTGTTCGGTCGAGGTGGTCGAAGCCACAACAATCGATTGTGCTTGAGCGGCCACGCAGGCGACAAGCAGCGCGGCTGCCTGTACGGACTTCAAAATCTTCATACAAGTTCTCCTTTAACAAACAAATGGGCGGCCGGATAGTGCTCTTGCAGCAAGGGCCCGTTAAAAAAATCAGCTACCGGCAAATCCGCCAGCAAGCGTCCGTGTTCCAGATAAATCACCCGACTCGCCAGGCGCTTGACCTGACCCAGGTTGTGGCTGGCGAACACCAGCGTCATCGCGCTAGCGGAGTTGGCAAACTCTTCCATCAAGGCCTCGACTTCGCGCTTGGCGTGCGGATCCAGGCTGGCGGTCGGTTCATCGAGCAGCAAGATCTGCGGATCGAGCGCCCAGGCACGCGCCATCGCCACGCGTTGCTGCTGCCCGCCCGAGAGTTTGCGTGCGTTGCGCTGTGCCAGTTCCGTCAAACCGACACGCGCCAGCGCTGACAAGGCCAGGATCTTTGCCAGCGCCCAGGGCCGGCCACGCAACCACAGGCCCAACGCCACATTGTTTTGCACCGTGGTGCGCAACAAGTGCGGCCTTTGAAACAGCATGGCCTGCTGCTTCAGAGGCGCCGCCTGCATCTGGCCCGAGGTCTGGCGCAACAGGCCGTGCAACAGACGCAGCAGCGTGCTCTTGCCGCAACCGTTGGCTCCGACCAGCGCCACCCGCTCACCCGGCGCAATGCGCAGCGTCACCTCGGACAGCGCGCGCACCGCGCGATCAGAGCGGCCAAAGTGCACACTCGCCTGATGCAACTCAAACAGCGCGCTCATGCGGAGACCTGCAACACGGGAGCCGCCTTGGCTGCGCCGCTGCCTTCGGCGTTCTCGCGCCAGCGCTGCAGCAAGCCAATCAGCACATTGAGCAGCAGCACCACGGCCAGCAATATCAACCCCAATCCCAGCGCCAGCGGCAGGTCGCCCTTGCTGGTCTCCAGCGCAATTGCCGTCGTCATGACACGGGTAAAGCCATCGATGTTGCCGCCAACGATCATGACCGCACCAACCTCCGAGATGGCGCGGCCAAAGGACGCAATGATCACGGTCAGCAGCGCATAACGCTCGTCCCAGGCCAGCAACAGACTGCGCATCAGCGAGCCGGCACCGAGCGAGCGCAATTGCTCACCGTGCGCGTTTTCAACATCTTCCACCGCCTGGCGCGTCAGGGCGGTAACCACTGGCAACACCAAGAGCGCCTGTGCCAGCACCATGGCCTTGAAGCTGAACAACCAGCCCAGGTAACCCAGCGGCCCAGAGCGCGACAGCAACAGGTACACCACCAAGCCCACTACCACCGAAGGTACTGCCAGGAAAGTATTGAGCAGAGTCAGCAGCGCATTGCGCCCGGCAAATCGCGCCACACCCAGCCAGGCGCCCATCAGGAGGCCCAGCACGCAGGCAATCGCACAGGCGGTGGCACTGACCGACAGGGAGCGTCCCACGATGCTGAGCAAGCCCTTGTCAAGCGAAATGACAAGTTGCAGCGCGGTAGACGCGCTTTCGGTGAATGAGGTCATTTAGACTATCGTAGCCACCAATTGAATTACTAACGATATGAAACGCCGTGCATAGGCTCCAATTCCACTACACCCTCTCTCGCGACAGCAGCCCGGCGCTGGTTCGCAACCCTTTGATTGATTTGCTGCAGGCGGTCTCAGGCCAGGGCTCGATCTCGGCCGGAGCGCGTGCGCTCGGTCTGTCCTATCGCCACGTCTGGGGTGAACTCAAACGCTGGGAGAACGAACTTGGCAATGAACTGGTGGTCTGGGAAAAAGGGCAATCAGCCCGGCTCACCGAGTTTGGCGCCAAGCTGATGTGGGCCGAACGCCAGGCTCAGGCCCGGCTGGCACCGCAGATTGAAGCACTGCGCGCCGAGTTGGAGCGCACCTACGCCCAGGCCTTTGACGACTCGGTTCATGTGGTCACGCTCTACGCCAGCCACGACGAGGCGCTCAGCACCCTGCGCGAGTACGCTCTGCAGCAGGCCTACACGCAGACACAGGGCCAGCTGCATCTGGACATTCGCTTCACTGGTAGCGTGGATGCGATCCGGGCGTTGAACGAAGGCCGCTGCGTGATGGCGGGTTTTCACACCTTGCTCGATAGCGGCACCAGGACACTGACAGCACGCGCCTACAAGCCGCTGCTGCAGCCAGGTCTGCACAAGATCATCGGGTTTGCACAACGGACTCAGGGCTTGATGGTGGCCAGGGGAAATCCTCTGGGCCTGCACTCGCTGCAGGACGTCGCAGCAAAACAGGCACGCTTTGCGAATCGGGCGCTGGGCACAGGCACGCGCGTGGCGCTCGACGAGTTGCTGACCCGCGCTGCTGTGCCAGCAGCAGCTATCACAGGTTATGAGCACACCGAGCCCTCGCACGCGGCCGTAGCCAACGCAGTGGCGGCGAGTCAGTTTGATGCCGGCCTGGGCATTGCCGCAGCCGCGCAACGCGCAGGGCTTGACTTTGTGCCGCTGACCGAAGAGCGTTACCACCTGGTCTGTCTGAAGTCGGCATTGACGCAACCCGGAACGCTGGCCCTGCTGCAACTCTTGCGGATGCCCGAGTGGCAGGCAGTCATGGAAGATATTCCGGGCTACAGCGCCTTGCAATGTGGTGAAGTGTTGTCCATGCGCCGGGTTTTGCCCTGGTGGGACTATCGCCAACAAAAAAGGCCGTGAAACCGTTGCCAAGATTAAGACTTAAGCTGGCGATGCCCCGTTGACAACACGCATCACCCAACTTCTGGTTTACCCGCATATAAATAGTCTGGGCAGACTGTACACTGTAGGGCAATTCAGGCATGTTTCCGACACTCAGGTAGGCAATCAAAAAGGCATTCGGGCTCACCCGAAACGGAGATGGGCTCATGGTTCCGCCACGCGAAAATTGGAACTTCAATATTGGAGCGTCGCCTGCAAACTATCCCGGACTTGGGATGGATGAACGGCCAGATTCGCCCAAACCCTTCATTGTTGAATCGCATGCGCGTTGCGCGTATCAGGGGCTGAAGGCTCATGAGTCGTGCGACTATGCGGCTTTGGTGCCAGCCGATTTTCAGATGGCGCTGGAACGCAACGCGCGCCTGATCACACAGGCCACCTCGGTGCTGACCATGCTCGGCAGATCCGTCGCCAATTTTGGCAGCATGATTGTCTTGGCCGACGGTACCGGAACCATTCTGCGCACCCAATGCCAGAGCACTTTCATTGAACAGGCAGACCAGGTTGCGTTGCGCCCGGGTGTGAGTTGGTCGGAATCGTCCAAGGGAACCAATGCGGTAGGCACGGCCCTGATCCTGGAGTCGGACATCCTGGTGCAAGGCGGGGAACATTTCTTTCAATCGAATCATTTACTCAGCTGTGCGGCCTCACCCATTCTCGATCATTCAAGCAATGTCATTGGCGTGTTGGACGCCTCGGGTGACAAGCGCTCTTTTCACCCGCACACTGCGGGGCTGGTGGCCATGTGTGCTCGAACCATTGAGAACAACTGGTTCCGGGATAAATTTCGGCAGACGCCACAGTTGCACTTCCATGGCGTCGCTGAACTGATCGGCACGTCTGAAGAGGGCATCATTGCTTTTGGCGAGGACGGGCAAATCCTGGGCGCCAACCGGGAGGCACTGAGAATCCTGGACATCAGCGCATCCACTTTACGCGTCAAGGGTCTGCGCCTACTCTTTGGTTTGGGCTTCGCAGAGCTCATGGACAAGTTGCGCTACACCACGATGACACCAATGCAGTTGCACCCGAGTAGCGGGAAAGCTGTTTTTATTCGTGTCAGCTGGAACGAGGCTGCCGGCTTCTCGAAGACGATCAATGCCTCGATCACCCAGGTACATCCTTCACGGGCTGCAGCAGCATCGTCACTACTCCTTGGGAAGGGCGCACCGGCAGTAAAAAAAGCAAGCTACCAGCTTGATGAACTCGACGCCGGCGATGCGCAGGTGCGCGCAGTAGCGCAGAAAGTTCGCCAGGTCATCGACAAGGATATTTCAATTCTGATCGTCGGCGAGACCGGCACGGGCAAAGAACTTCTGGCCAACGCCATTCATCAATTCAGTGGACGCCGGAATCAGCCCTTTGTTGCGATCAACTGCGCCTCGATTCCGGAACAGTTGATCGAGTCCGAACTGTTTGGTTATGAAGAGGGCGCATTCACCGGCGCCAAGCGCAAGGGAGATCTGGGAAAGCTATCTCAAGCCAATGGCGGAACACTATTTCTTGATGAAATTGGTGACATGCCCTTGCCATTGCAAGCACGACTGCTGCGGGTATTGCAAGAGCGCAAAGTTGTTGCGCTGGGCGGCCACCGTTCTACCGATATCGACATCAACCTGATTTGTGCGACGCATCGCAACCTGCGCGAACTGATGGATCAAAGGGTATTTCGCGACGATCTGTACTACCGAATCAACGGCATTTCGGTCAAGCTGCCTCCCTTGCGCGATCGAACTGACCTGGCAGGACTGTGCCAGAGGATCTTGCAGGAGTTGTCACCGAATCGCGCGCTGAGCATTCAACCCTCATTGATGGCCTCCTTTTTGCGCTATTGCTGGCCTGGCAACCTGCGCCAACTTAACAACGTTCTGAAGACGGCCGCCGTCATCGCCATGAGCGACCGTGAAATCACCACAGCGCATCTCGCTGACGATTTCAAGGAAGAACTTGCAGCGCTCAGTCCTCCGACTTTGGCGAGGACTGGCGCGGTTGATGGTCCCAAGCGGTCGGCACTGCCGACTCGGCCGCTTGCCGCCGGGGAGTTCATCAACACTTGGGATCTGGCCAATTTGACAGCATCGAAGGCAGCGCCGGCAAACAGCCTGGAGCAGGTTGAAATCACGACCATCATGCGCGTACTCGCCGCCTGTGCCGGCAATGTATCCTTGGCCTCGAAGCAACTCAATATCAGTCGCAACACGATTTACCGCAAGCTCAAGCGGCAGGCGTGATTCTTTAGCGCGTTGGTTTGTCGAGCGTATAGCGCAGGCTGATCCAGATGGAGCGCGGCGCGCCAGGGGCGTAGAAAGTCGATTGCACAAGGGGATAGCCGGCAGCGCTTGTTCCACCCAATGGTCTTGCAACAAAATTCCCGCTGGCATCGAAGCCGGTCGGGCCAAGCTGAGCAGCCGTGTTGTAGCTCGTATCGAAGATATTATTGACTTGCGCCGTCAGTTGCCACTGCGGTGGCATGCTGTATCTTGCACTCAGGTTGAAGGTTGCGTAACCGGCGCTTTGACCCTGCCCAAGGTAACTCATCCCATCGGGTTGGTGCGCGTTGTTCTCGTTGCCGCGTGCAAAAGCACTGCTAAGCGCCAGCATGCTGACACTCAGCATGAAGGTCGGTGAAACTGCGTAATCAGCAAACAGTTTGACCGATTGACGTGGGATCAGTGGTATCTTGTCGCCGGGTCGAATGCTGATGGTGCCCTCCAGCCCAGGGGTGCCGGCCATTGCCGCCTCGTTGCTACTGTTGCCTGTGCCGTTGACCGTTTCGGCGCTCTGGTAGGTCGCATCCAGCCAAGTGTATTGAGCGCCAAAATTCAACTTGCCAAGCTTCGCACCAAGGCCGAGTTCGAGCCCCTGACGCCGGGTTTTGCCATAGTTCTTGAAGTAACCAAAGCCGGCCTGGTTGTCGGCCACAAAAAGGACGTCGTCATGATTTTCAGCGCTGAAGATGCCCGCATTCCACTGCATATTGCCGCTCGCGGTACCGCGCAGACCAGCCTCCAGCGTCTGTGTGACCACCTGTCTGAGCGGCGGATCACCGGCCATGGCATTGGGCAGCTTGCACGGCTGGTCCGGATTGGCACAACCCAGTTCGATGGCGGTCGGCGCGCGACTGCTCTGGCTGTAGCCAGCATAGGCGTTGAGTGTCCGGTTCGGGCTGAAGGTGAGACCGATAGCTGGATTGAAGCGTGAAAAGCGATGATCGCCACTGAGCGAGGCGCCGTCGCCGGCGCCATGAATCTGGTCGCGGTTCTCAATGCCGGTGCGGTTGTAGCGGCCTGAGAGGGTCAGGTGCAGGTTATTCTGAACCGACAGCGTGTCGCTGGCATAGACACTCCAGGTCTGGATGCGGCCCGCCAGATCAACCCGCGTGTCGTAGGGTTCCCCATCCACTGTGCCACCGCTGACGCCATCACCAAAGGCATTGACAGCGCTGATGCTGCGATCCGGATTCAGATAGCCAAGCTGCGACGACTGCCGAAAACTGACACGGCTGGCGTCAACCGCCGCGCCCGCCACAAAGCGGTTGCGCTTGCCACCGAGTTCACCCAGCGCCGCAATCTGCCCTGACAGACCGTAGTTCTGCTGCGCGGTCTGCGTGCGGTTGATCAAACCATTGCACTTTTCAGCGGGCTCATCATTTTGCAGCGCCTGCGCAATGCAACGCCACAAGGGAAATGGCGTGTTCGATGCTGTAGCCCCTTTGACCGGATAGCCGCTGTAGCCTGCCAAAGCCAGCGCTGCTTGATCGGCGGCGCTAGGCTGATAGACCGACTGGTCGAGCGAGCCCTCATTGATGTCGCCGTTGTAAGTTGAGGTGTTGATATCGCGGTAATACGCATTGCCGGAGAAAAGCAAGTCGTCGTTGAAGGCGTGGTTCGCGGCCAGACTGAGCAGCGTCGAGCGGTTCTGCGTCACATCTGGCCTGGTGTAGACACTGGTGCGGTCACGCGCCAGCAATCCCTGCTCCTGCAAACCGTTACCGCTCAATTGATTGTCGGCATGTGAAAGCGTCAGTTTGAGATCGGTTTCACCGCTTCGCCAGCCCAGCTTGCCGAAGAACTGACGCACGTCCGAAGGCGAATCCTTGCGCCACCCCTCCTCCCGGAACAGGTTGGCGTTGAAATACCAGTTCAGCCCCTGCTCGTTGGAGCTGCCATGCTCAAACTCGGCGCTGCGCCGGGACTGACTGCCCGCAGTTCCCCGTAGCGAGGTACCCGGGTCACTGCTGCCATTCTTGGTCTGGACCGACAAGGCGCCGCCCAGGGTGTTGAGGCCAAACAGCGGATTGGAGCCTGGCATCAAGGTGAGGCAGGAGATCGCCGAACGCGGAATCAGGTCCCAACTCACGACATCGCCAAACGGCTGATTCATGCGTACGCCATCCATGTAGACCGACAAGCCCTGCGGTGTCCCCAGCAGCGGCGAGGCAGTGTAGCCGCGATAGTTCACATCCATCTGAAAGGGGTTGCCCTGCATCTCGTTGACGTGGACGCTGCCAAGCCTTCGGTTCATGAAGTCGCCGAGCTCGAGCGCACCGCTGCGTTCGATGTCGCGGCTACTGGCACTTTGCACAGGCGCCGCAATCTCGTTGCGCGACTGACCCATGCCGGGCAACGGCATGCTGGCGATAACTTCAACACTTGGCAAGGTCTGCGTCTGCTGTGCGCCTGCATTGAAACTACCTGCCGCGGCGAACGCGAGCATCAAAGTGGCATTGTTGAGTAAATCCGTTCTCATCGTTCCTTTTTGATAAGCGCTGCGGCAATGTGCAGACGCAAGCTGTGTCATCTGCCTGAACCGATGTGTGACAGTTGTGAAAAGAGATGCACGAAACGTGCCGATGCTGGTCCGACATGAGTGGCATGCAACTTGCACTTGCAATACCCGGAGCGGTACTGGCTGAAGCAAGTGTTCAAGAATTTGTCACTGATGTTCCCTTTTAGAAGAATCAGGTGTCAAGTTTTGAGGGTTTACCCGGTCTGATGCAAGCGGATCAGCAGCCAGCGTCGTTCCTGAAAGTGAATTGATCCTTAACTCAACAATGGATGGAGACTACGATGAAAAATTTGAACGCACTGGCCATCAGCATCTCGGTATTGGGTGCTATTGCGACCTTTCTCGCGCTCGGGCCACTCAGCGGCGTATATCTGATTTGGGCGGCCTTCGTCGCCTGGGGCGCATTTTTTGCGCTCGGTGCCGACATGGCAGCGCTGCAAAAAGTGATTGTCTGTGGCATCTTTGGCGCGCTGGTGGCCTGGCTGGTGGCGGTCGTCATTCTGGCGGTTCCGATGGCCGGCGCGCTGGGCTTGCCGCTTTGGGCTGCTATTGTTGTCGGCGTCGGTGTGGTGGCGGTAGTGCTGGCAGCCAATGTTCCAGCGCTGTCAACCATTCCAGCGACGGTCTTCGGTTTTGCCGCCAGCTTTGCCTTTTTGCTGCAAACCCCTGACGTGCTCAAACTTGACGTGCTGCTCTCGGCCAGCCTGAAAAACTCCCTCGTCGTGATTTCGCTGTCCCTGATTGCCGGCACCGTGTTTGGCCTGATCTCGGCACGCTGGGGCGCTGCAATGACCAAGGAGTGATTGGGCGAAAGCGGCACTACGCTGCGAGGTGAATCAGCCCGTGGCGTAGCGCCAGCAGGGTGATCTCGGCCTGGTTGCTCAGGCCGAGCTTTTGTTTGATGTTGTAGAGGTGGGTTCCGACCGTCGAGCCTGACAACTTCAGGGTGTCCGAGATTTGCACCACCGACTGCCCGCGCGCAAGTTG
>Ga0194060_10001556_pt1 | contig 16355 bp, 16 predicted proteins | sample SepL225m_MetaG_FD_163427 | JGI IMG/M metagenome (GOLD analysis project Ga0194060, IMG submission 163427) | Anoxic zone freshwater microbial communities from boreal shield lake in IISD Experimental Lakes Area, Ontario, Canada - Sep2016-L222-5m | ecosystem: Environmental > Aquatic > Freshwater >...
GAAACCCACTGCGCATTAGAAATCCCCGCAGCACCAGTCGCTCCTGTACCACCAGGTGCACCAGAACTTCCTGTTAGTCCAGTGTCACCTTTAACACCTTGTATTCCTTGTGCACCTGCATCACCTTTACTTCCAGGTGCTCCATCTGCACCTTTACTTCCTTCATTTCCATTTGTGCCTGCTGTGCCAGTGTCACCTTTAGTTCCTGCAGTTCCATTTGTACCTGCTGCACCAGCTAATCCACTTGCTCCTGTTTCACCTTTAGCTCCAGTTGCACCGACTGATCCTGTGGCACCGGTGTAACCAGTAGATCCAGTTGCACCTGTTGATCCCGTGGCTCCAGTTAAACCTGTGGCACCTTTAGCACCATCTGCACCTTTAGCACCATCAATTCCATTGGTTCCATTAGCACCTGTTAATCCTTGTTCTCCTGTGTTTCCTTTGGCTCCATCAATTCCAGCTGTTGGTGCAACAACTTCTTTTGCGTCAGCTATGCGAAGTGTTGTTGCTAGCTTCCATACCCCTTTAGTTTTGGGTCCATAAAGATTTGCGTTCTTAATATCAATATAGAAATCACCATCTATGCCTACAGTTTTAGTTGGAATTCCGCTGCCACTTAAAATTGTGTTGGGAATTGTTGATGCAGATCGTCCGGCCTCTTTAACAACAACAGAAGTTTTGCCCGCAGGATATGCTTGTGGGCTACTGATTAAAGTTGTTATCAATGCAAGAGCGATGAGAGTTGTTTTAGTTTTCATGAGAATCCTGGTTTCTAGAACACTTAGAAAGTTCTGAGAGTTAGTGTGAAACAGGTAACTTTTAGGTTAAATAGGGCGCTCCACCGCAGGAACTGAGCATGGAAATTGGGTTGCCCCCATAAAAACTGTAAAACTCACACAGTGTTCTAAGACTTGCCTACTACTTTATTCAGCATAAGAGAGTTGATTACGGGTAGTCGATGACGAGGGGTCACAGACGGTTCCACTAAACGAGAGGAAGACATGCAAATGTCATCAAATAGAAAGATCGCAGCAGTAGTACTTACAACTGTTGCACTTTCAGTTGGCACAGTCGGTGTTGCATCTGCATCACAGGCAAAGTCAACTGGTAAATCAGTATCTGTCCGCCAAACAACAACGCGCACAACAGTTAACGCTGTTGCTAATCCAATGGCTGGTGGAGCTATGGGTCAGATGGGCGATCCAAGTGCGGCACTTGCAACTGTTCTCACATCACTTGTTAAGGATGGAACAATTACGCAAGCTCAAGCTGACAAGATCACTGCAGCGATAAATGCAGCTCGCGCAGCACATGAAGCTACTGATGGAAAACATCCAGCACCAATGATGGATCCAAACCATGCGGCACAATTCACGCTGATTGCAACGACAATCGGTAAGAGCGCTACAGATATCCAAAGCGCTCTTGCAGCTGGTCAATCACTGGGTGCTATCGCTGGTGACAAACGCGCTGCACTTATTACCGCACTTGTTGCAGATGAGACAAAGAGAATTGATGCAGCAGTAACTGCTGGAAAGATGACAGCTGCGCAAGCTACAACTCTCAAAGCTGGTTTAAGCGCACATGTAACAGCAGAAGTTGATGCAGTCCGACCAGCAATGGGCCCAGGAATGGGCATGGGTGGGCACATGGGTGGGCACGGTCCCAATCACTAACCAGTTTTAAAGCTAGATCCTCCTAAGGGTGAAAACCCGCCACATCGATGAGATTGTGGCGGGTTTTCTTTATGCCCACGTTGTTAATGGCAAGATGCGCACATGAAGATTCATATCGGAAGTGATCATGCAGGCCTTGAATTAAAGAGCGCTCTCGTTCAATACCTAGAGTCACAAGGCCACAACGTCACTGACCATGGACCTCATGAATATGACGCACTTGATGACTATCCCGATTTTTGTATTCCGGCAGCTGTTGCAACAGTTAAAGATGCCGCTTCTTTAGGCATTGTTTTAGGCGGCTCTGGAAACGGTGAACAGATTGCAGCTAACAAGGTTAAAGGCGTGAGAGCAGCGTTGGCGTGGAGCGTTGAAACTGCAAAGCTTGCAAAAGAGCACAACAACGCAAATGTTGTTGGCATCGGCGGACGTATGCATTCAATAGATGAGTGCAAGGCGATAATTGATGCTTTTATCGAAACTCCATTTACAAACGATGAACGTCACGTTAGACGCATTAACAAAATTACTACTTACGAAAATACATCAAATCAGTAACTTGGTGATCTTTATCGATCCCCTGACCTTCAAAACGTGTGACCGGACGCGATTCTGGTTTTTCGATAACTCCCCCAGTAAATAAAGTGGAGGCAGCAAAAACTTCCTGCATGCTAAGTGCATAGGGAACCCAGTCAGTTGCTATATGGATATAGCCACCTTTTTTTAACTTTGGGTGAATCAGAGAAAGAAAGCCTTCATTAACGATTCGGCGCTTATTGTGTTTCTTCTTCGGCCACGGATCAGGAAAGTAAAGATGAATTGCATCTAAGGATTCATCTTCAAACATGTGAGGCAAAACAATATGAACATCATCTTCAATAACTCTTAGGTTCTTTAATTCATTGTCCACAATTCGGCCCAATAGCTTGCCGATTCCAGGTGGGTGCACATCAACGGCGATGTAGGCGTTTTTGGGATTATTTTTGGCGATGATTGCGGTGGCTTCCCCCATGCCAAAACCAATTTCCATAATGATTTTCTGGCTGGTGGGAAAGATCTCTTTAAGATTTACTTTCTTTTCTTCAACGGCAATCCCGTAAATAGCCTGTAATTCATCTTTTGCTTGGCGTTGGGCCTGGGTAATACGAGAGCCTCGGATGCTATAGCTACGTACCGAAGGGCGTTCCATGTCCTAACTCTGTCATGGTTGGATTGGAACCTACAAAAGCGCCCCATCCATTAAGAGGAGTTACAAGTGCCAGGTCTGAATTTGAGCCGTACTGAAGCAAAAGAACGTGCGGACCATCTTTACGTAAACAGCTATGCAGTGACCCTGGATGTGACAAAAGGCGAAGAAACCTTTTATTCAAAATCAGAGGTTTCATTTACGTGCAATAAGCCTGGCTATGCAACTTTTATCGACGCCGTAGGACGCAGTGTTATCAGCGCAACCCTTAATGGAGAAGCCGTTGATGTTTCTAACTTTGATGGCGAAAGTATTTTCCTCACCAACTTGGCAGCAGATAACACCTTAGTAATTGAGTTGGAAGCTGAATATTCAAAGTCAGGTGAAGGTTTGCAGCGCTCAGTTGATCCAGCCGATGGAGAGGTTTATCTCTACTCACAAGGTGAGACCGCTCATATCCGCAACATGTTTGCCTGTTTCGATCAACCATCTCTTAAAGCAACATTCACTCTCACCGTAACAACACCTGGTCATTGGGCAGCGGTTTCAAATAACCCAGTTGAGTCAAAAACTTCTAAAGGTGATCTTGTTGAATGGAAGTTCGCAACAACTCCTAGAATTCCAACGTATCTAGATGCACTCATTGCAGGACCGTATCAATCTGTGCATGATGTATATAAGGGTGAAAAAGAAATCCCTCTTGGAATCTACTGCCGCAAATCAATGATGCAGTACTTAGATCCAGAGGATATTTTCCTGGTTACTAAGCAGGGCTTTGAATACTTTGAAAAGGTATTCGGTCTTGCATATCCATTTGAAAAATACGATCAAATCGCAGTTGTTGACTTCAACTTCGGTGCAATGGAAAACGCAGGCGCAGTCACATTCCGTGAAGAAGTTCTAGTTTTCCGCTCACACATGCCAGAAAAGTCATACCTTTCACGTGCAAACACCATCCTGCATGAAATGGCACATATGTGGTTTGGCGATATGGTCACGATGTTTTGGTGGGATGACCTCTGGCTCAATGAATCATTTGCTGAATGGGCTTCTTACTTAGCTTTATCTGAATCAACGCGCTTTAAAGGTGCTTGGACTGAGTTCAATAGCGCGCGTAAGAATTGGGCCTATCGCCAAGATCAACTCTCTTCCACTCACCCCATCATCGCTGACATGGTGGATATGGAAGCGGTAAATGCTAACTTTGATGGAATTACTTATTCAAAGGGTGCATCGGTATTACATCAACTCGTTGCCCACGTTGGTCGCCCGCAATTCATTGCAGGATTACAAAAGTATTTTGCCAAGCATGCCTGGGGTAACACAACACTCAATGACTTGCTAGTAGAACTTGAAGCAGCTAGTGGACGTAAATTGGAAACCTGGGTTCACACATGGCTACAAACAGCAGGTGTTAACACCTTGCGTCCGCAGCTAGAAATAGATGGCGATACATACACCAGCGTTGTAATCTCACAAGAAGTTCCGCTAGTTCCAGCCGGATCTAAAGAGCTTCGCCCTCACCGCCTTGCCGTTGGTCTTTATGACATCAGTGGTGACTCACTTAACTTACGTAAATCTGTTGAACTAGATGTAGTTGGAGCCAGCACGCCTGTAACAGAGCTAGCCGGTGAAAAGGTTGCAGATCTTTTGCTAATCAATGATCGCGATCTTTCCTATGCCAAGCTGCGCTTTGATGATCGCTCAATTGCAACGCTCAAGAAATACTTAGGTCGCTTAAATGATCCGCTGGCCCGTGCAGTTACTTGGGCAGCAATTTGGGATATGCACCGAGATGCTCAAATTCCAACTGCAGATTTCATGCAAATTGCGCTCTCTGGTTTAGGCGGAGAAAGTGATGATGCAATCGTCAATATTGTTATTGGCCAACTTGGCACATCCGTTGAAGCTTATGCATCCGATGCTAATCGCGATAAGTATCGTGAGCAGTTGGCTGCCGGTTTCTGGAAACTTCTGCAAGAAAGTGCTCCAGCAAGTGATCTACAACTTCTCTATTCACGCGCTTTTGCCACTAATGCACACACCCCAGAACAGATTAAGAATGTGCGCGGGATATTAAATGGTGAAATCAATGGTCTTAAAGTTGATACCGATCGCCGATGGGATTACCTCATTGCACTAGCCGAGCGCGGAGCAGCCACCCTTGCCGAGTTAGATGCAGAATTAGCAACAGATAACACAACAACTGGAAACCTTTTCTACCAGAGCGCAAAAGCTGCAACACCAAATGCCGAAGCAAAGGCATATGCATTCAATACTGTCTTGCATCAAGATGCCCAAACATCAGTCCGCTCGGCACTTGTTGCTGGTTTCCAGCGCCCAATTCAGCGCCATTTACTTGCTCCATTTGTTGATCTCTACTTCGACAATTTACTTTCTGAGTGGGAATCAAAATCCTATGAAGGCGCAGCTAAGTTTGTGACTGGCATGTATCCAAGCTGGATTATTAGTCAAAGCACTTTAGATAAGACTGATGCTTGGTTAAACGGTGTTGGAAAAGATGCTCCCGCTGTGCTTCGCAAACTTGTGAAGGAATCACAAGACGGAGTTATCCGAGCTTTGAAGGTTGCAGCGCTAGATAACTAGTTAATTGAAGAAACTGAGGATTGCTGCTTTTCTTCTTTTGGCGCTGATATCAGCCATGAAAAAAGTGCAATCACAGCAAAGAGTGCAACTGGAATTACTACAAAAGTAAAAATAGTTTGCGCAACGCTTAAACCTGGGCCAGGGACAAAACCCTCTTCAACTGAGCTCATAAGTAAATGCATGGGATAAGTGTAAATGCTTTAGGCAGTAGCTGCTGCCACACCGAATGGTTCTAAATACTGCAACCATCTGGCATTGGTCTGCCCAGTTCCAAGAATTCTCCATGCTGCTCCAACTGGCTCACGTGGAAGTTGTCGCAATCTCCAACCAATTTCTTTGAGCTGTTTATCTGCCTTTAAGTGATTGCACTTATGGCATGCAGAGACAACGTTCTCCCAATTGTGACCGCCACCACGGCTGCGTGGAATCACGTGATCAATTGAGGTGGCAGGTGCACTGCAATACACACAGCGCCCACCATCTCTTGCAAAGATTGCGCGGCGAGAAAGTGGAACTGCATGGCGATAAGGAATGCGAACAAATTTATTAAGGCGAATAACTGAAGGAAGTTCTATTTCTCCGCCTGAGAAATGCAGAACAGAACCAGAATCTTCAATCATTGTTGCCCGGTGATTAAGAACAAGGATGAGCGCACGGCGTTCAGTTATGACACCTAGTGGTTCGTAGGTGGCATTGAGCACCAGCGTCCGAGACATCCTTATCCTCTCCTTGGCTATAAGCGATTGGTTTATCTTGCCCCAAAACACCCGAGCGCGTGGGTATTGACTAGCGATATTTAGGTAAAGATTTGGATAAAGTCTGACATCTATGAACGATTCACTGCGTAATGCCCTGGACTGGATAAGCGGAACTCCCCTGCGCGTAGCCATCATTCTCATAACGGCCATGATTTCCCAGGCTTTTGGAACGAGGGCAATTGAGCGAGCTATGAATCGATTGGCAACAGCTGATCTAGTTCCAGGTCCACGCAACATTGTTGCCCGTCAAAAAGAGCGCGCTCGCACCATCGGCGGCGTTCTATCCAGCACATTAAAAACAGTCATCTGGGTTGTTGCAGTTGGTATGGCGCTGGGTGAGTTTGGATTTAACTTAGGACCACTGATTGCATCAGCTGGAATTTTAGGTGTGGCACTTGGTCTTGGTGCCCAGACTCTGGTTCGAGATGTTCTCTCTGGAATCTTTATGCTCGTTGAAGATCAATACGGTGTTGGCGACAAGATTGATGTTTTAGAAGTTCAAGGCGTTGTTGAAAAAGTTGGTTTGCGTGTTACATGTGTGCGCGATAAAAAGGGAACGCTGTGGTATTTGCGAAATGGTGAAATTCTAAAAGTTGGAAATCAATCTCAATCTGGTTGATTAATCATGGCAGCAGCTGCCATCTCTAAGTAGCTCCACAACTGATCTCTGTGTTCTGCGCTCAATTGCATTCCATCAACAGCCGTGCGCATCGCTTTAACCCATGCATCATGAGCTGCAAGGTTGATATGAAACTCTGCATGGCGCATGCGAAGACGTGGGTGTCCTCGGTTTTCTTGATACGTGCTTGGTCCACCCCAGTACTGTTCTAGAAACCATTGCAAGCGCGTTGCTGCAGCCTTTAAATCACTCTCTGGATACATTGGGCGCAGAATGGGATCAACGGCAACTTGAGCATAAAACTGGGAAACTAAATCAGCAAAGAAAGCTTCTCCGCCGATTTCTTCATAAAAACTGCTCATGATCTAAGGCTAGCCATGTCTTTGCCCTTGGCAATCTGCAAAACGAAATACGTGGTGATCAGACAGAGGCCACCACTTATATAAAACGCCGCTGCATAATCACCAAACTTCACTCGCACAACAGCTGCGCCAAATGCTGCAATAGCACCGCCAATTTGATGGGCGGCAAATACCCAGCCATAAACAACAGTTGCACGATCTGGCCCCAGAATTGTTCTACACAACATCACCGTTGGTGGCACTGTTGCAACCCAGTCAAGGCCATAGAAGATCACAAAGACAAGTGTGGATGGATGAACGGAAGAGAAAAGAATGGATGGAAGCAAGAACAATGAAAGTCCGCGTAATCCGTAGTAGAAAAAGAGAAGTTTGCGCGGATCATATTTATCAGTTAACCAACCTGAGAAAATAGTGCCAATAACATCAAAGACACCTACAAGTGCAAGAAGCGATGCGGCAACTACTTGACCCATACCATGATCATGGGCTGCTGGAATAAAGTGAGTTCCAATTAATCCGCTAGTCGATAATCCGCAGACAAAGAATGAACCAAAGAGATACCAAAAATCTTTGTGCGCACTTGCCTCTTTTAGTGAAACGATCGCTAAACGTCCAGCGCTCATTCCAGAGTGGGCAGGTGGTGTCCAATCATCTGGTGCACCATATGGCAAGAGGCCAATGTCAGCTGGTTTTTCTCGCAGAAATAAATAAATCATCGGAACCATCAATAGCGCTGCAGCTCCAATAGTTACTCCAATGGATTTCCATCCATACATTCCTGATAAATGTGTAAGGCCGGGCAAAAAGATTAATTGCCCTGTTGCTGAAGCAGCAGTGAGTCCACCAATAACTAATCCGCGGCGCTTAACAAACCATCTGTTTGCAACTGTTGCAGCAAAGACAAGTGCCATAGAACCTGTGCCAACACCAACAATCACGCCCCATGTTGCAATTAACTGCCACGGTGCATGTATTTGAGTCGTTAAGAAGGCTCCAGTACTTACCGTTGTGAGGGCGCCCATTACTACTTTTCGCACGGTAAAGCGCTCCATCAGCGCAGCAGCAAAAGGCGCAGTTAAGCCATAGAGTAAAACGTTAACTGAGATTGCAAGGGATATCTGATCACGGTTCCAACCAAAAGCATCTTGCAGCGGAATAATTAAAACAGATGGGGCAGATCTAAAGCCTGCAGTTGCCACCAAAGTAAAAAAAGTAACAGTGGCGGCGATCCATGCTGGATGAATTCTGCGGTTAGTTTTCAATCTTTATAATCCTTTGTGAAGCAACGGCAAGGGCTGTAACTGGAATAGCTGCAAATAAGCACAACCATCCATAACTTAGCGTTCCGATAATTACGCCCGCAATTGCTCCCCCGCCAGCTCCAGCTAAGTTCATCACTAAATCACTTGCACCTTGTGATGCTGGGCGCATTTCAACTGAGACTGATTCAGAGAGAAATGCAGAGCCAGCAATGAGTGTGCAGGACCAACCAAGGCCAAGTAAGAACAGACCAATTCCAAGGCGCACAGCATCATTTGCTGCCGCAGTGCCTGACACAAGAGTTGATAACAACAAGATCGTTATGCCTATTTGAATAACACGGATGCGCCCCAGTCGATCACTTAAAGATCCAACAAGAGGGGAAAATGCATACATTCCCAAAACGTGCACACTAATAACAAAGCCAATGATGCGCAGTGAAACATCAACATGCTTCATATGAATAGGAGTCATCACCATTACTGAAACCATTGCCACATGCCCAATTGCAATAGCACTTATTGCAAAGAGTGCTTTTGGATTAGAGCGAATATGTGTCAGGGCCGCTTTTGTTGAACCTTTATGTTGTTTGACTTTGGCCTGTTTTTCAGCCAAAAGGTAAGGATCAGGGCGAAGGAAGAGTTGAATAACTACTGTTGCAAAAATTAATGTTGCAGCCGAAATCATGTATGGGCCAACAAGTGCTGGCAGATTGAAATGCTCTGCTAAACGACCAGCCGGATCCATCAAATTAGGCCCAGCAACTGCGCCAATCGTTGATCCCCACACTACAAATGAGAGCTGTTTAGCGCGGGTTTCATTGGTTGCTAAATCAATAGCTGCAAAGCGGGCTTGATAGCCAGAGGCAGATGCTGAACCAACAAGAAAAGTTCCAAGGAGCATAAGGAATATGTTTTTGTGTGCTCCGCCCAGGATTGCACTAATAGAACCAACAACTCCTGCCACATAACCAAAAGAGAGTGAAAGTCTGCGACCACCACGTGCAGTTAAACGTGCAAGTGGCAGCGCCATTGCTGCTGCGCCTAAAACAGAAAAAGTTTGTGCTAGGCCCGCCAAAGTTTCAGAATCTGTAATAGATGAAACCAGCAGTGAACCTGCGGCAACAGTGCCTGCAACTCCCACACCATTTAAGACTTGGGCAGTAGCAAGTGTTCTTACTACTTTTTGTTGCAGCGCTGTATTTGGCATTAAGAAACTAATCTGACCCACACGGCGGTATCAGTTGGCAGTGTGTGGCCAGTAATTGGCCCACTTGCAACTAGTACTTGTGAGTTAGAAGGAAGCTCAATCGGTGCACCAAAGTTGATGTAGCAAGCAAAATCTCCAGGACGCTCAAATGCAACAACATCTTTGCCCGCTTCAATCCACTCCATTGGTCCATCGCCTAAGCCTTCTTCGCCTTTGCGAATAGCTAATGCGCTTCGATACATAGACAAGGTTGATCCTTCCACACCATCTTGTGTGTCAACGGCGTACGTGCCCCACCAGGATGATTGCGGCAACCATGCTTGCTCTGGTTTTAGCGCAGCATTAGTTGAGAAACCAAAAGCACCGGCTGAATTAGAAGTCCAAGGCATTGGCACGCGGCAACCATCACGGCCACGATCTGAAAAACCACTCATCTTCCACCGTGGATCAGTTAAACGATCTTCTGGAATATCGCGTACTTCAGGAACTGCTAACTCTTCACCTTGATACAAATACGTTCCACCAGGTAGAGCCAGCGTCATTAGTGCAGCACTTCTTGCACGCAATGTTCCACGCGCAATGTTGAGCGCTTTAGGATCCCCTTGGCGCGAAAGGGTTGTATCACCGTGATTTGTAAGTCCAAGATCTAGGCGATCAACTGAGCGCACAACATCATGATTGTTAAATACCCACGAAGTTGGTGCTCCAACTTCTTCTAGGGCATCAATTGAGTTATTAATCTTTGTCTTTATCTCTTTGGCATCCCAGAGCGTTGTTAGCATTTCAAAGTTAAATGAGTTCTGTAGTTCATCTGATCGGACATAACGTGCAATGCGCTCTGATGGACTAACCCAAGCCTCAGCAACTGCCATGCGATCTCCTGGATATGAATCAAGGATTGTGCGCCAAGCACGATAAATATCATGGACACCTTCTTGATCCCAGAAAGGCTTGTGTTCTGTGCCAAGCATGGATGCAGCTGGATCTTTTCTAATATCTGGCAAGCCCGCTTCTTTAAACATTCCATGGGCAACATCGATGCGAAAACCTGCAACACCGCGATCTAGCCAAAACTTCAACACATCTTCAAAGTGGGCAACAACTTCTGGGTTCTCCCAATTTAAATCAGGTTGCTCAACAGCAAAAAGGTGTAAATACCACTGCCCTGGTTTTCCATCAGCTTCAATGACACGCTCCCATGCACATCCTCCAAAGACTGCTTCCCAGTTATTAGGTGGCAAATCACCGTTAGGTCCTTTGCCATCGCGGAACATATAGCGATCGCGCTCTGGTGATCCAGGTCCTGCTTTTAGCGCTGCTTGAAACCATTTGTGATCACTTGAAGTGTGGTTAGGAACAATGTCAACGATTAACTTAATTCCTAAATCATTTGCCTCTTTAATGAGTTGCTCTGCTTGAGCAAGCGTTCCGTAATCAGGTTCAATATCCATGTAATCAGAGACGTCATAACCGTGATCATGTTGAGGTGATGGATACCACGGTGAAATCCAAATTGCATCAATACCTAGTTGCTTTAAATACGGAAGTCGTGAGCGAATACCTTCAACATCGCCAATGCCATCACCATTTGAATCAGCATAGGAGCGTGGATAAATTTGGTAAGTGACTGCATCACGCCACCAAGGGCGCTCTTTACGAGATGCTAAAGGTGACATTTTTACTCCGTCTCAAGGTATTTAGTGAGAAATGCGCGTTGTTCATCACTTATTGGATAAGACTTCTTAGTTTTCATATCCACAGTTACTTGAACTGTTTTCACTCTGGCAACTAGCTCGCCTTTCATCTTTATCTCATAGGTCATAGTGAAAGAAGAGTTACCAATCGCGCTCACCCATAGTTCGATATCTAGGAAAGTATCGCCATCATAAATAGGTGCGATGAAATCAACTTCAGCACGGGCAACAACCATCTCTAAAATGCCTGACCAAGCAAAGCGGGCTTCTTGGGCATAGGTTAAATACACCGCGTTGTTAACATGACCAAAAGCATCTAGATCATCCCAGCGGACATATTGCTTGCTTTGATATCTCATTTAACGAGTCAACTTTCTATATGTGACGCGGTGTGGTCGTGCCGCATCGGCTCCCAACCTTTGAATCTTGTTAGCTTCATAGGATTCGAAGTTTCCTTCAAACCAGAACCATTTTGAATCACCTTCATAGGCCAAAATGTGTGTTGCAACGCGGTCAAGAAACCAACGATCGTGGGAAATCACCACTGCGCAACCAGGAAATTCAAGGAGCGCGTTTTCCAGTGAGCCCAAAGTTTCAACATCTAAATCATTGGTTGGCTCATCAAGGAGTAATAGATTTCCACCTTGCTTAAGAGTCAGCGCTAAGTTCAAACGGTTGCGCTCACCGCCCGAGAGAACTCCAGTTGGCTTTTGTTGATCTGGGCCTTTAAAACCAAAGCATGAAACATAGGCACGAGAAGGCATTTCAACTTGACCGACCTTAATGAAATCAAGACCATCCGAGACAACTTCCCAGAGTGTTTTCTTAGGATCTAATCCACCACGGGACTGATCGACGTAGGAAATCTTTACAGTTTCACCAATCTTCACACTTCCAGAATCTGGAGTTTCAAGACCCAGCAATGTCTTAAACAGAGTTGTTTTACCGGCGCCATTTGGCCCAATTACTCCCACAATTCCATTGCGTGGCAAAGTAAATGAAAGGTCATCGATGAGAACGCGATCACCAAAGCCCTTAGACAGATGATCCACTTCAATAACAACATTACCTAGACGCGGTCCAGGTGGAATCTGGATTTCTTCAAAGTCGAGTTTGCGCATCTTGTCAGCTTCAGCTGCCATCTCTTCATAACGGGCAAGACGGGCTTTAGATTTAGTTTGGCGGCCCTTAGCATTCTGGCGCACCCATTCAAGTTCTTCGGTTAAACGCTTTGCGCGCTTGGCATCTTTTTGGCCTTCAATCTTTAAACGCGCAGATTTAGTTTCAAGGTAGGTGGTGTAGTTACCTTCATAAGGATAAGCACGACCTCTATCGAGTTCTAGAATCCACTGTGCAACATTGTCCAAGAAATATCTATCGTGCGTGATCGCAACTACTGCGCCCGCATATTTATTTAAGTGCTGTTCTAGCCACAAAACAGATTCAGCATCAAGGTGGTTAGTTGGCTCATCAAGAAGTAATAGATCGGGGGCTTGCAAGAGAAGTTTGCACAACGCCACACGGCGCTTTTCACCACCGGATAGAACTGAAACATCAGCATCTGCTGGTGGGCAACGAAGTGCGTCCATAGCTTGTTCTAACTGTGAATCTAACTCCCAGGCATTGCGGTGATCGAGTTGTTCTTGCAGCTCACCCATTTCAGCTAATAACTTGTCGTAGTCAGCATCTGGGCTAGACATCTCATCGCTAATTGCATTGAAGCGATCAAGCATTGCAACGGTTTCTGCCACGCCCTCTTTAACGTTATCAATAACATTTTTGGATTCATTGAGCTGTGGCTCTTGAAGCAAGATTCCAACGGTGTAACCGGGAGTTATGTATGCCTCGCCATTTGAAGGTTGCTGTAGTCCGGCCATGATCTGTAGAACTGTGGACTTACCGGCACCGTTAGGTCCGACCACGCCGATCTTGGCGCCTGGATAAAACATAATCGTGACGTCATCAAGGATGACCTTGTCACCATGCGCTTTACGCGCCTTCTTCATCGTATAAATGAACTCAGCCATGAGATGAAACCTTACCGTTATGTGTCGGTAGACTTAGCATTCACGACCCCCTACAGGCGCCTGTAGCTCAGTCGGATAGAGCACCCGCCTTCTAAGCGGGTTGTCGCAGGTTCGATTCCTGCCAGGCGCGCATGGCCAACGAACAACCCAACCTGATCTGGATCGATTGCGAGATGACGGGTCTTTCTCTAGAGAAAGATGTCCTCGTAGAAATCGCCGTCCTTGTAACTGACTCACAATTAAATCTGATCGGTGATGGTGTTGATGTGGTGATTAAGGCCAGCGCTGCGCAGTTGGCAGGTATGAATGAGTTTGTCACTCAAATGCACACCACCTCAGGATTAATCACCGAAATCCCCAATGGAGTTTCAGTAACAGAGGCCGAAGATTTGATTATTAAATATTTAGAGAGTGCAAACACTGCTGCTGGAAAATCACCATTGGCCGGTAACTCAGTCTCTGTTGATCGCTCTTTCATCGCCCGCGATATGCCACGTCTAAATGACTACCTGCACTATCGCACCATCGATGTCTCATCGATAAAAGAGTTGGCTAGGCGCTGGTATCCCAAGGCCTACTTCAACGCCCCGGCAAAGACGGGCAATCACAGGGCTCTGGGTGATATTCAAGATTCAATTGCAGAACTTGCGTATTACCGCAGCGCAGTATTTGTTCCAGGTGATGAGCAGTAACAGGTAGACTTAGCCACTCATGGTGGGCGTAGCTCAGCTGGTAGAGCACTCGGTTGTGGTCCGAGATGTCGCGGGTTCGAGCCCCGTCGCTCACCCCACTATTAACTGAATCGAAGAGAGAGCTGGGCAAAAAATGATTTTTGATGTTGTCGTTGAAATCCCTGCAGGCTCTCGCAACAAATACGAGATCAATCATTCAACTGGTGAAGTGCGCCTTGATCGCATGCTTTTCACAGCAACGCGCTTTCCTCATGATTACGGTTTTGTGAAAAACACTCTCTCCCTAGATGGCGATCCACTAGATGCCCTTGTGATGCTAGATGAACCAACTTTTCCTGGCTGCGTAGTCTCTTGCCGTGTTATTGGCATGTTTCGCATGACCGATGAAAAAGGCGGAGATGACAAGCTTTTGTGTGTTCCAGCCGGTGATATCCGCAAGGCTAATCTGCAAGATATCGATAACGTGCCAGTCTATGAACTAGATGAAATCAAGCACTTCTTTGAGGTCTATAAAACTCTAGAACCTGGCAAAGAGGTTCACGGTGGTGAGTGGGTTGGCCACGAAGCTGCTGAAGAAGAGATTAAGAATTCTTATAACCGCTACAACGGTTCGCATTAACTAACCAAATAAACTTAGGGAGAGCTAAGTGATCAATAGCGGTGACACAGCATGGGTTTTAGCAAGTGGAGCACTTGTTCTATTTATGACTCCAGGTCTTGCAATCTTTTATGGCGGCATGGTCCGTGCTAAAAGTGCACTCAATATGATGATGATGTCATTTGCAGCAATTGGCATCACCACAATCATTTGGGTTCTCTATGGCTACTCCCTCACTTTTGGCACATCCCACAACGGCATCATCGGTGGATTTGAGCATCTAGGTCTGGCTAAAACTCTAGATTCAACTATTGGCGCAGAAGGCCACCAGATTCCCACTCTTGCTTTTGCGATGTTCCAATTAACTTTTGCAATCATCACCGTTGCACTTCTCTCTGGCGCTATTGCAGATCGCACTAAATACTCCTCATGGGTCTTATTTGTAGGCGTTTGGATCACTTTGGTTTATATCCCAGTTGCGCACTGGGCTTTTGCTTCACAAAGTGGTTCCGGCGGTTGGATCGTGGACAAGTTAGGTGCACTTGATTTTGCCGGTGGTACTGTCGTTGAAATTAACTCAGGGGCCGCAGCCCTTGCCCTGGCACTTGTTTTAGGTAAGCGCGATGGCTTTAGAAAAGATCCCATGCGACCACACAACATGCCGCTAGTTCTCCTTGGCGCCGGCATGCTCTGGTTTGGTTGGTTTGGCTTTAACGCAGGAAGCGCACTATCTGCAGGCTCTCTTGCTGCAACTGCAATGATCAACACACAGATTGCATCTGCTGCAGCGTCAATGTCGTGGGCCCTTTATGAAAAGCGCCGTGATGGAAAAGCAACAACGCTTGGCGTTGCATCTGGTGCTATCGCAGGCGCCGTTGTTATTACACCTGCCTGCGGATTTATTAATCCTCTGGGCGCACTGATCTTGGGGCTCATTGCCGGCGTTGCCTCTTCTTATGCAGTTTCTCGCAAATACAAATTTGGTTATGACGATTCACTCGATGTTGTTGGAGTCCACGGCATCTCAGGAATTATTGGAATGCTCGGTATTGGAATCCTTGCAACTGTGACAGTTAATGCTGCAGGCAGAGATGGCTTAGTTGCAGGTGGCGGCAGCGCCCTTCTCGTGGACCAAGTAGTGGCAATTGTTGTTGTGGCCGCATTCTCATTTTGTGCCACATGGCTCATCGCCAAGGCAATTAGTGCAACGGTTGGCTTTAGAGCCTTTAAAGATGATGAACTCACTGGTCTAGACACGGTTTATCACGCAGAATCAGCTTATGACATCACTGGAAACTCCAACCGGTACTAACGAGAGGCAATAGAGAAATGAAACTAATTACTGCAATCGTTAAGCCAGCTAAAGTCGATGAGATTAAAAAGGCTCTACAAGCTGCTGGCGTGCACGGCATGACAGTCTCTGAAACCCGCGGTTTTGGCCGTCAAAAGGGCCATACTGAAATCTATCGCGGCGCTGAATACACAGTTGATTTCATTCCTAAGGTGCGCATTGAAGTTCTTGCAGATGATGCCGAAGCCAACGAGATTCTTAACTTAATCGTTGACACAGCCAGCACAGGATCAATTGGTGATGGAAAAGTCTGGGTCACACCTGTTGAAACTGTTGTGCGTGTTAGAACTGGCGAGCGCGGAAGTGATGCACTTTA
>Ga0194060_10001558_pt1 | contig 16347 bp, 9 predicted proteins | sample SepL225m_MetaG_FD_163427 | JGI IMG/M metagenome (GOLD analysis project Ga0194060, IMG submission 163427) | Anoxic zone freshwater microbial communities from boreal shield lake in IISD Experimental Lakes Area, Ontario, Canada - Sep2016-L222-5m | ecosystem: Environmental > Aquatic > Freshwater >...
CGATATAACAGCATTTACATAGATGAAACCCATAGCCGGACAAGCCTGAACAAAAAAAGAAAGGCAAAGGCAATTTCACACGGATCAAATCTGATAAATCCGGATAAAGGCGGATCAACTTTTTTGTGATTAACTTCTTGGTTTTACAAGTATTTAAATTCTAAATCAGATTTTTATCAGATTTTATCCGAAGTTTATCCGTGTGACACGTTTTTGAATTTTCAAGTCTGTCACAGATGTAAAAACTCATTTCGTAAGAGACCAAAAATCTGGATCCCGGATAGAAACCTTCCGGGATGACAATCTATTTTGCAAGAGGCTCCTTTGCGGTTCAGGTTTTTTGCTTTTTGATTTTCAAACTACGATGATTTTGTCCAATATTCTGGTCAGTTTTCGCTACCTGTTGACGAGGTCTGGATTTATCTATGCAGTCTGCCTCCCCCCTACCCAGGTGGCGACACGCTTTACTGATGAAGGATCGTCCAGTTTCGCTGCGGGGACACCGGCAAGGTCGCGGTCAAAGACCACCATATCTGCCCATTTACCGATGTCAAGAGTCCCGGTATCCTGTTTCGGGACTGTCGCAGCACTCCCTGTCGTAAGCCCTTCAATCGCCTGCTTCAGTGTAATGGGGGAGTTCGGGGATAGTAACGACGTCTTCAGCAGAGAGAGGGAAGGGGAGAGATTGAGAGGCGAAACGCTGAAATCTGTGCTGATCCCCGTAGTGATGCCGGCCGCTATGACACTTGAAATCGGATATGCCCCTTTCATCCTGTCTACCCCGTAATACTCTGCAGCATTCGCCTCGACCTCATACAGGGCGGGCTGCATGGTGACATTCACCTGCCGACCGAATCCTTTCATCCTGATCAACTGATCCTGACGCGGGAAACCGAGATGGATGAAGGTGTGTACACTGTTCAAACGACCTCTCTTTGCAGTCACCCCGTCAAGGGCATTCAGGATGGCTTCTATCCCCATATCCCCCTGCATATGATAGTGCATGTTCATACCCAGCTCATCTACCCGTTCAACGATCCGGTTCAGATTGTACTGCCTGCCGTAAGTGTCATCGTTCCATATATAATAGATGCCGTTGCCACCCTGAAGGTTTTTCCACGAAGTCCATGCCTGACCCGCGCCGAATGCCCCGTCTACGAAGATCTTGCATCCCAGAAAACGCACCATGTCCGTGTCCTGTCCCACGAAGGCGCGTGCCGACTCGACGTCATCAAGAGTAAAAACGGTGTAGGCGCAGTTGACACGCACACTGAGCTTCCCCTGACTTTCAAGCTTTTTGAACATCTGGGGTCTCATTACCCGCGCCAGGGGGGTGCCCATCATGTCATTGATGGATGTGTAGCCAGATGATGCCCAGAGGGTGAGCACCTTTTCTGTGGAGGCGAGTACAGAGTCGTCACTGATCATACCGACGATCTTGTTACCGGCAAGAATCATAGCTGTTTCCCGCAGCATTCCGGTCAGCTTGCCATTCTGGATACCCACGATCCCTGCGAATGGCACAGGTGTCGCGGGGGTAACATTAGACAGTTGCAGGGCGACACTGTTGGCAAGGGCATTGTGCCCCAGGTTGTCCATCAGTATCACCGGGTGATTTCCTGAAGCCGCGTCTATCTTTGCCAGGTCGTCGAGGCTCCATGCATTGTAATCAGCCAGGGTGAAGCCGCTCCCCAGCATCGGGGCTGCGTCGGGGAAATTCCCGGAGGCTACAGCCTGACTGATTTTGGCGGCAAAAGCATCAGCCGTGTTGAGTCCCGACATGTCGGGGCCGGCGGAGGCCAGAGAGGTCTCCAGCAGGTGGTTGTGGCTGTCGTGGAATCCGGGGTAGGCGACTCCCCCCTTCAGATCCACAACCTGGGCAGATGGAAAGGTGGATGCAGACTGGTTGTAACCACTCACTCTGCCGTTGGTCACTGTCAGGCTCTGCACACTTCTTCCTGCGTCAAGATAGATGGTTCCATTGGTAAAGAACATCGCCCGCTCTGGCTCCGTGGAGCTGCCACCACTGCTGCATGCCGACAGCGGCAGCATGCCGCCGACTCCCGCGAATGCGGCCATTTTCAAAAATGTGCGCCTTTTCATGGATTGATCTCCTCCCGGCACTCTTCCTCCAGGGCTTTCGGGCTACTTCAGCCCCTTGCACGCCTTCACGATCCCCGTTGCCGTGACGCTGATCATCGCGTTCCCCCCTCGGGCCTGCGCCTTGCACGAACTCTGTGACATTTCGAGCCAGGTGCTGAGCGGCGATGCAAGAGTACTGTTTGCAAAGATGGTCTGGGTGTCAAAGACGGCCTGTGGCTGGGTCGGATCTGTGTTGTGAATGAATGAGTCGCAGCCGCTGATAGGGTTCAGTTCGCTTCCATTTTTCTTGGCATCCAGCAGGTCGAGCATCTGCATAAAGCCGTTGGAGCGGTTGGCGGAACTCTGTACTGTTTTTGCAACTCCACGGCATTCCGGTCCGCCGTTGACAACTTCAATGGTCACGTTGAAATTGTTCTTCACACCGGTGACATCGTCGTACTGGAGGCCAAAGCAGTCGCTGGTGGTTTTGCATGCTGTGCTTGGACTGTATCTGCCCAGCATGACGTCATGAATTGATGGCTTGGGGGGCTGGTGGGTCATGACGAACCAGATGGCCGATTCGAAGAACATCTTTCCGTCATATGCCACCATGTCGGGCCATTTAAGCAGGAAGTTGTAATCTCCGTTGAAATAGGCAGCCGAGAATCCGGCGTAATTGTACCCGTAGGTCAACTGCTTCGGCCCCCTGCCGTAGTACATGGCCCACTCACTGGAGCAGTCGAAGGGGGAGCCGCACCCCTTCCTGAACTGATCCACGGAGCTGAGTTGGTTCACCCAGCCAGTCTCCCGCAGCGAGTAGAAGGATGTAGTGATTTGAGTCTCTCCGGTCTCCTGGGCAGCATGGCCGAAGAGCGAGGCAATTTCACGCTTACAGGCTTCGTCAGTCGAGCTGAAGTACCCCTTTTCACCGCAGAAGAACGGGTAGCGAGCCACGGCAGCAAGAAAATTGTTGTATGTGTTGTCCTTGAAGCCCGATTCGGCCGGCCAGACGGGGGTAAGCCCGGCGGCTGTGGTGTAAGTGTACGACGAGTCCCCGCCATATGCATTACCAGCCAGTGTGTCCCATTTATCTTTCGGTATGACCCTCTTGACTGTGGCCACGTTGTCGGGGGTGAAGGTGGAGAGATCCGGCTGGCAGGGGAGCATGTACTCGCGAGCCAAAGCATCCAGATCCTGCTGGGTATAACCGTTGCCGGGAGCCGCAAGGGCAATTTCCCCGCTGCCGGTTGCACTCTGTTTGATCAGGTTGGTCACGGTATCCAGGCTGTAGTCGGTGGCGGTGCAGGTGGCGAGCTTAGGGTATGATGCCACGATGGCCGGGTAGTCGTAATAGGCGAATTCATGCTTGGTTGATGGCGGTACGGCATTCGGGTCGAACAGTTTCCAGAGGTCGTCGGCGAACGTCGAGGGGCAGTCTGTCTTCACCGGGCAGTTGCCCGGATTTGCCCACCAGCCGTTGCTGTAGAGTACATCCTTGTATGACACAACAGTATTGGCATCCTTGTAGGTGGCGGTGATGTCATAGAGCGGCGGAGTTGTTAGCGAGAGGGTGGCGTCAGCGGCTACCGTCGAGGCTGCACTCTTATTGACAGCGGATGAGGCGTACTTCAGGGTGAGAAAAAGCTTTTCGGCTTTTTTGCTCTTGCCGTCATGGGTTACCCGCAGCCGGTACTCCCCGGACGGGATGGAGACCGGTGGCAGAGCATCGTCGGCGCAGTTGTAACTGATATTCTGGGAGGTCATGGATGATAAAAGCCTGTTGTCGCTGCTAAAGAGTTCGAGAAGGAATGACCTGTTGTTTGCAAGCACACAGAGATCAACTGTCAATGTTTTTTTCAGGTTGAAGTTGAATTCATCGTAACCGTTTCCGCCGGTATCAGATGAGCTGCCAGCGCTGCCCGGCGGTTCAAGGTTTAAGACGATGGTCTTGCCGGATTCAACTGACGATATTTTTCCTGATTTGTAGTCTGCTTCGGAGTAGTAGACGGATGGTGCGGTGCCGGAGGTGCCGGAGTTGCTGGCGTTGTCGGAGCTGCAGCCTGAAAAAGAAGCGGCAGACAGCAGGCAGAGAAGGATGATTTTTTTCATAGCGCGTATTTTCTCCTTTAAAAAAAATGTGGTACCTGATTTTTTCTTCTTAAGAAAGAAGATGTTATGGCGTCGAGGGAATCCATCTACTGATCGTCGGCTCAGTTATCGCTGGAAACGAGTTGTCAGGCTTTCTCAGAGCCTCCAGGTTGGCCGCAAACACATCCCTCCAGTAACTCACTGAAATCTTTGCGCCACTGAAGTTACTGGTTCTGGAAACAAAATTGCCTTTCGGATCGTAGATGTCAAGGAAATAGGCATCCATGCCGTTTATTGTCTTATAACAGAGCAGATAAACATACCCTGTATATTCGGAGGACATGTCAAGGTAGGTGTATTCCGAGGCGGAGTATTTCAGGCTGAAGGCATATGGCTGCTGGCCGGAGTATATCGGCACAGGTCCGCCCCCCGTGTCAAAAGCCTGCACACGATTGTTTCCGGTTTCGAGGATGAGCAACAGTCCGGTTGCAGTAACGGTAGCGCATACCGGTGCATCCAGCAATCCTTCACGGGCACCCTTACCGCTATATGTGGCAGCCAGAGATGCCTGTGAGTCCGTTGTGGCTGCCTGGGGCAGAGACAACACCTCAATCTTGCAGAGTTTCCTGTTGATACTGATCAGTTTCCCGTTCGGCGTGAGAAGCAGTGCGTCGGGGGATACGTTCAGACGCCCCCAGGCTCTGTTGGACGAAGGCTCGTCAATTACAGGTCTGCCGTTCAGGTCGAGCCGTATCTGGCGTACGAAATAGTTGGCGTCAATATAGAAATTGCGCTGGCTCTTGCTGTCACCCATCAGGTCATAGACCGTCCTGAGTGCATTGGGCACTATAATGGAACCCTGCTCCGGGTTGCTGGTGTAGGAAACATTTCCAAAAAATTTCTGCTGCCCGCTGCTGCCGTACCCCTGCCAGACGTAGCCAACAGAGGCGAAGCTGTTACTGTTCGTAATATTCTCGATCTCGCAGATCTGCCCCGCCGACTGGCTGCATTGGCTCAACTGCGACGGAGGCCTGGTCGTCGCGCTCCAGATATGTTTGCCAGATGCGTCGAGCGCGGTTTTCTCCTTGTGAGTGTAAACGGTTGAGGCGTCCAGAGGCACCTTGTACTCGGTAATGGTCATGCTGAACGAATTAAGGGTATTGTCAGCAGCGGAAAGGGTTCCCTTTCCGGCGAGCCAGTTGTTGTCTGAATAGAAACCGACTGCTAATGAGATGAAACCGCCGTAGGGGACACCGGTGAGGTTGACCACAATGGGCGCGGTCTGCGTGGTGGCAGGCATGGCCCCCCGGTACTGTATAGGGGTCGCACTGTCCAGCACATTGCCGTTCGTGTCCAGAAGCTGGCAGGTCGCCGTGAGTACATAATAGGTTGCCGTTGAGGGGAACCCCCCCGGGTCAAGGGGGTCATTATTGATGGTGATGCTTATAGTGTGACTCAGGTTCACGGTTTTGACATAGTTCCACGGCGAGTTGAGACACTCAGCCGAGGTCGTTGCTATCTGGGCCGCGCAGGCCGCGCAGCCGATGGCGTTCATAGCCTCGCCGAAAAACGGGATCGCATCCTCCAGTTCTGCTGCGCCGATCGAGACCAGCAGGGAGCTGACCAGATGGGTAGCCACCTTCTCGTTTGAAAGAAGTTTTTCGCCGAGATTGATGCCGAGCTGGGCGAACGCCTTGTAGTCCGCATATGCAAAGGCCTCCACGATGGTGGAGAGGATATCCCCAAAAACCTCAAGCCCCTCGATAAACATCTCTACGTTTTCCATCTCTTTGAAGCCCGCAAAGCCTGAACCGGCACCCATTGTAAGGAAGAGACTGGGAATGGCGAGATCAAAGACAGAGGTCAACGTAATGCCTACTTTCAGGTCATTGTACTGGTCATCGCCATGTCCAAGCGTGCTGCCGATGATCTGGAATTTACTCGCCTGGGGGGGTACCGGGATTTTGACATCGTCCGACGCATGCCCTGTGGGAATGCCAAAGATCACGAGCGGAGTGCCAATAACCTTAAGAAACTTGTCATATACCCCGTCATAACCGGACAGGGTGAAATAGTCTTTGCCGTACTGGCTGAAGAAACTGGCCGGAATACTGCTCAGTGGAATCGGCTTGCTGTTCGAGTCCAGGTAACGGACGTACATGCCGAGGTGGCGCACATAGCTGTTGGTGACGATTGCTTTCGCAACCATGTTGCTTCCATCGGGTTCAACGCTGTCAAGGTCAAGGGTGTAGCCTCCACCGGTACAGACATCGGTAAGAGTGTATTGGGGGGTGCTGCTTCCGGCCTTTAACGACGACAAGGTGGCTTTCCTGCCTGCGACACCGTTCTGGTAGATGGAGAGTTTGCCCTTGAGGGCGGCATTAGTGGTTGTGGTTGACCTGTTGGCGTAAAGGTTGGGATCATCCTTGAGCAGAGGCAGTATCACCTGTATGTCGGAACCCATGGCACTACTGGTCGCTTCGGTGAACACAGGCATCAGCACCGGCGTTTTGTCTGATTTCAGATATGGTTGATTGCTGACGGGGTCTATTATGGGCTTGTAGCTTGCCCATCCGCTCTTTTGGCTGTGGATCGCCATTGCGCCGTCATCGCAATTGGAGAGAATGATATTCGATACATATGCGGCACAGTCACTATCAAGCGACATACATTCCGGGAAACTAAAAATGATGCCGGCGGCTGTGTCATATGGGGTGACCAGCAGATCCTCGGCAAGATGGTGGGGTGCAGAGGCGAGTTCAAATTTGCCGCCATACAACTTGGACTTGGAGGAGTAATAGGTACCCGGCTTACGCATTTTGAAGGCTTGTTCAATGGCTGACTTTGGTTTGTGGAGGTACATGCCAGCAAGTTTCCAATCAGTCGAATTGTGCGGCTGCCCCTTGGGAAGATAACTTATATGGCATAACTGCGGGCAATTGGAGGGAAGCAGTACATCCACTGCGTGGTGGGTAATGTTAATGTCGGGCACTTCCTTGAGAAAAGCATTCGACAACCTGGCCTGTTGCCTGTGCAGATCCTGTGTTTCGGCAAGCAGGATTCTGCGGGTGCCGACGTTAAGGTAGAAATCGTGGTTGTTTGCATTCAGGTGCAAGTGGTCAAAGTAAATAGTCTTGGTCTCCTTGGGGCCGGATGGTGAGATAGGTGTTCCTGATGAACTGCTGCAGGATGTCAGCAGTCCGTGGCTCCCCATCACCGCACCGAGGGCGGCCATCGTCTTCATGAATTTCCTGCGGGTCATCCCCATGATTTGTGTATCCAGTGGTGTTTCCCTCATGTTTGCGACTCCTTTTTTTTGTGATAAATATCAATGGTTCAATGTCCTGCTGCATGACATCTAACATCCCAGAACTATTGAGACGAGATATTTGTCCACTGGATGAAGTCTCCGTTGCATGCTGCCGGGGCACCGGTCTGACCGAGATATGTTAAGACAACCTTTGATATATCCAGGAGTTGTGAAGCCTTCCACTGCCCTCCCGAACAGGGACCCCTTGTCTGGTCGGGACAGACTACGGTCGAGTCGGTGGGGGGAAGAGGAACGACAGCAGGAGTACCGGAGGCTGTCAGGCCTGACGGCTTTGAGCCTGTCACACCGGCTGACTGGTACCAGGCGCAGACATGATCCTTGTATTCAGATTGGGCTCCTGCGAATGACGTGTATAAATAACCGAGATAGGCAACCGTTGTACCGGCTTTTGCAGGTGTGATCTGGTCGTCGAAGAAGGCGTTACTGAAATTGCTATTTTTCGTCATGGCATTGGTGAAGTCGGCGCCAAACAGGATTGCCTGGCTGAAGCTGACGGCAGTTCCGGTTGTTGGATCCACCAGCAACTGGGCACCGTTGAAATTGGCTCCCATCGCGAAGCTGGAATTCAGAATCGCACCGTTGAGTGTGGCACCCGACATATCAAGCGATGCCAGGTAGGCACCCGTCAGGTTGCTGTTTGCCATGATGGCCTTGTAGGCACTGGCGCATCTGCTGGGAACGTCGGTCTTATCCTGACATACGTTGGATTTGGTAGTGGAGTGGAAACTGACATTTGTCATGGAGACGCCGCTCAGATCAGCGCTCTGCATGTTGGTATTGTAGAGGAACGCGTTGTCCAGCCTGGCCGACACGTTGCTGTTCGGATCCTTGTTAAATTTGCTCCCGATAAAAGCGGAACCGCTCAGGTTGGCCGAGGTGAGAACCGCTCCCTGGAAAATACTACCTGAGAATCGAGCGTTGCTCAAGTCGGCCTTGACCATTTGTGCCCTCATGAATGAAGTCTGCGAGGCTCCTCTGGCTCCCTGGAGTGAAGCCCCGTTAAGTACCGACTCGGTGAAACTGGCACTGGATAGATTTGCAAAGGCAAAATTGGCACCATTGAGCTTTGAATTCTTGAAACTTGCAGATGGCATTGTGGTGCCGCTGAAGTTCACGCACCCCGTGAGGGTTGACATGTCCGCGCATGACTTTTTGACGGATTCAACCACCATACCATCCGCAAAGATAGCACCCGAAAAATTTGCGTTACTCAAGTCAGTGGATTTATTGGTGTTTGATAGCGTAAAAGGCTGCTTGAATACAGTATGATTAAGATTAAAGTATTGTGAATTTGATGGATCACCACCGTACAGATCTGTCGGATCCATTCTGCTTGCAACGAAATAAGAATACTTGTCGAATGTATCACTTATTATTATGGAATTACTGAGATCAAGCTGTTCACCAGGTTTGTTTGAAAAGCACTTGCTGGAATCGGTTTCGTAATTATCATTATCACAGTCAATTGTAGATGCCGTTATAGTAGCATTCGCCATTGTAGCGCTTCTGAATAACGAGTTGTAAATATACGCCTTTGTAATACTGGCACCGGTAAAATCGGCCATGTCAAATGTTGAGTACATCAATCCGGTTTCTTGCTCGCCGGTAATCGTAATCTTATTCATCTTGGCAGAAGTGAAATTACAGGTATTGATACCGCCGCCGTCATAAATAGTTGTCGTAATGGTGCTTCCAGTCAAAATGGCACCGGTAAAGTTACAATTGAAAATAGTAACATTTGTAAACGAGGAGTTTGAAAAGTCGGCTCCGGTGAAATCATATGTATCGAACCAGGTCCCTGAGCCGGAGTTGCCAAGTGATAGTCCGGACAGGTTACAGTATCGGCACGAATTGCCTGAAAGCGTTATTGTTGAAGACGCCAGATTTAATGCAGAACCGGGATCACCTGGATTACTGTTGGCAAATTTCGCAGGTTCAGCACCAGTAGATGCTACTGTGTTGGATTTAGTTGCAGGTTTTACCGCATTCGGCACTCCGACAAAAGCCAGTCGCTCCTTTGCGCCTGCTGCCAGTTGCTTGTGAGTTAGCGCCACCGTGTGTTTGCCTGCAGATATATCCGCCTGCACGCAGGCCCCCTGCTGCACTGTAGCAACCGGCTTACCCGTGTCCTCCGATGTAATAGTCATCCCCACAAAGTACGGGTCGTTTGCTGCGATGCAGTACTCATACTTACCTGATTTCTTGTAGGTATAGGGGAGGGTCTTGACTGATGTTGACCCGCCTGCTGCCTTGTAGGCCGTTGCACCCGGCTTCAGGAGCAGCACCACGGTGTGCTGTTCAGTGGCAATCCGGGCGTTTGATCCTGACAACTCATGCTCCCAGTACCAGTTCCGCTCGGCCTGAAGCCAATTACCGCTCCCCCCGCCGTCTGAACAAGCTGATACCAGCAAAACGCATGACAACAACAGGAATATCCTTACGTTGTTCATAAGCGGTTTCATAACTACTCCCTCAGCACATACACGTTGACCGATTAGCAGTGATCATGGTGTCCCCGCGGTGAAACTTGAAAGACATATCTCTACCCTGCTGAATACACCACTTCTCCAGCCATGATTGTCTTTAGTACGGTGACACTCTTGAGATTGGCCGGATTGATGGTGAGCACATCATCTGACAGCACCGCCATGTCGGCGTACTTGCCTGCTTCTATGGTGCCCTTGACCAGATCCTCTCCAAGTGACCTGGCAGCCCAGATGGTCCACATTTTGAGCGCCTCGGTTACTGACACCGCCTCAGCCGGCAGGAACGGACTGTTTGCTGGCGAATCGGAGGAACGGGTGACAGCGGCATAGATTCCCAGGAACGGGTTGACATTATCAGGGTAAATGCCGGTGACATCGCTGCCGGCGGCCGGTTCGAGACCGGCATCGATCATGGAGCGAAACAGGAAGCCGGTGGATGCTCGTTCGGGTCCCATATTATCGAAATCTGACTGGAGCAGGTTCAGCATCCAGGTGGGCTGTACATTTATCTTCAGTCCTGAGCCAAACAACTGCTTTGCCCGCTGCAGGTGGCTCGGGTACATCTGGAATACACCGAAATGCTCCAGACGGAAAATTTTGGGGTTTTTGCCGGCCTTGACCAGGGTTTCGTAGGCTTCCAGCCCCATGTCCATTGCCCGATCCCCGGCAACATGCAGCATAGGAATTATGTTGTTCTGTTTGGCGATGTTCACAAATGTATTGATGGCATTCTGATCTAGCACCGGCGAACCGACATTTCCAGGGGGATCAGTAGTAAACGAGCCGATGTATGGCTGATTCATGTAACCGGTGCGGGCATCGTTCTCACCATCTACCCACACCTTGATGCAACTGAAGCGATACCTGGTACTGTCGGCGTTGGCAGGCATGGCAAAGGTACTGAGATCGCTCGGCATTTCGACGGCATTGGCCCCTTTCCATACAGAAACGGTATAGCGGATGGTGGATTTGAATCCGCTTTTGGCAATGGCCTGCAATGCAGCTACCGCGTTATCCGGAGTGATAGCCATCACCGAGGTGAAACCCCAACGGTTCCAGATGGTCGGGATATCCTTGGTGTAGAATGAGGTAATCTGTTCCGTTGTCAGCGTCAGCGGGATATCACCCATGGCATCTGTCAGTGTGCCGGTTGGTACACCGGTTATTGGATCCAGTTGAATTGTGCCACCTCTGGGCAAGGCCTTCTGTCCGGGCTGGATTTTCAGGGTAACGATGGCGGCGCTGTTGATAATGGTCATATGGGTACCATTGGCAAAGGCGACCGGATTATTGGGAGCCACCGCATCCAGTTCAGCCTTGGTGGGGAGGCGCTTTTCAGCGAACTTGTTCTGGCTGGCAGAAGAGCCGGCAGCATAGACCCAGTCTCCTGATTTTACGGCCTTGTTTTTGATCCAGTCGGCGATGTTCTTCAGTGCCTGAGCCACTGTTGAGACCTCCGGATAGCGGCAGTTGACCCAGGTTATTGCCATCATGGCGGTTTCCATCGGATGGGTATGAGCGTCCATAAACCCGGGCACTACTGTCTTCCCCCCAAGATCCACCAGCCTGGTGGCGGTGCCGGCCAGCGCCTTGATCTGGTCGTTGCCGCCGACAGCGATAAAGTTGCCATCCTTGAGCGCAACGGCTGACGCGATGGTGTTGGCCTTATCAAGTGTGATAATCTTGGCATTGTAGTAAATCACATCAGGTGTCTGGGTACTGTTTGATGTACCGGATGAACTGCCGCATGACATCAGGATACTTGGGGTACTGGCTGCGGCACCAAGCACGGCAACGGTCTTGATGAAATCCCTGCGGGTCATGCTCTTAACTGGCGTCTCTTTTTTCATCTTCTAAACTCCTTTTTTATAGATAGTGAGCTGGAACACAACACATCCCTGGTGTTGTTATTGAGTACAACGTAGTAGTTTGGCAGCCGCTTCATGATCCTCGCACACAACGCACATATGTGGGGAGATCGGTTTTGGTATGGAAGTAGAGGTCGCCGTTGCCGAATCCTACCTCCCAGGCCTTGCTTTTATCAGCCATATATTCGCTGGATGTCCAGTAGTGTGTTGATTGCACCCTGGGAAAGTAGGCGGGATCCAGAGCAGGTTTGAGACGTTTCGGATCCGTAAGCGACTGGAGCGAAATAATGTCCGGCAGGCGCCAGTTCCGATATCCGGCAAGTGAGAGCGTGCTGCAGAACGTGAGCGCATCCTGCCATGTCATAGCCCCGAATTCACTCTGCTGCCAGATTAATCCAGTAGTCCGGTCGGTGACAGTTTCGTTGCCGTTGTCTACAAAGTCTGGCTGCGGCATTGACCTGCCGTGGACGCAACGAACTGTGAACCGGTTGCTGCTGTCGGCATAATAGGCATATCCGCTGTCGAAACCGACAAACCAGTGCTGTGAGGGAACATCTATGGAGGGGGTTGCAGTCCAATAGGGAGATGGCTTGGTTGAAGGAAACAGGTTGGAAGCGATGACCGGGCCAGGGGCGGGGATGCTGAAGTCAACCAGAGTAAGAGCTTCTTTCTTTTCCGGCAGCCGCCAGCCGGAAAGTCCGCCTGTTTGCAGTCCGCTGCAGTATGTGGACGCCTCGTCCCACGTCCGTTCCACTGCGTCATCCATCTGCTGCCAGACTAACTCTCTGACTGTGTCGCTGACCGTACTGTCGCCATTAACCATAAAGCGTGCCGGACTGCTGTCAACGCCGCAGCCTGACAGCAAAACACAAACCAGAAACAGTAGTTTTTCAGTACCGAATCGCATCATATCGCACCTGAAAATTTGCTTGCAGCACTAACTAACACAAAAAAAGCATCTGGGCAACCTACAAATTCTGACAATTTGTGTTCAAATCTGACTGAGTTATGACAGAGGGGGTTTTGGGTACGCACGGCGCATCCTGCGATGATGGATGGATAAGGTGGAACAGTCTTTAACTTTACGTCACGTGGTGACCGATTGATGGTAGACCGGCGTTTTGACGCCGGGAACAGAGGATATGTCCCTACGGGACGAAGCATCGCAGGGTAGACAAGGTTCATCTGCCCACCGTTTGCGCCGTTCCGCGTGGGCAAGGTGAAGTTTTGCCATTATGTCTACCTGGATGTCGCTAATTTAAAATAATCGGGGCGGAGAAAGAGTAGCCGACCCTGTGGCGGGTCAGTATCGGTGAGGTGCCGAAGACTGTTTCGATCTTGCGGCGGAGGCGGCGGATGAGTGATTCGAGGGCGCGGTTTGAGAATTCATCGTCGGAGTATCCCATCTCATTCAGTATCTTGTCGCGAACTATGGTCTCTTCAGGCGAGGCTGCTAGACATATCAGAAAATCCATCTCGCGGGAGGTAAGTGTGATGATTGCGGCAGAGGGGGTAACGAGGGTTGCGCTCTGACGGTTGATCCGCCATTGACCGAATGACGACGGTTGCAACTGCCCTGCAGCCGATGTGCGCTGGAGTATTCGGGAGAGTGCCGAGGCCAGTTCTCGGCAGTCTGCCGGTTTGACCATATAGAGGTCGGCGCCGGAATCATACCCTGAAACGCGATCTTCAACCGAGTCGCGAGCCGTGAGAATAATGCACCCCATTGTCGTATTGCAGTGAATATAATCGACGAGCTGCATGCCGTCCATGTCCGGGAGCCCCAGGTCGATTATGGCGACAGTGAAGCTCTGAGCGGCCAGGGTGTGATAGAATTGAATACCGGAAGCTACCGCAGTCACGTCAAATCCGACGCATGTGAGATATTCGGCAATGCTCTCCCGCAGGGTCTGGTCGTCCTCAGCCATTATGATCCTGCCGGAATGATCTTCGCCAGCGGGAGCCTGCTGCGTTGTTGTGAAAGGTTTTGAAGTCATGGTTGTGATAATGCCGTTTACGTAGGATGAATGCAACCCACGAATTCTGACAGAGGTGGAAGCATGAGAGGGAGCCGGATCGTCGCGATCGTACCCTTGGGCTTGTTGGGAGCCAGAGTAACGCTTCCGCCAGGCTGCTCTACAATCTGTCGCACCAGCCAGAGTCCGAGGCCGGTGCCGCTTGTGTTTTGACTGCTTCTTCCGCGCCGGTATTTTTCAAATATGATATCAGCCTCGTAAACGGCGAGCCCCTCGCCGTGATCCCCGATGGAGACGACAGACATATCGCCATCAATATAACATGTCAGCGTTATCGGCGTGTTGGGCAAAGAGTATTTACAGGCGTTGTCGAGCAGGTTGAAAATGGCTGTTTTTATCTGTTTCGGATCCCCGGTGACAGTGCAGTTCACCACTTCAGGTTCAAAGACAAACAGCCGTTCCGGCCAGAAAACTTCGGCTTTATCGATGATTCCATCCAGAAGCGAGATCAGCTCGACCCGCATGCTGACATTATCTGTGGAAAAAGCGTCCAGCCGTTCTCTCTGCAGAGACACTTCCATTATTTCCACCAACCGGCCGACGGCGTGCTTCATCTTGGCCAGATACGGTTCGTTCCTTCCGTCTGACTCTTTCTGATGCAGTTGCACAAGTTCCAGATTGGCCTGGATGATAGCCAGAGGGGTGCGGTATTCATGAGACAAGATGGCAAGAAACTTCGTCTTGTTTTCCAGATTCTGCTGTTCGCGTAGCAGAGCGCCTTCCAGCTTATCCTTACTTTTCCGCAGCTCCCTGGTCATTTCACCCGCCAGCCCCACCGCTTTATGCTCCGCCTCCCTGGCTGCAGTTATCGCTTTTTTTTCTGCCGTTCGCAGGCGTTCCGTTATCGCCAGCGTCATAAGCACCATGTTGAACAGCGATGCTATCAGGTGTGCGTTGCTGTTCCACCAGGCAAAAGGCAAAAGACCCAGTGTGCGTAGTAACAGCACCACATACCCCAGGTTGCTGAGTCCAAACGCCGACAGGTAGATAAATCCCCCCGGTTCTCCGGCGATAACATAACGCAGACTGAGCCAGGTAAGAAGTACAATCATGGCGAGCAGGGCGATCACTGAGAGTTCCGCTACCGAACCATAAAAATCAAGCGGCACCGACAGGAAAAGCACTCCGCCCAGAGCGGTTGTCAGCATGAAGAAGCGATGAACCCAGGGTCGCCTTGCGGTATCGAACAGGTGCATGGCAAAGATGGAAAAGAATACTGTACAGGCACCCATCCCGCCGCCGACCAGATAGTCAGATATAATGTGCGCCTGCCCTGGCCATACCAGAGAGACAAGCCCACCCCGCCCCAACTGATTTATAAACAGTGAAAAAATGTAAAGGGAGAAATAGAGAAAGAGCTTTTCGCCGATACGCACGAAAAAAACCAGATTTATCAGAGAGATCATCATGGCGATGCCGAGATAAGCCGCCTGGGTCATGACGGTGTGGCTGTTCTGGTTAATCATGTCGGTAGAGGTATGAATCGAGCCTTCCAGGTTGAGTGTGCTGGTGGATTGCAGCCGTATGTACGCCATCCTCTCTCTCTCCGTCGGCAGATGATAGAGCGGCACGATAATTTCGGGATGTCGCACGGGGCGGCTTGAAACCGGGATATGATCGCCGAGGAGAATTTCACTGTAGGAAGATGGCAGTGCCCGATTGTCAGCACTCTGCAGGTAAACGGTGACGTGATCCAGATATGGCGGGGCGAGCCGCAGCCACGCATCATCACTAAAGCTTGCGGTGCGCTGTATGGAGAAACGGAGCCATAAAACATCCCGGGTGTAGCCTCTGTTCAGGTTGCCGGGGATTTGGGTGAATCGGGTGCTGTTTAACGGTTGGAGGATGTCGGCCAGAGTCAGCTTTCCGGTCGGATCGGCCAACTGTTCCAGATGTCCCGACAGATCCACTACAGTCAATTTGTCGAGCAGAACCGGAGGGAGTGCGGCATGGAGCAACTGCGGATGAAGCGGGCAGCAGAGCGCTGTTACCGCCACTATTAGCAGAACCATCGGAAAGAATGAGCCGCAAAACAGCCGACTGGAGATATTTTCGGAGAGACGCGGCACAACAACTGAATTCATAAATTTACGTTACTTTCCGCAGCAGTTCCCCGGAAATCTCGGCACACCCATTTTCGCCAGGATATTGAACATCGGGCAGAACTGGGTAAAGCCGGACTGCAACAGGTTCAGGCCGACAAAGCCTGTGAACCAGAGCCAGTTTGGCGAGTGAAAATGAGCCAGCAGCAGCGAAATAAGCACAAAACTTCCGGCAACAATCCGCACGATACGTTCGATGTAGAACTCTTCTTTCATGGTTTACTCCTTACAGACCTCGTCAACAGGTAGCGAAAACTGACAAGAATATTGGACAAAATCATTGTGGTTTGAAAATCAAAAAGCAAAAAACCTGAACCGCAAAGGCGCAAAGAGCGCAAAGAAAATCAAAAGCAA
>Ga0194060_10001559_pt1 | contig 16336 bp, 10 predicted proteins | sample SepL225m_MetaG_FD_163427 | JGI IMG/M metagenome (GOLD analysis project Ga0194060, IMG submission 163427) | Anoxic zone freshwater microbial communities from boreal shield lake in IISD Experimental Lakes Area, Ontario, Canada - Sep2016-L222-5m | ecosystem: Environmental > Aquatic > Freshwater >...
GTATCTTGCTGATCAGGTGTGAGATGATGTTAAGCCGTGTCTTCTTCTTGTCGTTGGATATTGTGACGAACCAGGGAGCCCAGGGGGTGTCGGTAGCCGCGAACATATCGTCACGGGCTCGCGAATAATCGTACCAGCGGCTGTAGGACTCCAGATCCATCTGGGAGAGCTTCCAGGTCTTTCGGCCATCGTCGATGCGAGCCTCTAAGCGCCGAGCCTGCTCCTCTTCGCTGACTTCAAGCCAGTATTTAATCAGGATGATTCCGGACTCAACCATCATCTTTTCGAAATCGGGCACTACCTCAAGAAAACGCTTTGCCTGATTTTCGCTGCAAAAGCCCATCACCCGTTCAACGCCGGCACGGTTGTACCAGCTACGATCGAAGATGACGACCTCTCCGGCCGCCGGGAAATGGCTCATGTAGCGCTGAGCGTACATCTGCGATTTCTCCCGCTCATTTGGAGAAGGGAGTGCCATAACGCGAAATATTCGCGGGCTGACCCGTTCCGTTATTGCCTTTATAACCCCCCCCTTGCCGGCACCATCACGCCCCTCAAAAACGATGCAGACTTTCAGCCCCTTTAATTTGACCCACTCCTGAAGCTTTACCAGCTCAACATGCAGCTTTGCCAGTTCCTTCAGATAAGTCTTGCCGGTAAACTTGACTTCCGGTTCAACAGCAGCAACTTCTACACTTTTCGTTTTATCAACTTTTTTGCCATGCTTTTCAGCAGCGTCCTTCTTCTTTTTCTTGTTTTTCTTCTCATCGCTCATGATGCCGCTCCTTTTTTGGATTTCAGATGTTGATGTTTCCATGGTTCTCCAAAGACTTTTCCACCGCCTGTTCAAGAGTAAAACATATTCGCTCCCGCCCTAAACGCTCCCATAGAAGAGATCGCTGGACAACTGTCAGCACTGCCGGATTTAAAGAGACGAGCAAGAGCATGGTGCCACGCTCACGCAGTCTCTCCTCACCGTCGATCAACATTCTGAGTGCCGTGAACTCAAGATCAGGCACAGCAGAAAAATCGAGTATCAACGCCCTCGGATTAAACCTGTCGAGCAACCCCCGCAATTCGTTTCCGATACGCGGAGCGTTGGCATACCATATCGACCCTTCTGGTCGAATGAGCAGTAGTCCCGGAAAAGCTTCATCTTCAGGATGCTCCGGAGATACAGGGCGGAAAATGTTTGTGCCCGGCTTGCGCCCAAGAACCAGAAGGGGCATGAGATTAGCCCGGATGATGATAGCCAGAAGCGAAATCAAAGCCGCAGCCAGGATCCCTTTAAGAGTGCCTAGCAGCAGAACGCCAACCAGAGCGAAGAGTGACCATCGAAATTCCATGGATCTGATTTTGAGGATGGCACGAAACTCTGACTGACTGATCAGGCCAGCGCTCGAAATTACGACTATAGCGGCCAGGGTCGGATATGGCATCAGGGCAAAGAGTGGCGCAAGGAACAGCAGGGTAGCAACAACTACCAGAGAAGCCACCACACCGGATATCTGGCTGCGGGCGCCCGCGCCGAAGTTCACTGCCGTCTGCGACGTGCCGCCACCGGCCGGCATGATATGGAATAAACTCCCCACAAGGTTAGCCACACCGGTCGCCACCATTTCCTGATTTGCATCCGGCAACTGGTCACCATGCTTTATAAAAGCGCGACCTGCGGCTGCCGTCTCGACAAAGCTCATCAGGGCGATACCGAGCGCCGCAGGCCAGAGATGGTGAATCAGAGCAATGCTTGGGAGGACTGGCAGAGGAAGACCAGGCTGAACGCCCCCCACTAAAGAAATTCCGTACTTCTCAATATCTGCGAAATACGATACGGCAATACCGATTGCAACGGTAAACAGAGGCGCCGGCAACATCGGGGCAAAACGTTTAAGGGAGAACATGATGACCAGCATCGCTATTGCAAAGAGTAACGTTGGAAGCGAGGTCTCAGGCAGATGCTCCACTATCGACAGGATGTCTTTAAAGAATCCGGACTTGGCAATATGTACCCCCAGCAGTTTGGGAAGCTGATCCAGAACGACGATCAGACCGATACCGGATCTGAAACCGGTCAGCACCGGATATGAAATGAAGTTGGCCACGACCCCTATGCGGAGCAGCCCGCACAACAGCAGAAATGCTCCGACAAGGAGTGAGAGAGTGGCTGACGTTGCCATCATTGATGTTGCGTCAGTGCTGGAAGCGACATGCCCAAGTGCGCCGGCAGTCAGGATGGCTATGGTGGAGGTGGAGGTCACACTTAAAGGGATTGATGTCCCCATCATGGCGTACACGACAAGAGAGACGAGTGAAGTGTACAGTCCGACCACCAGTGGAAGACCGGCAATGGCGGCAAAGGCCATTGACGAGGGAATCACCACGGCGGCCATTGTCACCCCTGCTGTAAGGTCATAGCGGAGCCACTCCTTCTGATAGGCGGGGAGCCAGCTTAAGATCGGAAATATTCTGGTAAACAGAGCCAATGAAACCTCTTTTCCGTGAGCCGCTCTACACAACCCCTCACTTCAGGAATTTCCGGCCACTGTTATCCACGCAGATATCCTGGGAGAGGTCGAAATCGGAAAAACAGCCGAAGCAGCGCCCCTTGCAGGAGTAGAAGAGTGCGTTGCAGGTAGGTCCTGCTGACTCTGGACCACGCACGACAATATCTCCCAGGGAGTTATGGTCATTCGGATTTCCGAGGTAGCAGGTCGTCGTCAGGCTCCTGTCCGGATCCACCATGTTTAACGGTGCCGAGTTGATGGAGGGTAACTGGGCAGGGCTTGCCGACTGGAGTGACGGAAGTTCATCGGCGAAAAGCGGGATGGTCGCCAGCAGGAGGGGGACGGACAACAGGAGTGCCTTGAAATATCGCATGAAAGTTTCCCTCATTTCCCGACCACCGACGCTGCCGCCGGAGCGGCTGTGTAATGCTGGAGATGATTCCGGCAAACCGGCGTCAGCCTGCTGACCTCTTTTTTCAGACAGCCAAGCAGGCGTCCATCCCCCGGTTTGACACCACCACAGTAGGTGGCGACATCTGCCGCGCAATCCTGTTTTGCCTTATCCAGCTTATCGAGAGCCACGGCAACTTTTTCCCGGCATAACGGGGATAGCTCGGCGCGGTGCTGATCCAGACAGAGGATCATCAGGCCAAGCCCCGGCTTGACATCTTTACAGAAACGTTCAAATTCGTCCGCGCATGGTCTCGGTGTATCCGCTGCCGAGGAGCCGGGCTGGGCTGCCAGAGTTTCGGCCTCGGTCACCCAGCCACCCCCTACCGATTTGTAGAGGCTGATGATGGCCTGAAGCAGAACACCCTGGGTCTGGGTATAGCCAAGTTCAACACTGAAGAGGGTACGCTCTGCATCAAGCACCTCGATATAACTTGAGTACCCCTCATCGTAGCGGAGTCTTGCCAGTGTTGCGTATTGACGGAGCGCCTCCACCTGACGACTCTGCGCCGCCAACTGTTCACGGGTGCGGTTCTGATCGGAGAGTGCGTCTTCCACCTCGCGGAAGGCTGTCTGAATAGCCTGCTGATACTGGAGCAGCGACTGCTGCTGCATCGCCTCAGCAACCTTGACACCGCTGGCGATCTTCCCGGCTGTGAAAATGGGGGCGGTGATCGGGGCGCTGTACTTCCATACTTTGGCCGGGCCGGTGAAGAGATCCGAGAGATCTGAGCTGGCAAAACCGAGGAAACTGGTAAGTGAGATGGCGGGGAAATAGGCCGCCTTTGCCACCCCGATCTGGGCGTTGGCGGCTATCAGGTTCTGCTCCGCCTGCCGGATGTCGGGGCGTCGCTCCAGAAGTTCAGAGGGGAGCCCGGCCGGGATAACCGGCAGTTTGAGATCGTTTATAGCCTTACCTCTGGGGATATTGCCCGGATTGCGCCCCAGAAGGATGCTGAGCGCATTCTCCTGCCGTGCAATCGCCTGCTGCAACTGCGGGGTTGTGGCAAGTGCCTGCTCATATTCGGACTGAGCCTGATTCAGCTCCATCTCGGTAATTACCCCACCTTCCAGGCGGATCCTGAAAAGATCAAGAGTCTTCTTCCGGCTGGCGGCTGTCTGGGTCGCAATCTCAAGCTGCCGGTCCAGGTCGCGCAGGTTCACATATGAGGTGGCTACGGAGCTGACCAGGGAGAGAATAACACCCCGCCGCCCCTCTTCGCTGGCCAGGAGTTCAGCTCTGGCCGACTCTGTGCCGCGACGGATCCTCCCCCAGATGTCAAGCTCCCAGCTCGCGTTTAAAACCGCCTGCTGGCCGCCGCTGACGGTGTGGTAGCTGGCTGGAAGAGCGTTTGCACTCCCCACCTTTGTACTCATCTGCTGCCCCAGTTGCACAGACGCGCTGATCTGCGGGTAGAGATCTGAGCGGGAAACTCCGTACTGAGCCGCGTACTGTTCGATCCGTGCGGCGGCTATGAGCAGATCCTTGTTCTCCTTAAGAGCTGTGGCGATGAGGTCGTTCAGTACCTGATCATTCAGTTGCCGCCACCAGGCGGTATTGGCAACATTTTGTGTCTCTTTCTCTTCCATACGCCAGTTTTGCGGAACATCGGCAGCGGGGCGGCGGTAATCCGGACCAACCATGCAGCCGGAGAGGGCGAGAACCGTCAGAAGAACAGTGATAAATCTAGGCATGGAGATCGCCCCCCTTTTTCGAAGTGTCTGTCGGCGGCGTTTCAGGGAGCGGCGTTTTTTTCTGCACCATCCGCTCCATGACATAGTAGGTCACCGGTATCATGAAAATAGCGATGAAAGAGGCGGCCAGCATGCCGAATATGACGGTGGTTCCCATAACCTGACGAGATACGGAACCGGCACCGGATGCGATGGCAAGAGGCACACAGCCGAGGATAAAGGCGAATGAGGTCATCAGGATCGGCCTCAACCGGAGCTTGGCCCCTTCAAGGGTCGCCTCCGTCAGAGGACGCCCCTTTTCATACTCCATCTTGGCAAATTCGACGATAAGGATGGCGTTCTTGGCCGCCAGACCGATCAGCATGACAAGACCGATCTGGGCATAGATATTGTTCTCGAAGGCGCGCAGCATAAGGCCGCCAAAAGCCCCCGCCACGGCGATCGGAGTCCCGAGCAGAACAGAGAAGGGGAGCGACCAGCTCTCGTACTGAGCCGCCAGAATCAGGAACACGCAGAGGAGTGAAAATGCGAATACCGTCGTTGCGGAGACCCCCTGCTGGGCTTTTTTCTCCTGGAACGACATCCCCATGTAGTCATACCCCATCTCGCTCGGCATGGTCTGGGCAAAGGTCTCTTCAAGCGCCTTCATCGCCTGCGCCGAGCTGTAACCGGGGGCGGCCGTGGCGTTGACCTGAGCCGAGCGGAACAGGTTATAGCGCATGGTGAATTCAGGGCCTGATATATTACGAACCTTTGTCAGCGCAGAAAGCGGAACCATGTTCCCCTCGCTGTTTCTGACGTAGAACTGCCCGACTTTTTCGATGTTACTCCGATATTCCCCTTCAGCCTGCACAAAAACCTGCCATTGTCGGCCAAAGCGGTTGAAATAGTTGACAAAACCGCTCCCCATGAAACTCTGGATAGTTTTGTAGACGTCGCTGATGTTGACCCCATGCTTCATTACCTTGTCCCGATCGACGTCAAGGAAGAGTTGTGGAACCGTGGGGCGGAATGTCGTTGTGGCGCTGGCAAGCTCAGGTCGCTTTTTGGCCGCCTCCAGGAATTTATTCAGATTTTGAGACAAAAAGGCTATGTCCTTGCCGGCTCGATCTTCCAGAACAAACGAAACACCGCCGGATGTGCCTATCCCCGGAATCGCCGGGGGTGGAAAGGCAAAACCGATAGCACCAGGAATACCGGCCATTTTCTGTGAAATGCTCTTTTTGATGGCGGCGTACTGCTCTTCCGGTTTTTTCCGTACCGCCCACTCTTCAAGAGCGATGAAGAGGAAGGCGCTGTAGGAGTTCTGTACCTGGCTGATCATGCTGTAGCCGACAACCGAGGAGCAGTACTTTACACCCGGAATTTTGCCGACGATCTCCTCAACCTGCCGGGAAACAGCGTCAGTCCGCTGGAGTGATGAGGCATCCGGCAGTTGGATGGCGGCGAAGAGGTACCCCTGATCCTCCTCCGGAAGGAAGCTGGATGGGATTGCATTGCCGAAGAATCCGGCGGCGCATGCGGTCAGCGCAAGAAAGAGCAGACTTATAAAACTTTTTCTTATGGCGGCCCTGCATACCCCAACGTAGCCGTCAGTAGCCTTGCCGAAGCCCCTGTTGAAAAGGTCGTAGAATTTCTGGAGCGGTCCTGTACCCCTTTTCTTTGGTTTAAGGAGCATCGCACAGAGGGCCGGGGAGAGGGTAAGCGCGTTGAACGCTGAAATAATAACCGAGATGGCTATGGTCACGGCGAACTGCTGGTAAAGCTGGCCGGTAATACCGGGGATAAATGCGGTCGGGACAAAAACTGCGGCGAGGATGATGGCGATGGCGACAACCGGCCCTGATACCTCTTCCATCGCCTTCAGGGTCGCCTCTTTGGGGGTCATCCCATGATCGATGTGATGCTCCACCGCCTCAACAACAACGATGGCGTCATCCACAACCAGACCGATGGCGAGAACCATTCCGAAAAGGGAGAGGGTGTTAATGGAAAAACCGAAGAGCGGGAAGAAGGCAAAGGTGCCAATCAGTGATACCGGCACCGCCAGAAGCGGAATGAGAGTCGCCCGCCACCCCTGCAGAAAGATGAAAACTACAATGATAACGAGAACCAGTGCTTCAAAAAGTGTCGTCTGGATCTCCTTGATCCCCTCGGATACCGCCAGGGTGGTGTCAAGGGCGACTTTGTATTCAAGATCAGGGGGAAAGCTCTTCTTCAGCTCTTCCATACGTTTTTTAGCGCCGGCGGCGGCATCGAGAGCGTTGGTGCCCGGCATCTGGTAGAGAGCGATAAGAGCGCACGGTTTGCCGCCGAAGCGTGACGTCATGCTGTAGGTCTGCGCCCCCAGCTCAATGCGGGCAACATCTTTAACCCTGACGATGGAGCCATCAAGATTGGCGCGCAGGACAACTGCACCAAACTCTTCTTCAGACTGCAGACGCCCCTGCGCCCGTACCGCGTAGGTAAACTCCTGCCCTGCCGGAACCGGCTCGGAGCCGACCTGACCGGCAGGATTCACGCTGTTCTGCGCGTTGACAGCGTTCATGATCTCAGGGATGGTGATATTAAGCTTTGCAAGCTGATCCGGATTGACCCAGATCCGCATCGCATACTGACCGGCTCCGAAAACGGTGATGCTGGCGATTCCTGGTACCCGTGTCATCTGGTCGTTGATATTTATGTAGGAGTAGTTGGCCAGAAAGATGCTGTCGTACGTCCCCTTGGGTGAGTAGAGGGCAAAGAGTACCAGGGGGGATGATGAAGATTTCTGGACGGTCACGCCATAATTTCTGACATCCGCCGGGAGCTGCGAGTCCGCCTGACCTTTTCGCATCTGCGCCAGCAGTTGATCTGTGTTTGCGTCGGTTTTCAAGTCGAAATATGTATAGAGAGCCATACTCCCGCTGTTGGCGTTGATGGAGTACATGTAATCGAGGTTATCAACACCGGACATCTGCTGCTCGATCGGTATGGCAACAGACTGTTCCAGCGTAAGTGCGTCAGCTCCGGTGTAGGTTGCGTTCACCTGGACAGCAGGGGGGACGATGTTGGGGTACTGGGCGACAGGGAGGCCGGTCATGACGACCAGGCCGATAATTACCATGAAGATTGAGATAACTATGGCGACAATGGGGCGGTTGATAAAAAACTTTGACATGACGGCCTACCTCTTTTCGGCGGGCGCAGTGCCCTTTTTATCCGCAGTTTTTGCCGCGCCTTCAGCCCCCTTTTCCCCCGGCGCATATGGTTTTGGATTAACGATCGCGTCGGGGCGAACTTTCTGGGTACCCTCCACCACAATCTGCTCCCCCGGTTTCAGGCCGGTCGAGATAAGCCAGTCGCTCCCGACTCGCTCCCCTACCGTTACCTGGCGGATGTCAACCTTGTTGTCAGCGCCGACCACGGCGACGAGGTATCTCCCCTGCATCTCGGTGACAGAGCGCTGCGGCACAAGAAGTGCCCCCTTCTGGATTGATGTGAGTGCCCGAACCTTACCGAACTGCCCGGGGCGGAGCAGATTGTCAGGATTCGGGAAGAGCGAGCCGATCTTCAGGGTACCGGTTGCAGGGTCGATCTGCCGGTCGGCGATGGCGAATTTCCCCTTGTGCGGGTAAACGCTGCCGTCTGTCAGCACCAGTTGAAGCTGGATGCCTGTCTCACTCTTTTCTGAGCCGCGAACTTTGAGGTACTCCTGCTCGCTGATATTAATAAATACCTTGATCGGGTTTAAATTGGAAACCGTCGTCAGCTCCTGCGAGGAACTTGGCCCGACCAGGTTGCCGAGCTGGGTCTTGGCTATGCCGGCGATACCATCAACAGGAGATGTTATCTTCGTAAAACTTAAATCAAGATTGGCCTTGTCCAGATTGGCCTGGGCTGTGGCGATTCCGGCTCGCGCAGCATCCACCGCCGCCCTGCTCCCCAGTTCCTTGCCGACGGCATCGTCAAGATCCTTCTGGGAAAGTGCATTTCTGGCCGCCAGCGGTTTGATACGAGCCAGATCTGCTTTGGCTGTTACACTGGATGATTCCTGTCGCGCCAGTTCAGCCTTGGCCTGATCCAGTGAACCTTTGGCCTGATCGACGACAGCCTGGAAGGTACGCGGGTCAATTTCAAAGAGTGCCTGCCCTTTCTTCACAAATTGCCCCTCAAGGTAGTTCTGCTTTACCAGATACCCGGAGACCTGCGGCTTTATGACAGCATTGACGGAACCGTCCATCGTTCCGACCCATTCATGGAAAAGGGGAACATCCTTCTGAACAACTGCTACTACCTCAACCATAGGGGGGGGGGGCGCAACAGCCTCTTTTTTCTGGCTGCACCCCGGCATGAGCAGCACCCCTGAAAAGAGAGCCCCCACCATCCATCGCGTCATCTTTGACGAACGGCTTGTCATTGAAATAAATTGATCAGATTGCATAATAATCTTCCTCCTGTTGGGTGTAAGTCGAATAGTTACTTTCAGGCACTTGGCAAAATATACAGCTTCCATCATATGTAGGCCGGATCAAGCGAAGCGGATCCGGCAACAATGTCTGGCGCGGCAGAAAACGCCGGTTCCGCTTCGCTTGATCCGGCCTACTTTATCGTATTCCTGGAATAATTATTTGTTGCCTTTTGCCTTACTGTTTGACAGACGCGGTTTTCCGGAAAGTATCCCCCAACTGTTTTAACCCTGCCGAACAGTCTCGATCGGGGAGGCATAGCTCTATCAGGAAGAGTTTTTCTTCATCCGAGGCGGCGGATGAGAGTGCCTGCTCCAGTTCACCCTCAGTTGTAACCTTGATGCCAACGGAGTAGTCGGCTCCACCAAACGCCGCCGGAAGGTCGGCATAGTTCCACATCTGAATATCGTTGTAAGGGCCATCCTCGTGCAGCACCCGCTCAACCAGATAGCCGTCATTGTTGATAATCAGAATTATCGCAGCACAACGCTCCCTGACAAGGGTGGAAATCTCCTGAGCCGTCATCTGGAAAGCGCCGTCTCCGGTCAGCACCACAGGGCGTTTGCCGGGACGAGCAAACGCCACCCCCAGAGCAGCCGGGGTGCAGTAGCCGATAGATGAATAGTACGCCTGAACGATGAAATTTTCGTGCTCTTCTATATGGAAATCAAGAGCCGCACAGAAGGAGTCGCCAGGTTCGGCAAGCAGGATCATCCGGTCATCCAGAAACGTGTTCAAACGCTCATACAGCCGAATGGCGGTCAGTTTGCGGGATGCCACCGGGATAAACGGCACACTGGAAAAGTATGGTGCAACCGGATGCGAGGAGAGGTAGGAGCGAGGTTTTAGAAAGGGGGTGAGGCCGCAGATGAAATCAGCAAGCTGCACATTCTGGTAGCAGCGGTCGCCGATCTGCACCTGACCGTCACCGGCAACGATCATCCGAGCGGTATCCAGATTGTCGCTGAACAGACCGGTATCAAGATCAGTCATCCAGGCTCCAAGCGACAGCAGGCAGTCGGAGGATTCAATCTGATGACGAACCGCTTCACGACTCCACCCCCCCTGATAAATGCCGATGAACTGCGGGTGAAGCTCCGGCAGCACGGATTTGCTGCTCAGCATGGTGGCAAATGGAAGTTCAACCGTCTCCACCAGTTTCAGCATATCAGTGCCAAGACCAAAACGGAGTGCCTAAATGCCGGCCAGCAGAACCGGGTTGTCGGCACGATTAAGCTGTTCGGACGCATCCTGCAGGGAGTTTTTCAGGCTCTCCGGATCCGAGTGAAGTGTCGCGGAGCCGGTAAGCGGAGCTGGCGGACGGCATCGGGCATGCGCCATATCTGCCGGAAGTTCCAGATAAACCGGGAGCTTATGGAGAATCGCGCTGCGGATAATCCGGTCAATTTCATCAGGAGCGGTTTCGGGATCGGTTAGGATTGCCGCATCAACGGTTACTTTTTTGAAAATATCAAGCTGCAGATAGTAGTCTGAAACCAGATGATGAACCATAGCACCGGATTCTCTACGTCTGGCTGGCGGGGCACCGCTGATGACGATCATAGGAACTCGCTCGGCAAAGGCTCCGGCAACAGCATTCAGAATACTCAAACCGCCGACACAGTAGGTTACCACCGCAGCACCGGCACCATTCAGCCGGGCGTAACCGTCGGCGGCGTAGCCGGCGTTCAGTTCATTGCAGGTGCCTACCCACCTGATCGGGCTGGCAATAACCTCATCAAGAAAATCAAGGACATAATCTCCTGGAACTCCGAAGAGATGATTGACCCCCGCCTCCTGCAGACGCTGGAGCAGGTAGCGGGATACGGTACAGCTCTTGTCATTGATGCCATTCATACAGTTTTCTCCGGTATCTGTTTTTGACCGTCAGCCGGGTGGGTATAAGAGTTTGCGAATAGCTTTCAAAAGGTGTACGGCAACCTTTCTACCAAAAAAATAGGAATTTACTTTTCAGCGGAGCAGACAGTATCACCCGCCATGAACCACCGTCAACATTATTTCAACTGTTTGATATTATTTTAAGTAACAGGGTTAATCTGTTTTTGTCGTTCACCCGCTGGTACTCAATGCTTTCTGTCAGATTCTGTGGGTGACTATGGCCATGGTCTTGCCATCCCTGGCAAGACGACGGATAACGGAGAGAACTTCGCTGACCATGGTCGGGTCAAGCGCCGAGGTCGGTTCATCAAACAGGATGATTTCCGGTTCCATTGCCAGGCAGCGGGCAATTGCTACGCGCTGTTTCTGCCCTCCGGAAAGTTCGTCCGGGTAGCTGTCGGCTTTCTCACCTAGACCAACCAGCCGGAGCAGCTCCAGGGATTTTTGTGCCGACTCCTTCCGGATCATCCCCCGCAGTTTGATCGGCCTGATGGTCAGGTTTTCCAGTACAGAGAGATGGGAAAACAGGTTGAATGAGACTGAAAGACCATGTTCATTTTCTGGCGTATTTTGGGAACATCTGATTTTTTATCCATGATATCCATGCCATCAATATGGATGGAGCCGCCGCTTGGCTGATCAAGCAGGTTTAGACAGCGGAGAAAGGTACTCTTGCCGGTTCCGGAAGGGCCAATGATAGAGATGACTTCACCTTTTTTAATTTCAATAGTGATGTCTTTCAGTTCCGTCATGTCATCATATTTTTTGGAGAGATGTTGTACTTGTTATTATTATTTTCCCTGTGATCTCTGTGACTCTGTGGTGAGGTTTGCAGAATTTAGTTTTATAGACTATCAGAGTACACTGCACGGCGAACGGTTTGGAATTTGCCTTTTGTGGCGGGCAAAAAATACACACGCTGCAGAACAGTGTCAACGCAATTTCGGAGGAGTAAATTCGCCGAGGAATCATTTTCCCCCAATGTGATCTTGTAATGTGGTACTTTCACACCGCTCATCTTACTTTCTCCCACGGAGTTTTTATGTTTCTGAAACCATATGCAACCAATTCAGATGGAATGTTACCTCTGCAGAAGACGAAGGTAGCGGCAAAACCTGTAAAAGGGATCCGCTCTTTTTGCGATTACTATTACACAAACCGTGACAAACTTGGCACAAACCCGGCTCAACTGATGGAGGTGGAACTAAAGCAATACATTCTGCATCACGACACCTTTGCGCTGGAAATTTCTGCGTTACTGGTAGAATTATTCATGGATTCTTCTGTTAAAGAGGAGTGCCTGGATGCATCATTACAGTTATTACTCGATATTTTAGAAATTTTAAGAGTTGAACTGGAGCGTGGACGCGGTAAAAGCAAAGAGCTGATGGAACGAATTCAGAATACGCTTGCTCAAAAAATTTATGTTGAATGCGGCGATACCAAACTCTGCTGTGCCGTTTCCCATATTCTCCTGCAGAGCAGAGTTGAACTGCTGCCGGTGCTGCACGCCGCTAACAGTCAGAGAATGCTGCTGGATTCCCACAGCATTGGCGCAAAAAGTGATGAATCACCGGAAGAAATGTTAAACGGGTTGGTAAATGAAATCAAAAAGATGGGGAAAACGCCGTTCGAGGTGATGGAAAATATGTTGCAGATCCTTGCGCTGGGCGATCATTTGATGCTGACAGACATCTTCCACGGCATGCTTCTGGTTGATAACAAGATGATGCGCGAAACAGCCTCGTTAATGATCTTCCACCACATACCTGACGTACGCCTTGCTGTATCACGCCTGCTGGCTGAGGAACCGGTCAATATCACGCCGGAAACCCTGCGACGACTCATCATCACCCGCAACTGGTTTCCGGAAGAGATGCGCAAAAATATCGATCAGGCTGTTACCGGTGCTCGCCGGGCGCATATCGAATGTGCGCCCCTGCCAAAAAATCAGGAAATGACCGTTTATGCATCGCCGGTGGACGGTGCCTTTGCTCAGTCATTTCAGATTCTAATCACCAAAGGTGCGGATTACCTCGTATGTATAATACTGCTCAAAAAAGGAAAGGGTGTGGCGGATACTTTTGTTCTTGAGTTTCCCACCAGGAAAAAGCTGAATATCTTTCTTGATACTGTGAGACAAGGAAGTGCGTCTAATCTCTCTTCTCAGGAATATCTTGACATGCGTATCTGCCACAGCCTGGCCGATGGTGCAGCCGTCAACGCCCCCCCACATTTCATGCTGGCTCATGTTGCCGAGATGCTTGGAAAGGATCAATGGAAAGCGGTGCAACTTGATGCAATGAAAGAACTTGCCAAAATGAGGGGGGAACTGGAGAGCATATATCCGGCTATGCTGTCGAAGGCGGTGCGCGAAAAATCGCTCCAGGATTCTAACAACTGGTGCGACGAACATAGTTTTGCTCAATCCTGGTTTGAGGATGATGTTGAAATTGATAAAATTTCTGCCACGGTCTTAAAAAACAATTTCAACCAGCCTGAAGACGAACTGTTGGCGATGGATACCATTATTAACGATATTCTCGAAAAACGCCGTGAAATCTGGCTCGAACGCTTGACACTCACCACGCTCTGGCTGAAATCAGCAAGAAAGCCCCCTCTTCCATGGCATCAACTGTTTCACGTAGCCGAGGCGGTTGCTGATGCGACGATTCCGCTTTCCGAAATACTTTTGATGGAGTCAATCGCCTTCCATAGCTTGAGAGCTTCTGAGGCGCGCAAATAACTGTAGCTTAAAGATGCCAGCCAGGTGAACAGGTCGCTATCCTGTCAACGCAGTTTGGGTCTCCTTAGCAAAAGTAGAATATGTGTGATTTGTGTAGAGGGTGTGCAAAGATTTACCTTGCCCACGCGGAACAACACAAATGGTGGGCAGATGAACCTTGCCCACCCTGCGATGCTGTTTCCACGCAGATCAAAGAGAAGCAGGCCGGTTCAAGCGAAGCTGAACCGGCGGTTTCTGTCATGCCGGACAGTGTCGTCGGATGCTATGGGCGACCATCAACAATCGGAGGCGCTTCCGGCTCCCTGGGGTTTGGGCGTAAGGTTATGTCTCGGAGTCAATAATCCGACACGTTCAATCGTTTGACACGAATATTTTTCCCACAGGCACTGCGCCAACTGCTCATAGATGAATTCCATCACCATCTCCGGCTACCGACCAGCTTACATGGAAGCCATCCTGTTTGCGGCACGAAAAATGCATAAAATTGCTGTTTTTGACACTATCGTGGGAATAATGTAAACGGTCACTATTGATGGCAAACAGCTCAGTTGATGCTATAGAGTTACGCGGTTTCCGCAAAAATTCAGATATTTATGTCGCCGTGGCTTTAATCGGGGTGTTGTCGCTCATGATTATCCCGCTTCCTGCGTTCATACTTGACATTTTTCTTGCAGCCAGCATAACCATCGCCCTGACAATTCTTCTTATCTGTCTCTACACTGAGCATCCGCTCGATTTTTCGGTTTTCCCTTCGGTACTGCTGGTTACAACCCTCTTCCGCCTCGCTCTCAACATCGCTTCCACCCGCCTTATACTGCTTCACGGCAGCGAGGGTGCCGAGTCCGCCGGCGCTGTCATCAAGGCCTTCGGGCAGTTTGTTGTCGGTGGTAACTACATCGTCGGCGCAGTCATCTTTCTGATCCTGGTGATTATCAATTTTGTCGTTATAACCAAGGGTGCCGGGCGTGTTGCAGAAGTTGCAGCCCGATTTACCCTGGATGCCATGCCGGGCAAGCAGATGGCGATTGATGCAGACCTCTCAGCCGGTCTGCTGACAGACAAGGAAGCAAAGCTGCGTCGCCTGAAAATATCTCGCGAGGCCGATTTCTACGGATCAATGGATGGCGCAAGCAAGTTTGTGCGCGGGGACGCAATAGCCGGTATAATGATAGTGCTGATCAACATCTTCGGAGGTCTGCTCATCGGGGTCTGGCAGCAGGGGATGCCGCTTATGAACGCCCTTACAAACTATACCCTGCTGACCATCGGTGAAGGGCTGGTGGCGCAGATTCCGGCTCTGATAATCTCTACCGCAGCCGGTATCCTTGTAACCCGCTCTGCCGACGAAAACAGCTTTGGCCAGGAATTGACCGGCCAGTTCATGAACTACCCAAAGGCGTTTTACGTCTCTTCAGGTGTCATGTTTCTATTCGCGCTTATTCCGGGGCTTCCGCATTTTGCCTTTCTGGTACTGGCAGGGACTGCTCTTCTGGCGGGTAAAATGGCAAGGGAGAAGGCTGAAGTTGTAGAAGATTCCGGCATGTCTGCAGCGACAGCCGGCGAAGAGTCGATCGATCAGGCTTCCAACATCAGACCGCTTGACACGCTGGAACTTGAAGTCGGTTACGGTTTGGTTCCGATGGTTGATGCCTCTCAGGATGGCGAGCTGCTTGAGCGGATACGCTCCATCCGTCGCCAGACCGCCCAGAAAATGGGGTTTGTTGTTCCCCCGATACATATCCACGACAACCTGCAGTTAAGGCCATATGAGTACAATCTGCTCATCCGTGGTGCCAGGGTAGGTGGCAGTGAGTTGACCGGACAGTATCTGGCTATGGATTCAGGAGTTGTAACCGCCACTTTACCGGGTATAACAACCAAAGAGCCGGTATTCGGGCTCCCGGCCGTCTGGATTAGAAGCGAAGAGCGTGACGCAGCGCAGATCAACGGATACACCGTTGTGGACAGCACAACAGTCGTCGCTACCCATATCAGCGAGATCATCAAGCGATATTCACACGAACTGGTAGGTCGGCAGGAGATGCAGCAACTGCTTGATAATGTTGCTGTAACCGCCCCCAAAGTGGTAGATGAGCTGATACCTAATCTGCTTAACCTCGGCACAGTGCTTCGCGTTATCAAGAATCTGCTGAAAGAGGGTGTTTCAATCCGTGATATGCGTACGATTCTGGAGTGTCTCGCCGATTACGCATCGCTTACCAAAGATCCTGACGTACTTACCGAATTTGTCCGGCAGGGGCTTGGAAGATTCATTGTTGACCAGTACAAGATGGAGGAAGAGACCCTTTTCCTCGTGACGATGGATCGCGAAGTTGAAGATCTGATAGCAGAGGCGATTCAGCCGTCAGACCAGGGGAGCTACCTGGCCATTGAGCCTTCGACTGCTCAGCAAATTATCGGGATTATCCGCAACATGTCCGAACGTTTTAACCCGCGTGGGGCACAGCCGCTGCTTCTTGCCTCTCCCTCAATCAGGAGGCATGTCCGTAAGCTGATCGAGCGTTTTGTTCCCCACATGGCGGTGCTGTCACACAACGAAATTCCACAGAACATTAAAATTCAGTCCTTAGGAG
>Ga0194060_10001562_pt1 | contig 16317 bp, 16 predicted proteins | sample SepL225m_MetaG_FD_163427 | JGI IMG/M metagenome (GOLD analysis project Ga0194060, IMG submission 163427) | Anoxic zone freshwater microbial communities from boreal shield lake in IISD Experimental Lakes Area, Ontario, Canada - Sep2016-L222-5m | ecosystem: Environmental > Aquatic > Freshwater >...
CTTTACAAGCATTGTCTTCTCCTTTTCTGGTTTGATCGTTTCTGATAAAAACCATCATAAAGCAAATTAGGAGACAATGCCCTTATTTTAAGCCTGATTTAACCACTGATTCTGCTGAAGAGCCAATAAAAAAGGGTGATACTCTCGATTCACTGGCAAAGCGTTTCAATACAACGATCAAACTTCTAACCGCCTGGAACAACATAAAGGTGAAGGTCGCCTTGAAACCGGGTCGGCGCATAATAATCGCAAAATTCAGCAAAAAAAATGGAGAGTTGACCCTGGCACAAAAGAGCTGACTCTCTCCTGTCAATCTGCCGAAAGAACGAATCACTTGCGGAAAACGAAAGGAACCCCAGATGTATAATACCCTTATATCGGCAGCGATCGCTGCCCTGGTAGAGTTGATACTCATTTTCGTACCTGGCCTCCCCTGGTGGGGTTCAGTGATAATAAGCATGCTCGTCTTTATCATCGGGTTTGTCCTCCTCTCACGCATCACGATGAAAAAGGTCATGGTTGCCATGGAGACCGCCGGCAAAGATCTTCAGGCTCAGCCACCTCGCTTCAAGAAGGCGATCCGTGAATTGAAAGACTCCCTCCAACACGGCAAATGGCAGTTTTTTGTCGATGGTCAGGTAAACTCGCAGATCGGCATGATCTTCTACATGAAACGGGACTTCCACAACGCCTTCCCGTATCTGGAAAAATCGTTCTTCAAAAACTGGGCGGCACTCGGGATGCTGGCCGTCTCTTACATGAAACGCCAGAAAAAGGACAAGATGATTTCTACCTTTGAGCGCGCTGTTCAGTGGAACGGAAATGAGTCGCTCCTCTGGAGTCTCTATGCCTACTGCATGAACGAGAGCGGCGACACCGCCAAAGCCAAAGAAATTCTGGCTAAGGGATTGAAGAAGATTTCCGGCGACGCGAAATTGAAGGAGAATCTGGATTGTCTGGAAAAAGGGAAGAAGATGAACATGCGCGCATATGGAGACACCTGGTTTCAGTTCCACCTCGAAAGCCTGGGTGCCCTCCAGAAGCATCAGATGGCATCCATGGGTGGGCGGATGCAGCGACGACCCGGAGTTAGAAGGTAAGCGCATTAAATGATCCCGCTTCGCCCCAACATAGCCGCTATGCAGGGTTATCTCCCCGGTTTTCAACCACCGGACATCGCCTCCTGGATCAAGCTGAACACAAACGAAAATTCATACCCACCATCACCGGAAGTCGTAAAAGCCATACTTGAAGAACTTGGCACCGACGGCTCCCGCCTGCACACTTATCCATCAGCATCCAGTCAGCATTTGCGTGAGGCGGCTGGCGAGCTATACGGTTTTGATCCCTCCTGGATCATAATGGCCAACGGTTCTGACGAAGTCCTGAACAACCTGATCCGCGCCTTTGCCGCCGAAGGTGAAGAGATCGCCTACGTTCATCCATCCTACTCCTACTACGCCACTCTGGCGGAGGTACAGGGGGCGAAGGTTCGCACCTACGGACTTACAGAAGATTTCAGAATCTCCGGTTTTCCAGAGCGTTACGAAGGGAAGATTTTTTTCCTGACTACCCCCAACGCGCCGCTTGGCCACGCTTTTCCGGTTGAATATATCGAAGAGCTGGCGATGCGCTGCGCCGGGATGCTGGTGCTGGACGAGACATATGCGGACTTTGCCGACGGCACGGCGATCGATCTGGTGAAAAAATATGACAATGTCGTCGTCACCCGCACTCTTTCCAAAAGCTATGCTCTTGCAGGGATGCGGATAGGTCTGGCTGTTGCCCGTCCCCAGGTGATTTCCGCCCTGGACAAGATCCGCGACCACTACAACCTTGATCGCCTGGCTCAGGCTGCATGTCTGGCAGCACTGCGGGATCAGGCGTATTTGAGGGCGTGTTGCCGGAAAATCTGTGAAACCAGAGGGTGGTTCTCTGCCGAACTGCGAGCCATCGGCTATGAAGTTCTGCCATCACAGGGAAACTATGTTTTTGCCGCGCCGCCGGACAGGGTCGGCAAAAGGGTCTACGATGGTCTTTTTGAGCGGAAGATTCTGGTGCGTTACTTTTCTGACCCGGTTTTGTGTCACGGCATGAGGATTTCGATCGGTACACAAGAGGAGATGGAAAAGACGCTGGCGGCGATAAAAGAGATAGGGTAGTCAAGGGGGAATATATGTCACGAGCGGCAACCATAGAACGTACCACAAAAGAGACCAGGATCAGCTTATCACTGACCCTCGATGGTTCCGGCGACGCCAAAATCAGCACATCTGTTCCGTTTCTGGACCACATGTTAAACCTCTTCTCCCGCCACGGGCTTTTTGATCTTGAGGTTGAAGCATCCGGCGACATCGAAATTGATTTTCACCACACCGTTGAAGACATAGGCATAGTGCTGGGAGAGGCTTTCAAACAGGCGCTTGGAGACAAAAACGGGATACGCCGCTATGGTCAGGCGTCCGTCCCGATGGATGAAACATTGGCCAGTGTGTCGGTGGATATATCAGGCAGACCCTACCTCGTTTACCATGTCAATCTCCCAAAGGTAAAAATCGGCGAATTCGACGTAGAGCTGGCCAGGGAGTTTTTCCAGGCTTTTGTCAACCACTGCGGCCTCAACCTGCATATCAACGTAATGTACGGAGAAAACCTCCACCACATCATAGAAGCCTGTTTCAAGGCATTCGCCCGCGCCCTGGATATCGCCACCCAACTGGATCCGCGTGTGGAGGGGGTTCTGTCAACCAAAGGGGTGCTGTAAAGGAATTATCGAGGTAACTACTCAGTGTCGGGTTACGCAGTGAGTCTGCCAAATGTTTTTGCAGGAAGGTGAAAACCACAAAGATAATCGTCGCCTGGACAACGTGCGTTTTCCTGTTGACATGCAATTATTGAAAGGTATATTTTAACCGCAGAGTAACAAAATCCTCGCTCAGACAGGAGCTTTTATGAAAATCAAACTGCTTATCATGGTGATGTCAGTTTTTCTGCTCAACACAGCGGCAAATGCGGCTATGATCACTTTCACAAACAGTGGAGGATTAGTCCATTATTCAATCTCTGGTGGATCTGGCAATATTTGGTCAGGTGATTTTACTGTTTCCTCGTGGGCAGTGGCTGCGAACGACGCAAGCGGTAATACTACCCGTATTTCCGCAACCGCTTTTTCAGATATAGGATCAATATCAAATTTTATAAACCCATCTCCTACTACCCTAAGGTGGGGTGATGTAGCCGGTAACTATTTTACCATTGATTCCAGTTTTCTGTATACCGCTATCGTAACGGGTAGCGAGACATGGAATAGTCTTCTGAGCGGTGGCAATCTAGGTGGTGGTAGTTATACAATTTCCGGAGCAATCTATCACAGTGGGGGGTCAGAATTAACGACCTACGCCACTCCCGAACCAGGCACCATGCTGCTTCTCGGCAGCGGTATTCTTACCTTTGGTCTCAGCAGATTCCGCAGACGTAAACAGGTTGCAAGCTTCGCCTGATTTTCAGATTTAACGGATGACATCCAACAGACCTCCGGGGTTTCAAACCTCGGAGGTTTTTTTATCCCCGCTACCCACCCGCTGGCTTAAAGCGGTTTTCCTGGGAGTGTGGTCATCCTGTCCGCATTCGTGCGGCTTTATGCACGAATTGGTTTTTGACTTATTCGGGCATGAACCCGCCCGAACACGGACAGGATGTCCGTGATCCCAGGAAAAACATCTCCCAGGAAAAACCTGAACTCCGAGTAACGCCTTTGCTCTTCCCGCTGTTTGATGATATTGTCTCAACACGCTTTTCGCGGCGGAAATAAATGTTCGGAGAGGTGATATATGAATCGTCTGGTTACCGGCTTTTTGCTCTGTTTTTACGCTTGTATTCAAACCACTCCGGCTCTGGCGGATCAGCCTGCGGAGAGCGGCGAACAGAAGACGCCGCCGCAAGTTGAAAAAAATATACCGGGCGACCCGCAAAGCAGGGTCATCATCGAAACGCTCCAAAACGACCCGGCCATAGCGGCGAAAGCGAAAGCGCAGGCGTCAACGAACAGAAATTGCAGAAGATTAAAAACAAGCTTCTGAGCGATCCGGAAGTCACGGCTCTTATCCTTTCACTTAAAAACGACCCGGAAATGCTGAAACTGCTTGACGATCCCGAAATAATGCGGGCGTTTAAGAACAGGGATATCAAGGCGTTGCTAAAAGATCCCCGCATTGCAAAGATGATTGACAAACAGAAGATCAAAGGGATGATCAAACGGGCTAAGGAGTGAGGCTGCATAGATGAATCCCACCATATTTCGCAGGGTTATGCGAGATGCACAAAAAAGCCGCCAGACTCTGCAAAAGAGAGTGGCGGCTTTTTTATCTGCTTGAATTCAGTTGACTAGATGTTAATTGTAACCTGATTCAGAATGCTGCGTCTGGTCGAGACCCATGATTTCATCCTCTTTCTCAACACGGAGACCAATGGTCTTTTCGAGAACAAAGGAGATGATCAGAGTTACGATAAAGGCGTAGGCACCCGCTGCGACTACCGCTATCAACTGCGTCATGAGCTGTTTGAAATTTCCTGCCAGGAGGCCGGTTGCGCCGACCGTGGCAAATACACCGGTCATGATTGCACCGAATGTTCCACCTATGCCGTGTACGCCGAAGGCATCCAGCGAATCGTCATATTTAAGTTTTGCTTTGAGGAGTATGCCGCCGTAACAGACCAGACCGGCCATGATACCCATCAGAAGAGCTGCTCCCGGCTGTACAAAACCGGCGGCGGGGGTGATGACGACCAGACCGGCGACAACACCGGAACCAAAACCAAGAGCACTTGGTTTGCCGGAGTGGATCCACTCAGCGAACATCCAGGAGAGACCTGCGGCGGCCGGGGCTATTGTTGTGGTCGCAAATGCCAGGCCAGCGAGACCACCAGCGGCGTCAGAAGTGTTGGCGCCGACTATTGCCGAACCGGCGTTGAAGCCGAACCAGCCGAACCAGAGGAGGCCTACACCCAGCAGAGTCAGCGGCAGGCTGTGCGGTGCCATCCTTTCATGCGGATAGCCGTGACGCTTGCCGAGGAACATGAGGAACGCCAGAGCCGAGATACCGGAGGAGAGGTGAACAACCGTGCCCCCTGCGAAATCGAGTGCCCCTTTTTTGAACAGCCAGCCATCGGTCATCCATACCCAGTGAGCCAACGGATCATAAACCAGCGTTGTCCAGAGCAGGACAAATATGCAGTAGGCGGAAAATTTGACACGCTCTGCCATCGCGCCGGAAACGAGAGCCACTGTGATAATGGCAAACATCGCCTGATACATGGCAAAGACCAGTTCGGGGATAGCACCCGGCTCTTTGGTGTAGTTCTGGAACAGTGTCCATTCAACGGTTCCGCTGGCAGCATCCTTCATGACGATAAGACCGTTCAGCATAAATTTGCTGAAGTCGCCTATCAGCCCCATCTTGGCCATATCAGGGCCAAAAGAGAGCGAATAGCCGATCACCGCCCACTGCACACCTACTATACCCATCGCGACAAGCGAGTGCATCATGGTTGAAAGGACGTTCTTCTGACGCACCATGCCGCCGTAGAAGAGCGCAAGGCCAGGGATCATCAGGAGAACAAGAGCCGATGAGACCAGCATCCAGGCTGTGTCGCCGGTATTTAACACCGGCTTTACGTCTGGCGGAGTTGCAGGAGCAGCTCCGGCTGCGGCATCGGGAGCGGGGGTTGCGGCTGCGGCTGCGGCTGCGGCTGGTGCCGGTGGAACCGCTGCGGGAGCCTCTGCCGGTGTAGCTGCCGGTGTAGCTGCCGGCGCGGCTGTTGCGGCTGCTGTCGGCGCGGCATCTTTCTTCTCTTCGGCCATTGCGGCGACCGGGATAAGGGCGGCCAGGAGAACAAGCATTATTGAAGCAAGATAAATTTTGAGTTTCATGAGATTCCTCCGTGTGTCAGTTTCGTGTTGGTCGTATCGCGTTCTTATCAGATCGCTTCGGAGCCTGTTTCGCCGGTTCTGATCCGGACCGCTTCTTCCAGTGATATGATAAATATCTTTCCATCACCTATTCTGCCGGTCTTGGCGCTCTGCTGGATTGTTTCTACAACCTTGTTGACCAGGTCATCGCTGACGGCGATCTCCATCTTTATCTTAGGAATGAAGTCCACGACATATTCAGCGCCACGGTAGAGTTCTGTGTGCCCTTTCTGACGGCCGAAACCTTTGACCTCGCTTACGGTGATGCCTTCGATCCCGATTGCGTTAAGAGCGTCTTTCACTTCGTCAAGTTTGAACGGTTTTATTATTGCTTCGATGAGTTTCATTTGTGCTTACCTCCTTTTCGGGCTGTTATATCTTTAAGCTCCTTTAAAAAGCGGGGATGGGTGGCGCCCACCCCCTATTGAAGGAGGGACTGCCTAGGGTAGATTGATGTCCAACTGAGTTGTAAAAGTCGGTTTGCCGCCATACAGAGTTGACTGGAACGGATTATAGACGTTCACTCCAAGCAGTAACGAAACCTGTTTGGAAAAAGACCAGGAGCCGCCTACGTTCACACTGCCGTTATAGTTTCTGCCGCTCATGTAATCCACAGCCAGCCAGAGTTTGTCCGATATTTCCGGCATACTGCGATCCCAGGAGGCCAGGATTCCATTGTTTACTTTCTCACCAAACTGCTTTTCTGCGCCATTGTAACCACCAAGAGAGATACGGCCGACAACCGGAAGGGTTCTGGCAACCAGACCATAAACAATATTCTGCATAGTGTTGCCTCCGGTCGCCCCGTGGTCAAAAGTTCCTATGCCGTACATACCGGCAGCAAATGCGGGCATCCCCTTGATCCCAAAAGCATCTTCCGGAGTCCCTGCTTTGAAGTTGAACAAGATAGGGTGTTTCGCCTGATTGCTGCCAGATCCTAAATTGTCCGTGTAATAATCGACACCGATTTCAATTTTGAAGTTTTCGAAAGGAAGCAGACCAGTTGTAACACCCAGATCGTAGTAGTTGGGGCCGGCGGTTGCGGCATCTGAAAAACGGATATAGTTATCTACACTGATGTTGACTTCCTTAAGTCCTTTGACATCGGTTGAAGGGATCCAGATTTGCCCTGTCGGGGTTGCCATTGCCGAACCACACGTAACTGCCACTGCCAGACCTGCTGCTGCGATAATTTTTGCAAATTTCATCTTCTCTCTCCCTTTGTTAGTTTTTTGAACAGTGACCGGATCAGAGCGCCATTGCTCTTATCGCCTCACGTTCTGCCTGATAGTTACTGTTGTTGGCCACAACAAATTACTCTGTATGAAGTTGCATCTCTTGCTTGCAGGCAGAGATTCAGCACAGAGTGTGCCACAACTATATTATACAGTTATTACAGTGAGTTAAAAAATTATTGCACTCTGCTTCCATCGTATAAAACTCCTTTTGCAACCGGGTCTGCCCAACTTTTAAGCATAACTGTCCGATTATGTGTCTTTTGCTGCCGATGAAACGTAATTGACGTAGAATCCGGATTTGGGGTATTGTCGCAGCTCAATTTGAGGGGGATATAAAATGGAATCAGTAGCCAGAATCAGCGATGTACCAAATTTCGGAAAAAAAGTCGTGTCGGTGTCCGGCAGGGATATTCTGCTGGTTAATGTCAGGGGGAACATTTTTGCTGTTGAGAACGAATGCCCCCACCAGGGGAGCCGGATGGACGCCGCAGTTGTCAAGGAGGGTTCCATCTCCTGCCCGCGACACGGCTACCGCTTCACTCTGACGGATGGAAGGTGCGCCGAACATCCTGAACTGGAGCTTAAGACCTTTCCGGTAAGACTGGAGGGGGACGATATTTTTGTAGATATCGGTTGACCTGTGGATCACCTGCTGATTGCACTTCTGGCTGTAATCACTCTCCTCCTGTCACTTGGAGCGGCTGGACACGCTCTGCTTTTCAAGCGTGATTCCAGAGCCGCGCTTGTCTGGACAAGCATCACTCTGGCTCTGCCTCTCATCGGCCCTTTCCTCTACTGGTGTATCGGCATCAACCGGATCTCACGTCGGGCTCGCAACTGGCAGGAGAGCGGCCGCAGAGTCAGCGGCACCTCGATCTATCCGCTGAAGGAGGGGGAGGAACGGCACGGAACAGACCTTCTCCTCCCCGTTTCCGCAGGGCGCCTGCGGGATCTCCGTGTACTTGCCGACCGGGTCGTTGCTACCCCGATTCGTGACGGCAACCGCATAACCATGCTTGAAAACGGCGACAACGCCTATCCGGCCATGCTGGCTACAATTTTAAAGGCCGAAGAAAGCATCAATCTATCGAGCTATATTTTTGAGGCGGACGGGATCGGCGCGGAGTTTATCAACAGCCTGAAAGGAGCCGCTGCACGTGGTGTTGAGGTACGGGTCATCATCGACGCGGTGGGAGAAAAATACAGCCGCAGCTCTCTGGCAAAGGCTCTTCAGAATTCAAAGGTTCTTCTGGCTCGTTTTCTTCCGCTCAGACATGGCGCATACATCAATCTTCGCAATCACCGCAAGCTGCTGATTATCGACGGTCGCGAGGCGTTCACCGGCGGTATGAACATCCGGAACCGCCATATCCTGTCAGCAGCCGTTCCAGGGCAGGCGGTGCGTGACCTCCATTTTTCACTAATGGGGCCGGTGGTAGCAGACCTGCAGCGATCGTTTCTCGAAGACTGGTTCTTTGTGACCGGCGAACGTCTGGACACTCCGCTCTTCTTCCCTGAACTAGGGTCACAGGGTGCTGCCATTGTCAGATGTATCAGCGACGGGCCGGACAAGGAGTTCCGCAAAATCGAGCAGATCATCTTCGGAGCCCTTGCGTGCGCCAAGAGGTCGGTCTACATAATGACCCCCTATTTCATCCCAGACAGGGCGATGATCTCGGCCATTATTACCACGACGCTGCGGGGTGTTGATGTGCGGATTGTGATGCCGGGGGCGAACAATCTCCCCTTTGTAAAATGGGCAAGTCAGGCTCTGTTGTGGGAACTCCTCGCCTGCGGTGTTCGGTTTTATTATCACCCCGCACCATTTGTACATACCAAACTCATGCTCGTAGATGATGTCTGGGCGCTTATCGGCTCCGCAAATCTGGATGCCCGGAGTCTGCGTCTCAACTTCGAGCTTAACCTCAGCGTTCTGGATCCATCTTTTGCCGAACCGGTCAAAGAGCATTTCGAACAGGCGTTCGCCACCTCTCACGAAATAACCCTTGGCGAAATAGAAAACCGGTCGCTGGCGGTCAAGCTGCGAGACAACTTCTGCCGACTTTTCTCACCATATCTGTAATAAAGACCAAAAGACTATTTTTATCCTATTGACATGAAACCGATTCGCTGGTATAAGTTTGTCGCCGTATATCATTTTATTTAAAAGGAGAAACACCCATGTGTCTTACAACTCTAGTAACCCAGCAGGCTCCCGATTTTACCGCCGAGGCGGTAATGCCGGACAATAGTTTTGGCAGCATCACCCTTTCCGGTTTTAAGGGTAAATACGTTCTACTCTTCTTCTACCCGCTCGATTTCACCTTTGTCTGCCCCTCTGAAATTCTGGCGTTCAACAAGAAAGTTGGCGAATTCAAGACCAGAAATACCGAGGTCATCGGTGTTTCCGTCGATTCCAAATTCACCCATCTGGCATGGAAAAACACAGCAATAGAAAACGGCGGCATCGGCGACATCCAATATCCGCTCGTTCAGGATCTTAACAAGGAGATCGCAAAATCCTACGGTATCCTCTTTGGTGGTTCTGTCGCCCTGCGCGGTCTCTTCCTGATCGATCCGACCGGAAAGGTTCGCCACTCTGTCATCAACGACCTGCCGCTCGGCAGAAGCGTTGACGAAGCACTCCGCATGGTTGATGCCGTTCAGTTCTCTGACACTCACGGCGAAGTCTGCCCGGCCAACTGGAAACAGGGTGAAGATGCCATGAAGCCGACCGCCGCCGGAGTTGCCAGCTATCTGGCCAAACACGCGAAATAATTTTTAAACAAAGAAGTGAAAATCTGGCGCGGCTCAAAAGGCCGCGCCTTTTTTTCCTTTCCAATTTCGGGTGAGCTGTCGTAAAGTGCCGCCATGCCAACCAGCGCACTCGAAAATACACCGCTCCTCTTTGGGCACGACGGTCGAACCGGCATCGTTGCCGTGGAGCCTGCCGGACATTTTGTCAGGATTTTTTTCAGGGATGGGGAGCGGGTACATTTCCACGATGAGCCATTCCGCCCTTTCATACTGGTCAGCGACCCCTCTCTCCTGGTCGGTTGCACCCCGCCATGTTCGGTGCGTCAACTGGAAGGCTCCGATCTCTTTCGCTATCAACTGCAGTTCGACTCCTGGGGAGAGTGCCTGACGGCTCGTGATTTTCTGGCGCATAAAACCGGCAAAAGTTCCGGCTCTGCCGATGCTCCATACCTCTTTATCCCCGATATCTCCCACCAGTATCTGTTGTCCACCGGTACAACGCTCTTTAAAGGCCTTGAATTCTCCGAACTCCGCTGCCTCGCTCTGGACATTGAAACCGACTGCGCCGAGGGTTATGGATTTTCGAACCCGGAGAGGAGGGAAGACCGGATAATCTCGATAGCGCTTAAAGATTCTCATGGTGAGGAGACTCTGCTGCGTGGAGACCGTTTATCCGAACCGGAGCTTTTGCGGGCTCTAAGCGGTGAGATTCATCGCTGCGACCCGGACATCATAACCGGCCACAACATATTCAAATTTGATCTCGACTACATCGGTAAGCGCGCGAAGATGCACGGTATATGCCTTGACTGGGGGCGCAACGGCTCTACGGCTCGCGTTACCCCTGCTGCCCGCTGGAATCTGGCGGAGAGAACAATCGAATACCCCAGATGGGATATAAACGGACGGCATGTTATCGACACCTATTTCCTGGTGCAGTTGTACGATGTCGTTAATCGCAACCTCGAAAGTTATGGCCTAAAAGCCGTTGCGCGTCATTTCAATGTGGCGGCTGAAGATCGCACCTATCTGGCCGGCGACGAAATATCAGCGGCTTTCCGCGACAACCCGGAGCTGCTCTTTCGCTATAACCTTGACGATGTGCGGGAAACCCTCGCCCTCTTCCGCCTGCTCGGCTACCCCTGGTTCCTGCAGACCCGCATCTTCCCATATTCATTTCAGAACTGCGTCATTCGCGGAAACGCCACACGGATCAATTCACTCTTCCTGCGGGAATATCTGCATAAAGGGCACGCCATCCCGGCTCGAACTTCTGAAACAGGTACTTTTGAGGGGGGGTACACCGAACTATCCCGCGAAGGTGTTGTAGGCCCTGTTGTGCATTGCGATGTGGCTTCGCTCTACCCTTCGCTGATGCTGGCCTATCATCTGACCCCGGCAAGGGATACTCTGGGGCTGTTTCTGCCGATGCTCTCCGATTTGCGCCGATTCAGACTCTCCGCCAAACAGTTGGCGCGAGACGCGGTTACTGAGCCGGAGCGCCACCATTTTGATGCTCTCCAGCAGGTTTTTAAAGTTCTGATAAACTCGTTCTACGGCTATCTTGGTGCAGCATCTCACAATTTTTCCGACCCGGCCGCTGCCGCAGAGGTGACCAGACTGGGGCGGGTGACAATCAAAAACATGATCGATCTGCTTAAAGCCGAAGGGGCTGATCCGGTCGAAATCGACACGGACGGCATCTACTTTACCCCCCCGCTCTCCTCTGTCTCCGTGGATGATGAGCTAGCTCTGGTGCAGCGGATTTCAAAATGTCTGCCGGATGGGATCGAGGTCGAACTGGATGGACGTTATCGATCCATGTTTTCTTACAAGACCAAAAACTATGCGCTGCAGGATTATGACGGTAAAATTTTCATCAAGGGGAGTGGTCTGCGCTCACGCGGTATGGAGCTGTATCTGCGGGAATTCATGCAGGGGGTGATTAAACGTCTGTTGGCCGGAAAAGCGGAGAGGGTTGAAGCGCTCTATGACGACTACGTCAGACGCCTCATATCTCGCGAAGTTGATGTCGCCTGGGTTTCGCGAACCGAAACTCTCAATGAATCGCCGGAGAGCTATCTGGAAAAACTTAAGATGGGTAAGCGCAACCGCTCGGCCGCTTTTGAAATCGCCCTTGCCTCCGACAGAATCTATCGCCCGGGAGATCAGATCAGTTATTATGTGAGCGGTTTCGGCAAAAGCGCCGTAGTATATGAATATTGCCGACCGGTCAGCGCATTTAATCCAGCACATCCGGATGTAAACACACAGTACTATGTTGAAAAACTACGCCACCTGAAGAAAAAGTTTGAGCAGTTTTTACCCGGAGAAGCCACTCTTTTTGATATGTGAGACTTGCATGCTCCCTATCCTTTGTGGTAAGAGTCTGAAAATGCGGGAATTGAAGCGGCGATTATGAAATGAGCGTCCTATAAAGGAGATACCATGAAAAAGATTCTTTTACTTTCCGCCCTGTTGTTTGCCTGCGCTGTTACACAACCAACCCTGGCTGGCGCCGAACAGCAACCTGAGATGATCGCTGAAAAGATGGCGGTCAAGTTGACGAGGGGGATCGCCAATACTCTCACCAGCTTTATTGAGTTTCCGAAACAGATAATTCTGACAGGGAGGGATATGGGAGGAGCCGCTATCATTGTCGGCCCGCTGAAGGGTGTCGGCATGGTGTTGTACCGTACTCTTATCGGAGCCACAGAGACAGTTTTCTTCATGGTGCCTCAACCAGGTTATTATGATCCGCTTATGGATCCGGCATTCGTCTGGGATGGCTGGGAACCGAAAAGAGATACACCCAGGGAAACATCTGAAGAAAAGTAGCTATTCTCAGGAGAGCCTCTGCCTCAGATATGCTTCAAATTCGGAACTGAATTCCTTCCGCTTGAGTGCCATATCAACCGTGGCTTTAAGAAAACCGAGCTTGTCGCCGCAATCGTGGCGCAACCCCTCAAATAAACAGCCGTAAACTTTTTCTTCTTTTGACAGTGTCAAGATGGCGTCGGTCAACTGAATCTCTCCCCCTTTGCCCGGCTGCTGGTTCATAAGGATGTCAAAAATACGCGGGGTTAGCACATAGCGACCGATGATCGCCATATCCGACGGGGCATCCTCCGGTGCCGGTTTTTCTACCATGTTCGTCACCTGGAAGGTGCGCTCGCCGATCTGATCCGCCGCCACACAACCGTAAGAGGAGATATTTTGCATCGGCACCTTTTCAAGCGCCAGCACCGAGCCCCCCTCCTTATCAAAAATATCCAGTAACTGCCCTAAACATGGGCGTTCCCCATCAACGATGTCATCTCCAAGCAGAACGGCAAACGGTTCATTTCCGACAAAATCCCTGGCGCAGAGGATGGCGTGCCCCAGCCCCATAGCCTGTCTCTGGCGCACATAGAAGATGTTGACCATCTCGGCAATTTCACGGACGCGGGTCAGCTCGCGATTCTTCCCCTTGCCGGTGAGGTGCGCCTCCAGTTCGACGGAAATATCGAAATGATCCTCAATATTATGCTTGCCGCGACCGGTTACAAAAAGTATCTGCTCGATGCCGGATGCGAGCGCCTCTTCAACGACATACTGCACAAGCGGCTTATCGATCAGAGGGAGCATCTCTTTTGGAGAGGATTTTGTGGCGGGAAGAAAACGGGTGCCGAGACCGGCAACCGGGAAAACTGCTTTTTTTACCTTCATGCTGCATCGCCTCCAGTAGTGACTCTGTTTATTCTGCAGCGCAGGCACAACCGCCGCATCCGGCCGGTTTCGGTGCCTCGGTTTTCGGGCAGTAGCCGCTGTTGAACCAGCCGTCACCTTTAAGGGTGAAGGCGGTGGAGGAGATCATCTTCTCTACGCCGGATCCGCATTCAGGGCAATCGCTGGCGGGGGGATCTGAGAATTTCTGACGCAGTTCAAACTGGTGATCGCATGTCTTACAACGGTATTCATACATCGGCATGGCTTTTTTACTCCTTTTTGCATGGTAACTTTGTGCGGTCAATATAACGACTGACCGGCTGTTTTGTCAATGATACTGACACAACACCGGTTATGATTTGAGGACATTATTTCCAGATTTCATCATTTAGTTATATTATCTTGGAATATTTCCCCTGTTCCGCTAAACTTCGCGGACTTAAAACTTATTTTGACGACTACAGGCAGACCAAATGATAACTCCTGAAACCCTCTCCAGGCTCGAATTTGAAAAACTGCTGGTCGAAATCGCCCGGCACGCGCACTCTGAAAGCTCCGGCGAGCTGATCCTTGCGACCCGCCCCGGCAATAATCTGCCTGAACTGGCGACCATATCCGAGAGAATAGGTGAAATCCGCGCCCTTGCCCGATCCGGTATCTCCCTCTCACTCAGCCGGTTTGAGGATATCCGCCCCTCGCTTGATCTGCTCAAACCGGTCGGAGCGATTCTGACGCCGCATGAACTGCTCCTTTTTATCCCGGTTCTCCGTTTATTTTCAGCGCTTTCCCGGCAGTTTTCGCACCGCGAGGATATTCCGCTCCTGAAGGGGATTCTCCCCAACCTGAAGAGTTTCCCTGAAATACTGGAACCGCTTGAATCCTCCATCGATCACGATGGGAGTATCCTTGACTCCGCATCATCGCTGCTGCGTGAGACCCGCCGGGCAAAACGGACTCTGGCGGGGCGGATCCGCAAGAAGATCGAAGAGATTATCCGGAGCAGCGGGATCGAAATCTTTCTTCAGGATGATTTTATCACACAGCGTTCCGGGCGCTGGGTCATCCCGGTGCGGATGGATTCCAAAGGGATGGTCAAGGGGGTGGTGCATGATGTATCCTCCTCCGGCGAAACAGCGTTTATGGAGCCGCTTGAGATCATCCCGTTCGTCAACGAACTCGAAAACCTGACGGCAGACGAGAAGGCCGAGGAGATACGCATCCTGCGCCAGCTCTCGGCCTGGATACGCGAAGACGCAGCAGAAATCTCCGCCTGTTTTGAAACGCTACTGCAACTGGATGTCTTAAACAGTATGGCACTTTTTGCCGATGAGTTTGAGCTGGAACCGGCACGGCTTAACGATCATGGCGAACTGCGGCTGGTTGATGCAAAGCACCCGCTCCTTCTGATGATGCAGAAACGGGGGGCGCTCACCAGAGTTGAACCGCTCTCGCTGCAACTTGGAGGGGATCCGGCTGACAGGTCGGAGACATCTTCCGTCATGGTAATCACCGGCCCGAACGCGGGTGGGAAGACCATCGCCCTCAAAACGGCCGGTATACTTTCACTCATGGCACTCTGCGGATTACCTCTGCCGGCAGCGCCACGCTCGACATTCCCGCTCCTCGACACTTTACTGGTAGACATCGGTGACGACCAGTCCATCGAGCAGAGCCACTCCACATTTTCTGCCCACGCGGCCAGAATCAGCGCCATTCTTTCACAAGCCGGGACGCGCACCCTCGTGCTGCTGGACGAACTGGGAGCCGGCACAGAACCGCTCCAGGGGGCAGCAATAGCCTGCGGAGTGCTGCGTGAACTGCAGGAACAGGGGAGCATGGTGATCGCGACCACCCATCTTACGGAGATCATCGGCTTTGTTCACCGCTCTTCCGGCATGGTAAACGCCGGGATGGCGTTCGACGATCGCAGTTTCACCCCGCTCTACCGCCTGATAGTCGGCGAACCGGGACAATCCCACGCCGTAGAAATAGCCCGCCGTTTCGGCATGCCGGAGCGGGTAATCGCTTTTGCCCGCGGGATGCTCGGGAGCGCTGGAAGTGAATTCGCCTCGCTCCTGGCTGAACTGCGTGGGAGGCGAAGCGAGTACGAAACCCTGAAGCTGGGAGTTGAGTCGGAGAAGCGTGTTCTTGACGCACGAAGCGCGGAGCTGGATGCGCGGGTTTTCGATATCGATCGTCTACGCCGGGAGAGCGCCGAAAAAGCCTGGGGGGATGCAAAAGAGCTGATTTCAACGACCAGACGACGGATGAACGAGCTCCTTGCCGAACTGAAAAAAGAGAAGCGGAGCGATATCATCGACAAGCTGCGCCAAACGGAAAAGGAGTTGACCGGACAACTTAAGCCTCATGCGGAAACATCCGAACTGTTGCCATTGTCGTCGGTCAAACCTGGCGATGCTGTTCATTTGAAGTCGCTTGGTTGCGACGGAGTTGTGATCTCTTCGGATGAACGTCACGCAAGAGCGCGTGTCAGAGTGGGGAGGATAGAGATGGAGGCACTGTTGTCCGACCTTGCCAGACCGCTGAGCGTCGCCGCTGAGGTTAAGAAGAAAAACGTTCCCCCCTCCTGGCGGTACGATGTTAAGGAGAGTGAGCAGCGCGAGTTGAAGCTGATCGGTATGCGGC
>Ga0194060_10001563_pt1 | contig 16314 bp, 12 predicted proteins | sample SepL225m_MetaG_FD_163427 | JGI IMG/M metagenome (GOLD analysis project Ga0194060, IMG submission 163427) | Anoxic zone freshwater microbial communities from boreal shield lake in IISD Experimental Lakes Area, Ontario, Canada - Sep2016-L222-5m | ecosystem: Environmental > Aquatic > Freshwater >...
CTTCAATACTATTATGGCTAGGGGTGATGTGGAGGTCAGGGCTTTTGATGAGGGGGACATTGATGATTGCCTTGTTTTGATGGACGAGTGGGCGGTTATCCAGGGAGACAAGTATGATGGTCAGGTTTCACCTCGAGACTATGCCAAAAGATGTGTTCGATCCAGCACCTTATTCGATAAAAAGGACTTATTTGGACTGGTTGTTCTAGTGGACGGAAAAATTCGGTCTATTGGATTTTCAGGTGAAATCAGGCCGGGACTAGCAAATCTGTTTATAGTTTATTCCGACCACACTATTAAGGGATTGAACAATTTTATGTATTATCACATGATGTTAAAACTGGAGGGGTATGATCTTGCGAATTCAGCCTACGCGACTACACCGGGTTTAAAATTCGCTAAAGAGTCGCTCTGTCCTGTTTCAAAACATGGCATGTACAGAGTTCATGTGACCCAATAATTATTCGTCAGAATCTACTTCAGCATTCTCCCAATATGGCAACATTTTGGCATAAAACGAGGCAACGTGCTGTATTGTGTCGATGCGGAACCACTGTCTCGTGAACTTAAAGCGGATACCTCCTAGGGCAATCGCAGGATTTTTCGCAAAATAAATCGCATCCTCCGTGTTCACAAGATGCATTATCGCCCAGGCCGCCAATCGCAGTGCCTGCCATATCTGGCCCGCTTTTTCCCGATCATCCATCTTGACGGCAAGTTGATATGCTCCAAGGAGTCCCTCACAGCGTGCTCCGTCGGCGTAGGGATAGTCACCAAACTCATAATAAAAGGCTCCTGCATAATCGGGATAGGGGGCATCTGTTACTTTATAGAGCTGGTCAATCATCCTGCTTGCGTCAGAAAATACGAAATCTGAATACACCGGATTTCGCATCTCTTCAAAATCCCACAATTCCATGATACCCATCATCAGCCAGGAGTCTGAAGGAACATTCGTGTAGTGCTGTGCGTGGGTTCCTGGACGCTCGACGATAAGAAAAGTCAAGGCTTTTTGAAGTTTTTCAAAAATGACGCTTCTTGTTTCGGAAGAGGCGAGGTGAAGGTATTTTGCTAAACCGCAGACCGCTTCGCCGGGGTAGTAGAATGAGAAATGTTCCTGATTTTCCGACTCCAGAACCGGCTTGTCGAGATATATGTTGTAGTAGATGAACTCGCCGCTTTCAGTTATCTGGTTTATGAGGTGCCATGCAAATTTCTCCCCCCACTCGTTGAATCTGGCATCACCGGTCAGTAACTGATACTCGGCCACAAGGTAAAGTGCGAGGCCGGTCCCGCCGAGTTTGGACTTTTTCTCGTGATAGATGAAGGCACCCTCGCGGCCATCATATTCAATGATGTGTGCCTGAGCGATCAGATAATCGATAGCACGGAGTATGTTTTCGCAGGTTTCGCCTGAGCGATAATATTTTTCAAAGAACAGACATGTCAGTCCCCCGCCACTATGTCGCAGGATGTTATAAAATGGATTTTTGTCCGGGTCGCGACTCGGATGTTCGTGATCCCTGCGTGAATCAAGAGCGGCATCATAGTAGTAGAGGAACTGGCCATTTATCGTCTGAGTACGTTTGATGTGGCCGATTGCAAGCTCAACCGCGTGCTCGATTTTTCCCTTCGAGAGCTCCCCCACCACCGGATAACCACGGTACAAACGTCGCCAGGTATCCTCACTGGAAATGAAGCTTTCTGATCTGAAGCGCTTGTACTTCGCCTGTCGCAGAAACTCCTCGCCGTAAACCTTGTTCAGGTTTTCACGCAACTGGCTCATAGACATAAACGAACGTACGTAACTATCGCCAGGCAGAAAAAATTGTGTATTCCCATCCTGGCAATAAAACATCATGCCATCAATCCCGACTTCAAAGTGATTTTTACCTTTTTGTTCCATACCTACGGCATAGAAGTTCATTGGGGTGGGGGGCTCCAGCACGAAATCCATCTGAAGATAAAAAAGCTGTGTGCTGAGGTCTTGAAGTCGCGGATGGGCGAGCAGTGGCTCAAATATTCTGGAAAAACCAGGTTGTCCATTCCCTGCACGGCTGGCAAGTATGCGCTTATGACCGTGAGCATACAGCACCAGGATAAGGCGGTCAAACTGCTGCGGAAATCCTGTCTTTACGAATGCCTGGTCGATCTCTGCCTTGTCCATCGATGCGGTACGAATCGCCCCTCGCAGCAACTGCAGGAAGGCAATATCGGCCGGCGATGACTGAAAATCCGGCACCCCTTTTTCCGGGTGGGCGTAGTGCCCGGCTCCGACATGCCGGAGGGTTAACCCACCAGTCACACTCTTTATAGTATCAGGCATAATATGGCATCCTCTTCAGTAGAGCATTGGTGATAATTTCTGTAATCGCCAAATGTTAGTTCCATTCGGCACTGAACTCTCAACTCCGACACCCCCCTCCTGAACAGTGGCGGGGCGACCTGCCGAGCTTGTATTTACCGATGTACATTCGTTTCTGTAAGCGACCGCCCTGCTGGCAGTATATTTGCCTGAATTTGCGAAAGGGCCGCGCCAGGATACCTTTGAGTACGGCTGGTCGTCACAGGTATTTGACCTGCCAAAATACTCGAGAAACGTTACCGACCGCCCGGTCAGATGGCCATATCCCCTGTAATTGCCAACGGTTTCCGCATGAATTATTCCTATCGTGGTCTCAATCGAAGTTTGACTGTCTAAGATTGTTCCAATCCACAACTCACCCAAGTCATCAAAACCGAAAGATCGCACTTTCAATTTATATGTACGACCTTCCACCCAGGGATAGGCTATGATGCAGCGAGCACCTGTCCCTTCTCCGGAGAAACGGTCACACCAGGGTGTTAGTGGAGATTTTATTGCGGTACCAGCATCCTCACTGATATCCCAGATGGAGAAAATGGCCTGTTTCTTTTCTCCAGCCAGTTGAACGCCCATATAGCCGTGAGCCTGCCTGAAAGCTCCTGGCACCTTAACCGGTTGAGCCGTTTGCTGAAAAAGAAAAAAAAAGGATGGATAAATATATGCTTTCTGGGGTGCCTTCTCCAAGGTCAGTAATATCTCCATGCTGCTGAATGGTCCTGATTCGGAAAAGGAATAAAATGTGTCGATCCGAGGTCCTTTGGCATAAACATGCTCATCGGCGGCAGCAATAAGGATTGCGCAAATGACAATTACAATTGTTTTTATTCGAATGCTCGCAATCATTTCGATTCTCTCGTTGATGCTGTGTGAAACCAAACTGTTGAAAGCGTGATTTTGCATCCGTTCATGGTTCGACAATCTCAAAATGAACTGATAGCTGTTCAACTATTTATTGTGTAGATGACCCCACAAATCACATGACGGGCAAGCTCGCCAAGCGACGGTTGACGCATCGGCAATCTTGTCATCCATAATATTTCCAAAGGCACTCTCGCCTTCACAATCCACGCAGCACGATACGACCGTCCCGTCCCACAGAATAACCCCCCAATTTTTGTTGAGAAAAAAGCAAAGTTCCTGAAAATTCCATTCAGACTCTTGACCCCTGTCCCATTTATGGAAGCGGTATGCGTTATCGGCAGCATTGAAAGCTTTCATGATCGTGATGTTTGTGTTACGCGTGCGTTCCTGCCAATACTCAAGAGCCTTCTGATAGACGGCAGGACGCATATCAACCCATTGGTGAACAGATAACGTGATGAATATCTGAGTTTTGATTTCAAAAAGGATAGGCAAGCATTTCTCAAGACTCTTTGCGTTGCTGCTGAACTGGATAGTAAGACCGGATTTCGCAACTTGAGCTAGCCGTTCATGCAGCTCGATATGCAGCAAAGGCTCGCCAAAATGGTGAAGCACAAGTTTGTCCTGGCGATTAGCCCTTGCCATGTCAATGCATCTTCCGAGTACTTCGGCCGACATATACCCCTTGACACGCCTTGTGTTTGGGTGCGGACAATATGAGCATTTCATGTTACAATGGTTTGTCAGTTCAATTTGATAAATTTTAAAGATTGGGCTCTCTTTTTCCACCATCACCTTGCTTGTGCATGTCTCTGCCGTAGATAATTCTGGGGATGAAGCTGTTGTCAACGTCACGCCACTTTCCGGGATGTCATAGACCAAGCGTTTTATCCACCCTTTGGAAGCTGAGTGCGGCCAGATAATATATTTCTCTGGTTTCTCTCTCAGCAATACTTTTGTGGTGTAGATTTTGACCGATTCCTTCATCACCATGCCGCCGCTGTTTCTGATGTCATCACGGTGCAGTTCAACGCAGTTACTGTCATGTAAAGCAAAATACCAGAAGTCGTAGTCGTCGCATTCCGGTACGTCTTCCGTACAGATAGTGAAATTAAAACACCACTCTTTCAGAGGGCTTACGGAATCTTCCCAACCACTTGTCTGCTCAAACGGAGGCTCATATCCGGCCAGTTGCCTGGGATGCAATACCCTTGATTTAAATTTTATGCCGCAGTAGTTTTCAAAATCTTCGAGGGTATTTGTTGTACCCAGTAAACCGGGATATTTATTACTGCCGTGAAGAGTCTGCTTTACTACATCCATTGAAACGTCACGGATCTCCTTATATTTAGCTTTCAACTCGTCATCAGCGGTAAAGTTGCTCCAGTGTTTTTCGCTGGTCAATCTTTTATAGAGATGCCAGATTACCCATTTGTGGGGGTGAAACACACGGTAGCCGTAGGTATAAAGACGCAGCGAATGCAGAATCTCCTCACCTGAAAAGTACACCTCCTTGCAGTAAGGAACTTCTTCGCAAACGCTCCCGATAGTGAAGAGAAAACCCGCAGAGATGAAACACCCCTTGTGGGGGGAAAGTATCTTATTAGCATCCGGTATTACACCACTTTTAAATATCGGAATGGAGCCGGCAAAAAACTCTTTTACAATCATCGTACGTGGAGCCAGTCTGGCAAAATGGATGGTACCATCATCTAAATACTTAAATTCGGGAGGATAACCGGAAAGCACCGCTTTGGGGTGCAGACATTGTCGCCACTGCTCAATCAACTGAACATCCCAACCATCTTCAAACCGGTGATGGGAGTCGATCTGAAGTGTAAAATCTTCTGATTCATACAAACCGTTGCAGATATTACGAGCCCACCCGACCCCTCTTGACTCTCTCCAGTCTACCGCGTGAATACGAAATCTACCATCCTCGCTATACGGTGAAACAGTCTCATCTTCTGTTTTCTGCCAGCAAATACCAAAGCGCAATCTTTCTGAAAAAGAACTTTTATGCAGGCAATCCCTTATGGTCTCGATGAGTTCAGGATCTTTGTACGAAGCTATCTGGATAAAAATAGTTTCCATGAAATTAGTGTCTCCGAAATGTGCAGGCGCTTGAATAACACCATATAGCCTGTAAACGAGGTTTATCGACTTCCACCCCGGTTTATCAATAATGCCAGGCTGAGTCTGTTGCCAACGCGCATCTTGGCATAGATGGCTGTAAGGTGAGCCTTGACGGTTCGTTCGGCGATGCCAAGATCGGCTGCGATAACCAGATTGGTTCCGCCACTGGCTACAAGTTCGGCAACTCGACGCTCCATCGGACTTAAAACGGAGAGCAGAAGAGCGGTGTCGTGTCCCCCATTCGCCTCCCCTTTGGCATGCGCTTCCAGAATCAACTGCTGAATTACCTTCTGCCCCAGCCATACACCTTCTGATCCGATTACCCGCAGTGCTTCGGCGAGCCGCTCAGGCGATATATAGGTATTTGCGTAGCCAACAATGCCCAGTTTAAGAAACGCAAGACCTTCTTCGTGATCAGGCTGATCGGAGAGGAGAAAGAGCCTGCTGGAAGGAGCCACTCTGCGGATTTCCGAGCAGATGGCACTATCGATCAGAAGGCGATGCAGCAGGATCAGATCAAACCGGCCGGTTGCTGCCAGGTTCTTCAACTCTTGCACTGTACCGACTTCCTGCAACTGGTTGCCGTCTGCAAGCAGAGTCTGCCATCGTAAAAGAACAGAACCGCTTGCACTTCCCAATAGTATGTTCATACCTCACCTCTCCCGTAAAGCTGTGTGTTTTGCCCTCAAAATCGGCTTTAACAGATACGAAAGTATCGTTTTTTTGCCGGCCAGTATATCGACTGTGGCAACCATCCCCGGAATGATGTTGAGCGGGTTCTCCTTGGTGCCGAGATAATTTTTTTCTGTTCTGAGCATTACAAGATAAAAGCTCGCTTTCGTTTCATCGACGATGCTGTCTGCGCCAATCTGCTCCAGTTTGGCATCAAGTCCGCCATAGACGGTGTAGTCATATGCACTGAATTTTACCACCGCCTTCTGATGCGGCTTCAAAAAGGCTATGTCCGACGGCTTGATCTTTGTTTCTATTAGCAGAGTCCCTTCTGTCGGAACTATTTCGATAAGGTTCATACCGGGCTGGATAACCCCCCCCACGGTATTGACCAGAATCCGGTTGACTGTGCCATTGACCGGGGATTTTACGAGAGTCCTGTTAAGACGGTCTTTAAGCGCTACGGATGACGCCGTATCCTCGCCGAGTTGTGCGGCAACCTCATGGTACTCCGCTTTAGCCTTGTTGGCGAAATTGAGCCGAAGCTCCTTCATGGCCGACTGCGCTTCTTCAATTTTCGATTGGATTCGCGGGATAGACTGCCTGGTAGCTTCAATGTCACCAAGCATTTCGCTCGCTTTCCGTTCAATCTGAAGAACCTCCATCTCGGAAACGGCACCTTTACTGACCAGCGGCTTTGTAAGCTTGATCTCTTTCTGATAGAGTTCATATGTTTTACTTAACTCCCTCAGTTTGGTGTTTAACTCCCGGAGTTCACTCTGTCGTTGTTCGATCTGCGACTGTTTTTGGTCCATGCTCTGCCTGAGTTCCGCTTTCCTCGATTCGTACAACGCCATTTCGCTTGAAGAAATGTCGGAACCACCAGGAGAGCTACCGGTCGCCTCGGCGCGTAAGCGGGCGGCTTTAGCTCTGTTGGCTCCAGACTTTGCCTGATTCTGTTCTAACGAGGATACAAACCGGGTTTCGTCGATCTTGAGCAACAACTGATCTTTTTTTACTGTATCACCCACCTTGACGAGGAGTTCAGAAAGAATTCCACCCTCCAGATTCTGAATAACCTGAATCTGACTTGCCGGGACTACCTTCGCCTGTCCGCTGGTAACCTCATCCACTTCACAAAGACCAGCCCAGACAAAGAAGGCGACGAACAGGAGTATGGTTGCCCAGAGTATGGCTCTTCCGCCACGGGGAGACTGTGACATGACAGAGCTTCTTATATCCGTGGTGTAATCTACATCTTCAACCGGCATCCTGCGGAACAGTCCGGTCGGCTTTGTTTTGTTTTCGTTTTCTGGCACGTTCGATTCTCCTGCTAAATTTTTAGATGCCCTCTTTGCAGTGCGTCAAGTACGGAAGCCTTTGGTCCATCAGCAACGACAGTACCGTTATCAATAACAATAATACGATCAACCAGCTCCAGCAGCGATGTCCGGTGCGTAATCAGAATCAATGTTTTCCCCTCGATAATACCGGTCAAATTCTTCTTAAGGCGCTGCTCTGTCCTGCTGTCCATATTACTGCTGGGCTCGTCGAAAACGAGTACAGGAGGATCAAGCAGCACAGCTCGTGCGATGGCTACGCACTGCCTTTGACCACCGGACAGCCCTCTGCCGAATTCCCCCACTTCCATTTCAAAGCCGAGGGGATGCTTCTTGACAAACTCATCAACACCGGCAATCTCGGCTGCACGCATTATGGAGGAGTCATCCACATCATATGTTCCCATGGTGAGATTGCCCCGTACAGTTCCACGGAAAAGATTTATGTCCTGAGGAACATAGCCGATATAATGCCGCAGCTCCGCAGGGTCTATCTGTCTGATATCGGTATCGTCCATCGTGACCATGCCGCTGTTTGGTTCAAACAGTCCGAGAAGCAGTTTCCCCAGCGTAGTCTTACCCGATCCGATAGACCCTATAATCCCGACCTTTTCGCCGGCTGAGATCTGCAGAGAAATGTTATTAAGCGCTTTCACACTCTGATCCGGATAGGCAAAAGTCAGTGTTTTTACGCCGATACTTCCGTGAAATCTTGCCCTGTGCAGAAATGTTTTGCCCGCAGGGCGCTCAACCGGGAGCGCCATGATGCCGTTTAGAGTATTCAACGCCTCTTTTGCTCGATGGAAGCGGGTGGCAAGATTGGCAACCTGTGAAATTGGGGAAATAACCCGCCTTGCCAGAATTACAAGGGCAATCAGCCCCCCTTGAGTAAGCTGACCCGCAGAAATCATATAAACCCCTTCAATAACAACAGCAACAAGCACCAGATTTTCAACAAAATAGGAGAATTCACTGACAGATGACGAGAGCATTCTCGACTTGGCACTCCATTTTGCGATATAGCTGACCGCCTCCTCCCAGGCACGTTGAATCTGGGACTCTGCGCCAAGCATCTTGACTGTCTCAAGGCCGGCAAGCCCTTCAACCAGGATGGCGTTTTTCTGGGCTGATGCGGTAAACGTATTTTCAACGGCTTTCCGAAGCGCTGACTGGATAAATGCTGAGTAGATGAGCATCAGCAGCAGCGCGACGATGAAGAAGGCGACAATATAACCGCCTATGTACCAGATTACAAATAGCCCCAGGAGGACAAAGGGCATATCGATTAGGGTGATTATAGAGAAGGAGGTGATAAATTCTAGAATATTTTCAAATTCTCTCAGATTATTTGAAAATGACCCTATGGACTGGGGGCGGGCTTCAAGCCTTAAATCCAGAACTTTCTGAAGCAGCAGGGAGGATATTCTCAGGTTGGCCTTTTTGCCTGCCTCGTCCACAAAATAGCCGCGCAGGCTCTTCATCAGTACAGTGAAGAGATAGACAACAGTAACGCCGATTGACAGAACCCAGAGCGTATCGAAGGCGCTGTTTGGAATAACCCGGTTATATACGATCATAATATAAAAAGAGCTGAACAGGGCGAAGATATTGATCAAGAGGGAGGCTAGAAGGATATCTCGATAGATGCGCCACGACGAAAGTATGGTTCCCCAGAACCAGTCTTTGCTCAAATTTGCGCGTAGATCCTTGTGTGTTCCTTTTTCAAATCGGAATTTCGGACGAACGAATATAACGTATCCTGTGTGAAGTTTTTCGAGACTCTCACGCGTAACATACTCTTCGCCGGCACCTGTTTCAGGTAGAAGTATCCTTAGCTTGCCCCCCTCTGCTGTCAGCTCCGAAAGTATGCATGCCTCGCGGTTATTGAGCAGAACGACCGCTGGAAGCTGTAGTTGTGTGACTCTTTTCAGCGGTCTCTTGACGATTCGTGCCGTGAGGTCTGCCCGCTCGGCGGCTCTTAAAAAAAGTTCTACAGTGAGACGGTTGTCAACAAGGGGCAACCCGGCGGTCAGCCCCGCTCTGGAAGCGGGACGCCCATGCAGCTTGGCCAGCAGCATAAGGCAGTCAAGAAGCGGATCGTCATTACGATCAGAATCCTCGCCCAGATTCCAATCGGTTACAGGTGGGGGGGAGTTTGTTTCTGACACTGGAAACCCTCTTTTCCTAAGTTATAAAACGTTTTTGCATCTGGCGGCATTTGCTTGCCACTCTCTATTAACACTGATATATTCGCGCAGCAAATATTTTATACAAAAGGAGAAACTCCATGCTCTATGTAGAACGTGCAAAAGATGGCAGCATCATAGCCCTGCATAACACATCAACTTCTGCAGCCCAGGAGCAGAAGCCGTTACTGGATGAGGAGGTGCTTAATTTTTTGAACACAACCAATTCTCGGGAGCAGTCGATAGCGATGTCCGACTTCGGTGCTGTACGCATAATTGAAGATTTGATCAATGTCCTTATCCAGAAGAGCGTCATTAATTTTACTGACCTTCCTGAACATGCACAGCAGAAGATCCGGGAGCGGGAGCATCTTCGGGAAAAGCTTGTCTCGCAGGAGCTTCTGGTGCATGACATAATCTGAAATGCGTGTCAGGCTCGCTTCATCATGCTCTTGACCGGTTTCGGTCGATCAATAAGATAACCCTGCACCGCATCCAGATGGAGTCCTTCAAGAATCCGAACCTGCTGCTCTGTTTCAACGCCTTCCGCAATTACCTCTATATCGATGCTATGGGCTACACTGCAGAGAGAGGCGATAAAAAAGCGGCTGTCATTTTCTTCGTCTTTGAGTTCCCCCGTATATGCACGGTCAATTTTAACATAGTCAGGATGAATCGACTGCAGAAAGCCTAAGTTGGAAAGACTCTGGCCATAGTGATCGAGCCCCATCTTAAAGCCAATTTTCCGCACAGCAACGCTGAATTCCTTAATTAGATTCAGGTTTTTTACAGCGCCGAATTCAGAAAATTCAAAGATCAGTCGAGGAGCATTCGCAGGTATCCTCTGCAGGAAAGCGTAGACCCACTCACGGAATGAATCATCCTGCAACGATGCGGGAGAAATATTGACGGCCACATTGTCAATACCGAGAAGATTTCTGTCCAAAAGCATCACCTCTTCAAGCATGACCCTGTCTATCAATGAGACGAGATTCAGGCGTTCCGCCAGAGGCATGAACATTCCGGCACTGATAATCTCCCCGTTTTCCAGAAGGATTTTAGAAAACACCTCAAGATGCAGAATAACACTTTTGTCTGAACATTTAACAACAGGTTGGGCGTCCAGAATGATGCTTCGGTCGTGCAACGCTTTTGTCAGCACCTCTTTCCACTGCTGCTGACCTAACGGCATTTTCTCGTTATTTTCTTTAATCGCCCGTATCGACCAGTTGTTGGGACCCGCCTGCTTGGCGACACCAAGAGCAAGATCAGCTTCAGAGAGAAGACGACCCATCGACAGGGTGCTTTCATATGAGGCCGCTCCAACATGCCCTATGTTGTCGGTCAGAGCGAGCTGTTGCACGGAAATCTGGTCTAACTTGTCAGCGATGTCGCTTGATATAGCTTCAGCATCCCAAGAGGAGGCGTCCGGGAGGAAGAAGCCAAACTCGCCGCCGGTCAATCGAGCCAGAACCCCGTTGGTGTACTGTTGAGTCGATTCCCGCAACATGGCGGCAACTCTTTTCAACAATTCGTCACCAGCCTGAAACCCCTTAAGCTGATTGAGCTTTTCCAGCTCAAACGCACGCACAAGTATCACAATACCCTTTGTATTATTGCTGCCCCGATCGAGGCGGGCTGTCATCTGACTTTCGAAATAGCGTCGATTGCCCAGGCCTGTTAATGGATCATGGTAGGCGCGTTCGCGAAGAATTTCCGCCTGTGCAACGTGCTCCTCAAACATCTCTTTTACCTTGTATGTCATGCGGTTCATCGCTTCGGCAACACGTCTAAACTCGCGAGTCCAGGGTAGAGGTTCCTGGATCTGGTACTCTTTTCTGCAGAGGGCATCAGCCTGACGCTCCACGGCAGCCAGCGGTTTTAAGAGCATCCGCAGTCCCATCCCACCAAAAATAAGGACAAAAACCGCGCAGGCAGCAAACCAGATGGTCATGTTCAGCACGTCTTTCCATAGCGTCTCATATGCAAACCCCGGATGGCTTGAGATAGTTATGGTGCCGGCCTGATTCCACCCAGCCATTACATCGGCGGTAGCTACCGGAGTTTTAAGGGGAATCAACCGGATAAACCAGGGGGGGACATTTTCTATTTTTACTTTCATCTCACGCTGGACGAGAACATTCTGGCGCGGCCCAGCAAACCTGACAACTTCATAATATCCCCGGTCAAAAACGGCACTCATCATGCTTTCCACCGTCGCCATATCCTTTTTGGCAACGTGCGGCGATATTGATAGCGCGAGTGACGTCGCAGCGTCCTGGGCATGCGACTCCAACTGGGAAATCAAAAAAGAGCGGGTACTTTTGAGTTTTGCGTACCAGGTCCCGGTAAAGAGTAGAAAAAACAGGAGAAAGGTGAAAATAATCAGTTGTCTGTGGAGTGTCATTTGGTAACCCTTTTTGTCTTACAGTTTGTTCTCAGTCATTTTTTGGAGGAGTTCCTGCCAAAGTTTTATCCGGCTGCTGCTGCCGGCCATTTTACCCTGTCCCCGCTGCTTGGCCATCCAGAGACCAGAGCCATTGAAGCCAAATATCGGCATCAGATCGGTTCTCTTAGAAGAGAGGCTGATTGAATCAACGAGATTGTCAAGTACAAGCGGCTCCGCCTCCGGGTCACTGTAATAGGTGAGTACCATGTGGTGAATATTGTATTGGAGTGCCTTGCAATAGGTGATTTTCAGCTTTTCCTCTGACACCCCCATTGCAATCAGGGAAAAATATTTGGCAATGGCAAAATCCTCGCAATCGCCCGCCCCTTTACAGAGAAACTCGATCGGTGTCGCCCAGTAATCTTCGATACCCCAGACGTCCAGGTCGCTCGCATAACGTATCTTGCTGTTGAAAAAATGGTTGACCTTTTCCAGCTTTTCCCGATCTGTCTTGTTTTTTTCCTGACGGATGATATCTTCCCACGCGGTGAGTCGGTTGTATGCTTCCCTGCCGAATTTTTTCTCGGCCTTTTGGAGAAGTTCCCGATCAAGGCTGAAGTTTGCAGAGGTCATTACGGCTGTCATTACGGTGGTTGCAGTGAGCAGTCCCGCGATTACCGCCAGAATTAACCTCAAAGATATTGTGTTGAAATAGTTGCCCACGATGATCCCGGCAGAAAAAGCTATACGCAATTTAAAAAAACCCTGAATCGTCAACAGATAGTCTGATGATCCAGGGCGTTGCAGACAAACTTCAGGAAAATGCCTGTTATGAGCCTGTTACTGCTGTGCTACAAGGCTCTGCTCCGGCAACTGTAACCCTAAAAATGGTATCAGTTGTGATATGCCGTTCAGCAGCCGGTACTCGGAATACATTTTGTCATACTTGGCATTTACCAGACTGGCTTTGGCGTTTATGTGTTCGGCCTGTGTATCCAGAAGGTCAAACATGCTCCGCCTGCCGATATTCCACTGTGCCGAAAACGCATCAGCCGTCTGGCCGGAAGCCTTGACATAATCCGCAAGAAATACGATCCGCTCCGCAGCAGCCCTGTTGGCTTCAAATGAGAGACGAATTGACTGTATCGTCTGACGTTTTGTATTTGCCGAGATCTCCTCCGCCTCGTTTATCTCAAGTGATGTCTGACCCAGACGTGCCTTGTTCCACCCACCGTTAAATATATTGAAAGAGATGGTTGCCATGGCCAGGAAATCTTCCCTGCGACCGGAAACGTCTACGTCTTTCTTCCATTTGTAATCAAGTGCAACATCCAGAGTCGGATAGAGCTGGCTTTTGGCCGCTTCATGCTGTGCATATCTCGCATCGAGATCAGCTTTTGCAGATTTGAGAGCGGGGTTGCTTTTGATGGCCGCCTGCTCCGCCTCTTCCTGTGTTGTTGGTAACAGGGTACTGACCGGATCCGGTTTTGCCAGATCTCCCGGCAAGTGCCCAACAACCGCCTGGTAATCGGTGGCGCTATCCGACAGATTCGTCTGTGCGGCAACCACGTTTGACTGAGCCAGAGCTGCACGCCCCATGACCTGATCGAAATCTGCTCTTCGATCAACCCCGGACTCACTCCGCAACTTGACCTGGTCTAAAATCCTTCGGTGGTTTGTCAGGTTCTCCTGTGCAAGATCAAGCAGCTCCTTGTTACGAAGCACATCCAGATATGTTTTGGTTGTCAGAAGAGCCTTGTTTTCCGCCGTTCCGTGCAATAGATAGGCCTGTGATCTGACTCTGGCCTCCTGGCGCTCCACCTCGGACTGGGTACCGAAAAAGCGGAAGACATTCTGGCGGACACTCAGTGTTGTTGTGGCGGGCCAGGATGTATTGAAAGATGGTTCATGCTGGCGATCTATACCGGCTGCGACCGACACGTCAATAGTCGGAAGATAGCCCGCCTTCGCCTGGCGCACTTCCTTGTCGCGTGCCATACGGTTATAGGATTGCGACCTGACGTCCGGGTTTGACTGCAGCATGAACTTTACAGCTTCCTGTAGAGTTTCTGCCTCTGAGACGCCCCCCCCAGAAATGAACAGACCTACAGCTAATACAGCTAGAAACTTTCGAGATTGTGTCATCTCCTTACCCCCTTTTGCACTATGAGTCAGATTGTGGTCGCATAAATTTCTCTGAGTAAATAACCACTCTGTCAGGATGATACATCATAATAAAAATAAAACAACCGGTCGCTTTAAAAAAAGAACGACCAGAAAAGTTTTGTTATCTGTTTTTTTCACGCAACACAAACAAATTCAGTTTCCTCCACCCATCCCAGTTTTTGAGAGAGCGTTCTAAATTGCTCACGTGCCCCCTGCACGCCTATAGCCACGATCATTTTTTTGCCGGAAAGATTCATATCGTCGGGTCTCGTAACAGGCGCGCCGTGCAGGGTACGACCAATCCTGCGGGGGTCAACGTCAAGCCAGTGAGAGACGCGGATACCTTCAGTTGCCAGCAGTCGTTGCCAGGCTCGTGCCTCCACACCCGCTCCCGCAATGACAATCTCGGCTACATTTTTCAGAAAGCCGTGGCGCAGGTGGTGCATCTTGCAGGCACGGAAGGCACTCAAAGAATATTCGTCCATAGTTCGGGTAGCGCGTTCCGGATGGTCGCGCCAGAAAAAAAGTGTTTGCGGCAGACGGGCAAAATTAACTCCGTCCCTGGCCATTCGAAGCCAGAGGTCGTAATCTTCCGGCCATCCACGATCCTGATACCCCCCTACCTGTTCGAGAATTGCGCGACGGAACATGACAGTTGGATGAACAAATGGTGACTCCACAAACATATCTCTTATGATAAGCCGGTACTCTTTGAGTGCATTCTGCCAGGTTTCGTAAGCTATCATGCCCTGTTTCAGGCTGGCTCGTGGAAAGTGCCGGAAGTTGCAGGCGACCAAGCCGGTATCCGGGTGTGCGTCCAGATAGGCTGCCTGCAACTCCAGGCGACGTGGATGGCAGATGTCGTCCCCATCCATGCGAGCCAGAAGATGTGCCCGGCACTCCTCCAACCCGGTATTAAGCGCTGAAACAAGGCCGTTTCGCTTGCACCTGATGACGCGCACCCTGTCGTCTCGACCGGCAGAGTGGTCAAGTATGCGAAGAGTATCATCATCTGAACCGTCGTCAACCGCCAGCAGTTCCCAGTCAGCCAGAGTCTGGCGGTAGAGAGAGTCCAGCGCCGCCTTAAGATAGCGCCCCTCATTATGGAGCGGCATAAGAATTGAGACGCGGGGGGTGTCAGGCATAGTCAAATTTCTTCAATATGGGGGGGAAGAAGCCCATAAGCCATTGCTGCTGTCGTTACAGGCTCCCTTCCAGGGGTCAATCGGACGGTACATGCCCCCTTCTGCCATATATACCCCGAAGTGAAGGTGCGGAATCTGGGAGTTTCCTGAACTCCCTACATCGGCGAGCTGCTGATTACGAACGACTTTTTGTCCGGCAACAACTTTAAGCGACCCTTTTCGAAGGTGCGCATACAGGGTAAGGTAGCGGGTATTGTTTAATCCGTGTTCAAGAACCACGAAGTTGCCGGCATTAAACCCAAGTGTGGCAACCCTCTGTTCGCCAGATGGCAGTTCACTTTTCTTCTGTTCATCGCATTCGCGTTCGACGTCATTTGGGCAACGGTCGAACAGGCCGTCCTTTGTCCAGCGCACAACTCCGTCAGCCGCCGCCAGAGCCTGAATCCCCTGTTCCAGGGATGAGACAACAATATCGGTTCCCTGATGCCCGGTATATCCCGGTTTGCTGCATGCAAAGGAGAGACCGGTGCCGGCTACATCCGGGTAACCGATGCGGAAATGTTTCCCGGCACAGTCCACGCCCGGAATACAGCTTATCGGCCAAGAAAAACCTGAATCGTCGGCTGCAGCGTTACAGGGAATGGAGTTGAGCAATCCGGAAAGAAGTAACAGAGATATTATTCTAAAGACAAACATTGCAGAGATACACCACCTTAGCGGTTTAATTGTTGCGGCAGAACTTAAAACAGAGTACAGAACACGCGAAGAGTAGGTACCATTTTATGAGCAGAAACGCAACAGGAACCGAGCAACAGAACACGGCCATGTCAAAGTCTTTTCTGCAGGCGGGTTTATGCCGTAACGCGACAAATCTGTAATCAAAGGGCGACATGAAAGTTGAACAGGACGATATTTTCCGACAGATTGCAAAACTGCTCAAAATGGGAGAGAGCGCAACTCTGCCGGATAGCGTGAGGCTCACCCGCGCCTCTGTTGCCATGATTCTCTGCCAGGCTGCGGATGATCTGGAAGTCCTTTTTATACAGCGGGCGGC
>Ga0194060_10001564_pt1 | contig 16306 bp, 15 predicted proteins | sample SepL225m_MetaG_FD_163427 | JGI IMG/M metagenome (GOLD analysis project Ga0194060, IMG submission 163427) | Anoxic zone freshwater microbial communities from boreal shield lake in IISD Experimental Lakes Area, Ontario, Canada - Sep2016-L222-5m | ecosystem: Environmental > Aquatic > Freshwater >...
ACGCGATCAGCTACGTACCCAGTGCGGTCACCGGGGTGATCACCACGGCGCCGCTGACGGTGACGGCGCAAACGGACAACCGCGGCTACAACGGCACGACGGGCTCGAGCGTGGCGCCGGTGGTGAGTGGCACGATGTACGACGCGGTAGGGACGGCGGCGACGCAGACCTATGACAACAAGAACGTTGGCGCGACACATGTGCTCTCGGCGAGCGGTCTGGTGTTGGCGGACGGCAACAGCGGCAACAACTACGCGATCAGCTACGTACCCAGTGCGGTCACCGGGGTGATCACCACGGCGCCGCTGACGGTGACGGCGCAAACGGACAACCGCGGCTACAACGGCACGACGGGCTCGAGCGTGGCGCCGGTGGTGAGCGGCACGACGTATGACTCGATCACGACGGCGGCGACGCAGACCTATGACAACAAGAACGTTGGTGCGACACATGTGCTCTCGGCGAGCGGTCTGGTGTTGGCGGACGGCAACAGCGGCAACAACTACGCGATCAGCTACGTGCCCAGTGCAGCCACCGGGGTGATCACGACGGCGCCGCTCACGGTCGTTCCCAGCAGCGTGACACTCAACGCTGGAGCGACGATTCCGACCACCGACACCTTTGCCGTTGTTGGTGGAGCAGTAGCTGCGGGCGATCAGCTCGCGGCGAGCTTGCCGGTCTCGACGACGGCTACATCGACCAGTCCGGCCGGAACTTATAGTTTGATACCGGGCGGTGTGCAGTTTCTCCAGGGGTCGGTGACCAACTACAACATCACCTATCAGGTCGGTTCGCTATCGATAACTGCTACTCAGCCGCCGCCGGTGACCGCCGCTATTGCGTCCGCAGCGTCGACCGCGACAACGACAGCCACGTCGACAATCGCAAGCGGTACTTCTTCGACTTCGACGGGCCCTTCGACATCGCCAGTGGTCGCATTCGCGGCTACTTCCTCGGCCTCTGCGGCAGCGGCCGCAAGCGCTGCCGCAGTCGCCAGCGCACAGATCATAAGTAACATGCTGGAGCTGCACGCGCAAAAGCTGAATGCGGTCGAAAAAGCATTGGCATTGCTTGAGCAGGACCCGACCATCGCCGACCTCGAGCCCTGCAGCGGACCGGTATCGGACGACTGTATCGCGGTGCGCCCGGCGGGCGGCAGCTCCCAGGGCGAACGGCAGCGCGTTGCAGAGGTTTCGTACTTGCCGGGGGTCGAGCGCAAAGTGGCGCTCCTGATCGCCGTTGGCGACTACCAAGGTGGCATCCCGAAGCTCCTCTCGCCCGCGAAGGATGTGCAGGCGATCGGCAAGATTATGAAGGACAAGTTCGGTTATGAGGTGCGCACGGTGCTGAACCCGGACAAGGCTGGCATCGTGCACGAGCTGAACAGACTCATTCTTGAGAGCAATGACGAGGACAGCATCGCAATCATGTACGCCGGACACGGCCACCTCATGGAAAAGACCCAGCGGGGATACTGGATTCCCGGCAAGGCATCACCGGATGATCCGAAGCAGTGGATCTCAAACCAGGACATCGCCAGAGCGCTCGGTAACATTTCCGCGAAACAGATCTTTCTCGTATCCGATAGCTGCTACTCCGGAACGCTCACGCGCGAGGCGAAGATCGACAGGAAGGATATGTCCCCCGACCCGCTGGCGGTGCTGAAGAAGCGCTCGGTCACCGCCATGTCTTCGGGCGGCGACGAGCCGGTCGCCGACGAGGGAAAGGACGGGCACTCGGTGTTCGCTTGGCATTTGATGGCGCAGTTGAATGCGGTGAAGGATGAGTCGCTCGGCGTGGGCGTATACGAGCAGATCGTGGAAAGCGTTAAGGCGGAAATTCCGCAGACGCCGCAGTACGGAGCGAGCCCGAGCTCGGGCCACCAGCGCGGCGGCGATTACTTGTTCGAAATTCGCCGGTTCCAGTAGGAAATCGCGATGGGGTGGCATGCCTTCGTTTCAGCGCAGATAATCAGGGCACTTGCCTTGCTGATTATCGCGCTGATGTCGATGGGGGCGCATCACACCGACTGGTTCGGCCTCGTCAATGGAAAGCTGCTGGATGCGGGCTTCCAGACCTTGCGGAAGATGGCGCCGCGGCCTGTGGCGCGGGACGTCGCAGTCGTTGGCATCGACGTGGAGGCCCTGCGAGCCTTCAGCGAGCCGCGCGATTTCTGGCACGCGAACTACGGGAAGTTGCTCACCGCCTTGGCCCAACTGCGGCCCTCGGCAGTCGGCCTGGACGTGGTTTTCCCCGAGAGGTCCTACCAACACCTCATACCTGGCCTGGACCAGGCGTTGCTGCAGGGCCTGATCGCGATGCGCGGCAAGGTCCCCGTGGCGCTTGCGCGCACCGTCGACGACTTCAGCAATTTCCGCGAAATTTTCGCACCGTACGTCGCCATTGCGGGAACGGACTCGGTGGGGTCAGTCGTGGTCTGCAAGGACGATGACGAGGTGATTCGCCGGTTCGACGAGTCTTTGTGCGGCGAGGATCGTCGCGAGTCGATTCCAAGTCTCGCCGGCGTGATGGCCAAGCGCCTGGGAGTTGAGCAGCCGTGGCGCGGGCTCATCAACTACCGGATTGGCGATGCGGTGCCGTATGTACCCTTCCGGCAGGTCGTTCAACCGACCGAGGACGAGAAGGAGAAGGTGCGCGCTGCTCTTGAAGGCAGGCCGGTGCTGGTCGGCTTTATCCTGCCCTTCGAGGATCGAAAGACCATTCCGATGGATTTGGCGCGCTGGGAGCCAGGCAACCGCTCTGTGCCCGGCGTTCTCGTGCATGTCCAGATCTTGCGCAGCATGCTGAACGGAGGACTGCTGCAGCCGGTCGACGTGCGGATCATTTACGCGTTGTGCGTACTCGGCGCTGCTTTCATCATGCTCCGGAGCGGGGCGCGCGCGACCGCGCTCTTCGTCGCCTACGCGGTTGCCCTGGGCGGCACGATGCTTTACCTTCTCGATTCCGGCCGATTCCTCGAGACTGCGGCTCCGCTGCTCGCCGGCATCGCGGCGGTCTCGTTCCGCTACGTCGACGACGCAATTCGGCAGGCGCGCCAGCGCGCGACGCTGCGCAGCGCCTTCGGCGGCTACGTCAGCCCGGCGGTCATGAAAGAAATCCTTGCCGGAAACCTGCGCCCAGAATTGGGCGGGTCGAGAATGACCGTGTGCGTAATGTTCTCGGATATTCGGGGCTACACCAAGCTCAGCGAGGGTCTCTCGCCGGAGCAAGTGATTCAATTTCTGAATCGCTACTATGAAACGGTTGTCGGTTTGATCCACGCCAATGGAGGCGCCCTGGTCAGTTTCATGGGCGACGGCATTATGGTTGTCTTTGGGGCTCCGAAGCCGCTGGACAGTGCGTGCCGCGCGGCCTTCGACACTGCGGTGGCAATGTTGGCATTCGTCAAGTCCCTGAGCCTGGAGTTCATCGCAGAAGGCAAGGCACCGATCGGCATTGGCATTGGATTGAATTATGGAGAAGTCGTGGCGGGGCACGTCGGGTCAGCTGCTCGACATGACTTTTCGTGTATTGGTGACGTCACCAATGTCGCTTCGCGCTTGGAAACCCTTACCAAGGAGGTCGGCTACCGCGTTGTCTTGTCGAAATCGGTCGCGGATCAGCTCGGCACACCCACCGGGCTGGTCGCCCTTGGTCCGGTCTCGATCAAAGGCCATACTGCCGTTGAGGTCTGGGGCTACGAGAAGGTCTGACATTGAAGGGTTGAAAAAATGGATAAAATGCAAGATAGAATGCACGTTGGTCGTTCCGCAGGATGTTTTGTCAGAGTTGTCAAACGCTACGAAGGAGAAAAAACATGAATCGTCATGCTTGGTTTGGAGCATTAGCCGGTTTCGCATTTTCGGCGCTGGCACAGGCAGCGCCGTTCGCCATGATCACGGACCTTAAGGGCGACGCTTGGGCGAGCGAGCGCGGCAAGCAGCAAAAGCTCACGCTGCTGTCCTACATCGAATCCCCGGTTGAGGTGAAGGTCGAGCCGTCGACGATGCTCGGGGTAACCTACTTCACGAGCGGCGTGCAATACACTTTCCAAGGTCCGGCGCGTGTCGCATTGGACGCGAAAGAGCCACGCGTCGTCGAAGGAAAGGCTGCACAGCCTACGAAGCTTGGACCGGAGAAGGCGATTGCGGGCGGGCTGTCCAGGGACCAATGGCGTCACCTCCAGCAGGCGACCGTCGTTATGCGCACCGTCAAGTCAAGCTTCGCCGTGGTAAGCCCGGACAAGAGCCTGGTCCTGACGCGCGAACCCGAGTTCGAATGGACAGCTGCTGGCGAGGCGAAGCGCTTCAGGCTGGTGGTATATGGGCCGGACAATCGTATTTTGCATGAGGCGACGACCGAGCAGACCGCCCTGCAGCCAGGGTCGGCGCTAAAGCTGGAACCGGGACAGAAATACCGCTGGAAGGTCGAAGTCCTGGGCGTAACGACGCCGGTGAGCGCAGTAGGTACTTTTACGACTGAGAACGAGGCGTCTCGCGAAAAAATGATTGCCAACCGACCCGGCGTGGGCGCGCCGCTTGCGGCGCGGGTATTTTTTGCGACCATCTTGGAAGCGGAGGGTTACATGAGCGACGCGCGCGCAGAGTGGAAGGTGCTGGCGCGCGAGTATCCAGACGTTCCCGAGATCAAACAGCGCGGTAGGTAATATCGTTGCAGTTCGCCACCGATCCGACAGGACGCGCTTAAGCAAATACCAAGTAGATCCAACCGCGTGCCGGCCCTCAGTGGGCGCTGCTACGCGGGTGCGAACGTCGGTAGCCGAGATCGATAGTTAATAAGTTGTGTAATTGCAATAACATATAACGCGTTGCGGCGAACGCCCGCACAGCTAAGCGTGCGGGCGACGAGTTGGCCGTCGTCAATCCCACCGTGGCCTCCGGCGGGACCTAGTATGCGAAGTACGTGCGCGCCAAGTAGCGGCGCCCCGTTTCGCCACCCAACCACGCCGTCGAACCGACGCGCCGGAAGCGGCGTGCGGTTCACGGCGAACGTTGATCGTCAGCTTTCAATATGTCCGTGGGTCTACTGTGATACGGCTGGGGGGAATGAGCAAAGCAGTATTCCCAGTCGCTGCGCCGGGGTAGTGGCGGCAGCATGTACACAATATCGTTGTCGACGCTCAACCGCCGACGTGCAGCTTGTAGCGCGCGCCGTTGGAGAAGGTGCAGGTGCCGGCACCCTGGCGCGGGTTGTTCATCTGGTACTCGCAGCTCATGTACGATCCCGATGAGCCGAAAGCGCTGGCAATCCCTCTGCGTTCGTCGTTGGATACGCGGGTCGCCTCGCCCGTGAGAATTTCGCTACCGTACTGGACCTGGAAGCGGCCCTTGCCGGTCATCATGTTGGCGACGGTGCCGGTGACGACGCCAGTCTGGGTGGCGAGTTCGTTGTCCGGGTACATTCTTGCATTCAGCACTACCGGGCCCGCCGGGGCCGGATACGGCACCGGGTAGGTGGCCGGCGTAGGGTACGCGGCCGGCGCGGCCACTACCGGCACCCCAACCGGCGGCAACGCATAGTGATCGTACTGGACGTAGCCGCGCGAGTCGACCGTGGGCACCACATAGCAGCCGGAGAGCGCGATTGCGGACAAGGTCAGTGCGACGGCGATTTTGCTGTTCGGTTTCATGATTTGCTCCTTTCGTGGTTGCAGGCGTTTGCCTGATGCGCCCATGATCGGCGCACGGCGCCTACGAGCCGCTTACGGCATGCGTACAGAAGGCTTATGGATTGCGGTGTGGCATGGAGCCTATTGATAGAACAGGAGTTTTACTTCTGCATTGGCCGGGGCAAGAGTTCGTGAAACTGCGCCGCAGCCGCGGAAAACGCGGCGAGGGCATTTTGCGATAATGCCCTCGCCAGCATGAGCGTCAGGGGATCGCCCGTTACTCGGGGTGTTGCGGAACAGGCTAGCGCGGTGTGCTGCGGCCCTCGGCGAGACGGCGCAGCCGTTCGATGACCGGTGTCAGCCGTCCGGTCAGGCGGCCCCAGTCGATTGCGTCGAGCGCGTTCTTGATCAGCAATCCCAGCTCGGTATCGCCGTCGATGCTGAGGCGCCGCGAGAAAAACAGCGTGTCCGGATCTTCCAGGCGGCGCGCGAGCCGATAGTAGTCCCAGGCGCAGGCGCGTATCGTGACTTCCGCTGCGCTGCGCATCACAGGCAGGAATCCAATCGATGTCAGGCTGATGCGGCCGTCCAGGCCGGCGTCGCTGACCTGGATGGAAACGATACGGCCCATCAGGCGCTGCCTCGTGTCCTGATCCAGGGTCGGCAGAAACAGCAGGTTGAGGCCGGCGCACAGCACGGCCGATGGCGGCCATTGCGGCAGGCGGCTGACCAGGCTGGCGACAGCTGCGGGAAGTTGCGGAGTGGATTGAGCGGCGTTCAAGTTTATGTCCGGTATTCCATGCCGGGGACACCGTGCCAGTAGCCGTTGCAGGGCGGCGCGACGCGCAATCCTTCGAGCGGGGCGCCGGGACGTCCGGCGCAGCGCTCGCGAAAGCTCTCGATGATCGTAGGCATGTTGGTCGATTGCGGCGACACGCGCACCACGTCCACGGCGAGGCTGCGCAGTTCCTCGATCGAACTCGACAGGTCGTAGACCTGCGCCGACTGCGTCTGCAGGCCGTTCAACGTGAGGAACGCGGTCTGGTCGCGCGTCTGTAGCGCGAGGCCGTCTGCATGGTCGAGGCAGCGGAACTGGCAGTCGTCCTTGGGCAGGTCGTGGTGGCGCGCGGTGAAGCAGCGGGCGGAGAACGCGAGCGGCATTCTGCCGAAAGCGAACACTTCGGTCTGCATTCCCTCGGGACGCGCCGATTGCAGCTCGCGCAAGGTGTCGCGCGAGAGTTCCAGCGGCAGCACGAAGCGGGACGCGCCCAACTCGGCGAACCAGGCCAGCGTCTCGCCATTGTAGATATTCAGGTGCGGGCCGGCGACGAACGGGACGCGCCCGGCGAGCAGGCGCACCGCGCCCATTTCGTTGGCTTCGACCGTGAACTCGCCGTTGGCGGCGATGCGGCGCAAGGCCTTGAGTTCCGATTCCGATTCGATCAGCGCCTGTGAGCAGAGCACCACTTGCTTGCCGCAGGCAGAGAGGTCGCGCGCGAGCGCCAGCCAGTCTTCCAGGCGCAGGTTGTGCCGGCGCGAACACACCACCTCGCCCAGATAGACGATGTCCACGCTGGATGCAGCGACCGCGGAATAGAATTCCAGCACCGCCTCGCGCGTCCAGTAGTAGAGCACCGGGCCCAACGCGAGTTTCATCTGGCTGTCCTTCTGTCCGGCTTCATCCTATTTCCATTTGCGGTGATAGGCGCCCAGCGTGTGCTGCTGGCCTTCGGCGACGCGGGCTAGGCCGCTCGCCCAGCCGGCCTGCACGGAAAATTGCGCCGGGTTCTGCGCGCAGGCGTCGATGGCGGCGCGCCAGATGCGCGTCACCGCCGCCACATAGGCCGGGCTGCGCTGGCGGCCTTCGATCTTGATCGCCGTGATGCCGATGTTCACCAGTTCCGGAAGCAGCGCCATGGCGTTGAGGCTGGAAGGCTCTTCGATGGCGTAGTAGGTCTCGTCGTCGACGCTGAAGCGGCCTTTGCACAAGGTAGGATAACCTGCATTCTCGCCGGATTCGAAGCGGTCGATCAGGATGCCGTTCAGCCTGGCATCCAGCCTGTCCCCGTGTTTCTCCCAGCGCACCGCCTTGGCCGGCGAGCATACGCCGCGGGTATTGGGCGATTCCCCCGTGACATAGGAGGACAGCGCGCAGCGGCCTTCGACCATCACGCACAGGCTGCCGAATCCAAACACCTCGATTTGTACCGGTGTATTTTTCACCACGTCGGCGACTTGGGCCAGCGAAAGCACGCGCGGCAGCACCGCGCGCTCGATGCCGAAGCGCTCGCGGTAGAAATTGATCGCCTCGTAATTGGTCGCCGAAGTCTGTACCGACAGGTGCAGCCGCAGTTTTGAATGCCGTTCCGCCGCATAGCGCAACAGGCCGGCGTCGGCGAGGATCACCGCGTCGATGCCGAGATCGGCGGCGCCGTCGATCGCGCGCTGCCAGCGCTTTGCGGCGCAGCCCTGCGGGTAGGTATTGATCGCGAGCAGCATCTTTGCACCGGCTGCGTGCGCGTAGCGCAGGCCCTCGCTCGCGCTCGCCGCATCGAAGTTGAGGCCGGCGAAGTTGCGCGCATTGGTCTCGTCTTTGAGGCCCATGTAGACCCAGTCGGCGCCGTTGTCCACGGCCACCTTGAGGGAGGGCAGGTTGCCTGCCGGGCAGACAAGTTCCGGAACGATCACGATGGCGCTCGCACTGTTTGACCGAGGGTGGGGTTGTCGGCTTGCATAAGCCGAGTACTGTAGAGGCCATGCCCCGGGAAAGCTTTGATCTGGGTCAAACAGTTCAGGGCGGATTTGCACAGCGGGGTCACGCCTGGATGGGTGCGATAATGACCGCTCACCCGAAGGAACTCATGCATACGGACAGCAAGCTCGCCGCAGCAACGGATGAAGCAGTCGTCGCCGCCACCCGGACCTGGCTGGAACGCGCCGTGATCGGCCTAAACCTGTGCCCGTTCGCCAAGTCGGTTCACGTCAGGAATCAAATCCGCTATACCGTCAGCGCTGCGCGGACAACGCACGACCTGCTCGCCGATCTCGTCGCCGAACTGCGTTTTCTGCATGCGGCCGACCCAGCCGTGATCGACACCACCCTCCTGGTGCATCCGCATGTGCTCTGCGATTTCCTCGACTACAATGATTTTCTGGACCATGTGGACGCCGCCGTGGATGACGAGGGCCTGGAGGGCGAACTGCAGGTGGCGAGCCTGCACCCGCAATACCAGTTCGCCGGCACCTTGCCGGAAGACATAGAGAACTGCAGCAACCGTTCGCCTTATCCCACGCTGCACCTGCTGCGTGAGGCGAGCGTAGAGCGCGCGGTGGCGGCGTTTCCGGACGCGGGGCGTATTTTCGAAAAGAACATCGAAACGCTGCGCCGCCTCGGCCACGAAGGATGGCGCGCCCTGTGGGTGGTCAAGCCATAGCAGCAAGCTGCACATGGTCAAGCGGCGTGCGCCAAGACTGCGTAAAATGCGCGGCTCTGCTCAACTGACTAGGAAATACAGACGTGAAAAAGACCGACCTGGAAAAGAACAAAGGTCTGAAAATCGCCGGCGGCATTAACCGCTTCGGAACGCCCGGCCGTTTCGGCAAGGACGCCAACGTCCCGCTGGACCGGCGCGAGCAGCGCAAGCTCGACCAGGCCATGGGCCTGGTGCCGTTTGCGGTCAAGCTCGACAGCCAATTGGTGAAGCAGATTCAGGCGCTGGCGCAGGAGCGCAAGGCCGGACTGAGCGAGGTGGCGGCCGAACTGCTGAAAAAAGGCCTGGAAAGCTAAACCGGGGTTGACCCGAGGGGTAATGCTCCTCCCGGATTCCCCAAGTCCGGGGAGCGTTGATAGCGTCGCCGGCGCGGCCGGCGCATGTCTAGTTTCTGGAACTTCGGCCGTCAGGCGGGCCTTTTATGAAGGTGAGATCCACCTGCACGCGGTCCTCTGCGTCGGCGAGCCAGACCTGGCCATCCTGGATGGTGCAGTTCAGTTGCATGTTGCGCTTCGCCAGCTTCGCCAGCGCCTGGCTCGCTGTCGCAGGCACAGAAATGACTGTCAGATTCCTGCTTCGCTCCAGCTTGCCGCCTGCCTGGTCCCACCAGATGGCGGCTCCGTGGCCGCCGTAACTGTAGATCAGCACCTGCCGGGCGCGGCCGCAGGCCCGGCGTATGCGCTTGTCGTCCGGCTGACCTACATCGATCCAGACTTCGATGGCGCCGGTCAAGTCCTTCTGCCACAGGTCGGGCTCGTCGTCCGCACTCAGGCCTTTGCCGAAGCTCAGCGCATCGCTGGCGTTCAGCGCGTAGGCGAGCACGCGCACCATCATGCGCTCGTCCGTTTCGGACGGATGGCGGGCGATGGTGAGCGCATGATCCCGATAGTACTGCCGGTCCATGTCGGCGATCTGCAACTCGGCTTTGAAAATGGTGGCCTTAAGTGCCATGGCTTCTCGTTTGCTATGCCCAAAAACGATGATGGGGGCTTGCGCCCCCATCTCGATTACCGCATTAAACGCCGCAGACGCGCGCGGGGACTACTCCACCTTGGCCTTGGCACGCAGGTCGTTCACCGCTTTGTCGAACATGGTTTCCTGCAGGCGTTGTTGCAGGCCGGGCTTGACTTCGGTGAACTCCGGGAACTTCGCCTGACGCACGTCCTCGAGCCGGATTACGTGCCAGCCGAATTGCGACTGCACCGGGGCCTCGGTGAACTTGCCTTTTTCCAGCTTCACCATGGCATCGGAGAAAGGCTTGACGAAGCCTCCGGGCTGGTTCCAGTCCAGATCGCCGCCGTTATCCTTGGAGCCGGTGTCCTTGGACACTTTCGCCAGATCCTCGAACTTTTCGCCCTTCTTCAGTTTCTCGATGATCTCCTTCGCCTCGGCCTCTTTTTCCACCAGGATGTGGCGCGCCTTGTATTCCTTGTCGCCCATCTGCGATTTGATTTTTTCGAATTCTGACTTCAGTGCATCGTCGCTTACCGGGTGGGTCTTGAAGAAATCAGCGCGGTAGGCCTGGGCCAGAATATTGACCCGCGCCAATTCGATCTGGCTCTGGACGTCCGCGCCCTTTCCCAGGCCTTTCTTTTCCGCTTCCTGCGCAACGAGTTCCAGCGTGATCAGGCGATCGCGGATCGCCGCGCGCAGCTCCGGCGTATCCTTCTGCCCCTGGGCTTCCTGGGCGCGCACCACGGCATCTATTCTCGACTTGGGTATGTTGATGCCCTTGGCGGTCGAGGTTTTGGCGCTCGCGCTGCCGGTCTGCGCCAGGGCGAAGCCCGGCAGCGATAGTGCTACGAAGAGAGCCAAAGTAAGACGGGATAGTGTGGGCTGCATGGTTGTTCCTTTTGGTGTGCTACGGTTGTGAAAAAGATCCTTCCTCGCCCGGAGCGTAGGCTCGGATGGCGAGGGCGTGAATTTGTGTCTGCATCATGGTGCCGAGCGCAGCATAGATCATGCGGTGGCGCGCCAGGGTATTCTTGCCCGTGAAATGCGGCGAGACGATGGTCAGGCGGTAGTGGCCGCCCCCGCCCTTTGCCCCTTCGTGTCCGGCGTGCAGGGCGCTGTCGTCGGCGATATCCAGGCGGCTGGGCTGCAGCGCAGCCAGTCCCTGCTCGATGCTCCGGGCGGCGCTCATTTGGATTCGCTCCGCTCCACGTACTTGGCGAGGAACAGGCTTTGCCCGATCACGAACACCAGCATCAGGCCCATGCCGCCGAACAGCTTGAAATTGACCCAGGTATCGGTGGGGAAGTTGAAGGCGACGTAGAGGTTGAGCAAGCCCATGCAGGCAAAAAATCCAACCCAGCTGAAATTGAGTTTTCTCCATGCAGGTTCGGGCAACTGAATCTGCTCTCCCAGCATTTTCCGTATCAGGTTTTTGCGCAGCAGCAACTCGCTCGCTCCCAGCACGCAGGCGAACAGCCAGTACAGGACCGTCGGTTTCCACTTGATGAAGGTTTCGTCGTGCAGCAGCAGCGTGGCGCTGCCGAACACGACGATGATCGCAAGGCTTACCCACAGCATTGCGTCGATCTTGCGGCCGCGCAGCCACAGCCAGCCGATCTGGCCAACGCTGGCGGCGATGGCCACTGCGGTGGCAACGTAGATCCCCTGCAGCTTGAAGGCGATGAAGAACAGGATGATCGGGAACAAGTCGAACAGAAATTTCATGGGCGTGGATTATAGCAGGCTTGGGGATTGCGCCATCCCGTATCGAGGGAAATCCCATCCCGGTTTTGTGGGTAAAGGCGATTGGACCGGCGGGGTAGGAAATGGTTGCGCCAGGGCGGTTACAATCGGCCAATTTCAATCAGGGAGCAACCCCATGCCCATGGTCAGGATGGTCGAATACGGAAATGCGTCGCCCGAGGTCAAGGCGGTCTACGACGACATCATGGCGGCGCGCAGCACCGATTGGGTCAACAATTTCTGGAAGACCCTGGCGAGCCACCCGCCGACCCTGAAGCGGATCTGGGCCGGGGTGAAGGAGGTGATGAGTCCGGGCAAGCTCGACCCGCTGACCAAGGAAATGATCTACGTCGCCGTCAGCGTCACCAACAACTGCGAATATTGCATCCACTCGCACACCGCCTCGGCGCGCGCCAAGGGCATGACCGATGAAATGCTGGGAGAGGTGCTGGCGGTGGCCGGCATGGCGAACCAGACCAACCGGCTCGCCAACGGGTACCAGATCCCGGTGGACGAGCAGTTTAAACCCGCCACCTAGGACGAGCAACTCACCGCCAGCCCGGAGGCCCAGTCCGGCGCCGGTTCGGCGTAGGCCTGCATGGCGGGCTGCTCGTCCCAGGGCCTGGCCAGAAGGCGCATCAGCCGCTCGATCTCGCTGTAGTCCCGCTCGTCCGCGGCTTTGCGGATCGCCGTTTCGGCGAGGTAATTGCGTAGCACATACTTTGGATTGACCCGGTCCATGCGCGATTTGCGCTCCGCGTCCGTGCCAGGCTCCAGCGCGAGGCGAACGCGGTAGCGCTCTGCCCAGGCGGCAAAGGCCTCGCGATCGACAAAGAGATCGCGTAGCGGCGCATTGCCGGCGCCCGGGCTGGTATCGAAATTGCCGAGGCGGCGGAAAAATTGCGTGAAGTCGGCGCGGCTGCCGTGCAGCAGCGTGAGCGTGTCCTGCACCAGCGCGGCATCGCCGGCGTCCCAACTGGCCAGTCCTAGCTTCGCGCGCATCGCCGCCGAATAGTGCTGCTCGAACGCTTCGTCGTAGTCGCCCAGCGCAGACAGGGCATGTTCCATATCGAATAGCGGCAGCATCGCCTGTGCCAGGCAAAACAGGTTCCAGTGGGCGATGCGCGGCTGCATGTTGTAGGCATAGCGGCCGCCGTCATCGGAGTGGTTGCAGATATGCCCCCAGTCGAAGCCTTCCATGAAACCGTAAGGGCCATAGTCCATGGTGAGGCCGAGGATGGACATGTTGTCGGTGTTCATCACCCCGTGGCAGAAACCCACTGCCTGCCACTGCGCGACCAGCCTGGCGGTGCGGCGTATGACCTCGCGCAGCAATTCCAGGTACGGTTCGTCGGCATCGCGCAACTGCGGGTAATGATGGCCGACGACGTAGTCGGCTAGCGTGCGCACATGCTCATGCTGCCGGCGCGAAGAGAACAGTTCGAACGAGCCGAAGCGCACGTGGCTCGGTGCCATGCGTGTGAGCACGGCCGCAGTTTCGACGGTTTCGCGTATCACCGGCTGGTCGCTGCCGACGATGGCAAGCGCGCGCGTGCTGGGAATGCCGAGCGCATGCATCGCTTCCGAGCACAGGTACTCGCGGATCGAGGAGCGCAATACGGCACGGCCGTCGCCCATGCGCGAATAGGGCGTTTGTCCCGCTCCTTTGAGTTGCACTTCCCAGCGGCCCCGCGCGCTCGCCGCTTCGCCGAGCAGGATGGCGCGGCCGTCGCCCAGTTGGGGCACGAACATGCCGAACTGGTGGCCTGCGTAGACGGCGGCAAGGGGATCGAATCCGGGAAGCAGGCGGTTGCCGCAGAAAATCTCCGCAAACTCCGCGCGCGAGGCCTCGCTCGGATTGAGGCCGATCAGTCCGGCCGCGTCCGGATTGAAGGCGACCAAGTACGGCTGCGGCAGCGGCGTCGGGCTTATCCTAGTATAGAAGTCCGGCGGCAGGCGGCCGTAGCGGTTGTCAAACTGCAGCGACTCCAGGCCGACTGCACCCAGTTCAGCGTTAGCGGTATTCATCCGTGCGTTCCATCCGCATGCGCACGAAGCGCTTCAATAGGTCTCTACGTGGTAGCGGCTCGCTGCCTTGAGCCCGGGCAGCACCGCGGACCAGTCCATGCCGTGGGCGCGGCAGACGTCGGTAAAGGCTTCGTTCACGCCGGATTCCATGGCTTTCAGGCCGCAGATGTAGATATAACTGTTCTGGTCCTTGAGCAGGCGTCCAATGTCGCCGCCACGCGCGCGGATCAGGTCCTGCACGTACTGCTTGGGTTCGCCCGGCTGGCGCGAATACGCCAGATTCACGGATATCAATTCCTGCGGCAGCTTCATCAGCGGGCCGCAGTAGGGAAGTTCCCCGGGCGTGCGCGCCCCGAAAAACAGCCACAGTTCGCCACCTTCCTTGCGTCCCATGCGCCGGCGGCGGCGCTCGGTCATGGCGCGCATCGGCGCGGATCCGGTGCCGGAGCAGATCATGATGATGCTCGATCCAGGGTGGTTGGGCATGAGGAAGCTTGCCCCATAGGGGCCGACCACGTCTACCCTGTCGCCTTTCTTCAGGTCGCACAGGTAGTTTGAGGCGACTCCGCTTACCGGCCGGCCGTCGCGGTCCGAGATGACGCGTTTCACCGTCAGTGCAAGGTTGTTGTAGCCGGGCCGCTCGCCGTCGCGCGGGCTGGCGATCGAATAAAGCCGGATATGGTGCGGCTTGCCGGAGGCGTCAACGCCAGGTGGAATGACGCCCAGCGATTGTCCCTCCAGCACCGGAAACGCGGTCGCGCCGAAATCGAGCACGATGTGGTGGATTTCGCTCGACGTGTCCGGCGCGGTCAGACGATAGTTCCCGCTTACGCTCGCCACTGCAGGCTTGGCCAGCGTATAAAGGTTGAGGTAGGGGTGCGCCGCCGACCACGGCGGCGCCGCCGGCCCGCCCTGGCCCTCGGTGGCGATGTCAGTGATGCGCTGTACTTCCTCCGGTAGGTCGCTTTTGCCCTCGATCTCTGGCGACGTGTCCGGCGGTAGGCTGTCCCAGGTGAACTGCTGTTCGATGTTGAACGGCTGGGCCACCCGGCGCCAGTTGTCGATCGCGCCGGTGGGGCAGGGCGAGATGCAGTCGTTGCAAAAGTTGCACAGTTCGAACTTGACCACGTAATTGCGCCCGTCGTGCGTCACCGCATCGACCGGACACGCCTCCTCGCAGGTGTTGCAGCGGATGCATATCTCCGGATCGATGAGGTGCTGGCGCTTCAGTTCGTTGGGCGCATTCATGATTTTCCTAGGGCGATTTCCAAAAGATGTCATTCCGAGGCCGCAGGCCGACGAATCTGCTTCTTGCATTGCATAAGAAGCAGATTCCTCGCTGCGCTCGGAACGACAATTTCCGGGGCTTCGCCATCAGTTAAATCGCACGTACTCGTAATCCGCCGGCTGGTTGTTGATGCCGCGCGCGGGCGGAGAAATCCAGTTGGCAAACTTGCCCGGCTCGGCTACGCGGCCCATGAGCGAGCAGACGTAGGCACGGTCTTCTTCTGTGGGTAGCCAGGCCGCGTGCTGCCGCGTCCAATCTGCTTCGCTCAGGATTTTTCCTTCGGGGCTGATGTGGTGCTCAGTGAACAGGCCGATGCGGCGGTGAAAGCCCTTGTGCGGCAGCGTGAAGCGGAAGGCGATCCCGGCTTTCTCCGGAATCCGGTTCCAGCGACTGACGCCGGCTTGAACATCGGCGACCCAGTCGTCGCGCAGGCGTTCGTTGAGCGCGGTGAGTGCGGGGGCGTGCTTGACGACAATCTGATTGCCGACAACCTCCATGTATGGGTACTCGGAGCCATGCAGTTTATGGTCGTCAGTCAGCTTGGTTTCCTCGAAACGGCCTTTGATGCCATTGGCGTAAGCCGAAGCGGCATTCGAGGAAATTTCAGAACCATACAGATCACTGGTTACGCTGTAATGGAAGTTGAGGTATTTCTGCAGCGTGGGCAGGTCTATCACGCCCAGACCGCGCAGCTTGGCCGCATCCTCGGTCTTGTGCTCCTTCATTGCATCGCAGGTGCGCTGGATGATGCGGGCGATGCCGGATTCACCCACGAACATGTGGTGCGCTTCCTCTGTGAGCATGAAGCGGCAGGTGCGTGACAGCGGGTCGAAGCCGGATTCGGCCAGCGCGGCGAGCTGGTATTTGCCGTCGCGGTCGGTGATGAAGGTGAACATGAAGAACGACAGCCAGTCCGGGGTCTTCTCGTTGAATGCGGTGAGGATGCGCGGATTGTCTGCGTCGCCCGAGCGGCGCGCGAGCAGCGCTTCGCCTTCCTCGCGGCCGTCGCGGCCGAAGTGGGCGTGCAGCAGGTACACCATGGCCCAGAGGTGGCGGCCTTCCTCAACGTTGACCTGGAACAGATTGCGCAGGTCGTAGAGCGAGGGGCAGGTGAGTCCAAGGTGGCGCTGCTGCTCCACCGATGCGGGTTCGGTGTCGCCCTGGGTGACGATG
>Ga0194060_10001568_pt1 | contig 16297 bp, 12 predicted proteins | sample SepL225m_MetaG_FD_163427 | JGI IMG/M metagenome (GOLD analysis project Ga0194060, IMG submission 163427) | Anoxic zone freshwater microbial communities from boreal shield lake in IISD Experimental Lakes Area, Ontario, Canada - Sep2016-L222-5m | ecosystem: Environmental > Aquatic > Freshwater >...
TGTGGATAGGGGAGTAGGAGCAATCTTTTTAACTAGTGCTCGAACTGAATCATGGAGATCTTCTTCAGCAACAACTTTATTAACAAGGCCGATCCGCAAAGCCTCATCTGCATCAATTGTTTCCCCAGTAAAGAGAAGCTCATTTGTCTTCTTCTGACCGATAATAAAAGGCATCAGTAAGGTTGCCGGTCCTGAGCCATATTTAATCTCCGGCTCTCCAAACTTAGCCTTATCAGTTGCAATAATCATGTCGCATGCCATTGCAAGTTCGCATCCACCAGCTAACACCCAGCCATGAACGGCGGCAATAGTTGGTTTTGGAAATGACCACAACTGCATTGTTAGCGAGACATCATCTTCAAGGATTCCATGCCAACGCAGTGCCCCACTGATTTCATCTTCTGCAAGTTCAGATAAATCATAACCACTTGAAAAGGCTCGGCCATTTGCCGTTAAAACTAAGACTTTAGTTTTTTCATCGGCAGCAGCGCTATTGAGTTCTGCACGTAAGGCATTGACCATCTCATAATTAATTGCATTCAACTTATCAGGACGGTTTAGTGTGATCCAACGCGTTGGACCAACCTGTTCAACAACTATTACGCTCATGCTTTTATCCATTCTCTGCACTGATTACAACTAAAGCATCAACAGCGATAGTTGCATGTTGATGAATAATCATGGGATTGACATCTATTTCAACGATTTCAGGATGTTCCTGGGCGATGCGTCCTAATGAAACCAGAGTCTTTGCAAGAACGCCATGAATATCGCTAATTCCGCTCTCGACCACCATCGCAATTGCGGTCGGAAGGTCTATTGGTCCAAGCATTGTCACTGGCTTCTTAGACTCAACGCTTACTCCACCGTGCCCGACAGCCAGAATTGCTCCAAACTCCTCATCGCGAACCATTCCAACGAGAGCTTCAACGCCCTGTGGGATTTGCGATGCGATGAAGGCGACGCCTCCTAATTTTTCTACAGCCGCAGTCGCTTCTTGCGCAGATTGCACATTTAAAATCACTCCACCGGCTGCGCTTTTGTGTGCAGGTCCATCACTCTTTACAACAACAGGAAAACCTAAAGCCGTTGCAACCTCACCTGCCTGTTCTGAGGAAGCAACACGTCTACGCGAGGCGATTGGGATTTGATAACGCTCAAGAATCTCAGCAGATTCAAACTCTGGGAGTGCGCCAGTGCGGGTAATTATGTCTGCGATATTGATGCTTGCTCCAAAGTTTTGGGCAAAAGCAGATGCCTTGCGCCATCGCCCAGCATGACCAAGTGCAGCCATAGCTGTATTAATTCCGCGAAGTAGAGGTAGTTCGTATTTGGCGCAGATATCTAGAATTACCTGGGGAGCATCGACTGAGTGCACCGAGACAACGGCCGGTGCGATATCGAAGGCCTCTGCAGTTTTACCCAAAGCCTCTACGACCATAGCTCCCCACACAAGTTCGTCTTCTCCGCGAAAGCGCGAGATATCAACCTGAGCAATTAACGTGTCATATGCCTGTGACTGCGCAAGCAGCTCCATCGATCGTGGGAATACAATTTCTGGAGCATCGATTCCCCAAGCATCAAGTGGATTTTGAGGATGCTGATAATTTGGAAACTCTTTTTGCAAGGCACTGGCTGTGCTCTCTGGAAGAGGGGAGAAGCTCACACCATTTTCTTCAGCACAGTCGGCTAACAAACCGCACTCGCCACCAGACTCTGATACTGCCGTTACACGAATTCCCTTAGGTCTACGTTTCTTTCCAAGAACTTCAAGTGTTTCAACCATTTCTGGGAAATCCTCGACCTCAATTGCACCAAATCGTTTGAGAGTGGCCGAAAACGCTTGATTAGAGCCTACGACTGCACCGGTGTGCGCTAGCGCAATGCGCTTTGCAATATTGGATTTCCCTACCTTCAAGGCAACTACCGGCTTACCAGCTTGCGAACATTTATCAAGGGCTGCGATGAATGCATCTGGACGGCGGATAGTTTCGATGAAGATTCCTATTGCCCGGGTCTGCTCATCCTCTGCCATGAAGTTCATAAAATCAGAGACATCTCGATTGAGTTCACTGCCAGTAGATGCAACAAAGCGAAATCCCACGCGTGGACCAATCGTTGTAAATGCCTCAGCGATTGATCCTGATTGCGAGGTGATCCCAACGTGACCATTTTGAAATGATGGTGAGATTGAACCAATCCACGGTGAGCCACCAGGTTTAGCAACGCCCATACAGTTTTGCCCAAGAATCATGGAGCCGTTGGCCGCTGCGCGCTCACGGATTCGCCCCGCAATATTGTGTGCTTCAGCCCCCGCCTCACTACCTAACCCAGGAAAGAAAAATGCACGAGTACCCCGCTCCATCAATTCATAGACTGCAGCTTCCACTCGTTCATGTCCCACCATGACGACGGCAAGTTCTGGCGCTACATCCAACTGTGAAATTGAAGAAAGACATGAAAGACCCAGGACTTCATCTTTTGTGGGATGTATTCCAACGACTGGAATTTTGCTCAGCAGCATATTGCGCACAACTGCTGCACTTCGTATCGATGGGCCGATAATCACACTGGATTGGGGATCGATAAGAGAGTTCACGGGACGCAATAATTCGTTGATATTGATCACTCTTTCCTCCCTTTCTAGAATGTATTCAGGTTTAGAAATTCAAATTAATGTATTGAAGTTCTTGGTATTCAAGAAGACCATCTTGTCCGCCCTCACGGCCATCACCTGATCCCTTTGTTCCACCAAATGGTGTTTGGACGTACCCAAAAGAGGCGCCATTAATGACGACCATTCCATACTCAAGTGCTTCAGAGACTCGATGGGCGATCGCTAAATCCTTAGTAAACAAATATGCTCCAAGACCAGATTCAGAGGCATTAACTGAGCCCAGCATCTCTTCCTCAGATGTAAATGCCTCAACTGCTATCAATGGCCCAAAAGTCTCTTCGCAGGTCACCAATGCATCTTTTGGTACGTTCGTTAAAATAGTAGGAGAGCACCAACGTTTTGGATCTATTCCGATTGGAAGTAAGTCACCAGCTGCAACTACTGCTCCACGTTTTTTGGCATCAGCTAAGTGAGTATTAACTCGGATTACTGCTTCGGGCGAAATCATTGGACCAACTTCATAATCACCGGAAGTTCCATGGCCCAGGCGAAGTGCATTTACGGCCTTAGTCGCTGCCGCAAGAAAACTATCGAAAACATCTTGATGGACTAGTACACGGTTTGGTGCAACGCAACTCTGCCCTTGGTTAGCGAATTTTCCTGCCATCAAATTGCTGATGGCAACATCGAGGTCTGCATCTGGGAAAACGATAAATGGGGCAACACCTCCCAGCTCCACTGTGACTTTCTTAAGTTGCGCACCGCCACGCTCGGAGAGCATGCGACCAATTTCAGTGGAACCTGTGAATGAAATCTGACGGACTTCAGGTGACTCAATAAATACATCACCAATTGGTGCCGGCTCACCACATACTAAGTTAAGAACACCTGCTGGAAAGCTTGCATCGTGGAAGACTTCAAAGATTTTTATGGCCGACAGAGGTGTCTCTTCAGCCGGCTTTGCAACAATCGTATTTCCCGCTGCAACGGCTGGGGCAATCTTGCGCAGAAGCATTGCGTTAGGAAAGTTCCAAGGAGTAATACAGGCCACTACTCCGCGAGCACGTCGACGTAAGTAAAATCTAGTATTAAGCGAGTCGCTCGGGACAATTGTTCCGTTACTGCGACGTATCTCTTCGGCATACCACAATAGATAATCAGCGCCCCAAAGAACCTCTCCGACGGCCTCGCTCAAGGGCTTACCCTGCTCAAGAGTCATGATCCGACCGATCTCATCGGCACGTTCGATGAAAAGCGCATTAGCTTTGCGAAGGTAACCAGCACGTTCATTGGCGTTTAAATTACTCCACGATTTAAATGCCTTTGAAGCAGCAGCGACGGCGGCAAGGGCTTCACTTCGACCAGCTGCGGGAATTGAGGCAATGATCTCTCCGGTTGCAGGATTTTCAACATCCAAAACTGCATTGCCATCAGGTAGAACCCATTGGCCGTTTATGTAGATTCCACTTTTAAAAGTAAGGGCCATGATTAATTCTCCTCATCATCGGTTAGAAGTTCTGGGAATCCATCTGCACGCAACTGCACGCCCACCGCATCCTCAAGGAGTTTTACTACTTTTGGAGACCAAGCATCACCGCCATACTGGGCCTTAGCGCGCACAAATGCCTGTTCGGTAATTGCGGCAAGTTCGAGGGGGACACCAAATGTTCGGCCCATTTCAGTCGCAAATCCAATATCTTTGAGAGCAAGATCCATCGTGAAACCAACGTTGTATGAACCGCTCAGAATGAGTTGGGTCTCAGTCTCATGAACAAAGCTAGTTCCAGAGCTTGCTTTGATAGCTTCAAAAGATGTAGCCAAGTCGAGGCCACCTTGTTTGGCCAACATCATGGCCTCACCCGCGGCTATTAGGTGAATAAAGGCCAACATATTGGTAATCACTTTAATTATTGAAGCATTACCTATAGGGCCCATATAGAAATTCTTTCCGCCGACGGCCTCAATAACTTTCAGGCACTTGTCATAGACGGCTCTTTCGCCACCGATAAGAACTGTGATTTTTCCAGAAGCAGCCTTATGCACTCCGCCAGTTACTGGCGACTCCAATGTATCTACACCCTGAGCTGCAGCAATGGCTGCAATTTCCTCAATTACATGGCGATCATTAGTACTCATCTCCATCCAGACCCCGCCTTTCCCAAGACCGGCTAGGACGCCATCTTCAGAGAGCATGACCTTTTTAACAACTGCCGGCGATGGAAGACATGTTATGACGATGTCAACATTTTCGGACAGGCTCTTAGGAGAGTCGGCCCACTTAGCACCTTTTGCGATTAAGTCGGATGCTAACTCCTTGCGTATGTCATTAACGGTTAGATCAAATCCATTCCGCTGCAGGCTTGAGGCTAAGTGCACACCTAAGTTGCCTAATCCGATAAATCCCACGCGCATCTTCTTCTCCCTATATTTCTTTTGCTATTGGATGTGTACTAGATCTAATTCAAAGGGGATTGATGCATCTCCAAATGAAGTTGCTTGCCCGTGTAGGGATTAGCAATCGCAATCTCTTCATTGAGTTCTACACCTAGTCCTGGCTCAGTTGGTGGCAAGAAATATCCAGCCTCCCATTGAAGCGGCTTCTTCAGTAATTGTGCGTGAAATCCACCCATATCTTCAATTGATTCTTGAATTAAGAAGTTCGGTGTTGAGAAATCTATATGCAAATTAGCTGCGGCCTCAATTGGACCGGCGTATAAATGTGGCGCAATCTGGGCATAATGAGTCTCGGCAATTGCAGCGATCTTTTTACTCTCCATGATGCCACCGACGCGACCAATAGCCATTTGCAGAATTGATGCAGCGTTATTACGAAGTACGCGAGCAAACTCATATTTTGTTGTTAAGCGCTCACCTGTTGCAACCGGAATAGTTGTGCCTGCTGCGACTCTACCCATTTCCTCAGGCATATCTGGGGGAGTTGGCTCTTCGAACCACAATAAATCATATTTCTCTAATTTCTTTGCCAGGCGCAATGCACTAGAAGGTGTCATCTGCCCGTGAGTTCCAAATAACAAATCAATTTTATCCCCAACGCTCTCGCGTAGTTGTTTCACAAAACTTTCGGTGAAGTTTATCATCTCAAGGGACAACTGACGTGGATCAAAAGCTGTATATGGACCGACTGGATCAAATTTAAGTGCTGTAAAGCCCTGGTTGATATAGACCTGGGCGCGTTCGCAAGATATATCCGCGTTGGAATATACCGAGTTATCTTTACCGGCAGCAGGATAAATATATGTATATGAACGAACTCGATCGCGAACTTTTCCTCCGAGTAGATTATAAATCGGTTGATTCGCCTCTTTACCCATTATGTCCCAGCAAGCAGTTTCAATTCCGCTAAGAATTGCCATTAGCGATACATCGGGGCGTTGAGTAAAGCCAGATGAGTACACGCGTCTCCATAATGATTCGATGTCATATGGAGAGGAACCGATTACATAACGTTGTGAAACATCAAGAATCATCGCTTCGACAACAGTTGGGTGGAAGGGCACGGCATAAACTTCACCGATTCCTTCCACCCCGCTGTCAGTAGTTAACTTAACGAAGACCCAAAATGAACCCCCATGGTGCGGAGCAGGCGTACCGACAACGTATACCTTGACATCTTGAATCTTCATTAAATCTCCTTTTGTAAGTCTTACTATTTCAACAAACTATGCAATGAATCCAACTGAACGAAGTGTGAAGTTGTTGAGTGAGTTACCTGAAGGGTGGCCTGACCCAAAACCATCAACTTTTGCAGAAGTTGCATCGAGCTTGTTATAGAAAGAGGTCACAATGTATGCACCGTTGTCGTACTCAATCTTCTGAGCTTCAGCGATCATTTCATTGCGAAGTCCCTTATTTGTTGTCGTCAACGCCTTAGCGATGAGGGCTTCAAATGCAGGATCACTCCAACCGGTCTCCTTTGAGTAGTCGCCACCGCAATAAACAAGGGTTGCAACTTCAAGGTATGTACGGTTGATGTAATAGTCCATAGCGAAAGTTGATGCACCTGGCCATCCATCCCAGAATGTAGATGGTGTAGTTACATTTACAGTCACACCAGCTTGCTTTGCATTGAGTGCAAAGATCTGAGGGATAGCAAGCATTCCTGCAGCATCATCTTCAGTTAATAGATCCATCGCTGGAAGCGTTACGCCGGACTTCTTAAGAAGAGACTTTGCTTTTTCAGGATCATAATCACGTTGAGGTAACTTTGTGTTGTAACCCTCGTCATAACGTCCTAGAACGTCATTACCCATTTGTGCGTAACCACTGTAAGCCTGCTTTACAACAGCCTCACGGTCAACCATCAAGCGGAAGGCCTGACGTACTAGTGGGTTGTTAAATGGCTCCTTCATAGCATTCATTGCCATTGGCACATATGCGCCAGTCTTAGCATTGATTACTTTGAGTTTTTTGTTGGCTTTAACTGAACTTACCTGTGAGTTTGGCAAGTCTGTAATTGCATCAACTTGACCGCTTATAAGTGCATTAACACGTGCTGTCTCATCGGGAATTGAGAGAATCTCAACTGAGTCAACATATGGCTCGCCTGTACGCCAGTAGTTTTTATTTTTAGTGTAAACACTTTTAACTCCTGGTGTGAATGACTTATATACGAATGGCCCTGTTCCAACTGGCATAGTAGGGTCATATCCCACTGGGACAATTCCCATCGCATAGTTTGAGAAAATCTCATCAAAAGTTACATTTGCTGACTTCAATGTAACTTCAGCAGTGTACTTATCGATTTTCTTTAACTTAGTTGCATCTACTCCAGCAAGAGATCCAGAACGAATTGCTTTCGTATCTGGATTCAACACGCGTTGGATTGTGAAAATAACGTCATCTGCAGTTAGCTCACGTCCATTATGAAACTTAACACCCTTTTTAACGCGGATAGTCCAAACATTTCCGGTCTTATTTGGTGTGAAGGTGTCTGCCAACTCATAGACTAATTTGAAATTTGAATCACGAGTTACTAAACGATCGTATAGCTGATACTGACGAGCAGTGTCGGCAGTAAAACCGCCCAAGTGGGCATCTTGTGTCTCTTTGGTGCTTCCTGAACCAACACCAATACGAAGAACGCCACCCTTCTTGATCTTAACTTTTGCTGCATCTGCTGCAGGAGCTAAAACAGCGCCTCCGCCAGCGATCAATAGACCACCAGCCGTTGCACCCATTAGAACTCCGCGGCGGGAAAGATCAGCCGAGAATGTACTTTCCTGTTCTTGCATTTGATTTCCTCTCCTAGGTAGGAAACATGAACGCTCGAGATGGGCGTTCACTTACTGATTTATTTTTTGCCGGTTCCCTTAGTTGGAGCTCCAATAAGGATTGCCGTATTTCCAAGCGCCAAATCACCCTCGTGCATTCGTTGATGCGCTTGAGGGATTTGATCGAAGGCCAACACTTCACCAAGTGCTGGATGAATCGCGCCAGAAGCAAGCATTTCGTTGTAAGCATTTGCCTGTTCGTCATTGGTTCCATGAGAACCTTGGAATCGCTTTTGACGTGTCCAGTGGTAACGTAGATCGACTACTGCTGAGTAGCCCGAAGTTCCTGCACAAATTACAACCATTCCGCCTGGTTCACAGACGAAAATAGAGGTTGGAACCGTTGCCTCACCAGGGTGCTCAATGACAATTGCGGGATCTTTCTTCTCTCCCACAATCTCCCAGATCTTTGCCCCGAATGCGCGAGCACTTGAAGTCCAGGTTTTTTGACCAGCATCATCGGTCCAGTGTGGTGGTGTACCCCAATGAGTGAAGTCGTTTCGGTTGATGTAACCCTTAGCACCAAGCTTCATGCAAAACTCGCCGCGCATATCATCTGAAACAACCGCGACTGGTATTGCACCGACTGCCTTTGCTAATTGAATTGCCATCGAACCAACTCCACCGGAGCCGCCCCACACTAGGACGACATCATCTTTCTTTATTACATGTGGCTGCCATCCGAACATCATTCGATATGCAGTAGTTCCACATAGCGTTGAAGCCGCAGCCTCTTCCCATGTTAAAGATGGAGCCTTTGGCAAACATTGGTGAGCCTGAGCAATGGTGAATTGCCCAAATGCGCCATAGTTTGTTTGATAGCCCCAAGTTTTTGATGAACGCGCAATCATTGGATCTTTTCCTGCAACGACCCATGGATCATCGGCATCCCACCAGCCATGGTGAATGGCTACTTCGTCACCAACTTTTACATTGGTAACACCTTCACCAATTGCATAGACAATGCCGGCAGCATCACTTCCTCCGATGTGAAAATCCTCGGGCTCGCCAGACTTCTGACGCGCTGCGATGACATCAATCGGAATTCCCCTTGCTGCCCATACATTGTTGTAATTGATTCCAGCTGCCATAACGCCAACGAGAACTTCTCCATATTTTGGTTGCGGAGTTGGGATCTCTTCTACTTTGAATGCATCTCTAGGCTCGCCAAGTCGATTCGATCGAATAACTTGGGCAAACATCGTTGGCGGCACTTGGCCAATTGGCGGCAGTGTTCCGATCGGATAGGCACTCATCGTTGAAGGCATCCTTTTCTCGTAGGTGGGTTGAACCTAAGAGGAGTTGTGCATCTATACAACTAGGGTTGCGCATATGGCACATAACGCTTTAGCATCGCCAGGTGAGCTCTAAACGCCAAACCAACTCGGCCGGACTTCGACGCGATATTGAACTCTTGCAGGTTTTAGGCCGCCATGAGGCCGAGACCCGTTCAGGACTTGGCGTGGTTCGAATAGCTGAGATTGCAGGGCGCGAGAAAACTCAAGTCTCCCGAGCTCTGGCAACGCTGGCAGAGCAGGGCCTGGTCGATCGAGATCCAAAGACGTTGCACTATCGATTGGGATGGCGCTTATATGCCCTTAGTGCTCAGACCTATGAGGCACATCTAGTCTCAGTTGTGGCTCCATATCTGAGGCGGGTGGCCGAGCTAGTGCAGGAGACGACACATCTATGTGTGCTCCGACAGGATGAGGTCCTCACCTTATCGACGGCCTCTCCAGCCCATGGATTTCGAGCCGTATGGGAGGGGCTTACCTCACCTGCACCTTCGACCTCGGCCGGTCGAGTCTTGGTGTGCGAGTGGGAGGAGAGCTCGATTCGAGCAAAGTGGACCAGTGCCGAGTTGGCAAGCGCCGGCGGAGTACGCACATTCAAAGACTCAGATGAGTTCGTAGCCGAATTAGTAAAGATTCGAAAGCAGGGATATTGCATAGTAGATGAAGAGTTCGAACTCGGAGTTGTTGGCTGTTCAGCTCCCATCCGCGATGCCGCAGGTCGAATTGTGGCGGCAATTAATATCGGTGCACCCAAGGCCAGATTAGGTGCAAAGTTAGATCAAGCAGCTAACATCACTCGCAAAATCGCTAAAGAGGTTTCTGAAGCAATGTATTCGGCTCGATAAAATTTAATAATTCTGCTGCACAATTACAACCGATAAGGTTGGGCCCATGAGTGATATGTCGGCAAAGGTGCGCCAAGCACTAGATGCTGCAATCACAGCCATCGGCGGTGCACCACGTGATGGCCAAATTGAGATGGCTGAAGCCGTTGCAAATGCCCTTACCGATCGCCACCATTTAATGGTTCAAGCTGGAACAGGCACTGGAAAATCACTTGCCTATTTAGTTCCACCACTAGTTCATGGCCGCAAAGTCTTAGTTGCCACTGCAACATTGGCGCTGCAACGCCAGTTAGTAGAGCGCGATTTGCCTGCAGTTGTTCCGGCGCTCGAAAAAACTTTGGGACGTGAAATTACATACGCAATATATAAGGGCGTGGGCAACTACATCTGTCTGCAAAAAATGAATAGCGAAGAGCCAGATCCCGATGGTGAGATTATGTTGGGCATCTCATCTCTGGGAAAAGATGCTAAACGATTACATGAATGGGCGCGTAAACCAGGTGCCTCAGGAGATCGCGACGATGCACCCGATGTCGATAAACGAGTATGGACGGCCAACTCCGTATCCGGCCGTGAGTGCGTTGGCGCAGATAAATGTGCATTTGGAGCACAATGCTTTTCAGCAAATGCAAAGGCTAGAGCCCAAGATGCCGACGTTGTAGTCACAAACCATACTTTGCTTGCCATTGAGATAGTTGAATCGCATCCTATTTTGCCAGAGCGCGACGCCGTTGTCCTGGATGAGGCTCATGAGTTTATGGATCGTGCAACACAAGCAGTAACTGAGGAGTTAACTTCAGCACGTGTGCTTCGCGCATCGGCTATGACTCGCAAGTTCATGCCGGGCAAACTTTCCGATGCATTTCATAAGGCAGCAAATGATTTTCATGAGTCGATGGTTGATTACGGTGAATCAATCCGTGGTGATTTCACTGCTCAAGGTCGCCTCGATGAGATTCCTCAATCACTTGAGTCACCGATTCGCAAAGTGCGTGAAAGTGCGCAAGCGATTACACAGTTCTTATCGGCCGATGATGAGATTATCGATACAGATATTTTGGCCGAACGTGCCCGTGTTAAGGGGGCGGTAAGTGAAATATCAACGACTGCCGCCACTCTATTAAAACTCGGTGATGGATATGTCTTATGGTATGAACCTACTTTTTCAACGCTGCACTTAGCGCCACTATCTGTATCTGATGTATTGCGCGAGAACTTGCTCACTCAGACACCAGTTATCGCCACGTCGGCCACGCTTACCGTAGGTAACTCCTTTAACTCCTTAGCAAAAAGCATTGGATTTCTTGTCGGAGAGGATTTAAATAGCGATGTAAAGAGCGGAGAAATTGATCCTGCAAATGTTCAAATGCTAGATGTTGGCTCGCCCTTTGATTTTGCCAATCAAGGTGTTCTATATATGCCAAAGCATTTGCCCGAGCCTGGTCGCGATGGTCCAAGCATAGAAGTTCTTACCGAGCTCGGTGAGTTAATCGACGCTGCAGGTGGTCGCACGTTGGCGTTGTTTTCATCATGGCGTGGAGTAGAGGCCGCTGATGCGCACCTTCGCAAAGTACTTGCCGAGCTTCCGATAAAGATTTTCACGCAAAAACGCGGCGATTCAGTCGGCCCTCTCGTTGAAAAATTTGCCAAAGATGAAACATCAATTCTGCTTGGCACGATGTCACTATGGCAGGGTGTAGATGTACCTGGGCGCAGTTGTATCTTGGTAGCAATGGATCGGATTCCATTTCCCCGCCCCGATGAACCCGTGATGTCGGCGCGCGCGGCCCAAGCCGATGCCGCAGGTGGAAGTGGTTTTATGCAGGTATCACTGCCGCGTGCAGCTTTGCTGCTAGCCCAGGGGACTGGACGATTAATTAGATCAGTTGAAGATCGCGGTGTAGTTGCAATTTTAGATTCACGTATTGTTACTAAGCGCTATGGCAGCGTGCTTTTAAACTCCATGCCGCCTCTCTGGAGAACCTCAGATAAGGAAGTTGTCCGCGAATCACTCAAACGATTGAATGAGGGCCTTTAACTGGGGCCAGGTCTTAGCAAAACTTGGATGAAGATTTAGCTCACCAGTTTTTTCAATATCTACCCAACGAACTTCATGCGACTCATCGTTGACTTCATGGGCAATGAGATCTGCACTCGCTCGCGCAATAACCGTGTCATAGCGCCAGCTGCCATGATCATCGCTAAAAGTATGTAGTGGTTCGATGAACTGTGGGTCGACCCCAGTCTCTTCGATCGCCTCGCGGATAGCCCCTTGAATAACGCTCTCATGGCTATCGCGCGCACCTCCAGGAATTCCCCACGTATCTCCGTTGTGCACCCACGGGGCTCGATGTTGCAGCAAAATTTCATGGCCCCGAACTAAGAGAATTCCGGCGGCGCCATGTAAGCCCCAGTGCTTATTTCCACAGTCGCACTGGACCCAACCATCACCATCGCGTGCAACCATGAACTAAGAGTGTCACAAATATCCACAGTTTGTTGCGTGAGGTCGGGTATGGGTCGGTGCGCGCACTTAACGTCGAGCCCATGAAAAGAATAATAATGCTCACTTTTACTCTGCTTTTATGCGCACCTGGCACAGCCCTTGCCGACTGCATCGATACGGCCTGCGTTGATGTCTATACCAAGGACAACCAAATTATCATCGAGGCCCATAAAGGCAATGGTGCTGCAGCTAGTAAAAAACCAGCTGCGCCAAAAAAACCGGCAGCTCCCAGTCCATCTCTATGGTTTCCTCCAAAGAAATCGGCAAGCCCCAAACCCTATGTGAAGCGCACGTATAAGCCGCGCACAGCTAAACCAAAAACCGTTACACAGAGCGTGAATCTAAGCGATCGCCTAACTAAGTTAGTTCCAACGGGAGAGATCGCCTTTGAGCCAGAGTTTGAAGCCCTGCGAAATGTTCCAGTTATTTTCTGGATAGATGTTCCTCAACTCTTCACCAGTCGAGTCAACATCATCGGTGAGGTCGTCGATGTTGCTCTGCGTCCTAGCTTTATCTGGTCGTTTGGAGATGGCTATATGTGGGCAACTACCGATCCAGGGGCCCCGTATCCACATCAATCTATTACTCACACCTATGCAAAACCTGGCACGTATTCAGTAGTTGTCCTAACTACATGGAATGGCAGCTTTACACACAACGCAGCTCAACGCGCCATTACTGGAGAGATTGTTAAAACCTCGGTGGCTACCGTCACCGTTGTATCGGCCCCTACTCGATTCACGAAATGAGAAAACTATGACCACCGAAAAAGATGAGTTATCTATTGCATCAATTGCCCAAGCCCATGACCCAGAGTTCATCGCCCTCGTTCAAAGTTTTGCAGTTATTGAGGATTCATCTGATCTCAATGAATGCCAACGCGATGGTGCAACGGCAGTTATCGACTTGGCTGCAGAGTTTGAAAAATTCGATCTAGCCACCACGCCAGAAAATCTGGCGCGAGTCTTGGGGCGCCTGAGTGATATTCAAGTGCGTGACTTTGCCTTGGGCTCACATAACGCCGAGAGTTTTCAAACCTATTGGGGGATGTGGCATCACTTATTGCAGATTGCACCCGAGGGCTTTGTTGCCCCCGTTGCCTGTTTATTTGCAACCCTTGCCTACGAGCAGGCAGAGATTGCCCTTGCATATAGATCCCTTGATAGGGCGAGCATCGATCAGCCAGAGTATTCACTGACGATTTTGTTGCGCCGAGTATTTGGCTCGGGCTGGCCCGCCGCAGCCTTTGCTGCAATGCGCACTGAGCTGCACCCAAAGGTCACTGCCGGCATTTTTGACTAGAGGCCTGACTCTGTTAGAGTCCACCCAGGTCACGAGTTCTAGTGTTTAGCCCCGGCTTACTAGACGGCAACCCTCCACCACGGTGGGGTGCTCCGGGTGAAGACCAGATCGATAGCAACAACGCCATCGATAAGCGTGGATCACTCGATCCGTACTAGTACTGCCAGCGTCGGCATACGTACATGAGTGGTCCCATAACTGGGAGGAATGCATTTAATGTCATCGTTTTCATTTGAAGAGGCGGCCTTTGAAACCCGTCAGATTCACGCCGGACAGGTTGCCGATCCAACTACAGGCGCTCGCGCTCTACCGTTGTATCAGACAACGGCCTATCAATTTCGCGATACCAAACATGCAGCTGACCTATTTGGTTTAGCAGAGCTTGGAAATATCTATACCCGCATCATGAATCCAACGCAGGATGTTGTTGAAAAGCGCATCGCATCGCTAGAAGGTGGCGTTGCAGCACTTCTTCTAGCCTCAGGTTCGGCAGCTACAACATTTGCAGTTTTAGCAGTTGCAACCGCTGGTGACCACATCGTTTCATCGAAGTATCTCTACGGTGGAACATATAACCTGTTTCATTACACCCTTCCAACTTTTGGCGTCGAAGTTACATTCGTCGATAATCCAAATGATCCAGAGGAGTGGCGCAAAGCCGTTCGCCCAAATACTAAAGCGTTTTTTGGTGAAACGATTTCAAACCCTAACAACGACATTTTAGATATCGCCGCCGTTGCCAAAGTTGCGCATGAGAGCCACGTTCCACTCATCGTCGATAACACAGTTGCTACGCCATATGTCATTAAGCCGATTGAGTTTGGTGCCGATGTTGTCGTGCACTCGGCAACTAAGTTTCTAGGCGGTCATGGAAATGCAGTTGTTGGCGCAATCGTTGATTCTGGAAACTTTGACTACGCACTTTATCCAGAGAAGTTCACCAGCTTTAATACACCCGATCCTTCCTATCACGGCCTGGTCTATGCCCAAGCTCTGGGAGTTGGTAGTGCATTTGGTGCAAACCTGGCCTACATCTTTAAGATTCGCCTTACATTGCTGCGCGATATTGGAGCTGCGGTTAGTCCATTCAACGCATGGCTACTTGCACAAGGCCTTGAGACGTTGACGCTTCGCATGAAGCAACATTTAGAAAATGCTAAGGCCGTTGCAACATGGTTATCGGCACACCCTCAGGTAGAGAAGGTGAACTACTCATGGCTGCCAAACTCACCATATAACGCGCTAGCTGCTAAGTATGCGCCAAAGGGTTCAGGCTCGGTCTTATCATTTGAAATCAAGGGCGGTATCGAGGCGGGCAAGAAGTTCGTTGAGGCGCTCACACTTCACTCCCACGTTGCCAATATCGGCGATGTGAGATCACTAGTTATCCATCCGGCCTCAACGACGCACTCTCAGCTCTCAGCCGAAGAGTTGTTAAACGCTGGTGTTACACCTGGTCTGATTCGCCTCTCAGTTGGACTTGAAGATATAAATGACATAACTGCAGATCTCTCAGATGGGTTTGCTGCAGCTAAATAATGGGTCAAACAAAGGCGCCGGTCACCGGGGCATGGCTTCAATCCCATGCACCCGGTGATCGCCTTTTCATAAAAATCGGCGACCTACTCCTTGAAAATGGCGAGAGCCTAGAAGATATAACTATCGCCTATCAAAGTTGGGGCCAACTCAACGAGGCTAGAGATAATGTGATTTTAGTAAACCATGCGATGACAGGTTGGTCAGATGTTACGGGCTGGTGGCCATCAATGGTCGGTCCGGGACTGCCCTTTGATAGCGATAAATATTTCATTCTCTGTCCAAATGTCATCGGTGGCTGTCAAGGCTCTACTGGGCCATCATCGATTGCACCCGATGGCAGGCCCTACGGCTCACGCTTTCCCTCGCTAACGATCAGAGACATGGTCGCCGCAGAGGTCGCCTTTAGCGATGCCTTGGGGATTGCACAGTATCGATTAGCCGTTGGTCCATCCCTTGGCGGTATGCGGGCACTGGAGTGGGCGGTGCAACTACCAGAGCGGGTCGGTGCAATCTGTACCATCGGCTCATCAGCGGTGGCCACCGGCGATCAGATTGGCACCTCTTCGATTCAGATTCGCGCGATTAAATCAGACCCTAATTTTCACGGTGGCGATTACTACGATAAGAGCGCAGGACCTAATGAAGGTATGGGAATTGCCCGACGCATCGCTCATCTGACCTATCGAACCGAGGCCGAGATGGATGTGCGCTTTGGGCGTGAGCTCCAGGGAGATGAGACCGGCCGCTACGCCGTTGAGTCCTACCTCGATCATCAAGCCGACAAGCTGGCACAACGCTTTGATGCAAATACCTATATCGTCCTAACCGAGGCTATGAATAGTCACGATATCGGGCGCGGACGCGGGGGAGTTGCCGCGGCTTTGGCTGGAATTACTATCCCA
>Ga0194060_10001569_pt1 | contig 16295 bp, 9 predicted proteins | sample SepL225m_MetaG_FD_163427 | JGI IMG/M metagenome (GOLD analysis project Ga0194060, IMG submission 163427) | Anoxic zone freshwater microbial communities from boreal shield lake in IISD Experimental Lakes Area, Ontario, Canada - Sep2016-L222-5m | ecosystem: Environmental > Aquatic > Freshwater >...
CGACATCCTGCGGGTAGTTGGGGGTAAAGGGACTGCAAACAGCGGGTCATGCTTCAACAGCGACCTCGACTTGAACAATGACGGTACCATCGGCATTGAAGACTTAAACCTTATCAAAGGCGGATTCAATGGCCTTCCGTAGCCTCAGGCATATAGCGTCTGCATTGCTGGTACTGCTTTTCCTGGCGACAGGCGCTACTGCTGCTGTGCAGGTGCGAGTTACGCCTGCCACAGCAACCGGAGCGATTGGTTCTACCGTGACAGTCAAGGTAGAGGCCGATTCAGCTACCGCTCTGGGGGGATTTCAATTCGGATTCGGTTACAGCACGACTGATCTTCAGGTTGTTTCCGCCACGGTTAATCCCGCCTTTGATCAGACTATAGCGCTGGATCTGGGTGCCGTGACCGGCTCCGGCATGATCGCCGCAACTGTCTACAATAATCCGCCGCTGACAGGCACCCCCATCACCCTGGCAACAATTGATTTCAAAATTCTGACTTCGTCAACCGGTAATATCACCCTTGCCAAAGTTATCCTCGGCCAGACAGGTGGGGCTGAAATAGCTTCAACCGCTGTTGGTGGAACTATCGGCGGAATCGGCACACACACCGTCACCTTCAACGCCAACGGCGGCAGTGCAGTAAGCAACCAGATTGTGCCCCACAACGGAACCGCGACTACCCCGGCAGCGCCAACCAAAACCGGCAGCACCTTTGCCGGCTGGTACTCTGACTACGCAATGACGGTGGCTTTCGTTTTCACCACCCCAATTACAGCAGACATCACACTGTATGCAAAATGGACGCTAAACAGTTACACCATCAGCTTTGCCAGTGGCGGCAACGGCAGCCTGGCCGGCACAACCAGACAGACAGTCAGTTACGGCGGCAATACCACGGCAGTTACTGCCAAGCCTGACGGTGCATACTTATTCCGGAACTGGGTCGGCACGAATGGTTTTGTCACCACATCAGCCAATCCACTGATAATTTCGAATGTTTCAGCCTCATTTGCTATTGCCGCCAATTTTGCATCAACACCGATCAACGGAATCTGTGGCGGAGATGACGGTAAGGCTATTACCGGAACGCCGGTCAATCTATGCTACCAGGGGTCATCTCCAGTTGTATCAGGAAGCGGTCCCTGGAGCTGGATCTGTAACGGAACTGCTGGCGGAGCGAACTCACGCCTCTGTTCAGCAACTCTGAAAACCTGGTCAGTCACAGCAAGTGCCTCAGCCGGTGGCAGCATCAGCCCGACCGGCATTGTCACAGTAAACCATAACACCACCAAAACATTCACCCTTGCCGCCGATCCCGGCTACAACTTCGTCAACATCACCGGCACCTGCCCGGCAGGCAGTGGTAATTCCGTCGGCTATACAACCGGCGCTGTCACCGCCGACTGTACCGTGATCGCCAATTATGCTGGTAGTCCAAACACAGTCATCAGCAACAGCGCCCCGGCATCAGACAGTTTCATCAACACCGGACGGGTCGGCTATACCCTGAGTGAAAACGTCACCTCCGGCAGCATCACCTTTACCCGAAGCGGTGGAGCAGCAGACGTGTCGTCTCCCCGGATATACACATTCATTTCCTCCGACATGACAGTGGGGAGTCATACAATTAACAGCATCGCGCTGCAAAACGGCACAGTTTATACTATCACCATCAATGCCAACGATGCGGCAGGCAACCCGACCACAACGGTGACTATCACCAACGTCACCTACGACACCAGCGGCGCGGTAGTCACCCTTGACACCCCGGCTCCCGGTGCCAGAACCAACAGTGTCAGCGTCATCTACAGCGCCGGCGAACAACTTGGCAGCGCAACCATCACCGCCACCCGCACCGGCGGCACAGCAGACCCGGCTTCATACAGCTACACCCTGTCTACAGAAGAACTTACCTCCGGCAGCCACACGGTAAACACCGGCTTTGCCCTGGTTAACGACGCAATCTACAGTATTACCATCACCAACATAACCGACCAGGCAGGCAACCCGACCAGTGACGTATCGGTAACCGGCATAACCTTTGACGACACAGCGCTCCCGATATCGCTGACATCCCCCGCAACCGGGAGCAGCACAATCACCACCCAGGCCGACATTACTCTGGGGGAAGAGGCACAAGCGGCAAGTATTACCTTCACCAACACCGGCGGCACGGTAGACTACGCTTCACCGCACACCTACACCATAACCGGCGATGATTTGCTGGCCGGCAGCCGCACCATTGCTACAGGTTTGCCACTGGTAAACGACGCGATATACAGCATCTCTCTGGCGGCAACCGACCTTGCCGAAAATCCGGCCACAACCGTTACCGTTACCAATGTCGCCTACAACGACCAGTTTACCCTGACAGTACAAAAAGATGGCACCGGAACAGGAACCGTCACCGCCCCGGCGGGACTTGGCAACGCCATCATCTGCGGCGCGACATGCTATGAAGCCTATACGCCCGGCACATCAGTTACCCTGACCGCCATGGCTGATACCGGAGCCAACCTTTCCGGCTGGACAGGATGCGACAGCACCAGCACCGATCAGTGTACGGCAACAGTTGGCAGTGCTAAAAACATTACCGCTACCTTCAACAAAAACATTTACAGCATCAACTTTGCCAGTGGCGGCAACGGCACCCTGGCCGGCACAACCAGCCAGACAGTCAATTATGGCGATTCTGCCACGGCGGTCACCGCTAACCCTGACTCCGGCTATTCATTCCTTAACTGGACCGGCACGATTGGCTTTGTCACCACATCAGCTAATCCGCTGACAATTACAAATGTTTCAGCCCCATTTGATGTTACCGCCAACTTTGCCTCAACACCGATCGCCGGAATCTGCGGTGGAGATGATGGTCAGGTTATTACTGATACGCCGGTCAATCTATGCTACCAGGGGACATCTTCAGCAGTATCAGGAAGCGGCCCCTGGAGCTGGATCTGCAGCGGAATTGCTGGCGGTGTGAACTCACCTCTCTGTTCAGCAGCCATGAAAACCTGGACAATCACCGCCAGCGCCACAACTGGCGGCAGCATCAGCCCGACCGGCAGCGTCACAGTCAACTACAACACCACCCAAACATTCACCCTTGTCGCTGATGCAGGCTACAACTTGATCAACATCACCGGCACCTGCCCGGCAGGCAATGGTGAAACCACCGGCTATACAACCGGCACTGTCATTGCCGACTGTACCATAACCGCCAATTATGCTGATATTACGCCCCCTGTCATCAGCAACAGCGCTCCGGCATCAGACAGTTTCATCAACACCGGCCAGGTCGGCTATACCCTGAGTGAAGACGTCACCTCCGGCAGCATCACCTTTACCCGCAGCGGTGGAGCAGAAGATGTGTCATCTCCGCTCGGCTATACCTTTGTTACCGCCGATATGACTGCGGGGAGTCATACAATAAGCGGCATCGCGCTGCAAAACGGCACACTCTATACCATTACTTTTGACGCTGTCGATGCCGCAGGCAACCCGGCCACAACAGTGACTGTCACCAACGTCACCTACGACACCAGCGGCGCGGTAGTCACCCTTGACACCCCGGCTCCGGGCTCCAGAACCAACAGTGTCAGCGTCATCTACAGCGCCGGCGAACAACTTGGCAGCGCAACCATCACCGCCACCCGCACCGGCGGCACAGCAGACCCGGCTTCATACAGCTACAACCTGTCTGCGGGAGAACTTACCTCCGGCAGCCACACGGTAAACACCGGCTTTGCCCTGGTTAACAACGCAATCTACAGTATTACCATCACCAACATAATCGACCAGGCAGGCAACCCGACCAGTGACGTATCGGTAACCGGCATAACCTTTGACGACACAGCACTCCCGATATCGCTGACATCACCAGCAACAGGAAGCAGCACAATCACCACCCAGACCGGATTTACCCTGGGGGAAGACGCGCTGTCCGGCAGAATCACCTTTACCCGCACCGGCGGCACGGTAGACTACGCTTCACCGCACACCTACACCATAACCGGTGCTGATTTGCTGGCCGGCAGCCGCACCATCACGACCGCTCTGCCATTGGTAAACGGCACGATATACAGCATCTCTCTGGCCGCAACCGACCTTGCCGGAAATCCGGCCACAACCGTCACCGTTACCAATATCACCTACAACGACCGCTTTACCCTGACAGTACAAAAAGATGGTGCCGGAACAGGAACCGTCACCGCCCCGGCGGGGCTTGGCAGCGCCATCATCTGCGGCGCGACATGCTATGAAGCCTATACACCCGGCACATCAGTTACCCTGACAGCCATGGCTGATACCGGAGCCACCCTTTCCGGCTGGACAGGATGCGACAGCACCAGCGCCAATTACTGTACGGTAACTGTTGGCGGTGCTAAAAACATCAAAGCTACCTTCAACCAAAACAGCTATACCGTCAGCTTCAACAGCAACGGCGGCAGTCTCGTAAGCAGCCAGATTGTGGTCTACAACAGAACCGCGACTCTGCCAACAGCGCCGACCAATAGTGGCAGCACTTTTGCCGGTTGGCACTCCGACGTCAGTCTCACGATACCGTTCGTTTTTACCAACGCAATCACAGCCAACACCACGCTGTATGCCAAATGGGCAACTACCACCGACAGCACCGGCCCGACACTGATAGTTTCAACTCTTGCCAATGGATCCATCACCAATAACGCTACACTGAACATCTCCGGAACTGTCAGCGATAGCGAAAGCGGCGTTAAGAGCGTCGCCGTCAACGGTAATCCGATAACAATCACCAGTGGTGGCTTCGCAATCGCTATCGCCATGACTGACGGAGCAAATACCATAACAGCCATAGCTACTGATAATAGCTACAACTCAACAATTGACCGCCGCACTATCACCCTTGACCGCACTGCCCCCGGTCTGACAATAAATCTGCCGGTCGATAACAGTCTGACTGATAAAGCATCCGTAGAAGTTACTGGCGGTCTGGATGATGCAACAGCGACCATAACCGCCAAAATCAACAATACTTCGGCCATATGCGTCACAATGAACGGCAACAACTTCAGTGTAACGCTCAACCTGGAACCCGGCCTGAACACAATCGAAATCTCCGCAAGCGATCTTGCGGGCAACAGCAGCAGCGCAAAGCGCACCATCACTTCCGACACTTCAGTGCCGGCTCTGGCCGTTACCCTGCCCGCTCAGGACATAAGCACCACGGAATCCAGTGTCACCATCATCGGTAATGTCACCGAAAACGTCACCAGTGCTACGGTCAGCATTACCGTTGATGGCCAGACCTTTACGCCGACTGTTGCCACAAATGGCAGCTTCAGCCAGAACATCACACTGGCAACCGACAAAACATTTGCAGTAATAGTTACAGCCACTGACCAGGCGGGGAACAAAGCAACCGTGCAGCGCAACATAATCAAGAGCTCAATCATCGCATCTGGAGATATAACCGGCGATGGCGTGGTGGATATTTCCGATGCCTTAAGGGTTTTGAAAATTGCGCTAGGCAATGAGACCGCCACGAAGGATGATTATGCCAAAGCAGATGTCGCGCCGCTTAAATACGGGAAGCCTAACCCGGATGGAGTCATTGACATTGCCGATGCTACGGTGATTTTGATGAAAGCGGTTGGATTGCTGAGCTGGTAAAACAAAAACGGAGGATTTCATGAACAAATTAAGTTGGTCTCGTAAAAAGTCCTTTTCACGAGACCAACAAGACTTGCTTTTTCCACATCCGGCAACCTGACAGCCGGGGATGTTATACCGCGAACGGCATAAAATTGCGGATTTTGTAGGGATACCCCTTGCGGGTGTCCTGTCACGAGCGGCTGTAATCTCTAAGGATGCCTTACAGAACAACATAAACAAACTTCGTTCGCCCTGAGCTTGTCGAAGGGGATCCGTTCATGGTTCGACAAGCTCACCACGAACGGATAATTGCTTAACTTATTTTGTAATGCATCCTAAGTATAACGGTTATCCAGGCGAGGGCAGGCGCAAGATTTGACTCTACAAAAGCTCATTTTGAGACCGCTCGCAGTATATAACTCTGACTGCTGATATTCTGCCAGGATATTCATTGGCAGGATGTTACAAGGTTACAGGCTACTTGATCTCCTTCAACAACTCCCTCGCCTTTTTCCCTTCAACACTTTTAGGAAACCCTTCCGCCAGTTTTTTCAGCACATATTTGGCACTTTTCGTATCGTTAATCTCACTGAATGTCATAGCCTGCTTCAGCATAGCCGCCGCGACCTTTTCCTTGCCGGGGAAGTTTTTGATGACCTCCTGATAGGCCAGGATGGCAGACTCATAGCTCTTTTCACTGTAGTAGGTTTCTCCGATCCAGTAGTGCGCGTTAGCCGCCAGATCATGCTGCGGATTCTGTTCAAGAAATTTTGTAAACAGCTCACGGGAGGAAGGCATATCCCCTGCTTTAAAAGTCTCCAGACCCTTCATGTAGAAAGCATCCGGCGTCAAAGGAGTTTCTACCGGTTTTACCTTCATTGCATCACCAAGTTTTTTTGAAAGTTCATCTATTGTAGCCTGCTGTTTGAGGACACGATCCTCCAGAGCAAAAATACGTCTGTCAGCATCTTCACGGTAACGTTTCAAATCTTCCGTCGGTTTTTTGATCGCAGGTAACATGTCGTCCAATCTGCCGTTTAAAGACTGCATCTCACCTTTTGTGCTGTCGATGGTAGCCTGAATGTCGGCTGACATCTTGCGAACACTAAAAACATCAGCTTTGACACTTTTCTCAACAGAGCCGATGCCGTCCTTCAGGTCGGTGCGAACTCCGGCCGTATCCCGCTCTATGGTAAACAGCCTGGTCTTCACTGCGTCAACATCTCTGCGCACATTGTCAAGCGAACCTTGCGTTGCACAACCGGTCAGGAAAATAAGTAAAACAAGCGTAACGCTGTATGATAGTTTCATCCGCACTCTCCCTTTCAAAATATTGATGTGCTCGTATAGCATATACAGCTTGACTTTACAAGTGCCATGCCTGTTTTTGTTACCGGTATAAAGGGAAATTAAACTTGACAAAACAGCGTCAATCCTTTAGTTAGTCAACGTTTTGCACCGAGATACGGATCAGCATGCCACTTGCAGTTTATTCATACAACGGGAGGAATTGAGAGAATGGAACAGTATGCAATTGTCTTTGCCCTGGCCTGTGCCGCCGCTGCGGTCGTTTACGGACTGGTAACAGCCCAGTGGATTCTGGGGCTTCCCCAGGGAAATGACCGGATGAAGCAGATCGCGGCCGCGATTCAGGAGGGTGCCGGCGCTTACATGAAACGCCAGTACACAATTATTGCGATAGTCGGTGCAGTCATGTTTGTGGCACTCTTTGCGACACTTGGCTGGAAGACAGCAATCGGTTTTGCCGTCGGGGCGCTCTTCTCCGGCCTTACCGGCTTCATCGGCATGTTCGTTTCGGTTCGCGCCAACGTCCGCACCACTGAAGCGGCCAAAAGCGGAATCGACACCGCCTTGAATGTTGCTTTCAAAGGTGGTGCAATCACCGGTATGCTTGTTGTTGGTCTCGGACTTCTGGGGGTTGCCGGATACTACATGATTCTGCTGAAACTTATGCCGGGCGCACCGGTTAAGGATGTAGTCACCCAGCTCGTAGGTCTTGGCTTCGGCGGTTCGTTGATCTCCATCTTCGCCCGTCTGGGTGGCGGTATCTTTACCAAAGGTGCTGACGTCGGAGCTGACCTCGTCGGCAAGGTCGAAGCCGGTATCCCTGAGGACGATCCCCGCAATCCCGCCGTTATCGCTGACAATGTTGGCGACAACGTCGGCGACTGCGCCGGTATGGCAGCCGACCTTTTTGAAACCTACGCAGTTACCCTGATCGCCGCCATGCTGCTCGGCGCAATCGCTTTTAACAACTTCAGTGGCGCGGTTACATATCCCCTGATATTGGGAGGCATCTCGATCATCACCTCCATCATCGGCACCTACTTCGTTAAGTTGAGCGGCGGCGGCAAGATTATGACGGCTCTCTACAAGGGACTGATAGCATCAGGCGTTCTGGCCTGCATAGCCTTCTATTTTGTCACCGTGCAGATGTTTCCGGTCGGTAACCCAACCGGATACTCCGCAATAAATATCTTCATCTCAGCCATCGTTGGTCTGGTGGTAACCGGTGCCATCTTCTGGATCACTGAATATTACACCGCCACCGAATACGGCCCGGTTCAGCATATCGCCCAGGCCTCCACCACCGGTCACGGCACCAACGTAATCGCTGGTCTCGGTATCTCCATGAAATCCACCGCCGCTCCGGTGATAGTTATCGCAGCCGGCATCATAGTCGCCTTCCAGTGCGCCGGAGTTTATGGCATTGCCATTGCCGCAGTCTCCATGCTTTCTTTGACCGGCATCGTTGTTGCCATGGACGCTTACGGCCCGATCACCGATAATGCCGGCGGTATCGCCGAGATGGCCGAACTGGATGACTCTGTTCGTGCCGTAACCGATCCCCTGGATGCTGTTGGTAACACTACCAAGGCCGTTACCAAGGGGTACGCCATCGGTTCCGCCGGACTGGCTGCCGTGATTCTCTTCACATCGTACGTTGACGAATTGAATCATGCGCTGCGACTTGCCGGTAAAGAGATCATCAAATTCGATCTCTCCGATCCATACATCATAGTCGGCCTCTTCATTGGCGGTATGCTCCCCTACTACTTTGGTGCCCAGTGTATGGAAGCGGTTGGCAAGGCGGGGGGGGCTGTTGTCGTGGAGGTTCGTCGTCAATTCCGCGAAATCAAAGGCATCATGGAAGGAACCGGCAAGCCGGATTATGCAGCTTGCGTAGACATAGTCACTAAAACAGCACTAAAAGAGATGGTCATCCCCGGCCTGATACCGATTCTGGCACCGGTCATCGTCGGCTTTACCCTGGGACCCAAGGCTTTGGGTGGTGTTATCGTCGGCTGCATCGTCACCGGCATCTTCGTCGCTATCTCAATGACAACCGGTGGCGGCGCATGGGATAACGCCAAGAAGTACATCGAAGACGGGCATCACGGTGGCAAAGGTGGCGAGGCCCATAAGGCGGCGGTTACCGGCGATACGGTCGGAGACCCCTACAAAGACACTGCCGGCCCGGCAATTAACCCGATGATCAAGATCATCAACATAGTATCGCTCCTGATCGTGCCGCTGCTGGCAAAGATGATGTAGGAAAATAAAAAATAACAGACAAAAGCGGCATCGGAGTTATCTCCGATGCCGCTTTTTGTTATCAGGTATCTGTCGGCGTATCTCAATCCCCCAGCCGCCTGCCGGGAACAAGATAGTTCCTGATGTAATCGGCTACGGCATCTTCAACTGATGTAACCGGATCGGTATACCCGGCTGAGCGTATTTTGGAGGTGTCGGCGCAGGTTAAGTACTGGTAGGTGTTGCGGATCGACTCCGGCATGTCTATATATTCGATATTTATCTGAAGCTTCATTGCGCTGAATACGGCGCTGGCCAGCCTGTTCCAGCTTACAGTCGTACCGCCGCCGACGTTGAAGATGCCGTTTGACTGGCTGTGATCGAGGAAATGAACCGTCATCGCGGCGGCGTCTTTAACGTAGATAAAGTCACGCAACTGCTCCCCGTCGGCGTATTCCGGGCGGTATGATTTAAACAGGCGGAGCTTGCCGGTGGCACTTATCTGCTCGAATGCCTTGAGAACGAGTGAACGCATATCCCCTTTATGCTGTTCGTTCGGGCCATAGACGTTGAAATATTTGATGCCGACAATTTCATCAAGTATCCCGCGATGCAGTGCCCAGAGATCGAACAACTGCTTTGAGTAGCCGTACATGTTCATAGGGCGGAGCTGCGGCAACTGCATATTATCGTCCAGAAAACCATGCTCTCCGTCCCCATATGTCGCAGCGCTGGAGGCGTAGATAAACCGGGCGTCCGCCGCCAGTGCAGCCAGAGCCAGCTTGCGGGAGTATTCAAAGTTGTTTTTTATCAGATAGGTGGCGTCCGGTTCGGTTGTGGCGGAACACGCCCCCAGATGAATAACCGCGTCCAGGCCGCGACCGTCCGGCAGACGTTGGTGGAGGGTGTTTTCATCCAGTATCCGCTCAAAGGTATCTTTTTCAATATAATCCATGAAACAGAGCGGAGAGAGATTGCGCCATTTGTCGCTGTGCCCCAGGTGATCCACGACAATGATGTCTTCTCTGCCAAGCTGGTTCAGCCGCTGTATCACGGCGCTTCCGATCAGTCCCGCGCCGCCGGTTACAATTATCATGGTTCCCCCCCCGGTTTAGTCTTTCGTAAAATCGCCCTCATCAGTTCCGCCACGTTACGGGGCGGGTATCCATTAGCATATATGTCTATTCCGGTCAAGGAGAGGGAGCGGGTGATTTCCGCCACCACCGGAGAGGAGCCGAGTTCCTGGTGAACCTCAGGGAGCATGAGAGTATCCATCGCGGAGCCTTGTGCAAGGAGTTTTCCCTCCTTTAGTACAACAACCTCATCGGCCCATGAAAAGGCCAGATCGAGATCGTGAGTCGCAATTATCAGGGTTGTCCCCCGCTGGTGCAGCTCATCGAGGATACCTTTAAATTCCGCCGCCATGGTCGGATCAAGTCCGGCAAAAGGCTCATCCAGAACCAGCAACTCCGGCTGCATCGCCAGAACACCGGCGATACAGGCGCGTTTCTTCTGGCCGAATGAGAGCGAATGTGCCGGGCGATTCTCCGCCCCTTGCAGCCCCATCTGATTTAGAGAAAGCTCTACCCGCCTCCGGATTTCGGCTTCATCAAACCCCAGGTTCATAGGTCCAAAGGAGATATCTTCATAGATGCAGGCCGAAAAAAGCTGACTGTCCGGATCCTGAAAGACCATCCCGACCGCCTGACGGAGTTTTAATAGACCAGCACGGTCATAACAAACCGGAACGCCATCAAACAGAACCTGACCCTTCTGGGGACGCTGGAGTCCGTTCAGCAGGGAGAAGAGTGTGGTTTTACCGGAGCCGTTGCGCCCCAGAAGAGCTGACCGGCAGCCACGGGGAAATGTAGCCGAAAAGCTGTCGAGAGCAGTTATTCCCCCCGGATAGGTGAATGAAGCACCCTGCAGCTCTAAGATGGGGGGGCTCTTCATGGTTTGATTGTCAGGGCGAGGATTATCAGCGTCGTTCCGAAAACTCCCCCACCGATCAGATTGAAGGGGGAGAGACTACGCGGAGGGGAGAGAAAGAGGATTTCAGAATCGTATCCACGGGCGAGAAGCCCCTGGTGATTCCCTCTGGCGCGGCTTAATGACCTCATCAGGATGTTTCCGGAGAGTCCACCAAGCGATTTCATCGTCGAACCGTTGGATGCGTACCCCAGACGCGCCTCCTGCGCGGCACGGATCTGACCGGCTATCTCCATGAAAATAAAAAGCTGCCGATAGGTGATGGTCATCAGCTCGATGAGGAGCTTTGGTATACCGAGGGTTTTAAGGAGCGCCATGATTTCAGTCATCGGAGTGGAGAGGGCGAGAAAGAGGAGGCTAAGTGTGGCACCCATGGAACGCGCCAGTGCCAGTTCACCCCGCTCTATGCCGCTGTGGCTCAAGCTGACCGTCAGGTGGAGCGGAGGAAACTTTACCAGGAGAATATCCCCGCCTGAAAAACTGACGGCAAGAAGCAGACAACTCCAGAGCAGAAATATTGCCGGGAGAGCCGCCAGTCGCAGATACTCCCGCCAAGGAATCCTTGCGCCGAGCAGTGTGGCTGCCGCCATGACTGCGGCGACCAGAAGGGGAACCAGCGCACTGCTGCTGAGGAGCGAGGCGATAAGTGAGAGCAGTGCAAACAGCCCCTTCTCTCCGGGGTGGAGGTTTCTCCAGCGGTTGCTGTAGGCAAAGGTGTCAATTCTCACGTTTGCTGTCGAGGGGTGTAGAGATGTTTCTGCTCCGGCCACGGGAGTAGCCGGCATAATAGCCGATGAAGCCTGCGCCGATGGCCGCCTGAAGAGCAAAGAGCAGGCTCTCTGCCCCGGTTCCGGGAGGTTTTATTATCGAATGAAACCACGGTTTGTAATCCGGCGCGAGCGTTTTAACGACATCTGCCGCCTGAGAGTCAGAACTCCTGAAAATTTCGGCAGTTTTACCCCCTGCGACACTGCTCTGTCTGACTGTCAGCAGAGGAAGTATCGTCAGCCCGGCAACTGCGGCGATCAGCAGAGAGTTTTTGAGTCGTGTATTCATGCCTGCTCTTCTCTTGCGGTCAGGTTGAAGCTGGAGGGGAAGAGTTCGTTTGCGCTCTGTTTCCGGATGTACGAATAGATTAAAACAGTCAGGAGCCCCTCACTGATAGCCAAAGGGATCTGGGTGATGGCGAAGACCCCCAGAAATTTCGCAAGCGATGCGATGAAACCTCCGGCAGGATCTGGAAAAGCGAGTGCCAACTGCGTGGCTGTCGTAAAATAGGTGGCAAGATCGGAGAAGGAGGCGGCAAGGAATATTGCCAGGGAAGAGGGGACACCTGCCGCTCCGGATATTCGATAAATACCCCAGCCGACCAGCGGGCCGACCACACCCATTGAAAAAATATTTGCCCCCAGCGTGGTCAGGCCGCCATGCGCTAGAAGAACAGCCTGGAAAAGCAGAACTATTGCGGCGACAGGAGCCATAGCGAGGGGGCCGAACAGGATCGCCCCCAGGCCGGTACCGGTTGGATGGGAACAGCTCCCGGTGAGAGAGGGGAGTTTTAAGGCCGAAAGGAGAAAGGTAAAGGCGGCTGACACGCCAAGCAGCATCTTCAGCTCCGGTTTTGCCCTGACCGCCCCTGCGACGGAACGAAGGCCAAGAGCGACAGAGACGGCAGAAACGCCCCCCCAGGCAACAGCGTGAGTAACCGGCAGAAATCCTTCCATGATGTGCATTTTTGTCTCCAGGTTTAAAGCTTCCCCCTTTTTAAAAGGGGATTGAGGGGGATTTGCTTTTGATTTTTCCTGTCACAACAAAAAAAAGTCCGCACCTGCTTTAGCAGTATGCGGACTTTTCGTATTCAAAGTCAGATAGTTGTTTCACTCTCCCTTTACCAGAGGGGTGTGCGTGAGTGGAAGAATCATGGCAGGTCTTCTGGCTCGCGATTCATCCTCCGGGCGCCTTCCCGATCTTTCGACCAGTGACTTAAATGCCCATTGTCCTCGCTTACAGCGGCGGGTCCGCGGGGGAATGGCTCAATTCATGAGCTGCACCCCTCTTCCCTATCAAGCCCTTTCGGGCACCTTGATCCGTTATGCAATTGTCAAAAATACATGGAGTGGATACCACAAGCAGGGATTAAGAGTCAAGCGGGATTACTGACTCTGGCAGGGACACGTCAAAGTTCAGATATAATTTTACCATTCGCCCAACGGCACAATTATTGTTAAATAAATATTTTTTCTTGTACTGATGATAACGAAAGATATAGAGTGTTGCGCTTTAATATCCTCAAGTCGGAATTTCAATTATACGATGGAGCGCCTCAGATGAACATGGGTGTACAGGATCATGAGTACTTAAAGAGTCTTGCCGTATTGTATGTCGAGGACGATGACGATACCCGCAGTCAGTTCTGCCAGTTTCTGGAGCCTCGCGTCGGGGCACTGATAACCGCTGCAAACGGATTGGAGGGGGTGGAAGCCTACTTTGAACACCGACCGGATATTGTCATCACAGACATACAGATGCCGGTGATGGATGGGCTGGAGATGGCTCACGCAATCCGCGATATGGACAAGTTGGTACCGATCATTATCCTCACCGCTTTTGATCAGCGCGATTACCTGATGAAAGCCATCGATATCTCTGTTGACAGGTTTGTCACCAAGCCGGTGGAGAGCGCAAGGCTGTATGACACACTGCTAGATTGCGCAGAGCGCCTTCGCCAAAACGACGAAGAACGCAAGTACTCGGAAGCAGAACTAAAGCGCTTGAACCGCGCTCTCCGAGCCATCAGCGATTGTAATCTGGCATTTTCAAATGCCCTGGAAGAATCAGAATTATTGAACGAGATCTGTCGCATTATCGTCGAGACCGGCGGCTATCGACTTGCGTGGGTTGGTTATGCAGAACATGACGAGCTGAAAACGGTGCGCCCGGTAGCTCAGGCCGGCTTTGAAGATGGTTACCTCGAAACGCTCCAGATCACCTGGGCTGACACCGAGAGAGGCCGTGGGCCGATGGGGAGAGCAATCCGCTCCGGACACCGATACCTGGCCAGAGACATCCTGACTGACCCCAATTTTTCCCTTTGGCGCACAGAAGCGCTGCAGCGAGGTTATAACTCCGAACTGGTTCTGCCACTTATAACCGGTAATCAGGTGCTGGGCACTCTGAATATATACTCCGGAAAACAGGATGCTTTTGATGCAAATGAGATAAAGCTCCTCACAGGACTGGCGAAAAATCTGGAAAATGGTATCACTATGGTGCGGGCTCGTTCTGCACAGAAACAGGCGGAGGATGCCCTCCGGATCAGCGAGGAGCGACACCGTCTGATTGCCGATAACGCTGTCGATACTATCTGTATCCTGGGCAGGGATCTCCTCTTTAGATACGCGAGTCCATCAATAGAGATACTGACGGGCTATACCCCTGCTGAATTGATGCAGATGCCCCTTGAAGATGTACTTACTTCCTACTCTTTATGCATTGCCAGGGATTATATCGCAAAATTTGATGCCGGCGAACAGGCAGCCCCCCCCCCGGAAAGTTTCCGGGGAGAAATTGAAATCAATTGCAAAAATGGATCTACCCTCTGGACAGAAATCACAGCACGCCCTATTCTTGATACCAACGGCAGCATTGTCGAACTTATTTGCGTATCCCGTGATATCACCGACCACAAGCGATACGAGTATACACTGGAACTGGCTGTTGAAGCTGCAAAGGCCGCCAACCATTCCAAAAGTGAGTTCCTGGCCAACATGAGCCACGAAATCCGCACTCCCATGAACGGCATCGTCGGCATCGTCCAGCTCCTGGAAGACACTCCATTGAACCCTGAACAGATGGAGTACCTGGATATCATCAGATCATCCTCGCTGAACCTGCTGTCATTACTCAACGCCATCCTCGATCTCTCCAAAGTCGAATCCGGCAAGGTTGAGCTGGAACATCGTAATTTCAGCTTGAGAGACAGCATCAACGATGTTATCAATACCCAGCTCTCCCTGATCCAGAGCAAAGGGCTCGCCATAACAAGCGACGTCCAGACCGATGTCCCGGACAATCTGACCGGTGACCAGCTCAGGCTGAAGCAGATACTGCTCAACTTTCTGGGCAACGCCATCAAGTTCACCCAGAATGGTGGCATCCGGATAACAGCTTCGCTGATTGAAAGTAATTACAACAGCGTAATGCTGAAACTTGGGGTCATGGACAGCGGCATCGGCATCAGTCCGGAAGTTATAACAAAGATATTTGACCCCTTTGTACAGGCCAGCAGCTCCACCACCCGCCATTACGGCGGCACCGGCCTTGGCCTCTCCATCTGCGCCCGGCTGACAGAAATGATGGGGGGGCGGATTTGGGCCGAAAGCAGAGAGGGAAGCGGCAGTGCCTTCTTCATTCAGCTCCCCTTTGCTGTCAACGAAGCCGAAGTGGAACATAGCGATCATATAAAGAGCGGCAAGACATCTTCCACAGCCTGGAATGGGTTGCCTCTATCAGTACTGGTTGTGGATGACCTTGAGATCAACCGGATGGTTGTCACACGCTTCCTGCAAAAAGCGGGACATCATGTTGTCGTTCAAGCAGCCAATGGTCTGGAAGCCCTGCAAAAATTGGAACATGGAGAGTTCAACGTAATCCTGATGGACGTCCAGATGCCGGTCATGGACGGAATAGAAGCTGTTCAAACCATCAGGGCGAAAGAGAGTAAGAGCGGCGCTCATATACCGATTATCGCCCTGACCGCCCGCGCCTTGCAGGAAGAGCGGGAAGCTATCATGAGCCACGGTTTTGACGGCTACATTACCAAACCATTTGAAAGCGGTGCGCTGAACAGCGAGTTGCAGAGGTGCCTGTCGGATCGTTTCCAGGAAACAGACTATGATAACACCCCCCCGTCAGAGGCTGCGTCGGTCACGGTTGACAGGGAGATACTGGCAAAACTTTTAGCAGAAATAAGATTTCTCTTGCAAAACCGCAATATGGCAGTTAATAAAAAAGTCTATTATCTCAATATTCAGTTGTAGTAGTAAATTCATATAGTTATCCAAACTAACATGCTATACTCTGCCACACATCTTAAATTCATTATAATCATACAAC
>Ga0194060_10001570_pt1 | contig 16295 bp, 14 predicted proteins | sample SepL225m_MetaG_FD_163427 | JGI IMG/M metagenome (GOLD analysis project Ga0194060, IMG submission 163427) | Anoxic zone freshwater microbial communities from boreal shield lake in IISD Experimental Lakes Area, Ontario, Canada - Sep2016-L222-5m | ecosystem: Environmental > Aquatic > Freshwater >...
GCTATAAGTAGTGCATAATGAACGAGTTACGAAATAATCCTTGGATGCCTTGACATGGTGGGGGTCACAGGTTCGAGTCCTGTATTGCCCACCAGCCCAAACTCCCATATTTTTCCCAAAGCAGGAAAGAAATGGGCGTTGAGCCGCATTCTGGCTACGCTTGACGGGGACACGCCCGTATTAGTCTCTTACCATTCGTTGTTCCCCTCCGCCAGATGTACCTGCCAGAATTCCTTGTCGACCTACGGGAAGGAACCGTCTCCCCACGCCAGCAAGGTGAGGGGCGAATCACGCATCTCTCGGGGGCATCCCAGTCTCTCCTGCTCTACTATCTGCAGAAGCCCGATGCACCCGAGTTCTGCTCGCTGCGGGAGTGGGCATCCTTGCTGAGTTACTCGGCCATGACCGCCACCCGCATCGCCAATGAATTGGCCGAAGCCCGACTCTCCATCATCGAACAAAAAGGGCGCAAGATCATCCTGGATTTCGACCATGATCGTCACGCCCTCTGGAAGAAGGCACTCCCTTTTCTGCGTACCCCGATACTCGGAAGTTCCCATGTCCTGGCGATGGGAAAAGATCGGTTGCCGTGGCTACAGTCTGGACTTCCAGCGTTATCCAACCACACCATGTTGGCGGATGATGGTCATGCCGTGGTGGCAACGAGCACTTCCCAATACGCCCTTGCCCTCGTCGAAGGACGGCTTAAAGAAGTGCGCTACCAGGATGATGACGCGATAAGGGTCGAAAAGTGGCGGTACCGTCCCGAAATCCTATCCGACGGGCCGACTGTGGATCGCCTGTCCCTATACCTGTCGCTACGCGAGGAACATGACGAGCGGGTACAGTCCGTGCTCAAGGAACTTCTGGAGGGTGTCAGATGGTAAAGGGTCTCACGCGATTCGTGGAACATTTCGCAGGGTTTGAAAACGCCTACGTTCTTATTGGCGGCGCGGCCTGTGATCTTTGGTTGTCCGATCGAAGCCTTCCCTTCCGGGCCACCAAGGACCTTGATCTCGTCCTTGTTGTCGACGCACTCGATCCCGCCTTCTTTGAGCGCTTCTGGGCCTTCATCCAGGATGGCCGGTATCGGAGCCACCAGAGAAGTGAAAGTCGCCCTTCATTCTATCGCTTCAAAGATCCTGAGACGGCAGGATATCCCTACATGATCGAACTCCTGTCCCGAAACCACTTGGCATTGCCACCGGACGCGCACAACCGCCTTCGGCTTCATAACCGTTTTTCATGGGATCGTTTGGAATAGTTGGCACCAGCTGGCTGATTTGTGACACCGTCGGGCTTGATACAGGGAAGTTACCAATTCAGATTGTTATCGCCGGGCATTGCCCTGAGATGTCTTGAACCGGGGCATGCAATATGTAATATTAACCTCAGTGAATCCTTACGAGGCAACATTATGACAATCAATCAATTCATCGAGATCGACCCGAGGCGATGCAACGGGAAGCCCACAGTGGCGGGCACCCGGATTCCCGTCACTGTTGTGATTGATCAACTGGCGGATGCAGGGTCGATTCAGGCATTGCTGGGCCGTTACCCGGAACTTACCCGTGAGAAGGTGGTGGGGGTCCTGAATTACTGCAATGCCGTGATTGATCATACTGAACTGGAATTGGCCACCGCGTGAACCGTCCTAATCTGCTCCTGGATCAGATGATCGATGCTCAAGTGGCGACTGCCCTTGATCAGCAGGGGTGGGATGTCGTCAGGGTGTCAGAGTTGGGGCTTGCGACGGCGGATGACGATCAAATCCTCGCAATGGCTATTTCACAAGACCGTGTGTTGGTAACACTGGACGAGCATTTCGGCGACTGGGCTGTACTGCCGCTGGAATCACACCCCGGAGTGGTCAGGCTGAAGGTGAGTCCAACGACAAGTCCCAATATTCTGGCCTTGCTTGTCCCCTTCCTGAATGAACACCAAGAGCGTTCCTATGCCGATCATCTGGTAATTGTGAAACCATCTTCGGCACGGTGGATACGAACCAGTCGGTGACCCCGGTCTTCGCCAGATTTGAGATATGGGAAGACCATAGACTCGGCGTCAGAATGGCATTTCCTTAAAGGTAACAATTCAACCTTTATCCCAACGATACACCCATCGGGTATCAACTCTAGTTTCATGTTTGCCTCGGATGCCACCGGTCACAATCTGGCTGAGGAGCGAAGCGGCGATAGCCAGAATTGTGTTGTTGGCGCCTATTTGTGTCCAATGATCCCAATGGTTTTTGCTACTGCAGCCAACCTGCGATCTCTGGTCCACAAGGGAATTCGACTGATCAGAGCGGATGCCAGCAAATTCATATCAATCCAGCCCAATCCCTTGCCGTTCAACTTGTGTCTTTCAATCAAGAGCATCACTTCCTCGTTAGTGGCAATGGTGACCAAGGGCAATTCGGAGAACAAAGCCAGAAGCTCGCCTCTGTTCGACAAATTTCCGCAAGCCAGCTCACCAATGACGAATGGATGAGTCGTGACCAGGCCCGATGAAAGAAAATCCTGCAGCAAAGGTTCTCCTTCCCTAAGGTGATCCACCCAAACAGACGTGTCGACCAACACCGTATGCATTAAGCCGCTCTCCGCCTCGGTATCGGGCGCAAAGTTTTTTCCGTACCACCAAGACTCGCTAAACGCTTGGCACTTTCCAGTGCAATAAGCGCTTGAAGACCTTTTTGGACAAGGGATGTCTTTTCCTTGATGCCCGTGATGGTTACGGCTTTCCGAAGCGTCTGATCGTCAATATTAAGTGTTGTTCTCATGCATATATGTATGCATATATCTGGCATCAGATGCAAGTCTCATTTTTTCGCCAACTTCTTATCATGCCGATCCTGTTATCCCTGATATTCCCCGGATGAGCGGCTTTGTCCGCTCCATCCGTTTTCAATGTGATTATTCTAACGGGGCACGGAGGGCTGTACGGCCTGGGCCGCATCGGCGTCTGAAATGGCGATCTTGAACTCCTCCTCCACCGTCAGGTGTGCAAGGGCGGCAAGGGGGAAAGTGGGCTTGATGATGGGAAATTGTTGAAGTAGAGTTCAGATGTGGAACAAGGACAGGATACAGTAGGGTTCTGACTCACACGAAGATACAAGGAGTGCCATTATGAAATCAGCCTTTAAAACATTCTGTCTCAGTGTTGCCATAATCACCAGTCTCATCCCTATTCCCTCGGTGATGGCTCAGACCGTTCAGACCAACAGACTGGATTCCCTCAAGTCCCTCTATGCCGTTGCGTCGTCCAAAATTGTCGTCGATGCCTATAAACAAAACGACCTCGCCCGTGAGGGTTACGAAAAATCGCTCAAAGAAATTATGCAAAACCTGAAACAGAAGGGTGATATTGACGGCTGGGGTGTAATTGATGCCGAGATGAAGCGTTTTCAGGTGGATAAGACGGTCACGACAAATGTGTGTCCTCCTGATGTTTCCAAGGCGGTTGCGGCATATGAAGAGCAGGTAAAGGATGCAGATACGGATGCCTTTCAGAGACAGTCCGCACTCCTCAAGAAGTATATAGCGGCACTTAACGGGCTGGTCAGGGATTTAATGAACTCGAATAAAATTGAGGAAGCAAGGGCGGCGGGGAATGTCCGGAAAGAGGCTGAGGACATCTTGGCTAATATGGAATCGAAGATTCGAAAGGTTAATGATGAGCCAACCGAGAAGATACGAAAAGTTGAATCACAGAACCCAACACCGCCAGGTATGAAGCCGGTTCCTGCCGACGCAGTCGAATTCAAGGGACATCACATAAAGGTCTTTAGTGATGTAACCACATGGGATGATGCGTCATATAAATGCAGGACTATGTCTGGTCATCTTGTGGTTATTGAGGACAATGAAATGAATTCATTCATCTACAATCTTATGAGGCATCATGCTGGTGCTTGGATTGGAGCCGAAGAGGGGGTCACCTCGTGGCGTTGGGTAACATCGAAACCATTCAAATATCAACGTTGGGCAAATGGTCAGCCGGGCGGGAGTTCAAAACAAAGAGGCAAGTTGATCGTGCCATATTTGAAAGCGGCGATGTTCGGGGACAGGGACGTAATCGAGGATAGTCGTGGGAAGTGGCTTGTTCAGCCTTCTAAAGAACCTCGGGGACTCACTGCCTATGTCTGTGAGTGGGACTACTAATCTTTCATCAGAAGAGAGTGCATGGGATGGCGGATGAATTTCAGAATGGGGATTGTTTCGGGATGTCAAATTCTCATCAATGGCTCACATCAAACTAACAGAGTTTGGTGATGATTCTGCCAGATGCAAGCAGGATCCTTAGACCTCAAGGCCATGAAGGCGGATCTTCATGTTCACAGCAAACATTCCAACCGGCCGACCGAGTGGTTTTTGCGCCGGATTGGCGCGCCGGAATGTTTTACCGAACCGGCGGATGTGTATCGCGTGTGCCGGGAGAAGGGGATGGATTTCGTCACCATCTCGGATCACAACTGTATTGACGGGGCGCTTGAAATTGCCCATCTGCCGGGCGTCTTTGTCTCGGCCGAACTGACCACCTATTTCCCCGAAGATGGCTGCAAGATCCATTGTCTGGTGCAGGACATCACCGAGAGGCAGTTTTCGGAGATGCAGACGATCCGGCAGAATATTTACGACCTGAGAAAATACCTGGCCGACGAGTCGATCCTGCATGTCATCGCGCACCCCCTTTTCAGGGTCAATGATGAATTGACGGTTGATCATGTCGAAAAACTGCTTCTGTTGTTCGAGCGTTTCGAGGCCATCAACGGATCCCGCCACACCAGGGCGGGGGATTTGACCGTGGCGCTCTTTTCCCAGCTGACCCAGGATCGCATCTGGGAGATGTCCGACCGGCACGGACTCCAGCCCCATGGCAAGGAGCCGTGGGTGAAGCGGTTTACGGGAGGCAGCGATGATCACAGCGGTCTGTACGCGGCCAGCGCCTTCACGGTCACCCCGGCCGCCGACACGGTCCAGGAATTCCTGGGGCACCTGCGGGCGGGACGTCATGAACCCGGGGGTGTTTCCGGAACCAGTCTGCGTCTGGCTCACAGTCTCTACAATATTGCCTACCAGTATTATCGAAGCCGTATCATGAATCAGGCGGCGGGCGCCTCGGTGCTGGGAGAATTATTCAAGCGTCTTCTGAGCGGGTATGAGGAGCCTGAGACCACGTCCGGCCCCGTCCGGGCCTGGGCTGAACGGGTGGTGAAGAAATACCGTGTCCGGAGACTGAGTGTGGGGGAGCGTTTGCTGGTGGAGTCCTTTTCCAAATTGCGAGGGAAAGCCTCGCGTCCGGATGACCGGGCGAGCAGGCGGATTGGCCCCGATGTGGAAAGTTTCGCTGCGGCCAGCCGGATCAGTCATGAACTCGGGTATGCCTTTCTTCAGCAATTCCTCCGGCATGTGGAGGGAGGGCGTGTGGTGGACGGTTTTCAGACGCTGGCCTCGATGGGCACCGTGATGCTGGGTATCGCCCCGTATTTGACGGCGTTTGGAGTTCAGCACAAGGATGAACGGTTTCTTCAGGAGGCCGCAACCCGTCTTGGGGGCTGTCTGTTCACCCCTGAGCGCAGCAATCGCCGGGCCTGGGTCACCGATACCTTCAGCGATGTGAACGGAGTCTCCAACACCATCCGGATGCTCTCGGCCAAGGCCCGGGATCGCGGCTGGCCGATGACGGTGATGACGTCCATGGAATCCCCGCCCGACACGGGAACCGAGACCATCAATTTCCCACCCTTGGGAACCTTTGCCCTGCCGGAGTATGAGTCCCAGAAAATGGTCTTTCCCCCATTCCTGGATATCATCGAAGCGTTGGAACGGGGTAATTACTATGAGGTGATTATTTCGACACCCGGTCCGATGGGGTTGACGGCCCTGGCGGCGACTCGGTTGCTGGGATTGAGGCCTGTGGGAATCTACCACACGGACTTCCCGAAGTACGTTAAGTGTCTTACCCAGGACGAGGTGCTTGAACAACTGGCCTGGCGGTACATGCAATGGTTTTACGGGCAGATGGAACGGATTCACGTTCCCAGCGAATATTACAGGAAACTCCTGATTGAAAACGGATTCGACAAATCCCGGCTGAAAGTGCTGCCGAGAGGCGTCGATCTTGTCCGCTTCAATCCCGGCAAACGCGATGTAAAATTCTGGAAGCGCTATGGTTTGAACGGAAACCTCAAACTGCTTTATGTGGGGCGTGTCTCCCGTGAAAAGAATATCCAGACGTTGATTGAGGCCTTCAAGAATGCGCGGACGACGCTGCCCAACCTGGATCTGGTCGTGGTGGGAGACGGCCCGGAACTCGCCACATTCCGGAAACAATCCGGGGACAGTAACATCTGCTGGACCGGCTTTCTGCAGGGGGACGATCTGGCCTCCGCCTATGCCAGCGCGGATTTGTTTATATTTCCGAGCGCGAGCGACACCTTCGGCAATGTGGTTTTGGAAGCGCATGCGTCGGGATTGCCTGCCCTTGTCTCAACCCAGGGGGGACCGGCCGAGATCGTCGCGCGGAACGGCTCCGGACTGGCGGTGGATGTGCGCACGCCGGCGCCCCTGTGCGCCGGCATCAGGGAACTGATTGGGGACGAAAAGCGACGCGTTGAGATGGGCAGCAACGCCCTGAAGACGGCTCAGGAAATGAGTTGGGATCGGGCTCTTGACCAGTTTAACTGACATGGACTTGTTCATGATTGACGGGATCGGGCCCTTCTTTCTCGGGCATCCCAAGCGGACGGTAAATTGGTCGAAAATTCCCTTTTCATTCCTGGAGCTCGAGGGTCGTGTCCGGCAGGATGTGTTCAAAGAAATCCGACAGGCCTTCTCCCGATTTGTCGGCACGGCCGCCTCGCTCGGGTTCAACGCGGTCTCGCTGGACGACCTGGCGCACCTGACAAACCATCCGTCCTATCCCAGGCCGCTTCGTGAGCGGATCGCCTCGTACCGCGAGGAATTCGCTCGACTCTTTGATATCGCGCAGGCGGCGGGACTCCGGGTTTACCTGACCACCGACATCTCTTATTTCAATCGTGAACTGGATGAGACCCTGGGGTTGGATGACGGGAAGATCATCCACTTTCTAACGGATGCCATAGATTCCCTGTTTCGGGACTTCCCGGCGGTTCAGGGACTCATTGCCCGCTTCGGAGAATGCGACGGCGTGGATGTCCGGGGTGACTTCCTGAGTCGCCCGATCCTTCGCACACCCAGGCAGGCCCGGTGCTATGTGGAGGGACTTCTCTCGGCCTGTGCAACCCGTGACCGCACGCTCATCATGCGCACCTGGAGTCTGGGCGCCTACCGCATCGGGGATTTGATGTGGAACAGGAAAACCTTCGAGGCTGTTTTTCAGGGACTTGACCACCCCCGTCTCATCCTCTCCATGAAATACGGGGAGACGGATTTCTTCCGGTATGTTCCGCTCAATTCCCATTTTCGCGACGACACCCGGCACCGCAAGATGATCGAACTCCAGGCCCGCCGGGAATACGAGGGGGGCGGGAACTATCCGTCCTTCATCGGGTGGGATTATGAGCGTTACGAACAAGAGTTGGCCGCCTGCAGCAACATGGCGGGCGCCTGGATCTGGTGCCAGACAGGGGGATGGACCACATCGAGGCACATCACCTTTGTCAAGGACTCATCCCTTTGGAATGAGATCAACGTGGCGGTGACCATCGGGCTGTTCAAGACGCACCAGTCGGCGGAATCGGTTGTGCGGCAGTATTGCGCCAGCCACCTGCCCGGCGTCAATGCGGACTCACTTCTGGAATTGCTCCGCCTTTCGTCGGAGGTGGTCATGGAGTTGTTGTATGTGGATGATTACGCCCGCTGTGCGGTTTACTTCAGGCGATTGCGGTTGCCTCCCCTCCTGCATGTCCTGTGGGACACCGTCTTTATCACCGACACCATGCGCCTGTTCCTGCGGCATTTCGTGAGGGATCCGGAGGGGAAAATTGCGCAGGGATACGAGGCGCTAGGCAAACTCCGGCGAATGATGGCGCTGGCGGCGGACATGGGACTCCCGTTGGAAGGGCTGAAAACCCAATATGCCGTTTATGAAGTGATGGCGGTGGCGCGCGAATACTTCTTCAGGGCGGATGACCCCGCCGTCAAATCCCGTCTGCGCTCGCTCATCCATCAGATCCATCTGTCGCACAAGGAAAACCACGCGGTGTTCATCGTCCGCTTCAAAAGAACCCGAATGGGAACCGGCCTGATCCGATTGATGTTAACCCTGCTGATCCGGCGTCGGCGGGCCTATCGTCTGACGGATCGACTGGTGCTGCTGGGCTTCTGGCCTGGTTGGGATGGGTGTTAAAGTTCATCCCGGCCCACCGTCTCCCCCCGGTTGCGGTGTCCCAGGGAATGGGGCTGCGCCACTTCCTGAAATAAGGACGGTCATCATTTTCTAACCGTCCCCTCATCGATTTTTTACAGAGACGATCTACGATAACGCCATTATGCAAACAACTCATGCCCTTGACTGTCAGATCATTCCGGGCGCCTCCTGGCCTCAGCCGGGCAGGGGAATGGCGCAAATCGCCAACCGTTTTCTGGGAGGCCTTTTCCAATTGGATCGGTTGTCCGGCCTGTATGACGAAGTCCGGCTGGAGGATGATTCCCGCTCCTTTGTGGATCGCGCCCTGGCCCGCCTGGATGTGAGTTACGATCTGGTCCGGGGCACTCTTGACTCCATTCCCCGGGAAGGCCCGTTGCTGATCGTTGCCAATCATCCCTTTGGCGGGATTGAAGGACTCGTGCTGTTGAGCCTGCTGACGTCCGTGAGAGCGGATGTCAAGGTGATGGCCAACTACATGTTGTCGGCGATTCCGGAACTTCATAAGCACATGATCCTGGTGGATCCCTTTGGCGGATCCGGGGCGGCGGTGAAAAACATGGCGCCGGTGCGGCAAAGTTTGCGTTGGCTCAAGAAAGGCGGCGCACTGGGCATGTTTCCCGCAGGTGAAGTGGCGCATTTGGATCTGGCCCGGAGACGGATCATTGAATCCGACTGGCACGAGACCGTGGCCCGGTTGGTACGGCACAGCGGGGCGACGGTGCTTCCCGTCCATTTCGACGGGGCGAATGGTCCGCTCTTTCACATGGCGGGGCTTATCCATCCCCGGTTGCGGACCGCGATGCTGGCCCGGGAGGTGGTCAACAAGACCGGCCGCCCGCTTCATGTGAGCATTGGGGTCGCCCTTCCCGCTGACAAGCTGAATGCCATTGGGGACGACGGCGAACTCACCCGTTACATGAAACTTCGTGTTGAATTGCTCGGGGCGGCCCGTGCGGCGCCTCCAAAACGATGGCTGGCAGGGGCGTGGAGAACACGCACCGTTCCGGTGGCCGCCATGGGGGCCGTTGAAGGATTGACCCGTGAAGTCGCCTGGTTGCGGTCGGATCAGAAATTGGTCGAGACGGGCGACTACGGGGTGTATATCGCCGGCGCCACTCAGATACCCAACGTGCTCCGCGAAATCGCGCGGTTGCGCGAGGTGACCTTCAGGGCTGTCGGGGAGGGCACCGGGAGCGCCCTGGATATGGATGTGTTTGACCGGTTCTACCAGCATCTGTTTGTCTGGAACGAAAATAAATCCGAAGTCGTCGGAGCCTATCGGCTCGGTTTGACCGATGCCATACTTCCCCAACTCGGGTTGGGCGGCCTCTACACCAGTACACTTTTCAAATATGAATGGGATCATATTGAAAGCCTGGGTCCCTCGATTGAAATCGGGCGTTCCTTTGTTCGCCGGGAATACCAGCGAAAACACCTGCCCCTTCTTTTACTGTGGAAGGGCATCGGCGCCTATGTCGTCAGAAATCCGAAATACCGCAATTTGTTCGGAACCGTCAGCATGAGTAACAGTTATCAGGAGATCTCCCGGCAACTGGTGACCCATTTCTTTGAGCAGAATAAACTCGATGGGCAGTTGCGGAAAGCCGTGCATCCCCGGAATCCGTTAAGGATGAAAGGGGGGCCTGTCGGCGATGCAAGAGGGGTTGCCTGCCGGATTCCGGATTTGGATACTCTGTCCGAGATTGTGAGTGAACTGGAGACGGACGGAAAAGGGATCCCCGTGCTGATGCGGCAATACATGAAACTGGGAGGGCGGGTTCTGGCCTGCAACGTGGATCCCAAGTTCAATATGGCGCTCGATGCGCTCCTCGTGGTGGATTTGCCCCGCACCGATCCCCGGCTTCTGGAACTCTATATGGGGAAACAGGCAGAGGGATATCTCCATTATCATCACGGCTCGAACGGGGAAGAAAGCCAGGTTCGGTGTGCCTGATGGGTGTCGCAGGACAATCCTGATTCTTCATGCCTCTGCCGGTTCCGGACACAAACGGGCGGCGGAGGCTCTTGCTTCCGCCTGTGTCACGGCGGGACTGAACCCGGTCGTGCATGACATTCTGGAATTCACACCGCAGTTGTTCCGTACCACCTATGCGGCGGGATACCTGAACATGGTGCGCACCACCCCGGAGCTCTGGGGTTATCTCTATTCGCTCACGGATCGGAAGAGCCAGAACCCCTGGCACCGCCGGATTCGAACCACGTTTAACAGATTGAATACGACGGCATTTGAGCGATTCTACCGGGAGGTTCAGGCCTCCGCGATCATCTGCACCCATTTTCTTCCTCTGGAAATACTGGGACAACGACGCATCAAGACAGCATCCCCGGTTCCTCTTTTCGGGGTGGTGACGGATTTCGCCTCCCATTCGCTGTGGTCCTGTCCCAACGTGGACGGGTATTTTACCGCCTCCGAGGAGGCGCGCCGACAACTAATCCGCCGGGGTCAGCCGCCGAGGAGGGTGTGGGTGACGGGCATCCCCATTGCCCCCGAGTTTGTACCTCCGTTCGATGTGATCGGTTTGCGCATCCGCCTGGGACTCATTCCCGACCTGCCGGTCATTCTCGTCTTGTGCGGTGGATTCGGCGTCGGGTCAATCGTCGATGTATTAGGCGGATTTGCGAAGGAACCGCTCCATGCGCAGTTGGTTGTGGTGACCGGGAACAATGAAACCCTGAGGGAGCAGGCGACTCAAAAGGCCAGGCAATTGACGATGCCGGTGATGGTGCAGGGTTTCGCCTCCAACATTCACGAGTTGATGGGCGCGGCCGATGTGGTCATCAGCAAGCCGGGCGGACTGACCTCGGCGGAGGTTCTGGCGATGGGCCGACCTCTTGTGATCATGGATCCCATTCCGGGACAGGAGCAGAGAAACGGCGAATATCTCATGGAAAACGGCGCGGCGATCCGGCTGGTGGATCCCTGGGATGCCCCTTTCAGAGTCTGGCCGATTCTGGAAAACCGGGAACGGTTTCTCGCCCTGAGCGAGGCCGCCCTGCGCCTGGCGCGGCCGAATGCCGCCCGCCTCATTGTCGAACAGGTTTTCAGGCAGATCTGAACCTCACGAACAAAGCCAGAACCTTGCCCTACGTCGATACCATTTGTCTGGAAATTAAGTTGCTTTTATCGCAGGGGCAATCAATAAATACCCCATTCTTGAGTTCGGTATTCAAGCGTGTCGCGGGAGCGTCTCCGGCACGGTGGCATAGTGGTCTATACTACTGGAAAACGGGATATGAAAGGGGCATTCAGAAAAGGCGAGGACGTTTTCTTGAGGGAGGTGACGATGCCGTCGCTCAAACCCGACGCGATCCGCCTGCGCGTTGAGGCCTGCGGACTATGCGGAACGGATCTGCATTGGGACAGCAAACCCTTGAAGGAGTCGCCGTTTGGCCATGAAGTCGCGGGGACGGTGCAGGAGATGCTCACGCCCGCCCAGTGCGCCGTGCCGTACGAGGGAATGAAACCCGATATCGCGTGCCTCAGCGAACCGCTGGGAGTGGCCCTTGACGTTCTGCGCCTGTCGGACATCGGTGTGGATTCCAATGTGCTGGTCATGCCGTGAGCTTGGGAGAATAACGGATGAATGGTCGGGAACGTCTTTTGGCTACTCTTGCAGGGCGCCCGGTGGATCGCCCTCCGGTGATGGAAATCGATTTTGCCCCGGTGAAAGAAGCCTTTGGGGTGGAGTTTCCAAGTCGGAACGATTTCCTGGCTGGCGGGCAGACCCGGGAACGCGCCCTGGCCAGAACGATGGAGATCAACCAGCGCATCATCGAGGAGTTCGCCTGGGACGGCATCATCCTGCTGCGCCCCGCCCAGGACGCGGACGGGGTCGCCGCCGCCAGGAAGGCCTTTGGCGACCGCACGGCGATTGGCGGCATCCTGTGGGAAGGAGTCTGGTCCATTGATATCATCAAAGATTGGCCGAAGTTCAGCGAGGATCTGTTCGACCATCCCGAAACCGTCCACGCCCAGGCGGAACAATACTGCCGGATCGGTCTGGATCGTATCGACCGCATGTCGGACGCCGGCGCGGACTTCATTCTGATTGCCAGCGATGTGGGCTTTAACGGCGGGCCCTTCATGTCGCCAGACCAATTTAAGATCTTTGTGACACCCTACCTGGCCAGGCTTTGCCAGCGTATCCGCGATCATGGAATCATTCCCATGTATCACAGCGATGGAATGATCATGCCCATCATCGATCAACTCATGGACGCCGGGGTTGCCGTGCTGCAATCCATCGATCCCATGGCCGGTATGGATATTCGCGTGGTCAAGGAGTTGACCCGTGGACGCATGGCGCTCATGGGCAATGTTCGCTGCGACCATCTCCAACATGGTACGCCGGAGCAGATCACCGAGTCCGCCCTCTACGCCCTGGAACACGGTTCGCCCGGCGGTGGCTTCATTTTTTCGTCATCAAACACCATTTTTGACGGTGTTCCAGTCGAGAACTATCGCCTGATGCTATCGGTGTTCCGACATTGGTGCGACCAACGGAAGAGTCTGTTTTTATCATAACCTTCACTACGTCAGGAGTTACGAATGAGCATAATCGTCGGCGTCATCGGGTGCGGCTTCATCAGCCAATTCCATTTTTCAGGACTGGCCAAGGCCGGGGCGAAAGTGGCTTGGGTTTCAGACATCAATCCGGAAAGCGCCAGGATCTGGGCTGCCAAGACCCAGGCCAAGATTGCCGCAGACTACCGTCAGATCCTTGCCGATCCGGCTGTGCAGGCGGTCTGGGTTTTGACCTCATCCACCAGTCACTTTCAGGTATGCATGGAAGCCATCGCTGCGGGCAAGGCCGTGGTCTGTGAAAAAACCCTGGCCACCAGCGCGGATGATGCCCTGGCTATCGTGCGTGCCGCCCAAAAACAGCGCAGCATCCTGTTCACCTCCTATATGAAACGCTTCATGCCGGCGGCGCAGAAGGCAAAAGAATTGCTGCCGCGCCTGGGCCGCATCCTGTCAACGCATATCCGCGTCCACCAGAAATGGGGTGAGGTCTGGGGTGGGGCGCCGGGCGACTTCCTGAGTCCGACCACCACCGGGCCCTCGCCGTGTCGTGAACGCCTGGGCGGCGGGATTCTGCTTGCTGGCGGCAGTCACATCCTGGATTTAATGGTCTTCCTGTTAGGCCGACCCCAACGGGTATTCGCCCATCTGGAAACCCCGAAAAATTCTGACGTTGAGGGTCTGGCCGCGGCCCTGTTCACCGGTCCGGGCGGTGTCGTGCATTGGGAGGCCCTGATGCACGGTCAGGGACATATCGGTTACCTGCGTGATGGTTGGGATGAACAGATCGAGATTATCGGGGTCGATGGCAGGCTGACCCTGCAGTCCAACGAATGGAACCAGTTTGCGACCAAAGCGGCTCGCTGCATCCATGCGGACAAGGCCGGCGCCAGCATCACCGAATACGACTATGATCCGGTCTCTCCCTTTGACCGCGCCGTCGTTGCTTTTTGCCAGGACATTGAACAGGGTCGGCAGACGGTGCAGACCGCGCTGACCGGATATGAGACCGATGAACTCATCCATGCCGTCCAGACCAGTGCCCGGGGCGGCCAGGCGGTCGATATCAACTGGAGACTGTGATGACACCCAAAGCGCGCATGCTTGCGGCCTATCGTGGCCAGCCAAGTGACCGCCCCCCGGTGGCGCCGGAGTTCTGGTATTATTATCCGGCCAAGGTCATGGGCGTGGATATGCTGGAGTTTTCCAAGGTTCCATTTCATATCGCCCTGAAAAAGACCTTTGAATATTTTGACTGCGAGGGGTGGGGGATCACGGGCGCCAGCGTGCCGGTACCGGACGTTACCTCGACGAGCCAGGAGCGCTGGGAAGGTCCGGACACCCTGATCCGAACCACCCGGAAAATCACGCCATGGGGAACCTTGGAATCAGTGTCCCGTCAGGATCGTCACGAACCCGGGTGGGCGGTTGAACGCTGGATCAAGGATCTGGATCGTGACCTGCCTGCCTGGGAGCACCTTGTTCTTGGCGGGGATCCCGCCAGGATCAGCGTTGAGGGTCTTGAGAAGCATCGCGTTGAAGTTGGTGAAAGTTACCTTCTGGAATGCGCGCTGGGGGTGCCCTTTTTTGACTTCTTTGCCGAATCCCGGCAGGGCGGATTGGAACAGGCCGTCTTCGACATCACGGAACGTGAGGACTATTTCAATGACTTGCAGCAGCGTTATATCGCCCACCAGGTTGCCAAGGTCGATGCGATTTGTGCTGCATCCACTGTGGAATCCTTCATGCTGGGGTGCTCGTGGAGTTGCGTCACCTGCATCGGTCCGCACTTCTGGCGGCGTTGGGATGTGCCGGTGATCCGCGCCATGGCCGATGCGGCGCATCGTCATGGCCGTCTGTTACACATCCATTTTCATGGGCGGTGCCGGGATGTTCTGGGCGATCTGGCAACCCTGGGTTGTGACTGCATCTGCCCCTTTGAACGCGGCCCGGGCGGCGATATCAATGGTCTGGATGGACTCCGCGCCGTGCGAACCGCATTGGCGGACAAGGTGACGATGAACGGGAATGTTCATACGGTTGAGACCCTGATCCGAGGCACCCCTGACGATGTACGCCGTGAGGTCGATGAGATCCTGGAGGCCTTTGCTGGCAGCCATCGTCTGATCGTGGGTACTGGCGACCAGGTCGGCGGAGAGACTCCGGAAGACAATCTGTACGCCCTGATAGATCGGGTGAAAGGGAACTAGATCCAATGCATCGTTTGCCACGGCCGTGGGTGTCGCTGGGAATCCTGTTAGCCGCTCTGACTTCCCGCGCAACGGCAGCGGGTGAGCCAGCCGCCCAAAGCGTGGCCTCGGCCGCTGTCGGCGTCGCCTCCGTGTGGGACGAGGTGGCGAAACAACTGCCGTCACTGGCCCGGGCGCGCCGCCTTCCTGCGCCGACCGTGATGGACGCGACCTTGACCCAGGCCATCGCGGGTTCCGATCTGCGCGTGCAGTTGGTGTCGTGGAACAACCGGCCCCTGTGCGGTCGCGCATGGGTCGCCGGTCAGGACCGCATGCCGCGGTCGGTGTGGGTCGTCGAGGAGAAGTCTGCGGACGGTGGCACATGGCTTCGCATCAATGTCGGTGTGCCCGGTGAGTTCACCCCGAAGGGGGCGCCTTGTGACGGCTGCGTCTTCGAGTTGACGCTGACGGAAGCGGCGGGCAAGGTTGTCGGCAGTTACAAGACGGCGGGGGTGGAGACGGATTCGTTGCCGGTACCGGCGGCCACCGGTTCGGTTGCCGGAACGCGTCGGCCAACGGACGGCGCCTTGCCGGCCCCGCACCTTCGGGCGGGCAACGAGATCGAGGTTCTGCCGGGTGCGGAAGCGCTGATGCGGCTTTACCGGGCCATGGACATGGCGGTGGCGCAAGGCGTTGCGCCAGCGGAGGCGTGGCGGGCGGGGCGCGTTGTGGCGCCGGATTGCCAGCCACAGAAGACGGTTACGACGGGCAAACCGGCGCTGAAATTGCCGAGTTTGGATGATCCGGCAGCGGCGTCGGCGCCGACAGAGTCCTCGGTTGTGAAAGAGGTGAAGTTGCTGATTGCTCGAGGCGCGCTGGAACGGATGTGTGTGGTGGCGAAGGAATGGGCCGCCGCGTTACCGGCCGCGAAGGGCGCGGATGACACGTCCGCCGACCCGGACTTCGGGCCGTGGTACGGGCATGGGTGTCTCACGAGCAACGCATCTTATCGGCTCAACAACTCGTTGCCGGAGGACGCCGAGGCGAGCGGGAATCAGCGGTGGTTGTTCGTGCGCGACTGGTCGTTCGTCGGACCGTTTCCGACGAATCATCCGACGTTGGTGAGTTGGGGCTTGCCGGAGTTTTTCGACAACGACTGCGCCCTGTACGTGACGGACATCGAGGCGTTGAAACGGGACGGCGAGACGTGT
>Ga0194060_10001571_pt1 | contig 16294 bp, 16 predicted proteins | sample SepL225m_MetaG_FD_163427 | JGI IMG/M metagenome (GOLD analysis project Ga0194060, IMG submission 163427) | Anoxic zone freshwater microbial communities from boreal shield lake in IISD Experimental Lakes Area, Ontario, Canada - Sep2016-L222-5m | ecosystem: Environmental > Aquatic > Freshwater >...
GTAATTGTGGCCAAGTTGTAGCGCTTCACGGAGTGAAAGTTCGAGAACTTTCTTTGCACGTGGTGTAAATGGAATATGGCCACTTGGTGCCTGTTGGCCTTGTCCAATAATTTCTTCAACCTGAGCGCGAACGCCTTCAAGTGAAATTCCGAGAGATTCAAGACCCTTTGCTGCGACGCCTTCACCTTCATGGATGAGGCCGAGGAGGATATGTTCAGTGCCGATGTAGTTGTGATTGAGCATGCGTGCTTCTTCTTGAGCTAGGACAACAACGCGTCGAGCTCGATCGGTAAAGCGCTCAAACATGGGCAGAACTCCTTCTATTTAAGTGGTGCTGCGGTAAGCCTATAACCCAGCGTAGGGAAGGCGCGAGGTGGATAGCGGTGTAGTCAGTAGAACCCCAGATGTAGGGGCGATATTCCCGCCAGCGCCCACGAGTAGCCAGGGGCTATAGCCAGTATTCATTGGGCTAAAGATTGAGGAGCATCCGGGTATTGCCGAGGGTATTGGGCTTTACCGACTCTAGATCCAAGAACTCAGCTACACCTGCGTCATAGGAGCGCAGGAGCTGCTGATAGACATCTGCATCGACAGGCGTTCCCTGAATTTCAATAAAACCATGTCGACCAAAGAACTCTGTTTGGAATGTGAGACAGAAGATTCTCTCAACGCCGACTTCACGTGCGCGCTCAATAATGCGTTCAAGAATCTTGTGGCCAATTCCTTGCTTCTGCAGATTCTTTTCAACTGCAACGGTGCGGACTTCAGCGAGATCCTCCCAGAGTGTGTGGAGAGCCCCGCATCCCACAACTCTTCCATCGAGCTCTGCAACTGTAAATTCTTGAACACCTTCGTAGAGAGTTACAGTTTCTTTGGCGAGCATCTGACCAGGTGCTGCATATGAATCAACGAGTTCGCGGATCGCTTTAACGTCAGAAGTCTTGGCCGAACGAATTACCAACATTATTAATCAACTTCTGGCTTTACGAGTGGGAATAAAATTGTTTCGCGAATTCCAAGACCAGTCAGAGCCATAAGAAGTCGATCAACGCCCATTCCCATTCCACCCATTGGTGGCATGCCAAATTCCATTGCACGTAAGAAATCTTCATCCACTTGCATCGCTTCAAGGTCGCCCTTAGCGCCAAGTTGTGCCTGTTCAACAAGGCGGTTGCGTTGAATTACAGGATCGATTAATTCAGAGTATCCAGTTGCTAATTCAAATCCATCAATATAGAGATCCCATTTTTCGACAACACCTGGAATTTCGCGATGTGCCCGCACTAGTGGTGATGTATCAACGGGATAGCCCATTACGAAAGTTGGCTCGATTAATTTATCTTGCGCTACATGCTCAAAGATCTCTTCGGCGAGCTTGCCAGTTACCCACTTTGGGTCAATCTTCATTCCAAGCTTTGTGGCAATCTTCTTTAGATCATCGATAGAAGTTAGCGCAGTTACTTGCTCTCCAACACCTTCGGAGATTGCGTCATAGAGTGAAATTTCTTTCCAACTTCCACCAAGATCTGCTTGGCGACCATCGTGATGAGTGACTATATGAGAACCAGCAACTGCCATCGCTGCATTTTGAATAAGTGCGCGCGTAACGTCAGCGATAGATCGCCAGTCGCCGTAAGCCATATACGACTCAACCATTGCAAACTCTGGTGAGTGTGAAGAATCAGCGCCTTCATTGCGGAAATTGCGATTGATTTCAAATACGCGCTCGATACCACCAACGACACAGCGCTTGAGGAAGAGTTCAGGTGCAATACGCATATAGAGATCCATATCGTATGCATTACTAAAAGTTTTAAATGGACGAGCAGCCGCGCCACCATGCATCACTTGGAGCATTGGTGTTTCAACTTCGATGAAGCTCTCTGTATGGAAAGTCTCGCGAAGCGAACGCATGACTGTTGGACGCATCCGTGCCGCTGTTCGGGCCTCAGGTCGAACAATGAGATCGACATAGCGCATACGAACACGAGTCTCTTCAGACATTGGTTTGTGATCGTTGGGAAGCGGACGAAGTGATTTCGAGGCTAACGTCCAAGAGGTGGCGAGAATTGAGAGTTCGCCGCGCTTTGAAGTAATAATTTCGCCTGTAACAGAGACCATATCTCCAAGATCAATATCTGACTTCCATGCGTCAAGTTCTTCTTGGCCAACTTTGTCGAGAGATAACATTGCTTGAAGCTCTGTGCCATCGCCTTCGCGAAGAGTTGCAAAGCAGAGTTTTCCGGTATCGCGCTTAAAGATGATTCGTCCTGTAAGACTTTCAGTGTCACCCGTTGCTACATCGATTTCGAGTCCAACATATTTTTCGCGGACTTCTTTCAGCGACTTGGTACGAGGCACTGCAACCGGGTAAGGCTCGATTCCACGCTCGATAAGGCTGGCACGCTTCTCGCGACGGATCCGAAGTTGCTCCGGTAGGTCGTCCTCTTGTGCGGGCACGTTATCTGTAGTCATGATGAACGCAAGTCTACCTTTTTAGCTACAGATTTTTCTCATGGATAAGGCGAAGTCCAATAAGAGTTAGATCTGGCTCGTGCTCATCAATCGTTTCTGAAACACCAATCATTAGCGGTGCAAGACCACCTGTTGCAATAACAGTTGGCGCCTCGTCATAATCCTTTGCCAATTCGGCTGTAATACGATCGACGAGTCCATCGACTTGACCAGCAAATCCAAAGATTGTTCCGGACTGGAGCGCTTCAACGGTGTTCTTTCCGATAACACTCTTTGGGCGTACTAATTCAACTTTACGAAGTTGAGCAGCACGTGCAGCGAGTGCATCTACAGAAATTTCGATTCCAGGAGCAAGTGCTCCCCCGAGAAATTCTCCCTTGGGAGAGACAACATCTAGATTAGTTGAGGTTCCAAAGTCCACAACGATTGCTGGTCCGCCATACAAGGTATGCGCTGCAAGAGTATTGACGATGCGATCGGCACCAATCTCCTTTGGATTATCAACGAGAAGTTGAACACCGGTCTTTGTGCCAGGTTCGACAATGGTCGTGTGTACATCTGAAAAATATGTAGCAATCATGGTTCGTAGCTCGCGCAAAGTTGCGGGAACAGTCGAGCAGATTGAAAGTCCTGAAAGTGTGTATCCACTGATGAGAGCGCTGTACTGAAGCCAGAGTTCATCTGCAGTTGTACGTGGGTCAGTCTTTACCCGCCACGATTTAATAAGTTTATCTTTATCGAAAATTCCAAGCACTGTATTGGTATTTCCTACATCAACTGTTAATAGCATCGCTACTCCGCTCTCAGATCTAGACCAATATCAAAGACAGGTGCGCTATGGGTAAGTGCACCGATTGCTAAGTAATTCACTCCGGTTGCCGCATACGCCTTCGCACTTTCAAGTGAGATGCCACCAGAAGCTTCTAGTTTTGTAGTGCCTGCAACAAGTGAAACTGCCTCAGCGCATTGTGTTGGGCTCATATTGTCGAGAAGAACGAGGTCGGGTTTAAGTGGCAGTACCTCTTTAAGTTGCTCCAAAGTATCTACTTCGATCTCGATATCCGATGTCGGGTACTTCGCACGAACCTGTGAAAATGCTTCTGCAACTCCGCCCGCGGCCACAATGTGATTATCTTTAATGAGCGCAGCATCGCTGAGAGACATTCGGTGATTTGTTCCACCACCCATGCGAACTGCATATTTTTCAAGAAGGCGCATTCCTGGAGTTGTCTTACGGGTATCGCGGATTTCACACGATGTTCCAGCAATTGCATCTACCCATGTGCGAGTAAGCGTTGCAATACCGCTGAGGTGGCCCAAGAAATTTAGAGCGGTACGTTCTGCGAGCAAAATTGCGCGAGTATCACCACGTACAGTCATTAGAACAGTGCCAGCGTGTACCAAGGTTCCATCCTGCACAAGTACGGCAATATCTGTGAGCCCAACTTCTTCAAGGACTGCACGAGCCATATCGATTCCAGCTAGGACTCCACTTTTACGTGCAACAAAATCTGCAGCTACTTTCTCAGTGCCGGATACAGTTGCAATAGAAGTAATATCTTCCCCACCCTGCAGATCTTCGGCAAGGGCACGTTTGATGAGATCGCGATCAATCATTACTTTCCTACCTCCTGATATCCGCTCGTCCAATATCCTGCTTGATCAACTTGCTGCACGATGCGCTTCTTCCAGGCATCACTCGTCTCTGGAAAATCTTCACGCCAGTGAGAACCACGCGTCTCTTGTCTAATCAACGCAGCTTTTAGAATTGCTTGGGCAAGTTGGAATAAATTGGTTGTCTCCCATGCTTCAACACATGGCTGTGTGCTCTTCTTATCTTCAATGCGGGTTAAATCAGAGCTGGTCTTAAGAAGAGAATCCGATGACCGAAGAACTCCGGCACCGCGGCTCATGCTCACTTGTATTTCATGGCGCACCGATGGATCAAGGAGAATTGCTTGAGATGCATTCTCGACAGGGTCGCTCTTCTCGGGCAGGTGCTGCGCAATATCTGATGCGATACGTGCGCTAAAGACAAGGCCTTCAAGTAATGAATTAGAAGCTAAGCGATTTGCACCATGAACGCCAGAACATGCAGTTTCACCACATGCGTAGAGGCCGTTGACGCTAGTGCGACCATTGAGATCTACGCGTACTCCACCAGATGCATAGTGTGATGCAGGTGCAACTGGAATCAAATCAGTGAGCGGATTAATCCCATGCGAGGTACATGATGCATAGATAGTTGGAAAACGTTCCTTAAATCCTTCTAGGTGTCTGACATCAAGCCAGACATGATGTGCGCCAGTCTGATTCATCACGCGCATAATGGAGATTGCAACTACGTCACGGGGTGCGAGCTCTGCCAATGGGTGAATATCTTGCATAAATCGCTTACCGTGATCGTCAAGAAGGTAGGCGCCTTCGCCACGAACTGCCTCACTGATAAGTGGCTGCTGGCCTTCTGAGTTATCGCCCAACCATAAAACTGTTGGGTGAAATTGAATAAACTCAACATCAGCAACTTTTGCACCAGCTCGCAGTGCAAGTGCAACACCATCTCCCGTTGAAACTGATGGGTTTGTGGTCTGCGCAAATACTTGACCAAGTCCACCCGTGGCAAGAACAACTGCCCGCGCCAATCCCCGGCCAACTCCATCGCGGCTACCTGCGCCAATAACGTGAAGAGTTACTCCACATACTTCACCAATATCATTCTTGAGAGCATCAAGCACAAGTGCATGTTCAACAACTTCAATCTCAGGATCGTTCTTCACAGCTGCAAGAAGTGCGCGTGATACTTCAGCGCCAGTTGCATCTCCTCCCGCATGGAGAATGCGATTACGGAGGTGGCCACCTTCTCGAGTGAGCGCTATTTCACCACTTGCCTCTTTATCAAAGATTGCACCACGTTCAATTAATTTACGAACAGCCTCAGGACCTTCGGTAACTAATACACGAACTGCATCAAGATCACAGAGCCCAGCACCTGCAACAAGAGTGTCTTTCTCATGTGCTGCAGGAGAATCGCCATCGCCAAGCGCTGCAGCGATTCCGCCTTGCGCCCATTTAGTGGAACCTTCATCAACGCGCGCCTTTGTAACAAGTAATACAGAGAGTCCATATGTTCGACATTGCAGCGCAGTGGTAAGACCTGCGATTCCGGACCCAACGACGATGACATCAGCAGACGCTGTCCAGCCTGGTGCTGGCGCCAAGAGCTTCATACGCGGATTCCCATAGGTACATTGTCAATCAATCGGACTCCATTTATCCAGCCAGCGACAATTGCTCGTACATCGCGAGTATCTGATTGAGCGTGTGCAAAAGTATTCTCATCGATAAAATCAGCGTAATCGAGAGTCAGCGCTGGCTCTGTCGCCAAAATCTCACGTAATTCAATCTCAGTCTTCGATTGGGATAAGGCTCTATAGATTATTTGAGCAGCAACTCTTGCCTCTGGAGTAAGTCGTATATTACGAGAAGACATTGCAAGACCATCTGCTTCACGAATTGTTGGTGCCGTAATTATTTCTACATCATCAGCAATTGTCTTAATCAACTGCAGCTGTTGAAAATCTTTCTCACCAAAGATAGCAACTTTGGGTTGGACTAAATCAAAGAGTCGTCGAACAACAGTGAGAACTCCATCAAAGTGGCCAGTGCGGGATTTACCTTCGTAGATATCTCCAATGGGGCCTGCAGAAATCTTTCTAAATCCTTCAGGGTAGATCTCGTTCTGTTTTGGTAACCACAGGTGAGTCACGCCAGAAGATGCAGCTATCTCAATATCGATTTCAGGTGTGCGTGGGTATGTTGATAGATCTTCTTCGCTCTCAAATTGAAGCGGATTTACGAAGATACTTGCGACCACACCTGCGCTCAATGTTTTAGCTAGCTTAAAGAGTGATGCGTGGCCTGCGTGAAGTGCTCCCATGGTCGGAACAAATGCGCAGGCAGAAGGAAGCTCGCGAGCATCTGTTACTACTTTCATGGCTCCAGTCCTTTCAGGTACCGGGCAGGCAGTGCCATAATTCTAAGGCGTTAGGGCAATTGCTCCAAAAGCTCAGAAATTTTTCCGTGTGTGAGTAGCAATGCATCAGGTTCAATCTCGCGCCATGGTTCTAAAACAAAACGGCGTTCATGCGCACGTGGGTGCGGTAGCTCAAGTTCATCAGCCTTACTTAAGAGAGTGCCATATTGGATGAGATCGAGATCAATTGTGCGCGGACCCCATCTTTCGATTCGCTCACGTCCGAGAGCTTTCTCAATTCCATGAAGCACTGAGAGCAAATCAAGTGCAGGCAAATCGCTTTCGAGAATACATACTGCGTTGATGTAACCCGGTTGTTCTGGGCCGCCCACTGGTTTTGTCATGTAATACGAAGAGATTGCGGTGACATCTGTTGCTTCTCGTAACATCGAGATAGCTAAATCCATCTGCTCCTTGGGATTTCCAATATTTGCACCGAGTGCGACTACAGCTTTCATCGCGTAATAGTTACCGAGATATCTGTTGTCTGAGCCGAGATTGGCGCCTTTGGCTTATGCACCGTAACTGCGATATTACTTATTTCAGGATGTCCCGCTTTGATGCGATCTGCAATCCGACCAGCTAACCTTTCAATCAATTGAACACGTTCGCCAGTAATTTCTTCAACTACAAGATCTGCCAATGCGCCATAATCAATTGTGTCTCCAAGGTTATCGCTAACGCTTGCCTTCGATAAATCAAGATGGATTTCCAGATCGACAAAGAAATCTTGACCATTCTTGGCTTCATGGTCAAAGACTCCGTGATAACCAAATCCCCAGATACCTGTAAGTGAGATGACATCGCTCATGAGTTGATCGCCTCGACATTTGACTTCACGCCATGAACTCTAACTCCCCAAATGCCTGAGCCGATAAGGGATTGCGTCACCTTTACCGTTGCCTCTTCGCGTTCATCTGGCTTTTCTCCACCAAGGAAACGCTTGCGCGAATGGCCGATGAGAATTGGATATCCCAGCAGAACAAATTCATCGATCCTGCGAAGGATCTCCCAATTATGTTCTGGATCCTTTGCAAAGCCGATTCCAGGATCAAGGATGATGTTCTCGCGCTTGATACCGGCAGCAAGTGCTTTCTCCAACACAATTGTCATCTCTGCAATTACATCGGGTACAACATCGTTATAGATGGCTTTTGCATTCATATCTTTGGAATGGCCTCGCCAGTGCATCAGGATGTACTTACAACCCATCGCAGCCACTGCTGAAAACATCTCTGAATCCGCCGCTCCTCCACTGACATCATTGACAATAGTTGCACCAGCTTCAATGGCGAGTTTCGCAGTCGAGGCACGCATAGTGTCAACGCTAATGACTGCAGAGCTCTTAGCTAAGGCGCGTATTACCGGAATAACTCTTGCCTGTTCTTCAGCTTCCGATACCCGATCTGCACCAGGTCTTGTTGATTCACCACCAATATCGATGATATCTGCGCCTTCTTTAGCCATTGCTAAGCCATATGCAATAGCTACATCTGTATCTAAATGTTGGCCGCCATCGGCAAAAGAATCAGGAGTGACATTGAGAATGCCCATCACCAACATAAGAACTTATCGATTCGTGATGAGGCTAATTGCTTCTGCGCGAGTTGCGGCATCGCGCAAGACTCCACGGACAGCCGATGTTGTTGTACGAGCTCGTGATTTACGAACTCCGCGCATGGACATGCAGAGATGTTCACAATCAATAATGACTATTACTCCCATGGGCTTAAGAATTTCTACAAGTGCGTCAGCAATCTGTGTTGTCAGGCGCTCTTGTACTTGGGGGCGCCGTGCAAAGAGATCAACTAAACGGGCAACTTTAGATAAGCCCGTAATTTTCCCACTCGGGATATATCCAACGTGCGCGACTCCGTGAAATGGAGTGAGGTGATGTTCGCAATGCGAAAAGACTTCGATATCGCGGATAATGACAAGTTCTTCATGGCCAATATCAAATGTTGTGGTTAGTACATCTTCTGGCTTCTGCCATAGCCCTTCGAAGTTCTCTTTAAATGCACGTGCAACACGCGCTGGAGTCTCTTGTAAACCTTCACGTTCTGGATCTTCGCCAAGTGCAAGTAGTAGTTCGCGAACAGCCTTTTCGGCGCGTTCCTGATCGTAAGGGTGCGATGCTCTTCCATCATCTGGCCCCATCGATACAGAAGAAATATCACTCACTCGACGTGGTCTTCTTTACGCGACGATTCTTACGTGGAGCGTCCGCAGTTGCGGCAGCACGTTCTGGGATATCAACGGGAGGTTGAGTTGAAGGAATGCGCGTTGCAGAACCAGTCCATGCCGGACGATTTGGCCACGCCTTAACCTTTGCAAATATCTTTGCAATCTCTTCTTTATTGAGAGTCTCTTTCTCAAGAATTTGAAGAACCATTTCATCAAGAATGCTGCGGTTAGCCTCAAGAATGTCGTATGCCTCTTGGTGTGCATTCTCAATCAGCTTACGGATTTCTGTATCGACAGTCGCCGCAACGCTTTCAGAGTAATCACGTTGGTGGCCATAGTCGCGGCCCATAAATGGCTCAGATGCATCGGTTCCAAGCTTGATTGCACCAATTACCTCAGTCATTCCATATTGAGTCACCATTGCACGAGCAAGCGCAGTTGCCTTCTCGATGTCATTTGATGCACCCGTTGATGGATCATGGAAGATGAGTTCTTCCGCAGCGCGACCACCCAGTGAATATGCCAATTGATCAAGTAGTTGATTGCGCGTGGTTGAGTACTTATCTTCATCCGGCAAGACCATCGTGTAACCAAGTGCGCGGCCACGCGGCATGATCGTGATCTTGTGTACAGGATCAGTATGAGGAAGAGCATGCGCTACAAGTGCATGCCCTGCTTCGTGATACGCAGTTACGCGACGCTCTTCTTCTGACATAAGTCGAGATTTACGTTGTGGGCCAGCCATAACGCGATCAATTGCCTCATCTAATTGTGTATTGGTAATTGTCTTCTGGCCTTCGCGAGCAGTTAAGAGCGCTGCTTCGTTAAGAACATTGGCAAGGTCTGCACCTGTAAAACCTGGTGTACGACGTGCATATGCAAGGAGTTCGACATCCTTTGCAAGTGGTTTGCCCTTTGCATGCACTGCAAGAATATCTTCGCGCCCCTTAAGGTCTGGGCGTTCAACCGGGATCTGACGATCAAAACGTCCCGGACGAAGAAGTGCTGGATCTAGAACATCTGGACGGTTTGTTGCAGCAATCAAAATAACTTGGCCATTTGCTTCAAAGCCATCCATCTCAACAAGAAGTTGGTTCAGTGTCTGTTCGCGTTCATCATGTCCGCCGCCCATACCTGCACCACGTTGACGACCCACTGCATCAATTTCATCCACAAAGACAATCGCTGGTGCATTTGCCTTGGCTTGCGCAAAGAGATCACGCACTCGTGCAGCGCCGACGCCAACAAACATCTCGACGAAGTCAGAACCCGAAATCGAATAGAAAGGAACTTGTGCCTCTCCTGCAACTGCGCGAGCAAGAAGAGTCTTGCCTGTTCCTGGAGGACCGTAGAGCAAGACTCCCTTTGGAATTTTTGCACCAAGTACTGCGTACTTTGCCGGATCTGCAAGGAAATCTTTTATCTCTTCAAGTTCTGCAATTGCCTCATCGGCGCCTGCGACATCATCAAAGGTATTTTGTGGAACTTCATTGTTCTGTAACTTTGCACGAGATTTACCAAATGAGAAGACGCGATTTCCGCCTTGTGCTTGACTCATCATCAAGAAGAACAAGAATCCAATAATTAAAATTGGTCCAAATGTAAAGAAGAGTGATGTGAGGAAAGATTGAGTAGGGACATCTACATTCCAGCCCTTTGTAGGTGGGTTGGCGGTGAGTGCATCAACCAGAGTCGGCTCTTGTCGAGCTACATAGGATGCTTCAACTTTGCTCGACCCCTTGATTGTATTTCCTGGGGAGAGAATCAATTTAATCTTCTGTGACTTATCGATAATCACCGCAGATTCAACTTGAGCCTTCGAAATAGCATCTACAACTTGTGAAGTCTCAACTTGGGTATAGCGACTAGCAGCACTAGTAATTTGACCAAAGATTGTGACGGCAAAGATTGCAATGATGATCCAGAAAAGTGGACCTCTGAAAATCTTCTGCGAGCGAGTAAGTGGCGCTTTCTTCGCGCCACCATTTGCTGAAGGCTTAGGAGATTTCTTTAACTTATTTAAATCTAGCTTCATCTTCTTGGAATTCTTATCTGGCTTTTGGGCGGTCATAGATATCCTTATGAATACATGTGCTTAGCAAGCACGCCGATAAATGAGAGGTTTCGATACTTCTCGTCAAAATCAAGACCGTATCCGACTACAAACTCCTTAGGAATATCGAAGCCGACATATTTCACATCAACATCGACCTTTGCAGCTTCTGGCTTACGAAGAATTGCAAGAATTTCAACGGAGGCTGCGCCGCGAGAGTAAAGGTTCGATTTAAGCCATGAAAGTGTCAGACCTGTATCAACGATATCTTCAACAATCAAAACGTGGCGGCCAGTGATATCTCGATCGAGATCTTTAAGAATACGAACTACACCGCTTGATTTAGTTCCGGAACCGTAAGATGAAACTGCCATCCAATCCATCTCGATATGAGTTTGCATCGCACGAGTGAGATCGGCCATCGCCATAATTGCGCCCTTAAGCACACCAACAAGAAGAACCTTCTTATCTTTGTAATCTGCATCAACGCGTGCTGCAAGTTCTGCAATCTTTGCTGCAAGTTGTTCTTCAGTTGCGATTACCTTTTCAACATCGGTTCCGACTGCTGCTAAATCCACGTGGTCTGCTCCTCGATAATTAAGGCTGGGCTAAGAGAGAAAGTCTGCCTGAAATTCGCTCAACCTTCACACCACCCGGAAGGCTGAGAGCCCCTTGGCCACGCCAAGAAGTGACCAGCGCCTCAACGCCAGCGAGGTGATCAGCTGTAATCGAGCCTTCAGGGGCTCCAGCAGCGTAGATAGCGGCCCGCAGGATGCGAGAGCGGATTGCTCGCGCCAGCGTCGATAAGTGCTCGCAATCTAGGTTTGCAAGATCTGATTGTGAAATTTCATTCTGGGCAAGTGCATCAAGTGCATCTGCATCATCGCGCAGAATGGAGGCGCTACGAGCAAGCGCTGCTGCGATTCCTGGTCCAAGTTTTGCTTCCATGATGGGCAGAATTTCTGTGCGCACCTTAACTCGTGAAAATTCCGTATTGCCATTATGCGGATCGTTCCACGGTTCGATGCCAATCTCTTTACATGCAGCTTCGGTTTCTGTGCGAGTGATGTTAAGTAATGGGCGGATATACATTCCATTTTCAACTGCCATGCCAGAGAGTGAACGAGTTCCGGAACCACGCGCTAAACCAAGTAAGACTGTCTCTGCTTGATCATCACGAGTATGGCCTAAGAAGATTTTCGTTGCCTTCTCTTTTTCAGCGCATGCACTAAGAGCGTGATAGCGCGCATCACGAGCACCAGCTTCGAGGCCGGACTTAGAATCGACCACAACTTTTTCAGTAATGACTTTTTCATACCCAAACTCCTTCAACTGCTTCTGAACTTTTTCTGCCTGTGCACTAGAGCCGCTTTGTAATTGGTGATCAATAGTTACTGCAACTGCCGTGACAGCGAGTGGCCCAGATTCTTTAAGAATGGCATAAGCAAGTGCCAATGAATCGGCCCCACCAGAAACCGCGACAAGCAGAACATCACCAGCTTCAAGCCGTGCAAGGTGTGGTTTCACAGCGTTGCGAATTGCAACGATGGCATCGGTCATAGGTGAAGGTTAGACCCGACCACCAAATGGCATAAGCCCTTTAACGCTATAAATGTTGGAGTAGAGCAGCCCTTTATCCTTGGAATTGGCCTCCCACATCATTCCCCCACCTGCATAGATGGTGATGTGGTGAATAGTTGAAATTGTGCCCTTATATGAATAGAAGAGAAGATCGCCAGGTTGAAGTTCAGTCAGCGAAACATGCTTTGTATAACCTGAATACAAGGCTGAGTTAAGGCGATCCCAATTTGGCCAATCAAGTCCTGCAGATTTGTAGGCGGCAAAGACAAGACCAGAGCAGTCGAATGAATTGGGGCCTTGAGTTCCCCAGATATAAGGCTTACGTGCAAGAACTTGTTTCTTTGCAAATGCGACTGCAGCCAATCGTTGAGTCTCAGTTGTTCTAAAAGTTGAACGACCTTTAAAGCCAATATCTGGCCAGACCTTCGCCTGGTTAATTGTGTTTGCAGCAGTATTTGCTTGGCTCTCTTCAAGAAGTGCCAACTGTCTCTGTTGTTCGAGAGTGACACGAACATTTCGCGCATTTGCAAGTTCTTGCATTAATTTATCTTGGACTGCGCGAAGTTTATTTACTTCTTTCTGCTGAAGGGCTTGTGCATCATCGGCTACCTTTTTCGCAGCGGCAACTTTTGCAGTCGCAGTAACTTGTGCAGCTTTTGCTTCATCAGCTTTCTTCTTTGCAGCTTTTGCCACAACCTCAGCTGCCTTATATCTCTCGAGCGCTGTTGTGTTACGTGCACCTAAAGTGTTCAGAGTTGAAAGCTGATCTACTAATTCTTGTGGTCCATTGGCACTGAGTAGAGGTTGGATATCGCTCATACTGCCACCAAGAATGTATGCATTGGCAGCCAACTGTCCGATGATGCGATGAGCCTCTTGAACAGCTGCTGCTGTCTCTGCAGCATGCTTAGCCGCAGCAACTGCTTGCGCTGTAGCAATCGCTAACTCTTTCTGAGCTTTCACATACAGCGCTCGTGCAGAATTAGCTCGAACGGTAAGTTGCTTCAAAGTGAGATTGGCTGCAGCAAGTTGTTTTGCCGCAGCATCTGCGGCCGCTTTCTTTGCAGCCTCTGCCTGCTTCGCTGCTTCAATTTCAGCAAGAGTCGGCTTGGGTTTAGCGATTGCAGGAGTAGCAGAAAGAGTCAAGCCAGCAATAATGGCAAGACTGACTAACTTCATTCTGCGACTCACTGTTGAAGAATAATTGAGGCGCGATGGCAAAGCGCTGCCATCTGGCAGGTGTCGCTAGTTACTCACATCTCGTCGTGAAAAGAGAATGGTCGCAATAACTGCACCCAGTAATACGTAGGCAGTTCCCAGAGTTAGCGCATGTGAATATGAAATATCTGGGCTACCACCTTGGGCGATCGTTGAGAGTTGGTTTCCGGGCATCCACTTTAGGAAGACAGGTTTTACTGCACCCAAGAGATTTTCAATAATAAGAATCCAGAGTACCCCGATGGAGATAGCTGAGATTGGTGAACGAAGTAGTAATCCCAGAACCATTCCGATAATGCCGAAGTACACAACTGAGATTGTCACATTGAGAAGAGTCTTACCGATTTCATGGAATCCATCTGATGTGAACCACAGATCGGTAGAAACTTTTGCTCGATCCGATAAGTAATAGGAAATCCCAATACTTACAATCGCTGAAATAGCGATCATAATGAGAGCAAATATCTTCATCGCAATAAGTTTTCCGAAGAGAAGGCGCACGCGGCCAGGTTGGCGAACCAGAAGGTTTCGCAGGGTGCCGTATGTGTATTCCTGAGCTGTTTGCGCCGCAAAGACGCAGAGCGCAATGATTCCGAGTAATCCGCCGACAGATGCGAATCCATAGACAGATCCACCTGCGAGTTGGAGAACATCACGACTTACTTGACGGCCACGATCGGAATTTCCTTGAGAAGAGTCGATCATCAAATATAGGAATGTAGAAGTGAGGCCAGTAAAGAAGAGGGCTGCACCGATAGTTCCTAAGAAAAGTGTTGGGCGGCGCAATTTTCGCCACTCTGCAAGAACTATACGAATCATTTTTTATCTCCGGTCATCTCAAAGAATGTCTCTTCGAGGTTTGGCATCTGAGGAGAGAGTTGAGTGATCAAGATTCCAGCTTCAAATGCCTTTTTGTTGAGAGTCCCTGCCCATTCGGCGGGACCTTCGATATGCGCTACTTCAGAACGAATAGTTGCCTTATGTCCATCAGCTTGTGCAATCTCAATAATTTTCTGAAGGTCGCTCTGAGAATCTGTTTTTACAAGGATGAAGGGCTGTTGCATCAGGAAGAGATCTTGAATCGGTCCTGCAAAGACAACTTCGCCTTTACGTAGCATCACAATATATTCGCTAATTAATTCAAGCTCTGAAAGTAAGTGAGATGAGACAAAGACTGTGGTTCCTTCGCTCGCTAATTTCTTGAGTAAATCACGAACTTCTTGAATTCCTTCAGGATCGAGTCCGTTAGTTGGTTCGTCTAGTACAAGAATTTTTGGTTGAGGAAGGAGCGCGGCTGCAATTCCAAGGCGCTGTTTCATTCCGAGTGAATAGGTTTTATATTTAGATCCACCGCGGCCTTCGAGGCCAACTGTTGTGATCAGCTCTGCAACTCGTTCAATGGGAAATCCACCGAGCGTTGCCAATACTTTGAGATTTTCTTCTCCTGTAAGTGCAGGATAGAAAGCTGGTCCTTCAATCATTGCACCAACGCGTGAAAGATATTTCTCGGGATGAGTAATCGATTCGCCGAGAATTTCAGCTGTTCCGCCTGTTGGAGTGATCAGCCCCAAGAGCATGCGGATGGTTGTGGTCTTGCCAGCACCGTTAGGGCCAACAAATCCGCAGATAGTGCCGAGTGGAACATCAAAATTTGCGTGAGAGACAGCAAAACCTGACTCATATTTCTTACTGAGGTCTCGTGCTGAGATAGCCATAGTGGTCATATGTGCAATATAGCGGGCAAACCTTAGGATGTGCCTGTGAGTAAAGAGGTATGGGGTTATCACGAACACCCGCAACGTCGTGAGCCAGACTGGGAAGTCAATTCTCAGACTGCAGCAGTGCGCGAAGGTTTAGCGCGCTCTGGTTTCGGCGAAACTTCCGAGGCGCTCTATCTCAATAGCGGTTTTACCTATTCAGATTCTCAAGAAGCAGTTGATTCATTTACTGATGAGACAGATCACTTTCTCTATAGCCGTTTTCATAATCCCACCGTTGCCATGTTTGAGAAGAGATTGGCTGCAATTGAGGGCGCCGATCACTGCGTAGCAACTGGGTCTGGAATGGCTGCAATGTTTGCATCTCTCGCCTGTCTCGTTGAATCCGGCGATCACATCGTTGCATCAGCTGCCATGTTTAGCTCTTGCCATGTTGTCATCACCGAAATTCTTCCAAAATGGGGAGTGACATACGAACTCGTTAAAGCAAACGATAAAGCTGGGTGGGAGAAAGCTCTTTCAAAGCCCACTAAGGCTGTATTTATTGAGACTCCCAGCAATCCATTGTTGGAGATTGTAGATATTCGATTTGTCTCAGATCTTGCACACAAAGTTGGTGCAACTGTGATTGTTGATAACGTCATGGCGTCTCCCGTTTTGCAGAAGCCACTCGAACTCGGTGCAGATGTTGTTATGTACTCTGCAACAAAACATATTGATGGCCAGGGTCGAGTTCTTGCGGGTGCACTTCTTGGTTCATTCGAATATATCTATGAGAAGTTGATTCCTTTTACTCGCCATACAGGGCCATCACTGAGCGCCTTCAACGCCTGGGTGCTTGTGAAATCTCTTGAGACGATGGAACTTCGAGTTTTGCGTATGTGCGAGAACGCACAAAAGATTGCAGAATTTCTTGAAACTCGAAAAGAGATCAAGAACGTCCGCTATCCCGGGCTTGCCTCACACCCAGATCGCGATGTCATCAAGAAGCAGATGAAAGCTGGCGGAACCACAATCGGTATCGAATTTGCT
>Ga0194060_10001572_pt1 | contig 16283 bp, 16 predicted proteins | sample SepL225m_MetaG_FD_163427 | JGI IMG/M metagenome (GOLD analysis project Ga0194060, IMG submission 163427) | Anoxic zone freshwater microbial communities from boreal shield lake in IISD Experimental Lakes Area, Ontario, Canada - Sep2016-L222-5m | ecosystem: Environmental > Aquatic > Freshwater >...
CCGCTGAAGCTCCGATGTTGGAGCGGGCCCTGGCGGAGATCCCACCCGAATCACGGGCCATCTCAGTCCCTGCCGTCCCCGGGGTCCTGCCGGCAATGATCCCCGAACCGACCGTCAAGTTTCCTGATCAGACAGCGGTGTGGATACCGGTGCCGCCTGAGATGGCTCCGGTTATAGGGACCGCCCGGCTGGCGGTGCCCAACGACCATGTGCCGGGGCCACCGACAGGTGCGCCTGCCGCCGGGGTGCGTGCGGAATCCATTTCAAGTCCCGGTCAGGCCGGCGAAGGGCGGCCCATTGCGCTTGCGGAGATATTGCCTCATTATCCCTACGGAGCCCGTACCCGGGGTGAGTCAGGCCGGGTGACGGTACATGTGCGCGTCAGTGATAAGGGCATCGTCGAATCTGTAGAGGTGGTGGCCGGGAGCGGGTATCAGGCGCTGGACGACTCCGCTGTTGCGGCGACGACGAAGGCCACGTTCAAGCCTGCTGAACGTGATCGCAAGCCTGTGCCGTCCGATATGAATCTGCAATTTGAATTTCGTCTTGAGGAACGATAATATAAACCATGAGCCGGAAAAAACAAAAAGACGCGAGTGTACAGCAGATAGGGATCGGTTCCCGGGTCTGGGTCGAACGGTTGAAGGACCACGGGTCTGTGGTGGCGCTGAATGATGATGGCCGGCGCGCGGTGGTGGAACTTGGCAAAGTGCGGTTCAATCTCGAGCTGTCCAGCCTGGCACCCGGGCGTGAAAAGCCGAAAATGCGGGGGCGGAAAGAGGAAATCATGCGTCCAGTCAGGCGCTCGTCCGTTGCCCGTGAAGTTGATATGCATGGCCTCCGGGTTGAAGAGATGCTGGTCCGGTTGGATCAGTTTTTGAATGAAGCCCTGCTGGGTGGTGCGGATGAGGTCCGCATCATTCATGGGCATGGCTCAGGCGCCTTGAAGAAAGCCCTGCATCAGCGTCTGAAAGCAATGGGAATCCGTCATTTCCGGCTGGGCGAGCCCGGACAGACGCCCGGCGGCGAGGGTGTGACGATTGTATCGTTATAATGGGTGATCTTATGTTACTATCCCTGTGTTTTTCAAACACAGGCATGAAATGAAGACGTTATCTATTCTGACTCTTGTTTCGATGGTAAGCGTGGGGTGCGCTTTGGAAGCCCGTCCGGAATCGAACATCTTTGAGGGCTCCTCCTGCACCATTCCTGTGAACCCTGTCGATGCCTTTGTGGCCGGGAAATTGAGTAAATTAGGCGTTAAACCCGTCATTTGTTCCGATGCAGTGTTTCTGCGTCGGGTGTATCTGGATGTGATCGGCACCTTGCCAACGGCGCAGGAAGCCCGCGATTTTCTGCAGGATCAGAATAAGAAAAAACGGCTTGCCTTGATTGACCGCCTCCTGGAGCGGGATGAGTTCCCTTATTACTGGGCGATGAAATGGAGCGATTTACTTAGGGTCAAGGCTGAATTCCCCATCAATTTGTGGCCCAATGCGGCGCAGGCGTATCATCACTGGATCATGGCGTCCATTCGTGATAACAAGCCGTATGACCAATTTGTACGCGAGATGCTGACCGCGAGCGGGAGTAATTTTCGTGTGGGGCCGGTTAACTTTTACCGCGCCATGCAAAACAAGACCCCTGAGGGTATTGCGGCAACCGTCGCCCTGACGTTCATGGGGACCCGGGTTGAGTCATGGACTAAGAAAGAATCCCTGCCCGGCATGGCGGTGTTTTTCTCGCAGGTAAGTTATAAACCCACCCGGGAGTGGAAAGAGGAGATTGTTTTTCGTGATCCTGACAAAGATCTAATCCCGGCTGCTACCAATAATGCAGCCCAGGCGACGAATGCCGTTCCGCTGCAGACAACCAACAGTCTGCCCAAGCCGTCAAATGCTGCCGTTCTGCCGCAGGTGGCCATATTCCCGGATGGTAAAGAGCTGGGAACGCTGCCGCCGGATCAGGATCCGTGCGAGATTTTTGCCGACTGGCTGATTACCCCTGAGAATCCCTGGTTTACCGCGAACATTGTGAACCGCGTCTGGTCCTGGTTCATGGGGCGCGGAATTATTCACGAGCCGGATGACATTCGCCCCGACAACCCGCCCGTCAATCCTAAATTGCTTCAGTTTTTAAAGAAGGAGTTTGTCGCCAGCCATTATAACCTGAAACACCTTTACCGCCTGATACTCACCTCCCGGACGTACCAGTACTCATCGATCGTTCCAAAATCCAGTGCTCAGGATCAGGTCGAGGCGAATTTCGGGTTCTATCCCCTTCGCCGGTTGGATGCGGAGGTGTTGAGCGATGCCATAAACAGGGTGACCGGAACGTCCGATCTTTACACCAGCGCGATCCCTGAACCGTTCACCTTTATTCCGGAAAACAAACCGGCGATCGCCTTGCCGGATGGCAGCATTACCAGCCCTTTTCTTGAGCTTTTCGGGCGGCCCGCCCGCTCGACGGGTATGGAAAATGAACGTATCAATCGTGTCCTTCCAACCCAGAAGATGCATCTGCTGAATTCCAGTCATATCCAGAGAAAGTTGGAGAATAACCCCAATCTCAAGACGATCTTGAAGTCCAGTTCCAGGCCGAAAGACACAATCGAGGAACTGTATCTGACCATCCTCTCGCGTTTTCCCACACCGGAAGAAGTGAAGAATGCAGGGGCTTACGCCAAATCAGGCGTGGTGAAGGGGAATGATGCGTGGGTTGATCTTGAGTGGGCACTGATCAACAGTGATGAGTTTCTTTTTCGTCATTAGGCGTTTTTGATTTGCAGGGGATGAGAATATGAGGACGGAAATAAGCTTAGACAGAATGTCTGCCGATCTTCTGGCGGGGTTAGCCGGCATGCCGATTTCCAGACGCGAGGCGCTGCGGCGCGTTCTGCTGGGGACGGCAGGACTCCTGCTGGCAGACAAATTGGGTTGCAAGGCACTGGCGGAGGACGTTCTGCCGGCCAGGCCTCTCATTACGGCCAAGGCCAAGGCCGTCATTCAGGTGTTTTTATGGGGCGGCATGTCCCATACGGACACCTGGGATCCGAAGCCGGATGCGGGCTACGACTATACAGGCCAGTTCAAGGCTGCGATTCCAACCAATGTGAATGGAATCCTGCTGGGTGAATTATTCCCGGAGTTGGCGAAACAGGCCGATAAATTCTCACTCATCCGCAGCATGACGCATCGCAATAACGGCCATGAGACAGCCGCTTACCTTATGCAGACTGGGCATATGCCCGGTGAGCGGCTGGCTTACCCCTGCATCGGCGCCGTGTTCGCCCTGCTCAAGGGATACAATGCAGGCTACAAGGGCTTGATTCCCCCCTATGTCGTTCTCACGCAGCCACAGGGAAGGTTTTCCGAGTCCGGTTTTCTGGGCTCCAAGTGCAAACCTTTCGCGACGGGCGGTGATCCGAATGCGCCCCGATTCGAGGTGGAGGGGGTTATTGCCCGCGGTATCACCGACGAGCGGCAGGTGGCCCGCCGCGATTTCCTTCATAAGATGAATACCCTGGGCCATGCCATGCCGGATAATCCGCAATTGTTGAATGCAAAAGATGCCGAGGAACAGGCGTATAATCTGATCCTGGGAAAAGGCAAAGAGGTGTTTGATCTTTCGCAGGAGAAGCCCGAACTCAGGGATCGATATGGCCGGCATACATTCGGGCAGGATTGTCTGGTGGCAAGGCGCTTGGTAGAGTCCGGAGTCCCCTATGTCACCATCAACTATCCGGGCGGCTGGGATACCCACTCCAATCACTTCGTGACCATGCGGCGGCAGTGTCCACAGTTGGATCAGGGGTTGGCCATGCTGCTCAAGGATTTGTCCGATCGTGGTTTACTCGACAGTACCATTGTGTGGTGTTGCGGGGAGTTTGGCAGGAGCCCGAAGGTTGACTGGCAGCCACCGTGGAATGGCGGACGGAATCACTATGGGAATGTCTTCTCCGTCCTGGTCGCCGGCGGCGGCTTCAAGGGGGGCCACATTGTCGGCTCGTCGGATGAGAAGGGGGCCGAAGTCAAGGAGCGGCCCGTCTATCCGATAGACCTGCTTGGCAGTATTTATGAACTGGCCGGTATTGATCCGGATGCGAAACTGCCGCATCCCATGGGCCTTGACGCCCATGTCCTGGCCTCCTCCGAGGCCGGTGTGAAATCGGCCGGGCGCCTGAGGGAAATCATGTGAACAGATCTTCCCGCCCTAGTCACACGGTCTTATTCCTGTCCGCCATGCTCGGTTTCGTTGCGGTGGCGCCCGCGCAATATATCGGGTTTGTTTATCCTGCCGGTGGACAGCAGGGAACCACTTTCCTGGTTACTTTGGGCGGCCAGAAGCTGGAGGGAATCAACAGCGCTTTTGTATCCGGCACGGGGGTTAAGGCCAGATTGGTGGAATACAACAAGAAGATGAACCCGCAGGAGGTGCAACTGTTGAGTGAACAGCTGAGGGAACTGAAGGAACTTCCCCAGGCGAAAAAGAAGCCGGCCATTACCAATCTTGTGGCGCGGATCGAGAAGCTTGTTCGCGAGAATGTCGGACAACCAGCCTGTGCGTCGATTGCCAACCTGGCAATTGTCGAGGTGACACTGGCACCTGACGCGAAACCGGGGCGGCGGGAAATTCGGATTGGGACCCCCCTCGGCCTGTCTAACCCTCTGGTTTTTGATGTCGGCCAGATTCCTGAGATTTCAGAGCCGCCGATGGCTACTTGCCCGCTGGTGACACTCGGCAAAGAGGAACAGAGCCTGCGCAAGCGCAAACGCGAGGCAGGCAAGCCTGGTGGCCCGGAAATGATGATGACGGCAGGGATGATGATGGGCAGTGCGGGTGCTCAAAGTGATCTGGATGATGAGGAGGTGCGCGTCAAAATACCCAGCACCATGAACGGTCAGATCGCCCAGGGTGCCGTTGACCGGTATCGCTTTGAGGCGCGCAAGGGGCAGCGCCTGGTCATTGCCGTACAGGCACGTGAACTGATTCCCTATATGGCCGATGCCGTTCCGGGCTGGTTTCAGCCCGTCCTGGTGCTGTGCGACGCGACAGGGAAGGAATTGGCGTATAATGATGATTACCGTTTCAAGCCGGATCCTGTAATGCTTTATGAAATTCCGGCGGATGGCGACTACCGGTTGGCCCTATATGACGCGATCTACCGGGGCCGTGAAGATTTTGTCTATCGGCTTACCATCGGGGAAATGCCGTTTGTAACCAGCATCTTCCCGATGGGCATGCGCGTGGGAACCCAGACAATGGTTGAAATGAAGGGCTGGAACCTTTCTCAAACCGTGATGATGCCGGACTTGAAAAATCACGCACCGGGAATATATCCTCTCGTCGCGCCTGGCAGGAACGGATGGATATCAAACCGGATCCCCTTCGCCTTGAATAATCTTCCTGAATGTTTTGAAAGGGAGCCGAACAGCACGGCCAAAACCGCGCAGAAGGTGACACTTCCCATTGTGGTGAATGGACACATCGATAAGCCGGGCAAAAAAGATGTGTTTCAGTTTGAAGGGCACACGGGGGAGGAGGTCGTTGCGGAAGTCATGGCGCGCAGATTGGATTCCCCCATGGATTCCGTGCTCAAACTGACAGACGCTACCGGTAAAATCCTGGCATTCAATGACGACAGCGAGGATGCGGCCTCAGGGCTCAACACGCACCATGCAGATTCCTATATCCGTGCCACCCTTCCCACCAATGGGATTTATTATCTTTACCTGAACGATGCCCAGCATAGGGCGGGGGAGGAGTATGGTTACCGGTTGCGCATCAGCGCCCCGCAGCCCGATTTTGCCTTGCGAGTGGTGCCGTCCACCGTGAACATACGCGGTAATTCCACGACGCCGCTCAGCGTTTATGCGATTAAGCAGGATGGCTTTACGAATACCATCACGTTCACGTTGAAGGGCTCAACAAATGGCTTCAGTGTCACCGGCTCTTTAACCGGTACCCAGACCATGGCGCGGATCACGTTGAAAACCAGCCTGGGCATGACGAAAGACCCGGTAAACCTGATCATTGAGGGCTCTGCCGTGGCCGGGGAACATAAAATAGTGCACGAAGCCGTACCCGCCGAGGACCGGATGCAGGCTTTTCTCTGGCGGCATCTTGTTCCCGCAGAAGAACTCAAGGTCTACGTGTTCAATCCGCCATCAAAACCTGAGCCGGCGAAGCCACGAAAAAAATGATCAAGGCGAGACTTCGCATTCCTTGACTTTGCGGTCGTAGAAGTCTTGAAGAATCAAGCCCCTGTCCAGAAGCTCTTTCAGTTCTGCTAAACGCCTTGTGACTTGGTCTTTGGTGAACTTGGGCTTTGTCGATGATATGACCGTCTTCACTTCAGCATCTGTCAGGGCATGGTCAAAAATCATCACGTCGTCCAGCGTGCCTTCAAACGCCCCCTCTTTTTTCCGGGGAGCGTGGTTGGATCGGTTCATTCCAATAGACAGTTCATTGGTGTTGGCGGCAATCTCGCCTTTCCACTTTGTTACCTGTTGTTGAAGTTGACCATCCATGTACAGCTTGAGGCTCTCGCCGTCAAAGGTAGCGGACCCGTGATGCCAGGCGTTATCCGTGACGACCTTGTCGCTTACGCATGCGTGACCATTAATGCTGAAGCACAGCTTCCCCTTGTTTTGGGAACCGCTTGAATTACCTTCGATACTCAAGGTATAGCCCCCGGCGGCGGATTTCTCGAAAATAGTGCGGGTGATGTCATCCGACATGCCTGTTCTGAACCATGCGGCAAGAGTCGTTTCTTTTGTATTCAGAGTTGGAGAATGCCGTACCCGGATATAATTATTTGTTGCGGTGAAATCGTAGCCGCCAGCCTGTTTGCCCAGGGCGGTCCACTTCGCGCCGAAGGCTTGACCATTGTTGTTGCGCCCAGTCCTGTCGGTTATGACTCCACTGCCCTCCCATTGGTCGAAATTGAAATGGAGCATGAGCCCCTGTGGAAAGTCGGCAGCAAGGGCGCGAGGGCCGGGCACAAGCATGAAAAACAACAGGGCCGCAAACCGGATCAAAATGAATAGCCTCTTGTTGTGCATTATGCCGGCTTTTGCGGGCGCCGGGTTACCGTGCAGCCCAGATCATGCCCCGGAGCACAATCTCGCGCGCTTCGGAAACAGCGAAGTCCTTGTCGGTATGGCCCCAGCAAGCTACGAAGATTTTACCCTTGCCGTAGGACTTGGTGTAGGCGTAGGGCATGACGGTACCCGCCTGATAGCGATCACGATCGCCAAACTCGCCGCTAAAGACCGTCCGGCAAAGCACGTGTACGCTCGGGTCAACGTGAATGAAATACTGCTCGGTGTCAGGCATTTCGAAATCCTTCAGCCCCTTCACGATGGGGTGCTGGGGATCCACAATCTCGACCTTATAGGACGGAATGCAATTGCCGGGGTGCGCAACCCACTGTCCACCCGTCATCCACTGGTACTCCGTGTTTTCCCGGAACGAGTCGATGATGCCGCCATGCCACCCGGCCAGGCCGGTTCCGGCCCGCACGGCAGCCAACAGCCCGTCCGACTGCGGCTGCTCGATTTTCCCCATGGTCCAGCAGGGCACAATTAAATCCTGTGCAGCCATTAGGTCCTGGTCGGTATAACAGGCCATGTTGTCCGAAATGGTCACCTCGAATCCCTTGGCGGCCAGAAGCGGTGCGAAGACATCAACTGATTCCTTGGGCGTGTGCCCGTTCCAACCGCCCCAAACCATAAGTGCTTTTTTCATGTGATGATCCTTTATGAGCTGTAATTCAAGCGTCCAACGTCCCCGGCCGCAGTCCCAGGGGAAGCGCCGCAGGGCGCTTGCAGGTGCTGGAAATGGTCACAGCCTTGCCTTTTGCCGAGGCCTCGGCGGCCGCCTCCATGGCGTCAAGCACATGGAAGGCCAGTTCGCCGCTCGCCCGGTGCGGGCGCCCTGACTGGATCGCGTTAGCCATGTCGGCGACACCGATGCTGCGGCTGTTTTCCGTATAGCCATGCGTCAGCGGAATGTCCTGCCACTCATTGCCTTTGCCGCCGATGCGGACCGGCCCGCCGAAGGTATTCGGGTCCGGAACACTCAGCGTGCCCTCGGTGCCGTAGATCTCGATACGCGGCAATTGCGCGGCCCGCACGTCGAAGGACATGATCATGGAGCAGATTGCACCCTGGGCGAAATCCAGCACCGTGGCGTAGTGGGTCAATGCCTTGACCTTCATGATTTTGCCGTTCAGGGGCTGGCTGGTGATCATGCGCTCGGCGCGTGTGGTGCGGGCGGAACCGCTGACGCGTTTGATCGGGCCCAGCAGATTGATCAGGGCCGTCAAATAGTAGGGGCCCATGTCAAGCATCGGGCCGCCACCGAGGTCGTAGTAGAATTCCGGTGACGGGTGCCAGCTCTCATGTCCGGCACACACCATGAAAGCCGAGGCGGCAACGGGCGTGCCGATCCAGCCATCGTCAATCAACTTCCGGCAGGTTTGGATGCCACCCCCGAAGAAGGTGTCGGGGGCGGAACCCACGCGGAGTTTTTTCGCCTTGGCCAGATCCAGGATCTTTTTGCCATCCTTGCGGTTGACCGCCAGCGGCTTCTCGCCGTACACATGTTTTCCCGCCTCAAGCGCCGCCAGTGCCACCGCCGCATGCGCCTTGGGAATGGTCAGGTTGACGACAATCCTAATGTCCGGGTCTGCCAGCAATTCCTTGACTGTGCAAGCTTTGGGTATCTTGAATTCTTCGGCCTTGGCTTTGGCCCTCTCCAAATCCAAATCTGCGCAGGCTGCGATTTCGATATTCCGGAAAGTCTGTCCGGCCTTGAAATAGGCCCCGCTTATATTGCCACATCCGATAACGCCGATTTTTGTTGTTGTCATGCTGGTTCTCCGTGTGCGATTTGTTAAAATACGCGGGCGTTAACGAAATGACAATGCATATTTTGTGCAAAATCCGCTATTTGCAGAAGAAAGGGAATAGCTTAGGATGAGCGCCAGTAACAACTTATTACGGGGCGCTTCGGGAGGGGTGACTTCTGATCATATCGGGTGAACGCTATAAATCAGGAGCGAGGGTGTGATGCAAAAGGAAAAAACGAGTGGGGAACCTGTTCGGCCCGGCAAAAATGATTTGATCGCCACACCCATCAACCCCGGTCCTAACAAACTGATCAGCGTGAGCAGGCTGGTGGACAGCACTAAGAAGGCGGGGGTCATGCGCGCCTGGCTGGGGGCGGCGCATGTGATCGTGTTGCTTGCGCTGGTATCCGGTTGCCGGAAGGATGTCCCGCCGGCGGCCGGTCCGGGCTTTCCTGAAGGACTACGAGTCCGCCTTTCCTCCACAACCTGTAAAGGGAGCGGCGCCATGACTCCCTCCCTATGGACCTGACCAGCAGCGTGACCGAATCTGCGCAGGCGGCGGCCCAGATTGCCGCCTCCAGCCAGCAAGAGTTGGTCGGGGTGGCCCAGGTGGCCTTGGCGATGAAGAGCATCAGGCAGACAAGCGAACATAACGCGGCCAGCGCGCGACAACTGGAAGCGGCCGCACGCGGATTGAATGAGTTGGGTCAGAAACTGAAGGAGTTGGTGGAACGTTACAAGGTGTAGGAACTGCCGGCGTGAACGGAATGAGAAGACGAGTTTTTGAACTCACCCCGAGGTGGGCTATCGCGAGCCACCGAAGGTGTTCAGAATCCAGTAATCACCGCCACAGAAGGCAAATCAAGTAATTGGGTGAAAGCACTTATGTCATCAACAAACAAGTTTGAAGTTCGCGGTTTTCATTTGGATTTGCGTATTCAGGTGATGACGCCAAAGGCGCTCCAGGCGCTCGCCGATGATCTGGTTGCGCTTGGGATCAACACGCTGGTCATGGAGTGGGAAGGGACCTTTCCCTTTGTCAAACATCCGCAGATATCCAGCCGTTTCGCCTACACTCCGGGGGAAGTGAATGACTTTCTGGCGCATTGCCGGCGGATCGGGCTGGATGTGATGCCGCTCCAGCAGTGTTTCGGCCATGTGGAATACATCCTCCGCCATCCGAGGTACGCGCATCTACGCGAGGTGCCCCATAAGGACTATTGCCAGCTTTGTCCCTTGAAGGTGGAGGAGGCGTTGCCCTTGTTTAAGGATCTCTTTGCCGAACTGGCCAGGGTTCACCCCTCACCCTATTTCCATATTGGCTGCGATGAGACTTATCTCCTTGGGAATTGTCCGAAGTGCCATGCCAAGACAGAGGCCCATGGCAAATCCAAACTGTTCGTGGATTACGTGAAAGCCCTCTGCAGCGTGGTCACGGCGCTCGGGAAACGCCCCGTCTTGTGGGCGGATATGTTGCTGGCCCATCCGGAGGCGGCGAAGGGATTGCCTGCGGATTGCATCCTGGTGGATTGGAATTACGGGTGGGCTAATGACCGTTTTGGCAACCCTAGTACCCTGCTGGATACCGGCCTCACCTTCTGGGGCTCCCCCGCGCTCCGGTCCCATCCGGATGATTTCCACCACGTCGCGTTCGCGAAGCATTTCAAGAATATAGAAAAGTTTCTTCCTTACTGCAGGGAGAAGGGGTTCAGCGGTTCGGTGCTCACGTCCTGGTCCACGTCGGGCCAATACGGGTATGAGTTTGGCACGGGCTACGAAGTCATTGATATGTATCCGATCCGCAATGTCTACCCGCTAAACGGCACGCGGATCCTGCTCGCCGCCTTTGCGACGGCTGTGAACAGTGCCCGTCCCATGGATGTTGACAGTTTCGTGCAGTGCTATGCGGAGGAGCGGTTCGGGTTGACGGGCCGCGCAACGGCTCGTTTTCAACAGGCGCTCCTGTCCGATGACTTCACGGTCGGGGTGGGGGACGACCCCGCCAAGGCGCAAAGGGTTGCCCTCGCGAATGTTCGCCTATGGGAGAAACTGGAGCCCCGGAGGAACAAGCAGGAGTTTGCCCACTTCAGGCTGCTGTCGGCCATCCGGCTCCACTATCTGGCCGTGCGCAAGTTGGAAATCCGGTTCCAGTCACCTGCATTCCGGCCCTCGCAGTTGGGCGCGCTCGCCAGGGAGTGTGAGGCGCTGAGCCGTCCGGCGGATGAGTTGGACAGGCAGTTCACGCGTTTGATGCGCGGCTTCCTCCATCCGGCCGAAATCCAGATGGAAAACAGCGTGCGGCGTCTGCGTCTGAAGGTTTTGGCTGAGCGGGCAGGGCGGGTGAGGGGCTGATGGGGGAGTCAGACTTCAGACCGCAGACTTTAGACCTTTTGAAACTACGGCGATGCGTAAGTCAACTCTGTCACAATAGTGGATTATATTGGTCGTTCTTGCCGCTTTACTGAAAATGGTTAAAAAATGCATAACGCATTTGTGGAAAGAGATGGAAAAATAGAAAGGATACGTTTATGAAGACCTTACAATCTTTAATCGCAGGTATAGTGCTGTTGAGTTGTGGTTTGCGGCTGTAATCCCGCCGCAAGCACTTGAAAATGTCTTCAAGGATGTGGATGTCGAAATGGTGATTGTGGACCGTGAGGTTGAAGCCCTCGGAAAGCCGACCGGTGGTGGCTCGTCGGCCACGCAGGTTATTCCAGCAGGCATTCAGCGCATCGGTGCCGTCGGATTTGCCTACACAGGTGCTGGTGTTGGTGTGGCTGTGGTGGATACGGGCATTGATCTGTCCAATGTGAATCTTGCTGCGCCTTATTCTAGCCCGACAGCAAGTTACACGTTTGACGGCGATCTTGAAGGCATCCTTAATGTTGGTGGTGCACTCAGCGCGCCGTAATCAGCCGCAAAGGCCCGGTGGCGTCGCTAGAACTGGAACGTCTCGCAGGCTTCCTTCATCGCGAGTAGATTCTCCCACGGCACCTCGGGCTCGACTAGATGGGTCGGTGCAATGACCAGTCCCCCCCGCGGTCCGCAACGGCGCAGGTTTTCGTGGATCACGCGCTTCACATCTTCCGGCTTACCGAATGGCAGGGTGCTCTGAGTGCCTAGTGTCCCCCAGAAAGACATCCTGCCGCCTACCAGCTTAAGAACATTTTCAAACGGCATGCATTCGGGCTGAACGGGATTGAGAATGTCGATGCCGATCTCAACCAGATCATCCAGAAAAGGAAGCACGTATCCGCAAGAGTGGTAGAAGATGATCAGGTCGGGCTTGATCTTGCGGCCGGCCCGGATCACCTCCGCCAGGCGGGGCTTGAGCCAGGTGCGCCACATGTCAACGCTCATCATGATGGTCTGCTGCATGCCGATATCATCCCCGAGTTGGATGAGGTCGACTCCGGCCCTGGCCGCCAGCATGATGCGATCACAGGAGTTGGCGGTCAACCGGTCCAGATGCACGGTGGCGCGCTCATCCCCGGTCATCATGTCGGTCATGAGATCCTCCATGGAGCGGAGATACCAGGATATTTCCCAAATCGTGCAGGCCATGGGGGCCATGGTGGCAAGGCCTTGGGCCTGCCACCGGGCAACGTCACTGCGCAATCGGGTTTCGGCGTCGGTCGCCAGACGGGGCAGGGGATAATTCCTGATCTCATCCAGAGTAACAAGATCGCCCCGCAGGGGATGGTGCATGCGCGTCATGTGGTAGCAGTTGGGCTGGTGAGAGTGACCAACCCCGAAGAGATCGAAGTCCGCATCGGCAGGGACCTCTTCCCTGGCATAAAGGGCTTTGGCGTCCGTCCATGTTTGTTCCATGGGAATGCCTACCGCACGGAAGGGGACATTGAAGAAGCCCGGAATGTCAGTGTGGCCGAATCGTGCCTTAAAGGCCTCGACTTGTGAGTGGCAGAAACCACCGCAGTCGAGAGGAACTTGATCGAAACCCTCTCGGCGGAGGGTGCGTAGCAGATTATCTCGTGGTGTCATCTGGTTTCTCCCATGAAAGGCGTTTTTTCTGTCAAGATGGGGCAGAGTATGTCACGCTCCGCGCTGAAAAGGAATGCACGGCGTGGACAATAACTTGTGTAAAATGGTAATCTTACCGGAACCATGAGCAACCAGAATCAGCAGGTTGTATTCCGTCATACGGGGACGTCCCCCCTGGGACGAGTGAGCCAGGCGGGCTTTCTCCGGAATAGTCGCGGGCTCACTCAAATGCGCCTGTACGACCGTTATGCGCTGGTGTATCTGCTCAACGGGAGCGGACGATACCGGGATGCCAGTGGACGTGATAGGGCGGTGGCCGCAGGAGATGTGATCGTTGTCTTTCCCGGGGTGCCGCATCAGTACGGTCCGGGCCCTGGTGAATTCTGGGATGAATTCTTCCTCTGCTTCGACGGGCCGGTCATCGAGCTCTGGCGAAGGCATGCCATCCTGGATCCGAAGAATCCGATCTATCACCTGGAACCGGTGCACGAGTGGTTGCGCCGTTTTGAATCCATCCTGGGCGCCTCCCGGCACCCCGGTAGCATTCCTCCCCTGGATGAAATGTGCCGACTCCAGCAGCTCCTTGCCGATATGGTGCTGGGCTGCAATCAAAACCCTGTCTATCAGGCCGATCGGAACTGGGCTTCACGAACCTGCGCCCTCCTCGGGGCGGAGCATGACCTTCCGGATGATCTTGCGGGATTTGCTCGTTCCCTCGGTATGAGCTACGAGTCATTTCGTAAACGATTTACGCGTGTGGTCGGGCAGCCGCCGGCCAAATACAGGACGGCCCGGTTGATCGACCGCGCCTGCGAACTGATGCAGCAGGGGCGCATGAGCGACAAGCAAATCGCCCTCAGCTTGGGGTTCTGCGATGAGTTCTATTTCTCCCGCCGGTTCAAACAGGTCATCGGGCAATCCCCGCGTCAATTTCGGCAACGGTTTACAGCGTACGGCTATCATAGGCCCAATGTAGCAAGGCTTGGCGCTGGCGGGGACGGCATCTCACGTCCCCGGCAGGGCAGGCTTTTTTGAGTTGGGCAACATGACGGGTCATGGCCGCCCAACGCTTGATTTGCCGCTCATCATCGGGACACCGCCGTCCCATGTAATAGCGGCAGTACCATTGGAACCAGCCACGAGGGTCCTGTGGATGGATCCAGTCTTTCTCGCGCCAGTAACTCAATGGCTTGGAAGCGTTGACACGGAAGCAATTCAGCTTCGGATTGCGCCCCCGGGGGCTCAGTTTGGCTTTCAGAAACCAGGACTCGGGAAATTCATCCTGACAGTCGGTCATATATTTCCCGCCAAAGACTCCCATTTCAAGCATGACTTTCGGCGTTAACTCAGGATCGAACGCAGGATGAAAATTCCGACCAACCGGCTCTGTCAACCAGTAGACATAGCCGGTCTGCATCCGGTCGTTGACCACGACTTTTCGTTTTTCCATCTGCCAGATCCTTGCCCCCCTCACCCTAGCCCTCCGGACGCATCCAGAAACTGGCGCATCTACCCATGCTTGTGTTCAAGCTTGTTCAGCCTTCGACTCAGTTCGGAAAAAAATTCTTTTCACTTTCATCGGCATTTTCTCCCTGTCTGTAATAATTAAACCAGTATCGGGCCGTCGATTCAACGCCAATCGACATGCCAATCGACAAGCATGGGAAAACAATCTTCCTGTCCCCAATTTCACCTTATGCGCCAGAACGGCTGATGTTGCGTGGAACGCGGCATAGTAGGAACACGAGGCGGCCTCGCCAAAGAAGCCATCTCGAATAGCCTCCTGTGCAGCCGCCAATTTTTCATTGGCTTTTTCTAGCATGGCGTTCAGGACAGAAGGTTGCGCTGTTTCGTTATTCATACGGCAATGCCTTCGCGACGGATGTTCCATCCCAGGGGGGCATGTTTTCCTTCATCCCACTCCTCATTCGTGTAGATCAACGCGGCAAAGAGCCGGTCATAGCGATTCAACATTTCCACGCCAACATCCAGGACGGCTTCGCGTAGGTCCGGGGTTCGGCGATCCACAACCAGGAGAAAATCATAATCGGAGGTGTCCTGTGCGGTCCCGCGCGCTCGTGACCCGAACAGAACGACCTGCTCCACATGCGATCCCAAGCGTTTCCGCACGAGCCCCGCATATTCACGAACTGCTTTTTCGACTCTCTTCATACTTGGAAAATATCAGGAGGAATGAGAAATGTACAGAACAGGAATGTTCTGCGTACGTCCATTGATCTAACATCAGCGGCTGACTGGTGCCCTGACTGATGCCGTGACTGGTGCCGTTCTGGCGGGTATTTTATTTCCTCTTCCCGGGTATTCCCATCTACCTCCCAACATCCGGCTGATACATGCCGTGCCTCAAAAGAGACATTGATAGCCAACTACTTACGAGGTAGGTGCCTGTCCCTCGGACCCGCTCGTGATTACAGGCTTCCCCGCGACATTCACATCCGCCTTTATGCGGATCGGATAGAAGTCGAAAGTCCTGGGTTGCTGACAGGCCCGGTAACTGCGGCGAACATCAGTCGAATCGGCACCTTTGTTCGTAATCCGCTTTTGGTTGGTAGTTTGCGCGAATTTCCAAATCCCCCGAATCTCGATGCTGGCGAGGGGGTGCGCATGATGTTTGGGACCATGCAGACAACGGGGCTCTATCCGCCTCTTTATGTGACAAGACCGCTCATCGATCGTGAATCGGTAATCGTGTTTCTTCGTAATGAAAATCGGCCTTCCGCGTGGGTGCAGGTCAGTGACTACATTGATAAACACGGTTCCATCCGGAATGCCCATGTTCGGGCCATTATGGGCACTGAAAATGTCCTAGCTGTATCCAAACAGATAAAGAAGTGGGAAGCGATGGGATTGCTTGTTGTTGTGGATCCACTTGCAAGTAAGGCACTTAGAAGATATGTGAAGTCAGGATCAGATGGAATCCAGATGTCCTTATCCATGGGCAAAAGATAACGACCCGCCTAAAAGTTATATCTCATTGCAGTTTCGCTGCTTATGCATTAAGTCATTATCCGTTCGCGCCTCAAGTCGTTCATAAAGAAGATGTTACATTATTGAGTGTGCTGTTCCGGTCTGTGTGCTCCCCGGCTGGAAGTAATCGACAGGGAATCGACTGGTTCACAAGGTTATTCGTCTGACTGGTGCCCTGACTGGTGCCGTTCTGGCAGGTATTTCCTCTTCCCGGCTATTCCCATCACCTCCCAACATCCGGCTGATACATGCCAGGTCGGAAAAGAGATATTGATAGCCAACTACTTTCGCGGCAGGTGCCTGTCCCTGGATGCCCCAATCTACCTATCCAATGGAATGGAATGGATAAGAAATCGCTTTTCTGGTGGTACGGGCACACGCCCGTTGAGACCGCCCGGAACCATCCCTGAAACATCGTTTTCATGGTGGAGATCATGGA
>Ga0194060_10001573_pt1 | contig 16277 bp, 14 predicted proteins | sample SepL225m_MetaG_FD_163427 | JGI IMG/M metagenome (GOLD analysis project Ga0194060, IMG submission 163427) | Anoxic zone freshwater microbial communities from boreal shield lake in IISD Experimental Lakes Area, Ontario, Canada - Sep2016-L222-5m | ecosystem: Environmental > Aquatic > Freshwater >...
ACATTAATAGGCTCATGTGGCGCGTCAACCCCTTGACAAGCGCTTGGTATTGGACGGCGTTTTGTGCCATTTGCGCGACCAGTCCATCTAGCTGCAGTACGACGGGTTGCCCGGCAGCGTTCAGTGCCGATTCAAGGTGTGCCCCCACACCGATCAGATCTTGCGGTGCAATGCTGCCTTGTTCATGCAGGCTATGTTGTGCGCTGGCTAACTGTGCTTCGAAATTGACGCGCTGCGGCACATAGCCCTGTGTTTTTATGTTGGCAATATTGGCTGCAATGGCCTGATGGCGCAGACTCGCGGCGTCCAGCGCCAGGCTCAGTGAGGCGGTGGTCATGGCTTCGATTCCGGTGGTCATGGGCTTTTTCCTGGCGCGAGATTATGGGGTTTGCTTCGGCTATTGAATAACCAACTCGGCGTGTAAGGCGCCGGCGGCCTTGATGGCGCGCAAAATGGAGATGATGTCGCGCGTTGGGGTCTTGAGTTTGGCGAGCGACTGCACCAGATCTGACACTGTGCTGCCGGCGGCCACGAAGCCCGGACCATTTTGTTCATTCACTGACACTTCACTGTTGCTCACCATGGCAGTACGCACGCCGGGGCCGGTTTGCGCAAGAAAGCCAGGCTGCGAAACATTGTTCTGAGTCGCAATGGAAATCTTGAGGTCTCCATGCGAAATGGCAACTTTTGAGATCTGGACATCACCGCCTGAAACCACGGTGCCGGTGCGCTCGTTGATCACGACCCGGGCGCGCCGGTCGGGCTCGACCGTGACGTTTTCCAGCCGAGCCAGAAAGTTGACCAGTCGTGCACGTTCATTCGCCGGCACCGCGATCTCAATACCGGAGGCGTCTCGGGCTTGCGCCATGCCAGTCCCCAACTGCCCGTTGATGGCATTGGCAACGCGATTGGCCGTGGTGTAGTCTGGTTCAGACAACACAAAGGTAATGTTTTGCTGCTCGTCGAGCATCTGCGCTGTCACGCCGACTTCTACTGTGGCCCCATTAGGAACCGAACCCACCGTCGGATGATTCTTCTGGACTACATTGCCATTGGCATCGTAGCGGTAGCCGCCAACCGATAACGCTCCTTGCGCCAGCGCATAGACTCGACCACTGGCCGCCTTCAGTGGTGTCATGAGCAGGTTGCCTCCCACCAAGCTGCGGGCGTCGCCCACTGATGTCACCGCAATATCCAGCGAATCGCCTTCACGTGCGAATGTCGGTAGAGCGGCGCTGACCATGACGACGGCAACATTGCGGCTTTGGATCTGCTCGGGTGGCACCAAGAGGTTGAATTGCGCCATGGCATTGGACAAGGCCTGCCGGGTGACGCGATTGGTGGGCGAATCGCCAGTACCGGCCAAACCAGTCACGATGCCAGTGCCAACCAAGGCGTTCTCACGCCAGCCCCGTAGTTTCCCCAGATCTTTGACCCGAATCGATTCGGCCTGCGCGCCCACGGCCAGTGCGCCCAATGCCAGGCCAAACAGTGCTCCCAGTAATTGCAGTCTGGGCACCATCAAAATCCACTCGCGTCAAGTAATTTACGCCACCATGGCCGCTGATTGCGCTCAGCAACATCGCCGACGCCCACATAGGTGATCTTGGCATCGGCCATTCGAGTAGACAAGACCACGTTGCCGTCAGAAATGTCTGCTGCCCGAACGCGCCCTTCCAGACTGACCTTTTGCGGCTCCTCATTGACTGTGAGTAACTGTTCTCCAGCTACCTGCATTTCACCGTTGGGCAGTATTTCACGTACTGTCACTGTAATCGTGGCAAGCAATCGATTGGCGCGCTGTGTGCTGCCCCCTCCATCGAAATCACCCCCTACGGCAACACCGAACTGGCCGGTGGTATTGGTGCCATGATTGATGGCTGCACTCATGCCATTCTTGCGCCGGGTGCCGGTGTCGGCGCTAGTGGTGGCACTTGAATTTTCGAAAACCTGAACCGTTAAGGCGTCGCCGACTCGAAACGCTTTGTTGTCCGCACTCAAGGACCGAAAGGTCTTCTCGTCGTAGAGGCTGACCGCGTCAACGGGTTCGTAAAAAGTCAGCGTCAAGCAAACTATTGTTCCCGCCAAAGGGGCCATTCGCCGAGGGTTCACTGTTGCACCTCCACCAGACCAGGGCCGCGTACGCGCGCAGTTAACGAAGACCGTGCGTTGGCCATCTTGACGTTCACCATTTGTCCCGCATGACCATCTTGCAACGCCTCTGCGCGACTCTCTAATGACACGAAACCCTCATTGGTCTGTAGCCGCACCCACTCACCGCGCGTCACTGTGGGCACGGGCTCGACAAGCGCCAGCGTCAGGACATCGCCAACCCGCACCGGGCGTCGAAGGCGCAACGCCTGATCTTGCAGGGTTTCGCGAACATCATTGCCTTCAATCGCATTAGGCCAAACGGTCAGGTCGACCTCACGCATGATGGTGTCGCTGAGCGCAATACTTGCACCCATCGGCGCACTTTGCCGAATCACCGGCGCTTGAACCCAGGCACTTACCGCGAAGCTCACAGGCACAGAACGACGCAAATTGCCATCCAGGTAAGCCTCGACCCAGACCGTCATACGTTTTCGAGGTGCACTCTCGATCAGTGGGCGAACCTGCAAGCTCACCACGCCACGCGGCAGGGTGATGCTGTGCGGCAGTTCTGCAACTTGCACTTGCGCACGTTGACTGCGTTGTTGCAACCAGTCTTGCAATGCAGTCTGCGCAATGCGACTGAACTCTTGCGCAGACACATCCTGCCTGGCGATCGATAACGCGATCGTGGGGGCGCCAGTCCATCGCACACGTTCGGCGCCCAAACCGGTCTGCAGACGAATCCAGCGTGCCAGCTGCTCACGTCCCAGAAAGACCGGTTCGCCTGGCTGCGGCGCGCGTCCCAGAGGCAGCGCCATCAGTCGGCGCAGAAGCAGCAGGTCCGGCGTTCTCAAGGCCGCGACCTCGCCCAAATGGACGTAGCTTCCGTCAACCTCCACATGGCCCGGCAAATCAATTTCGACTGACCCTGGCGCCATTGCGCGCGCCGGGTTTGCTGACAAGGCAGCAAGCAAAGCAGACCCTGCAGCCAACGTCAAACCACGCTTGCATCTCAGGGCGATGGCGTGCACACGAATGCACATTATTTGCGCAACCCATTAACCATGCCCATCATCTCATCCGAGGCCTGTACAACCTTGACGCTGGCTTCATAAGCACGCTGTGCAACCATGAGGTTGACCATCTCATCAACCATCTTGACGTTTGATCCCTCAAGAAAACCTTGCGCGAGGCTGCCCATGCTGTCCGCACCGGGCTTGCCCGCAATCGGCTCGCCTGAGGCTTCACTGGAACGATAGAGGTTGTCGCCCTGTGACAGCAAGCCCTGCGGACTTGCGAAGCGCACCAGTTCCAGTTGCCCAACATCGACAGCATAACTTTGTCCGTTGATTTTGCCCTTCACCTTGCCATCGCTGGCGATGGTCATGCTTTCTACGGTACTGGGTATGCTGATTCCCGGCTTCAAGGGGTAACCCGCTGACGTGGCCAGCAAGCCGTCGCGATTAACCTTGAGGGTACCGCCTCGGCTATAACCAAGAGAACCATCAGGCAGGGTGACCTCCAAGAAACCATCGCCTTGAATCGCAACATCAAAGGCTGAATCAGTCTTCTTGATGTCGCCCACGTCAAAGCGCTTGACTAGGCTGGCGATACCAACACCTGCCCCCAGACGGGTCGGACTGGCCAATAATCCAACATCTGCGTCGATACTTGATTGGGTCAGACGAGTTGCCTGTAACACCATCAAATCGGTGAAGCTCACCTGCCCCTTTTTGAACCCAGTGGTCGTGACATTGGTAAGGTTGTTGGCAATGGTGTCGACACTGACCTGCTGCGCCTGCATGCCAGTTGCTCCAATATAAAACGCATCAAACATGGATGATCTCCAATTCAAATTTCAAATGAGTTATGCGCTGCGTTATCAAGACAGTTCACCGAGCTTTCGGATCGCCGCGCCCATCATCTCGTCATAGCCAAGCGCCACCTTTTGCATGGACTCAAAATGGCGCATGGTTTGCATCAGTTGAACCATTTCCTGCATCGAGTTCACATTGGAATTCTCTAAGTAAGCTTGACGAATCTGGATATCGGTCTCTTTCTGGAGACTGGTGTCTTCATGCCCAGAAAGCAGACCATTGCCCAAACGTTGGAGGCTTTTCCTGTCTTCAAACTGAACGACTTTGATCTGCCCAAGGGATTGAGCATCGACCGACAAACTCGTGGCCACACCGCCGCGTTGACCTTCAAAAATGTTGCCGCTTGCATCAATGAAGGGCGTCGGGTTGTTCAAATAGATCTCGCCGCCCTTGCCCATCACCGCATGGCCCAGGACATTGACCAATCGTCCACGGGCATCGAGGTGGAAATTGCCCTGCCTGGTATAGGCTGGCCCTTGATCTGTCGCGACCTCGAAATAGCCAGGTCCAGCCAGGGCCAGATCCAGACTTTGACCTGTTGACTTGAGGGTGCCTGGACTCGCATCGCTCATCACCTGAACCGCACCTTGCCCCTCAAACGCAGACAGCGGACCAGTCACCGCAGTGGGATCCAACATTTGCGCAAAAGGACGCTCTACCACCACCTCACGCTTGTAGCCTGGGGTCAAGGCATTGGCCAGATTCATGCTGATTCGGTCGAGCCGTGCACTATCGTGATGCATGCTTTGCAGAGCAACACCCAATACAGATTGAATTTCTTGCATGCTCATGTCTTTCTTAATGGCGTTAGCAGCATGTCGAACCTCCCGACAAACACCCTCATTTCCACTCCAAACAGCCGGTGCGTAATCCCGTCAATCACGAACTCGTGAAATATTTGAAAAGTATGGAGTTCCCAAGTGATTAGACTGCCCAGCAGGACAAATTACCATCCCCCAAAAGAGTGATATTGCAGTTTTGATCATGTTCTATGACGTGTTAATCCAAGCCGCATTGCGAACTTCACGTGCCGCGCAATCCCCATGCAAGGTCTGCATTTTGATCATCACAGGCCGCATCAAGTTCGTCGATCAGGCGTCTTTGCAGACTTGAAGCGGACCGTAACAATCAATTTCACGCGTCAAGCCAACCAGTTCAGAGCTGAACTTCGAGTCAAATCGGCACGACATCCACTAATGCGCGTTATGGCACTGCCTAGGGGGGGACTTCATAGGCTCACCACGCTGTAGGATTTCAGTTCGATGTTGTGTGGGATTTCGGCCATCGATAACACGCGCAGATGCGGCATAACGCGCTCTGACATGGCGCGCACATGGCGCCGCAATTCGGGCGAACAGAGCAACACCGGTAGCAAGTTGCTTTTCATCATGCGTTCGGCCTGACTGACCAGACGTGCCACGAATTGTTCTGCCATTTTTGGCTCCAGAACAAAGGGCTGGCTCATCCCTTGGGGCGCACCCTGAGCGCGCGCGCTTTGCACGCTCAGCATGAGCTGGCTCTCTATGGCTGGATCCAGCGTCATGACGTGCAACGCGTTGGCCTCGCCCAGCAAGCCTTGGCAGATGGCGTGACCCAAGCGGTGGCGCACCGCCTCCGTGAGATAGTTTGCGTCCTTCGACTGCCTGCCTGCATCTGACAAAGTTTCCAAAATGGCCTCAATATGCCGGATGGAAACTTTCTCACGCAACAAGTTCTGCAACACGCGCTGCACGTCACTCGAAGAAAGTACGGTTGGGATCAACTCCTCCACCAAACCTGGTTGGGATTGACGAACGCGGCTTAGCAGCCGATCAGTTTCACCTCGTGTCAGCAATGTGGCAGATTCACGCCGCAGCACCTCGGTTAAGTGCGTCATGAAGACCGTCGATGTGTCAACCAACGTGTATTTGGCAGCCATGGCGGCCCCACGTTGTTCCTCTTCAATCCATAGGGCAGGCAAACCGTAGGTGGGGTCACGCGTTACTTCACCCGGGATGGAACGTGTATCTCCCGCTGGGTGAATGGCCAACAGGCGATCCGTGCGCGCCTCACCCCGGGCGCTGACCGCACCGTCAAGGTGAATCTCATAGTGATCAGCACCAAGGCGCGCCGAGTCTTTGAACCGAACACGGGGCAAAACCAGCCCAAACTCCTGCGCATGTTGCTTGCGAAACGCCGCAATCCTGTCCATGAACGGCCCATTTGGCTGATTCACCAATGAAGCCAAGTGGCTGCCGACATGGACTTCGATCGGCTCAACCCGGAGCGACGCGTAGGGATCATCCGACTCGGCAGAGCCATCGCTCACAACCTTACTGTCATGGACCGCCTGTTCGCCGACTGCGGTTTCCTTGCCGCCGGCAATTCGATAGGCGCCCCATGCAATAGCTGCAACGCAGCCCATCAACACCAGGGTCGGGAGGACTGGAATGCCGGGCAGCAGCAGCAGTCCACCCAACGTAACCATCACCAAGATCAAGGTCTTTGGAAATGAGGTCAATTGGCGCAGCACCTCGCGACTGAGATTGGTATCAGAAGCTGAGCGCGTCACAATGATGCCGGTACCAACGGCGATTACCAGTGCCGGCACCTGGGTCACGATACCGTCGCCGATGGTCAGCAGGGTATAGGTTTGTAACGCCTGCGCCCAGGGCAGCTTGTGTTGCATCACCCCGATCACCATGCCGCCAATGATGTTGATGAGCAAGATGATGATGCCAGCAATGGCGTCGCCTTTGACGAACTTACTAGCGCCGTCCATGGCACCGTAGAAGGCAGCTTCCTTCTCAATGTTCTTGCGTCGACGCTGGGCCTCAGCCTGGTCAATAAAACCCATGTTCAGATCGGCATCAATGCTCATTTGCTGCCCTGGCATGCTATCCAAGGTGAAGCGTGCCGCCACCTCGGACACTCGCTGCGCACCATTGGTGACCACAACATACTGCACCACAATCAGAATCAGGAAGATGATCAGACCGATGACGTAGTTGCCGCCCACGACATAGGAGCCCACCGCGGCAATCACCCGACCCGCGTCGGCGTCCGACAAAATCAGACGCGTCGCAGCCACATTCAACGACAGTCGGAACAACGTGGCAATCAACAACAACGATGGAAAGGTCGAAAACTCTACCGGGCGCCTCATATAAAAAGTCAGGAGCAAGATTAGAAACGCGAAACTGAAATTGGTGAGGATCAAGAAGTCAAGCAATGGGCTGGGGATTGGTGCAAACAGCACGATCAAAATACCCAGCACCCCCAGCACCATGGCGATGTCGCTGTGTTTGCCAAAGAAACGTTGCAGCGCGTTCATGCACCGCCCCCATCTGTTGCTGACGCGCTGGCGGACCAAGGGGAGTTGCGTTGCCGCTGCTCTCGCATGGCAAACACCCAGACGATGATGCGCGCCACCTCAGAATACAGTTCAGGGGGTACGTTGCGATCGACGTCGAGATCATGAAACAGCCTACGTGCCAAAGTCGGGTTTTGAACCACTGGAATCTGGTGCTTGGCGGCGATCTGGCGCATGGCTGCGGCCAACTGCCCACTTCCTTTGGCGATCAATTGAGGCGAATCCATCTGGTCACGCACATAGCGCAAGGCCACCGCAACATGAGTCGGATTGGTCAACAGCACGTCTGCATTGCGCGTCTGCTGTAGCGAACGGCTACGTTTTAGCATCTCGCGGCGAAGCTCGCGCAAGCGCGCCCGAATGCGAGGATCCCCATCGCGGTGCTTGGACTCGTCCTTGATGTCTCGCGGGCTCATGCGCATTTTCTTGGCAAACTCATAGCGGGTGTAAAGCGCATCCAACAAAGCAATTAGGCCCAGAATCAGGGCCATCTTCAGGCCCAAGCTGGCGAAGTCATCCAGCAGGGTGCGAACGTAACCGACAGGAGATAAATGGGCCAGACTAAAGAACTGAGGCGCCAGACTTTTGAGGGATGCATAGGAGACCCAGGCCAGTATCGTGAGTTTGACGCAGGCGCGCGCACCGTCAAACAAGGTGCGCAAGGAAAACAGCTTCTTGAAGCCATTGACGGGGTTGATCCGGTCAAAGTCTGCCTTGATCGGCTCAATCGAGATCACAGGTCCGGTTTGAATCAGGTTTCCAACCATCGCTGCGAGCATGATCGTCACCATGAACGGCGCACACAGCGCCAAGGCGCTGCGCAGCGCGCCGGCAATCAACGGCCAAAGATTGGCATTGTTTGGATCAACCTGGGGCGCATAGATCAGTAGCGCCTGATCAAACCGAAACTGATCGCGCACAGTATCCCATCCTTGCCAAGTTAGGAAAATGACCGCCACTGCAAACACAATCGCCGAAGTCAAATCGGAACTCTTGGCGACCTGCCCTTTTTCTTTCGCTTTTTCCAGCTTATAAGATGTTGCAGCCTCACTGCGATCAAGGTCCTGCTCGGCCATTAGTGCACCCCCTGCATCACGACATTCGACACTGCAAAGATCTGATCCCAAGTCGTATAGATGCTGCCATACACCCGATGCATGACACCACCGATCCCAGAAAACCAGAGGGACAGCGCAGCAAGCCCCACCACAATCTTGATCGGAATGCCCATGGCAAACATATTCATTTGCGGTAAATTGCGCGCGACCACGCCAAGGGCCAAATCCACCAGAAGTATGCAAAACACAACAGGCGCTGCCAGAGCAAAGCCGAGACTGAACAGCCCAGCAGCCTGTTTGAACACCGGCAATGCCGCTTCGCTCAAAGACCAAGAAACACCCAACGGAAAGCGCTCCAGACTGAAAGCAATGCCGCGCAAAAGGGCGTGATGCCCATCAACCAGAAAGAAAACAAGTACCGCCACTTGGTTAAACGCCGATGTCAAAATTGGCACTTGGCTTTGACTGACCGGATCGAACACCTGCGCTATGCCAAAGCCAATCTGGACATCCAGCAAATGTCCCGCCACAGAAAATGCACCAAATGCCAACAGAATCCCTAGGGCCAGTGTCGCGCCCAAAGCTACTTCGACCCCTGCAGCTTGGACCAGCGAGCCCACGTCTGTCGGCTGCACTGCACCGGGCTGCAAGCCTGCTGACAGCGCGACCGATAGACCCAGCACCAACAGCATGCGCACCACTGCGGGCATGGAAATAGCGTACAGCAAGGGAGTCATCATCAAGATGGTCGCGAGACGCAAGGACAAGAGGAAGACCGAAGTCAGCCAAGTTTTGCCAAAAATCAGGGCAAACGCGCTCAGCATTTCAATCGTTTCTAAAGCGAGTGTCTTAAAACATGGAAGGAATGTTTTGCCACATTTGAGTGGCGAACTGACTAAGCTTTCGCAGCATCCAGGGACCAAATACAAGCAGTGCAATGCCGGCCGTGAAAAGCTTGGGTACGAAGGTTAGCGAGATTTCCTGGACTTGGGTCACCACTTGCAAAATACTAATGATGAGACCAACCAGCATGGTCAGTCCAAGAACCGGAAGACACAGTAGGAAAGCTGTCCAGAACAGGTCGGACATTAGCCTTAAAGCAAGATCAGCGTGCATGAGCCTCCTCAAACATTGTTTGTGCCGCGCCCAGTTTGACGCCACCGCCTAGCCAAAGCCGGGCAAGCTGCACATCAATGACTGACGAAGCCCATCATGGGTAGTTCACCGCCTGAAAGATCAAAACAAGGCGGTTACTGGAGATTGCGTCGAAATTGCGCGATTTATTCCAGCGAACGAGACAAAGTCTATCACTTGTTGGACCCGGTTCCGCCACAGATGAACGTCGCGCTGCAGAATTGGCTGGCGGCGCTGCGGGGCTGATGCTGCCTGCTTCGGATATCACCCAAGCCGTGGTGCCACGCATCAACGCTCAGAGCGCCCGCGTTACGTGGGAGCCTCAATCCATGCTCTCGGTTGAAGCCCTTTAGCGTCTGCGCGCTGGTTGGCGTCTGCGATTGCTTGCGCCCGCTTCGCCAGTTATAGTGCGCCGATAACGAACACATTCACGCGCTTGGCTCACTAGGCGCATCGAATGCCGCCCAGGGAAGGCAACAGTTTTCATGACCGAATTTGGTACTGCCAATTTATGCGTGACGCCGCTCGACAGCACGCACGGCATGCGGCTGTGTCACAGGCCTCTAGCTCATCGGTTTCAGTCTGGTGTTCGCAATTACGGGCGATGCCCTCGGTTTGATGTGATGCCAGCGCTCGCCCTCGTTACGCCTCGGAACCTCCGATCAGTTCATTTTTGCAACGCCTGCGGCATCATTTTCCATAGTCGAAGCCCCGTTTGCGGCCCACGTTCTACCCCGGTACGTTGCCAAACTGGCGCAAAGACACTCGATGGCACAACCGTGCAGCCATCTCACTTTCGCGTTAACCCCTCTCAGCAAAAGAATGCAACACCATCATCAACGCTTCACCCGTTCCCAAGCCGTCCTGCGCGCGCAGCGGTGGCTTGAAGAAAGGACTTATCCCCGGCTCCAGATGACCTTGATTGCCGCTCAGACAGGTGCGTTCGACCTTCTCACGTCGTTTCTGCTTCTGCGTCAGGGCATCGAAAGCATGACGCTGCGCTACCCGTTGGCTCTGGCTTGTGCTTACGCCATGTTCCTGTTCCTGATCTGGTTGTGGCTGCGAACCAATGCAGAGGACTACTTCGTCCTGCCTGAGCTTCCGGGTCCCTCCTCGTCTGCCGGTAGTTGCCGCGCCGGCGTGCCGATGCAAAGTGGTGGTGGCAGCGACTTTGGCGGTGGCGGCGCAAGCGCTTCGTTCGATGGCGCGGGCGATTTCGCATCGGAGGCATCAAGTTCCGCCCTCGATATCGCCGACCCGATCAGTGCAGTAGCAGATGCCGATGATCTGGCCATCCCGGTCCTTGCAGTCGTTCTGGCCATCGGTCTTGCGCTTGCTTCACTTTATGTAATCTACATCGCACCAGCTTTATTGGCCGAAGTGATGGTCGATGGAGCACTGTCCTGTGCCCTTTATCGTTATGTTCGCGGCGACGATCCTGCGCACTGGCTGGCAACTGCGATTCGCCGCACTGTCCTGCCTTTCCTCGCAACGTGCGTCTTCCTCATCGCCGTCGGTGCCGTGCTGTCTGTCTATGCACCAGGCGCACACAGCATTGGTGAAGTCGTTCGCGGCACTTCGACTGCGCGGTAGCGCAAACAACGGAGCATCACAGGCAGTTTGAAATACCGCCGGCCATCTGTGAAAGGTGGCGGATCGAGTCACCAAATGAGTTCGCACCGCATCTCAGTCATAATTTCAGACATAAGAGGGGCAAACCTTCAACCCCCTGCCCGCACCGCCCGTACTGGCGGCTCAGCTCAACGTCATTTAACTTGCCAGGGAGGCAATCATGGTTTTCTTCTTCAGCGCAACGCGCGCGATAAGTGCTGATCGTCTAAGCGACGCATTCCGCCAACGTTTCACAGGCTCACAGCCCAACCTGAGACACGCAACCGGGGCATCGGGCGCAATGACTTTCTCAACAGCCGCGAAGGGTGCAGTGCAATGAACCCGCAACTTCAACTTCAACTTCAACGTCCTACTGGTGCCTTTGTTGGCGCGTCCTGGACCGCTCTCCTCGTTGGTGCAATCGTTTATCTGACGGGGCTTTGGAATAGCGACATGCAGCTCAACGAGAAGGGCTACTACTTCGTGATTCTCATGTATGGGCTGTTCTCGGCAGTCTCCTTACAGAAGTCGGTGCGCGACATCGCACTCTTTGATGCAATCTCGCCGCCAGTGCATGAAAGCGTGAGCGAAGCCTGACGCAACAGCTTGGATCGCGCGAGCGAAGCTCAGCCGCGATCTGGACCGGAGTTCGACCAGCCCGAATCTGATTCATCGCAGATCGCGCACTTTCCTGACCATTCAATCCACCGGAGGTACTTCCATGACGCACACCACATGTCCTATTTCAATCCTTCTTGCCCTTGCCATGTCGGGGGTCTGCGCGCAGGCACAGGAGCAGCGCAGCACCTTGGCCGACCAGCAGGACGTTGCGGTAACGATCTACAACGACAACTTGGCCCTGGTTAAGGACCACCGAATAGTTCAACTGAAGTCTGGCAGCTCGGCCCTGGCGTTTCGGGACGTCAGCGCCATGATGCGTCCCGAGACGGCGCTCATGCGTAGCCTCAATGCGCCCGGCAGCTTGACGGTGCTGGAGCAGAACTATGACTACGACCTGCTCACGCCACAGAAACTGCTGGAAAAGTATGTCGGGCAAAGCGTCAACGTGGTACGCACCAATACTGCGACTGGCCTCGAAACCACGGAAGTCGCCACGGTATTGGCAGCCAACAATGGCGTCGTGCTCAAGATCGGTCCGCGCATCGAGACCGGCATCCCGGGTCGGCTGGTATTCGACGCCGTGCCGGCCAACCTTCGTGATCGTCCGACGCTGGTGATGAACCTGGACAACACAGGCACTTCAAAGCAAGACGTCGAGTTGAGTTACCTGACGGCCGGGCTGGGCTGGAAGGCTGACTATGTGGTTGAACTCAATGAGAAGGATGACAAGCTCGACATCTCAGGCTGGGTGACGCTGAGCAACCGCAGCGGGGCCACCTACAGCAACGCCAAGCTGCAACTGATGGCCGGCGACGTCAACGTCGTGCCTGCGCAGTTGGCTCGCGGCGTCGTTTACGACAGCGCCCCCCCGCGTGAGGTCACCGCAAAAGCAGCGATGAAGGAAGAGTCCCTTTTTGAATACCATATGTACACCTTGGGTCGCCGCACCACCATTGCCGAGAACCAGACCAAGCAAGTGTCCCTGTTAACGGGCACGAGCGTCCCGGTGCGCAAAGAGTTTGTCCTGTCGGGCAGTGACTATTACTACGCAAGCAGTGTGGGTGAGCTCGGGCAGAGAATCAAGGTCGGTGTTTTCGTCGAGTTTGAAAACAAGGAAGCCGCACATTTGGGTATGCCACTTCCCAAGGGCGTCATTCGTGTTTACAAGAAAGACGCAGCGGGTAACGCACAGTTCGTGGGTGAAGACAGGGTGGAGCACACACCCAAGAATGAGAAAGTTCGCCTCAAACTGGGTGACGCTTTTGACGTTACCGCTGCAAAGAAACAGGTCGATTTTAAGAATAGAAGAACGGTCCCACTGGTAGGAATCAGCAGTAGATTTGTCACGGAGTATGAGAGTTCCTACGAAGTGCTGCTCAAGAACGCCAAGAAAGAAGCCGTGACCGTAACCGTGATCGAACCCATGCCCGGCGACTGGCAAGTGTTAGCGGAAAGTCATCCCCATACCAAGGGTGCCAGCAATACCGCGGTGTGGAACATCACCGTTCCGCCAGAAGGCACCAGCAAGTTGACCTACCGCAGCCTGGTCAAGTTCTGAGCGCCTGTTTGCGCATCGGGGCGTTCGGTTATATTCCGCCCATACGAAAGCCGCCCGAAGGCGGCTTTCTGTTCATGACACGGCGGACTATTTGGCGCCCGGCACCTTGCCTTCAACGCCCTTGACGAAGAAGTTCAGGCCACCGAGGAACTTGTCGTCGGCGACTGCGTCCTTGGCAATCTGCACCTTGCCGGTGTTGTCGGTGATCGGGCCCTTCCAGATCACGAAACTGCCGTCAGCCAGACCCTTCTTCACTTCGGCCACTTTGGCCTTGGTGTCGGCCGGCACGTCTTCCGCGATCGAGACGATGTCGATCGCGCCTTCCTTCACACCCCACCATGCGCCTGTGCCACCCTTCCAAGTGCCGTCCAGCGCTTCCTTGGTGGCCTTGATGTAGTACGGGCCCCAGTTGATCACGCTCGATGCCAGATGGGCTTTCGGGCCGTAAGCGGTCATGTCCGAATCCCAGCCGAAGGCGCGCTTGCCTTTGGCTTCGGCCGTCTTCAAGACAGCGGGGGAATCGGTGTTCTGGAACAGCACGTCAGCACCGCCATTGATCAGCGAGGTTGCGGCTTCAGTTTCCTTGGGTGGGTTGAACCATTCATTGACCCAGACCACTTTGGTCTTGACCTTCGGGTTGCTCGACTGCGCGCCCAGCGTGAAGCTGTTGATGTTGCGGATGACCTCTGGGATTGGCACCGAAGCCACTACGCCCAGGGTGTTGGATTTGGTCATCTTGCCGGCGATCACGCCTGCCATGTAAGCGCCTTCGTAGGTGCGGCTGTCGTAGGTGCGCATGTTCTCGGCCTGCTTGTATCCGGTGGCGTGCTCAAACTTGACGTCCTTGCTGTCGGCAGCGACCTTGAGCATGGTTTCCATGTAGCCGAAAGTGGTGCCGAAGATCAGCTTATTGCCCTGGCTGGTCATGTCGCGGATCACGCGCTCGGCGTCAGCCGACTCGGGCACGCTCTCGACAAAGCTGGTCTTGATCTTGTCGCCGAATTCTTTTTCCAGCGCCTTGCGGCCGTTGTCGTGGGCAAAGGTCCAGCCGCCGTCGCCGACCGGGCCAACGTAGGCAAATGCGATCTTGAGCGGTTCTGCCTTGGGTGCTGAAGCGGCTGCCGCCGGTGCGGGTGCAGCAGGTGCTGCCTCCTCCTTTTTACCGCACCCCAGCAACGCAGCAGATGCCACGGCGGTGAGTGCTGCGATCTTCAGCAGCGAACGTTTTTGCAGGTCGGTCATGTCAATATCCTTCTTTGGAGGGGGTTGCGACGGGGGTTGAGAGGCGTTAATTATGTACCGGAAAGCATCAGGCGCCGGGATAAAACGGCTTGCCGATGGACGCTGGCATGTTGATCCGGATCCACAGCGGATTGCGTGAAATCAGGGCCAGCACAACGATGGTTGAAAGGTAGGGCAGCATACTCAGGAACTGGCTAGCAACTTCCACACCAATACCCTGCAGATGAAACTGCAGCATGGTGACGCCGCCAAACAGGTAAGCACCCAGCAGCACGCGCCCGGGACGCCAGGTGGCAAAGGTCGTCAGCGCCAGCGCGATCCAGCCCTTGCCGGCCACCATGCCTTCAACCCACAGCGGTGTGTAGACGATGGAAACATAGGCGCCTGCCAACCCGCACAGCGCGCCACCCACCACCACCGCCAACAAGCGGATGCGCCGCACTGGGTAGCCCAGGGCATGGGCCGAGTCGGGATTTTCCCCAACACTGCGCAGCACCAAACCGGAGCGCGTGCGGTAGAGGAACCAGATCAGTGCAAAAGCAAACAAAACAGTCAGGTAGACCAGCGGATGGTGCCGAAAGAAAGCCGGGCCGACTAGCGGCATGTCGGATAGGTAGGGAATAGCAAAACTCGGGCGCGGCGGAATCCGCTCCTGCACATACGAGATGCCGGCAAAGGCCGAAAAGCCGGCGCCAAACAGGCTTACCGCCAGGCCGGTGGCGTACTGGTTGGTGTTGAGCCAGATTACCAGCACACCAAACACCAGCGCCAGCAGGGCGCCCACACCCATGCCGGCGGCAAAGCCAACAACGTCGCTACCGCTGTGCACCACCGCCGCAAAGCCGGCTATTGCCGCGCACAGCATCATGCCCTCGGCGCCGAGGTTGACGATGCCGGCGCGCTCGTTGATCAGCATGCCCAGCGAGGCCAGCGCCAGCACGGTGCCGGCGTTCAGGGTGGCCGCAATCAGAAGTGCGTAGGCGTCCATCACTTGGCCCATTTCAAACGGTAATTGACCAGCGTGTCGCACGCCAGCAGGGTGAACAGCAGCAGGCCCTGAAAGACGCCGGTCAGCGACTTCGGCAACCCGAGGCGCGACTGCGCCAGTTCACCACCGATGTAGAACATGCTCATCAGCAGCGCCGAGAACACCATGCCCACCGGGTGCAAGCGCCCGACGAAGGCGACGATGATGGCGGCAAAGCCGTAACCGGCCGGCACATAGGGTGTCAGTTGCCCGATCGGACCTGCCACCTCCAAGGCACCGGCCAGACCGGCCGTAGCACCCGAGACCAGCAATGCGGTCCACAGCGCACGCCTGGATGAAAACCCGGCATAGCGCGCCGCCGCCGGCGCCAAACCACCGACCTGCTGCGCAAAACCGGCGCGCGTGCGAAACAGAAAGACCCAAGCCGCCAGCACGCCCAGCAGCGCCAGAAAGACGCCGATGCTGATGCGTGAGCCGTCAAACAGACGCGGGATGCGCGTGACCAGATCGAAGTTCTTGGTCTGCGGAAAGTTATAGCCCTGCGGATCTTTCCACGGGCCTGACACCATGTAGCTGAGCAGTTGCACCGCCACATAGACCAGCATCAGGCTGACCAGTATCTCGTTGGCATTGAATCGATCCCGCAGCCAGGCTGTGACGGCGGCCCAGAACATACCGCCCAGAATACCGGCGAACAGGATCGGCACCACGATCCAGCGCCCCATGCCCTGCTCTGCCCGCA
>Ga0194060_10001575_pt1 | contig 16271 bp, 17 predicted proteins | sample SepL225m_MetaG_FD_163427 | JGI IMG/M metagenome (GOLD analysis project Ga0194060, IMG submission 163427) | Anoxic zone freshwater microbial communities from boreal shield lake in IISD Experimental Lakes Area, Ontario, Canada - Sep2016-L222-5m | ecosystem: Environmental > Aquatic > Freshwater >...
ATGCAGATCACCGTGGCATCGATCAAGCAGGCCGGCGGACAGCCGCTGGTGATCGGCAGCATCGTCGGCGTAATCAAGGCAATCGGTTCGCTGATCGTTGTGCTGTTGATGGTTTCCGAAACGATTTGAACCCGGGGAGGCGATCATGGCTGAAGACAAATTTGACCGCGGCACCGCGCTGACGATATTCGGCACCGACCGCCACGAGGACTTCGTGGCGCTGTCGTTGTCGCTGATCATCGCGTTGCTGGTCTACCTGTTCGTATAAACTCAGACGGAACACAACCTCCCGGTGATCGCGCTGGCGCGGTCACCGGGTTTTTTTTATCCCATGGCCGAGTATTCAAGCATTGTCCTGGCGAGTCACGGCACCCCGGGGGGGCAGGCCGCGGAGCGCGTCGCGCTCTCGCTGTGCGCTCACGGCGCGAGCCTGGCGCAACTGGTGGTGGTGCCGGATTTCTGGAAAGGCATGATGGGCGACGACTGGCTCAACAACGCGTCCACCCGTGAGACCTACGGCAAGCACGTCGAGTCCCAGATCGAAGCGGAAATAGCGGTGCAGGTGGAAAGGGTAAGGGCGCAGGCGCTGCAGCTGGGACTGCGCTACCAGTGCCGGACTGTGCTTGGCAAGCCGGCGGAGTGCCTGCTCGCGTACAGCCGGGAGCTTGCGCCCGAACTCGTCGTGATCGGCGCCCCCCGCCCCAGGGGCGTTTCCGGCCTGCGTTCGCGCATGCAGCTGGACACGCTGGTCAAGGCGCTTGCTGCGCCGCTACTGGTCGTGCCCCATCCTTGAATACCGCGGCGACGACACCGCAGGACGCGTCCTGGGTGGTGATCGATACGCCGCTAGGCCTGGCGGAATTGCGCCGGTTCTGTGGCGACATTGAGCGCTTGTACCGCATCAATCCCTATCTCGAGATCCAGGCGTGGCAGCAGCTTGCCGTGGGCGGCGTTCGCGTCAGCTGGCGCAACCTCAGCAACGACCAGGCGGCTACGCTCGAATTGCGCCGGGAGCCAGAATCGGAGAATGCGTTTTCGGTAACTTACTCGCAGGGCATCAAGCGTCGCACGCAATTCTTGCTGGAACCGGCGCCGAGCGGTAGCCGGCTGGTCGTCACCGACGATTACGTCAGTTTGCCGGAGGAACTGCGCGCCACCCGGATTGCCGAAGTCGACAAGAGCCTGACCGCTTGGGGTTGGGCGCTGCACGCCTATTTGCGGCGCGAGCAACGCTGGGGAGGGAATCCGCTGTGGCGTTGGACCATGCAGCACTTCTGGCTGCCGATGCGACCGTCAGCGCGGCGCATTGCCAGGCTCATCGTGTTGGCTAGTCTGGCGGAATTCGCGTTCTTTCTCCTGGTGGCGCTGATCTGGTGGATCGAGCACCGGTGACGCGAAACGCTAGGCGATAGTTACCCCGCCGTCGGCGACGATGGTCTGCCCGGTGATGAAACTGCCGGCTTTGGAGGCAAGGAACACAGCTATGCCTCCGATTTCATCAGCCTCGCCCAGGCGCCTCAACGGCGTCATCGCCTCGCGCGCCGTTCTCGCCTTCTCGTTTTCCCACAGCGCGCGGGCGAAATCAGTCTTGATCAGGCCCGGCAGGATGGCGTTGACGCGGATATTGGAAGGCCCCCACTCGCAGGCGTAGTTCCTGACCAATGCGGTGTCGGCGGCCTTGGATACGCCGTACAGCCCGATAACCGTGTTGCCCTTGAGCGCGGCGATGCTGGAGACGATGATCACCGCCCCGTCCTTGCGTTCCGCCATCTGCGGAATCACCATATTGCACAGCCACCAGTTGCTCTTGATGTTGTTGTTCATTATCTTGTCGAACGCCTCGTCCCCCGCCTTGGCCGTCGGCCCGTACACGGGATTGGCTGCGGCATTGCACACGAGGATGTCGATTTTTCCCCAGTGCTTGATGGTGGCGTCGACCAGTTGCTGCAACTGATCCTTGTGCGCGATGTTGCATGGAAGCGAGATCGCCGCGTAACCTTTTCCGCTGAACTCCCTGGTCACCTCCTCGCAGGCCTCGGCCTTGCGGCTGGAGATCACCACCTTGGCGCCCGCTTTCGCCATCTCTTCGGCGATGGATTTGCCTATGCCCTTGGTCGAACCGGTGATGAGCGCGACTTTTCCCGTCAGATCGAACATGCTTCGCTCCTGGTTGAATCGAGCCGCGATTTTCGCACTGTTGGAAAGTTTGTGCCGAAAGCGGCAGCGGAACTCATATGGCCCCGCTTTTTTTCAACAACGCGGCCACAGCCTCCGCGATCCTGGCATAGCCTTTGGCATTGGGATGCGCGAGGTCGGATTTAAATTCGCTGTCACGCAGGACTGCCTTTAGCGCCGTGTCCTCGTAGGGCAGACCGAATTCCCTGGCAATCTCGGCGTAGAAATCGGGAGGCGAGGGTAAAAGGCCGGGTTTCGGTACGGCGATCAGAACGACGGCTACGCCCTTTTTTCTGGCGAGCCGGATCATGGCACGCAGGTTTTCCGCGGCCTCGGCATCGCCAAGCTTGCGCAGGAAGTCGTTGCCCCCGTGGCACAGTACGAGCAGTCTGGGCTGATAGTATTCGAGCGCCGAGGGCAGCCGCTCCAGGCCGGCCGCGCTGATTTCGCCCGGCACGCCCTCGTTCCAGACCTTGCGCCCGATGAGTTTCTCCAAAACCGCCGGGTAGCTTGCTTCGGGTTGGGCGCCGGTGCCGAAGGTGAGGCTGTCGCCGAAGGCGAGCACGACGGCGTCGGCGGGCAATTTGGATAGCTTGGGAGCGTTGCCGCCGCACCCGGCGACGGCCGCAGCCAGCAGCAGAATGCCGAATGCGCGCAGCGCCCGCACCAGCGCACTCACGCCGGCGCCGGCCGCAGCGGACAGGCGGCTGCGTCGAAAGTCGGATCGTTGACACGTTCAATCAATGCCAACAGACCCTCGTCCTCGTGCACGAATAGGTTGCCTTCGCCGATAGTGCTCAAGGTTCCGGTGGCCATGAGCACGTCTTTCACCTGGGTTTTCATTCCGCTGAACGCAAGTGTGATGCCGCTTTCGCGCAGGCGCTGCACCAGATGCCTGATAGCTTCGTCGCCGGAGGCATCGATCTGGTTGATGCCGTTCGCAACCACCAGAACGTGCTTCGCTTTGGGAAAACGCGCCACGACTTCAAGCACGCAGTCCTCGAAGTAGGGAACATTGGCAAAATACAACTGGCCGTCGAAGCGCAGCGCAGCCAGGTGCTCGGAAAGCGGCAGGTCGTACAGCGCCGCATCGCGCAGTGTGCCATCCGGGTGGCGCCCAAGCACCGCGAGGCGCGGGTGCATGCTGCGGTAGAGATAGAGCAGGATGGCCAGGCTTGCACCGATGAGGATGCCCAGATCCAGATGCGGCGCCACCAGCAGGGTGGCGCAGAAGGTGACGATCGCGGCGATGCCGTCATGGCGTTGCGCCCGCCAGAAATCGCGCATCGAGCGAAAATTCACCAGCGAAGTCACTGCCAGGACAATCACCGCGGCGAGCACGGATTGGGGCAGGTGATACAGGAGCGGCGTGAAAAAAAACAGCGCGAGCATGACGATCAGCGCGGTGACGACCGAGGCCATGCCGGTACGCGCGCCGGCATTGAAATTCACCGCGGTGCGCGAGAACGAGCCGCTTACCGGATAACATTGGACAAAGCTGCCCGCCAGGTTGGCCAGTCCCTGGCCGATCAATTCCTGGTTCGGATCGAGTCGCTGCCGCGTCTTGGTGGCGATTGCCTTGGCCATGGAGATCGCCTCCATGAAGCCGACCAGGGCGATGACCAACGCTGTCGAGAGCAGGCTCGCCAGAGTGTCGAAATCCAGGCGCGGCGGGGCGAACGCGGGCAGGCCCGCCGGAATGGCACCCACCACTTCGCCCCCGCCGGAAAAACGCACGCCATTCTCGTCCAGGCTGCGGATCCGCCAGCGCCGGCCTTCGTTCTTGGCCGGGTCGCTGTCCTCGATCAGGAAAGCGGCGTTCGCGCCGGCTTCGCCGGTTCGTTTGAAGCTGAATTTTCGCAGCCAGCGCGCGCGGTTTCTATTTTCCTTTTCCAAATCGTCGAGCTGCAGGTTGATCAGCCTGATCTGGTAGTCGAGCGCCATCGCGTGCAGGTTTCCTCCGGCGCCAGCCTGCTCCGCACGCCTCAACTCGGCGTTCTTGGCGCTGCGTTCCGCGTCGAGTTGCTGCTCGTGGCGGTGCGTATCGACATAAGCCCTGGCGAGTGCGCGCACTTCCTCGTCCTGAATCTGCTCGATTGTGCCTGACGCGAGGAGCTCGAACTGCGTGGCCCAGCTCAGCACCGTCGCAAGAGCGACTGCGATCAGCACACCCGGCAGCTTCGGCGCGAAGCGGCGCATCAGCAACATAAGTGCCAGTGCTCCTGCGCCGAACGCGAGCGTCGGCAGGTGGATGTCGGCGATCTGCAGCAGGACCCGCCATACGTCGACGAGGAAGAATTTGCTGCGCCCGATAGGGACGCCGATCAGCTTGTTCAACTGCGACAGGGCGATGATTATGGCTGCCGCCGTGGTGAACGCCGAGACCACGGGGTGCGACAGAAAATTGATGATTAGTCCCAGCCGGAATACGCCCAGGCCGAGCTGGATGCAGCCGACGAGGAAGGTGAGCACGATGGCGAGCGCGACATAGTGCTCGGACCCGACGGCGGCGAGCGGCGCCAGCACCGATCCGGTCAGCAGCGAAACCATGGCTACCGGGCCGGTGGCCAACTGGCGCGAAGATCCCCACAGCGCGCCCACGATCACGGGCAGGAACGCGGTGTAGAGGCCGTAATAGGCCGGCATTCCGGCGAGTTGGGCGTAGGCCATCGACTGCGGGATCAGCACTAGTGCCACCGTGACGCCAGCGACGACATCGGCGCGCACCGAGGCGCCGTTCATGGGGAACCAGCGGAGAAACGGCAACAGCCGGGCGAGGTGACTCATCGGTTTGGCTTGCCAAGGCTGGCGCCGAAGCCGGCAATGTCGACGGCAAATGTCACGCTCTATTTCTCCACCGGCGGCAGAGTCGCGCACTCGTTGAAAATGCGCGCGCCGCAGGTGCTGCAGATGGAGCGATCGAGGCGTTCGAACACGCCACCGATCGCTTCGTGCTTGGTACCGAAGATGTTCTTCCGGCCGATCTGGTCGATATATCCGCCGCGCAGGAGCATGTCGCGCACCGGCTGGCGCAGGCTGTACAAGTAAAGTTGTCCGCCCATTTTTCTGCGGCGGTCGGCCTCGTGCGCGAGCAGTTCTGCGCCGGCCACGTCGACGAAATTGATGCTCTTCGACAACAGCAGCAGGTTCTTCTGGCCGGGGCTTACATCGCGCAGCGTATCGAAGTGCTCGTCGATATGGCTCACCGCGCCGAAATAGATCGAACCCTCGATGCGCATAATCTTGAGCTGCGGGCACTCCGCCAGCCCTTGCTCCACTACGGCCATTTTGCGCGTCGCATGACGCGGATCCGGTACCAGGCTGCGCATGCTCGGGCGCGACGTGCGATTGAGATAGACCACGAGCGAAAGCGTGACGCCGACCAGGATCGCAAATTCGAGCTCGAGCAGCAGGGTCGCGGCAAAAGTGAGCCCAAGCACCGCGGCCTCGGGGCGGCTCGCCCGGATGATGTTGCGGATGCTGCCGAAATCGATCAGCCCCCACGCGACCAGAAACAGGATCGCCGCCATGCTGGCGGTCGGCAGGTAGGCCATGAGCGGCGCCACGCCTATCAGGATCACCATCAGAAATAATGCGGAAAAGACCGCGGCGAGCGGTGTGCGCGCGCCCGCCTCGTAGTTGAGGCCGGAGCGGTTGAAAGACGCGCTCGCCGGGTAGCCGGAGAAAAAGCTGGCGACGATGTTCGACAATCCCTGGCCGATGAATTCCTGGTTGCCGTCGATGCGCTGACCGGATTTGAGCGCGATCGCGCGACCTATGGATACCGCCTCGGTCAGGCCGAGCACGGTGATGGCAACGGCGATGCCAAGCAGCTTTCGCAGCTTTTCCCATTCGAAATCGGGATGCGACAGCGGCGGCATCGCGCCCGGCAGCGCGCCCAGGGTGCGGATGCCGGTGTGCTCGGCTCCCAGAAGCTGATTCAGCGCGAACGCCAGGATGCTGCCTGCCAGCATCGCGGCGATCATGTACGGCACCTGCGGAACGTAACGGCGGGCGAATATGCCGGTCGCAAGCGTCGTCGCGGCAATCAGCAGCACGTACGGCCGGATGTAGGGGATTTGCACTACAAACACCTCGATCGAGCGCAGGAAGGATATGTTGCGGGGGATGTATACGCCGAAGAAATTGCTCAGTTGGGCGTCTAGAATCAGCATGCCGGCGCCGGCGGTAAAGCCGACCACTACGGTATGCGAGATGAAGTTGACCAGCGTGCCGAGCCGCAATAGGCCCATGGCAAGCATCAGGATGCCAGACATGAAGGATAAGGTGAGCACAAAATGCACGTATTGCGCCGACCCCGGGTCGGCAATCATGCTCACCGTCGCGAACACGACCAGCGATACGGCGTTGGTCGGACCGGAAACTGCATGCCAGGAGGACCCCCACAGGGCGGCCACGATGGTCGGCACCATGGCGCAATAAAGCCCATATTCGGGGGGCATGCCTGCGAGCGTGGCGAAGGCCACGCCCTGAGGCAGCACTACGGCGGCGCCTATCAGGCCGGCCATGCAATCGGCGCGCAGGCTGGTGCGGTCGACGTGAGGCCACCAGGCGAGAAAGGGAAATATTCGCAAAAGAACAATGCGGGACGGCAGGCTCATGGCGGCGGATGAAGCGGCTTCAATTCGGCAGTTTAGCAAATGCGCGGGGCGTGATCCGTGCTAAACGCGTGTCTCGCTCAGGCGAGACCGGCATTTCCGTCCATTCCCTTTATACGCGGAAGTTCGAGTTGCAGCGGTTTGATCAGTTTGCGGCCGCGCAGGTATCGCGCCATCAAGTCCCAGATCGGCTCCCCGCCCGCCGCCCTCGCCGCTTCGGCCACCGGCGCCCAGCCCGCTACCTTGTATCGCTTCGCCGCCTCCACCGGTTTGCCCTTGAGCGACATCTCGCTTATGCGGGCGCCGATTTTCGCGTTCGGGTCGCAGGCATAGCTGAGCCCGCCGACGCGCACCATGTCGCCGCCCTGCTGATAATAGGGATCGGGATTGAACAGGTTGTCGCACACGTCTTCGAGGATGGTCTTTATCGTCTCCCCCGTCATCTCGGTCACGGTGGTGTAAGGGTAGCTAATCGCCGTCTGGTCCATCAGATGTTCCATCAGGATGGGCTGGCCGGGCAGCAGGCTTGTGCCCCAGCGGAATCCGGGCGAGAAGGCGATCGGCGCGTTCTTTTCCGCCATCAGGCCTTCGAGAATCAACTGGTCGAAGGTGCCGTTGAAATTGCCCCGGCGGTAAAGCAGGCCCTCGGTTTGCGCGAGTGGTTCGGCGAGCTTGGCCGCGTAGGGCTCGCGCGCATTGAGGATCAGAGTCTCCATCTCCCGGTCGGCTGGCAGGAGGTCGGCGAACACGGGCAGCAGCCGGTAGCGGAAATCGGCAACCTTGCCGCCGGCCACTTCGAGGTCGAGCACGCCGAGGAATTTGCCGTTCGATCCGGCATTGGTCACCAGCGTCTTGCCGCCGGCGTTGCTCACGATCACCGGTGCCGGCATGCCGTCGTGGGTATGGCCGCCCAGAATTGCATCCATGCCGCGCACGCGCGCAGCGAGTTTGAGATCCACGTCCATGCCGTTGTGGGACAGCAGCACCACCGCCTGCGCGCCCTTCGCGCGTGCTTCGTCGACCGTGCGCTGCAGCGCTTCTTCCTGGATGCCGAAGCTCCAGTCCGGCACCAGGTACTTCGGATTGGCGATCGGGGTGTACGGAAACGCCTGACCGACAATGGCTACCGGCACGCCGTTCATCGGTTTGATGACGTAGGGCGGAAACACCGGGTCGCCGAAGTCGGCCGTCTTCACGTTCTGCGCGACGAAGTCGATCCGACCCTTGAAATCGTTGTCGATGATTTGCTGCACACGCTCGGCGCCGAGGGTAAACTCCCAGTGGCCGGTCATCACGTCCACGCCGAGAAGTTTGCACGCATCGACCATGTCCTGGCCCCTGGTCCACAGCGCGGTGGCCGAACCCTGCCAGGTGTCGCCGCCGTCGAGCAGCAGGGCGCCGGGCCGGCTCGCCCTGATCCGCTTCACCAGCGTTGCGAGGTGGGCGAAGCCGCCCACTTTGCCGTAGGTCTTCGCCGCCCGTTCGAAATCAAGGTAACTGAACGCGTACGCCTCGGCCGTGCCGGGGTGGATGCCGAAATGCCGCAGCAGCGCATCGCCAACCAGATGGGGCGGGCGGCCGGCCATGTCCGCCACGCCGAGATTCACGTTGGGCTCCCGGAACAAAATCGGCAGCAACTGTGCATGGCAGTCGGTAAAGTGCAGAAAATGGAGGTTGCCGAAACGCGGCAGGTCGTAGATGGTTGCGGCACCCTGCGCCCGCGCGCTTCCGGAAAGCTGGGCTAGGGGCAGACCGCAGACGGCGGCCACGCCCATTACATGCAGGAACTCGCGTCGGTTCACGCTCCGGCGTACCTCATTTATTGACCGGCGAGTCCGGGTCGAGCAGCAGCGCGACGAGGTCCTTGATCTGCTTTTCGGTGAGCGTGCCCGAATGGCCGAAGCGGGGCATGTTGGAACACAGGCTGAATGCCTTGGCGTTGTAGATCTTGCCGTAGGTGTACTTCTGGATCTCCGGGCTGTTGCCGCGGATCTTGCCGAAATGGTGAAGGCTGTTGCCGATGTTGCCGAAGGACGTCTCGTTCGGCCCGATCTGGTGGCAGTTGTAGCAACTGCCGCCGTTGGCGGCAGTACCGGAATCGCTCCAGGTCATGCCGCGCCCGTTCTGCGCTATGCCTTCGCCGGATTTCCAGTCGCCCAGAAATTTGCCGTCCGCCGGGTACTTGATCGCCTGCATCTGGTCCTGCTGCAGGCGATCGGCGACGGCCTTGGGCGGTTTGTTGCGGCCGCGGTTGCACATGGCCTGCAACCCATCCTCGTTCAGCCTATCCATGCCGGCGATGCCTTTGGCGTGGAAATCGCGCTTTATCATGCTGACCGCCTGGTCGCTGTCGTCCCCCGCCTGCGCGCTAAACGCGATCGCGAGCGCTGCCGCGCCGAATATCGATGCTTGGAATGTTTTCATCGGGTACTCCTTTGCTAGCGCTTGATTCCCGGACCCTTGTACACGTACCCGTTGGCGTTCACGCCCATGTAGGTAAGGAGGTCGGCGATAGTTTCCGACGCGTATCCCGGCTCGGGAAAGCGCTGCTGGCGGAAGCAGTCGTTCATGCGCCATTGAAGCGTATGCATCAAACCACCCGTCATGCGATAACCGGGCCATCCCTGGAATGCGCGTATGGCGTCTTTCCTGGAGGTCAGATTCGGCAGTTCTTGCGTGCGAATGCGCCTGCCGTCTTCGCCGTGGCAGCTGGCGCAGGAAAAATCCCAGGCTCCGGCGCGGAAATTGAAGATTTCACGGCCGAGCCTGTAGGCCTCCCGTTCCTTCGCGTGTTTCTGCGGGATCGCTATCTTCATGCCGCGGGACTGACCGGCGACGTAGGTGACCAGCGACACCGGATCGGGCGTGCCCGCTTCGGTGCTGAAGGGCTGCCTGGCCAGATCTTCCGCCTTGAACCCCTGCAGCGTCACCATGCAATGCACGATGCGCCGCTCGACGTCCATCACCTGGCCGGCATCGGCGAAATAGCGCGGCATCTGCACGTAGGCACCCTTGAGGACCCCCGGTCCGAGGCCCAGGTCGCATTGCTCCAGCGATGCATTCTTCGGTCCGCGCCTGGTTTTCCAAAGTTCCTCGCCCTTGGCTTCGAACAGTTCGGCAGGACTTGCGTCCTCCATCATCTCGCGAAATTTCTCGAACTCGGCAGTGACGGCGTCTTTGGATTCGCTCGCCGCCTTCTTGGCGGCTGGCGCGGGCGCTTTCTTGGGCGCGGCGGCTTGCTGCGCGTTCACGGCACACGCCAGCGCGAGGCCGGACAGCGCGACAACCGCCCTCAGCTTGATGCTCGACATGGAACCCTCCCTTTGATATTGAGCCGCCGAGCGAACCCCTGGCTCCGCGCGCTTGCCGCCCCCGCTCTTGCGGCGGGTCGCTCCGCTTGTCTAGTTGATCGTGGCCTCGTCTGTGCGTTTGTCGCCCTTGTTGTCGGTCCAGGTAACTTGGATTTTTTCGCCCTTCTGGCCGCCCTTGAAGCTGAACTCGAGAAACGGGTTCTTCGATATTGCGGTGCCCCAGGTGGCCGACAGCACCACCTTCCCCTGCCAGGTGGCGCTGACCTGCTGAATGAAGTGGGCAGGGATGGCCTTGCCGGCGCCGTCTTTGCGCTGGCCGGTTTCCATCTCGTGGCTCATCAATATCTTGACGATAACCGCGCCGTCCTTGGCGACGGCGCGGATGCGCATGGGATCTGCCATCTTGCTTCTCCTCTCTCAGTAGCCGATCGGCGGCGCGATTAGCCGCCGCAACCGCCGATAGTGACCTTGATTTCTTTTTTTGTTACGTAGTATTTGCCCTGCGCCTTCACCAGCACGTGAACCTCGGAAGTCTCCGCCAGCTTGATGCGCGTGCTCACCGCCGGCTCGGTTCCGGCGGGAATGTCGAAACTCGCGGCGAGCGCAGTCGGGTTGTTGGCGACCAGGATGGATATCGACTCCGTGCCCGGAAGCTTGCTTACCGCTCCGATCGGAACGACCGCGCCGTTTTCGGCGATTTCCGGCGCCGTCATTACGATGTCGGCCGAGTTGAGGCGGCTGCCCGCACCAAGCGCATCGAACGCGTCCTTCAGGTTCTTAGCCTCGAACGCCTTCTGGTTCCAGTCCGCGGCGAACGCCGCGTCAGGCAACATCATTCCGGTTCCGGCCAGCAGGGCAAACAGGCTCGCGCCACCGCCCGCCTTGAGTACGTTTCTTCGCGTCTGATTCATTCGCTCCTCCTAGTTGGTGGTCTTCCCTGAAAGCCTCTTGGCACCCGTGACGGCCATACTAACTACTATCCCGCCGATCACGCTTAGAGTATTTCTATGCGTAGATTAGCTGATTTATGGCTTAGCCGGAAAGCCCGATCGTGTTGCCGAGAAATGCTTCATTGCGGAGCCTGTAATGTTGCTCCAATTGCCGACTTGGGCCGTATGCATTTTTGATTGCTCGGAGGCCGAAGACGGTTTGCGCCGCCCTCGCGCACCTCGGCTGCGCTAATTACGGCTTCAGGTAGACGTAACCCTCCCTGGACTGCAGCCTGGCTATTTCGGCCACGCCCGAGGGAACGAATTTCGCTTCCGGGATGAACTGGTCCTTGTTGAGGTTGCGGCCCTTCAAGGTGATTTCGCACACATCGAAAGTAACGCCTTTGGCGGCAAGGTTCTCGACCGGAACATTGTACGGGTTGCCGTTCTTGTCCTTGGCGTTGTCCATCAGGAAATCCACGCCGAGGGCATGGCTCACGACCACGATCCTGGCCGTCGGATCCACGTCCAGATGATTGCCAACGTTGCGCAGCAGCGCAGTGGCATTGGCCGAGTCATTGATGTGATAAACAACCTTGTCAGGCCCGTCCCCGCGCATCGAGGCGCAGCCGCTCAAACCGATGGCTGCAACCGCTGCAAGAATGAAGATTCCACGCTGAATCATGTTTGCCATTTGTCTCTCCTCTCGATGTCTGGATCGGGCCGCTTTTCTCGGTGCCGCTAGTCGCCGCTGGCGCTAAATCGCTGTCGTTGGCAGGCGGACATGGAAAACTCTTGGACCGCCGCAGAGCCGGCGGCAAGCTTAACCTTGTTTCAGCCGGGCAGCCTGCAATTTCGCCTTGCCTGCCACGGTGTCCGTGGTTACGACTACTGTTTTGACAGCGCCATGGACTCAATAAGCGTTTATTTGGCGGTCATCAAAAATTTTGTGACGCAGTGTAATGCGTTGTCTATAGAGTATTGCAATTGCAGCAGGAAAGTGAGCGCTTTCTTGGTCGGATCATACAATCATAAAATGCTGCAGATCTTCCAGGGGAGAGACGGGTGAGCGAAGCCAATCCAGTTGCGATTGCATCGACGGTCGTGTGGGGCGCTTTTGTCCTTGCTTTTGTGTTCGGTGCGGTTGCCAGCAAAACCAACTTCTGCACCATGGGCGCAGTGTCGGACGTGGTCAACATGGGCGACTGGAACCGCATGCGCATGTGGGCGTTGGCGATCGGCGTCGCCATTTTGGGAACGACCGGACTGCAGCTGACAGGTACGATCGACGTCGCGAAATCGTTCTATACCACCCCCAACTTTACCTGGCTCTCCTACATTGTCGGCGGCATGCTTTTCGGGGTGGGCATGACGCTCGGCTCGGGCTGCGGCAGCAAGACGCTGATACGCCTCGGCGGTGGCAACCTAAAATCGTTTGTGGTGCTGCTGGTGCTCGCCATCAGTGCCTACATGGCGATGAAAGGCGTGTTCGCGGTATTTCGGGCCGCAGCGATCGACCCGATAGCGATTGCGCTGCCGTCGAACCAGGACCTGCCGTCACTGCTGGCGAAAGGCCTGGGCGCCGACCGGCGGACCATGCTTTCCGCTGCGGCCGGCGTGATCGGCGTGGGCCTGATCGCGCTTGCGCTTGCGAGCCGGGATTTCCGGAACGTCAATAATCTTGCCGGGGGTATCGTGATCGGCCTGGTGATCGTCGCGGGTTGGTATCTGTCGGGACATTTGGGCTACCTCGCCGAGGATCCGAATACGCTGGAAGAGAAATTCTTCGCCACCAACAGCGGCCGGATGGAGTCGATGAGCTTCGTTGCGCCGATTGCGTATTTGATGGAGTTGCTCATTCTATGGAGCGACAAGACCCGGGTCATGACTTTCGGCATTGCGTCGGCGCTGGGCGTGGTGGCGGGCTCGTTTGTCCATGCGCTGGCCACGCGGTCGTTCCGGCTCGAGAGTTTCCGTGATGCCGAAGACCTGATCAACCACCTTGTCGGAGGTGCTTTGATGGGTGCCGGAGGGGTGCTCGCCATGGGCTGCACCGTCGGCCAGGGGATGAGTGGCGTCTCGACGCTTGCGCTCGGTTCCTTCCTCGCATGGTTCTCGATCATCGCCGGTGCAGCGCTGACCATGAAATTCCAGTATTGGCGCCTGATGCGGGAATCCTGACGGTGGCGCCAAAACGCAGAAAGGAAGGGATGCTGCCCCCTCCTTTCTGCGTTATCTGCCCGGCTTAGGTAGCGGGCCCGGAATCAGCCCAAGACGTCGGACCAGACGTTTTGCGCCCATCCCCAGGCGTAGAAGGCCTCGACCTCGTTGCGTGCCGGCGACAGGCCGCCCGCTCCCGGAACCGTCTTCAGGGTCTTGTCCTTGGGGTCGTAGGTATGCACCGAGGCGACGTGGACCGCTTCCTTGTCCGACAGGTAGCTGTAGCAGGTATTGGAGATCAGCGGTGTCTGGCTCGGCTGGCGCCCGTTCATCATTTCGATGATCGCCGCGACGGCGAGCTTGGCGTGCTGGTTGGCCATCTGGCCCGACTTCGGCATCAGTGGCGCCGACAGCGTCGCGTCGCCAAGCACGTGTATCCCCTTTACCGCCACCGACTCCATCGACAGCCAGTCGACGCCACACCAGCGGTTGTTGGCGGTGATGAGCCCCGCGCTTTTGGCGATGTCGCCTGCTCGCTGCGGCGGGAGGACGTTGAGCACATCGCCGCGGATGGTATCGAAGTCCGTCGTAACCGACATTGCCGCCGCATTGACCGACTTAACGGGCGCGTTGCCGCGATATTCGACCATTCCCGGGTAGAGGTCCTTCCATGCGGCTTTGAACAGGGGGCCCTTGGAGGTTACGTCCGGATTGGCGTCCAGGATCAGGACCTTCGATTTCGGCTTGGCGCGCTTCAGGTAGGACGCGACCAGGCAGGCGCGCTCGTATGGTCCTGGCGGGCAACGGTAGGGTGCCAGCGGGATGGAGATAACGAATGTGCCGCCGTCCTTCATGTCCTCGAGTTGCTTGCGCAAGGCCATGGTTTCAGGCCCCGCTTTCCATGCATGCAGGACCTTCTGTTGCGCCTGTGCGTTAAAGCCCTCGATGGCATCATGCATGAAGTCTATCCCGGGCGACACCACCAGCCGGTCATAGGACAGGTCCTGGCCGCGGCTTAACTTGACGCGTTTCGTGCCCGCATCGATGCCGGTAACCTCGTCGTGCACCACCTGCACCCCGTAGTCCGGGAGCTTGGCGTAACTGCGCGTAATGTCGGCCATGCTGTGGTTGCCCGACAGCACGAGGTTGGACATCGGACAGGAGACAAAATCGGTATTGCGCTCGACCAGGACGACCTCGATGGTTCCCTGGCTCCAGATGCGCAGGTACTTTGCGGCAGTAGCACCGCCAAAGCCGCCACCGATGACCACCACCCGCCCGATCGGCTTATTGCCCTCCTGCATCGTGGCACATCCTGCGAATGCAGTGCTCGCTGCGCCCGCCGCCGTCACCTTGAGAAAATCGCGTCTGCTGAATCCGCTCATGGCGCCCCCCTATTTCTGTGCCGCGAAGTAAGCGGCGATCAATTCGAGCTGCTCGTCGGTGTACCCCTTGGCGAGCTGGTGCATGACCGTCGCCTGGCGCTTGCCGTCCTTGTATTCCTTGAGTGTCCGCAACAGGACTTCCTTCGACTGTCCCGTGAGCGGCGGCACACCCGTGACGGCATTGCCGGTGATGTTGTGACAGCCGCCGCAGGTCGCGGCGAGATTGCGGCTGAGGTTGGGGTCCGTACCTTGCGCCGCCGCGGTCAGCGGAAGCGCAAGCAGCACGGCTAGAACGAGCGGGATACGCATGAACTGCCTCCTTTTATGTGTAGAAAAAATCTCGCGGTATCGCCGCGCCGGCCTCTTTTTCGATGGGCCGTTTTATGGTGCTAGTCTCGACCGCGTTGCCGTGACTGTCAAGCGGCCATCGCTGCGGATGGACGGTTTGGCCATCCGCAGCGGGTTCGGACTACTTGAATTTCACGCTGTAAGCGATGCCGAGGGAGTTTTCGTACATCTGGATTTTGTCGGTCGCGTTACCCCCCGTCCAGGTGTTGAACAGGCTGGGACCGGACACGGAATTCCTGAACGCGTGCATGTAGGCCATGGTCAGATCCGAATCCTTGGAGAGGCCATAGGTGAACCCCAGGGTGACATGATCCTTGATCACGCCCGGCGCGATCATGTTGAACGTCACATCGCGGCTCTGGATCGGGTTGTCGGTATGGTTGTAACCGGCGCGCAGAATCAAGTTCGGGCTGTATTTATATTCCGCGCCGAGCTTGAACACGTTCACGCTGCTCCAACCGAAACCGCGACAGCTGTCGCAGCCAAGGGTGCCGGCAGTAAAAAAGGTCGCAGCCGCGCCGTTGCCGACATTAGTACTCGGATTGGCCACCGATTTGATGCCGGAATAGTCGATCCGCTCATAGTCGGCGGCGAGCGTCCAGGCGGGGCTCGCCTTGACGGCGATGCCCAGACTCAGGTTGGACGGAATGTCGAAATAGCCCTGCCCGGCGAACAAGTCCTTGTACATGTCGAACTTGCCCATGCGGGTTTTGCTGGCGTAATTGGCGCCCAGCGTCACAGTATCCGAGACCTTGCCCAACCAGCCGAACTTGATGCCGTAACCCCAAGTCGTGTCCTTGCCGCGATCCGTCACGTTGTTGCCGGCGGCGTACGGGGTGAGCAAAGCGCCAGTGGCTGGCGAGATGTTACTGGTGAATCCAAAGAAGGAACTCAAGCCCTCCACTTTGAAGGTCTGGCGCGTGACCAGCAAGGTTGCGCCTAGGGAATGGTCTTTGTTGAGCTTCCAAGCAAAGGTCGGCGCAATGGTTAGCTGCTCGAGGTTCATGCCTAACTTGCCGGAACCGCACAGCAGGTTATACGGGCCCGGCTGGCCAGAGTAAAAGTTAAAGCCAAAAGGAGCAGTGCCGCAGGTAGCACTTGTCGCGGGGATCTGTCCACCGTTGAAATTCGTGTTCATGCCGCCATTGCCGTAGACGGTAATGCCAATTGATTTATCCGATCCTATCATCCGGTTGTATCCTAATTCCGGAATCGCGAACAGGTTGCTGCCGCTGGTCACCGAGCCGTCAATGCCCGCGGCGCCGCTGCCGCTGCGCGATATATCGCGCTTAGGGCTGAACAGGTCGAGCCCAATGTCCAGTCGGTCGCCTACCCAGACCATAC
>Ga0194060_10001576_pt1 | contig 16260 bp, 3 predicted proteins | sample SepL225m_MetaG_FD_163427 | JGI IMG/M metagenome (GOLD analysis project Ga0194060, IMG submission 163427) | Anoxic zone freshwater microbial communities from boreal shield lake in IISD Experimental Lakes Area, Ontario, Canada - Sep2016-L222-5m | ecosystem: Environmental > Aquatic > Freshwater >...
ATGATTATCTTGACGGCGGTGATGGCAATGATTATCTGGAGGGGGGAGACGGTAACGATACGGTTTTGGGTGGTCAGAATGGTGGTAGTGACACCTTATATGGCAATGCCGGTGATGACAATATCAATGGAATAGATGGCGATGATTTTCTTTATGGTGGCGATGGCAATGATACGATGTATGGTGAAGCGGGTAATGATGTGATGTATGGTGGAGCAGGCAATGATAGTATCATGGCCGGGGCGGGTGATAATGGAAATGATACATTGTTCGGGGAGGGGGGAAATGATACTCTTGAAGGCGGGTTGGGCGATGATCTGCTGACTGGCGGCGCAGGTAACGACACTCTTTACGGTGGTTCTGGTAATGACACTGCGGTGTTCAGCGGAAATTTTGCCGATTACATTATCAGCTACAACTCGGCGACCTCAACATACAGTGTTTTGGACAGGGTGACTGGTCGCGATGGTGTTGATGTTGTTAATGGAGTAGAAACCTTCCAGTTTGCGGATGGAACGAAAGCCCCTTCGGCAAGTATTACCCCAACGCCACCCTCTCCAGCGCCGATCGGATTTGGCAAGGTCACTACCGATTTTGGTGGAGGTCAGGATCTTGGTTTCAGCTTGGCCACGCTGTCTGACGGGAAGATACTTGTGGCGGGAAGCAGCTTTAACGGAGGCAATACCGATTTTGCACTTGCCCGCTATAATGCTGACGGCACTCTTGATACCTCTTTTGGCAATGGAACAGGCAAGGTTACGACTGACTTCAGAGTCATTGATGTTGGTTTGAGCCTTGCTGTTCAAAGTGGTGGCAGGTTCGTGGTGGCGGGACAGAGTTCGGATAGTAGTATAACGAGCGGAAATTACACGTTTACTCTAGCCCGTTATAACGATAACGGAACTCTTGACACAAGCTTTGATGGTGATGGCAAGGTGGTGTCGGTTTTTGGTAGCAGCTCGGATGGACAGAGCATGACGTTGCAGCCCGATGGCAAAATTCTGGTAGCGGGGAACACGGGGAACACATCAAATAGTATGATTCTCGTGCGCTACAATGTTGATGGCAGTTTGGATACGAGCTTCGACAGCGATGGGGTGGTTACGACAAACTTCGGGAGTTGGGCAGAAAACAGCGATGTTATCCTTCAGTCAAATGGTAAAATCCTTCTGGCCGGGTACAGTTGGAACGGGCTTGACTGTGACTTTGCCATCGTACGCTACAATGCTGACGGAACGCTTGACACAAGTTTCTCGGGCGACGGGATGGTCACTACAGACTTCGGAGGTGATGATCGGAGTCAGAGTATTGCCCTTCAGTCCGACGGTAAAATTGTTGTGGCAGGGTACAGCACGAGTGGTACCAATAATATTGCCATAGCGCGTTACAACACTGATGGCACTCTCGACACATCGTTCTCCGGTGATGGCAAGATTGTGGAGGAGCTTGGTCGTGATGATAAGGGTTATGCGGTGACCGTGGATCCTGATGGCAAAATTCTTGTGTCGGGGCATAGCGACAGCAATGTGGTGCTCTTGCGCTATAATGCTGATGGCACTCCTGACACTACTTTTTCAGGTGATGGCCTTGTGACTACGAATATTGGTGGCGTTACGCTTTTTAACGGTCAGGCCTTTACTGGCACAGATGTGACGTTGCTCGCTGGAGGGAAGATTCTCGTTTCGGGTCAAAGCAACGGAGATGCTGCTCTTGTCCGCTATAACAGCGATGGTTCTCTGGATACAACGTTTGGCTTGTCGGCCAATACCGCGCCTGTTTTTTCCGATAGCCATGCAGGCACAGTTACAACAGATTTGGGCAGAGAGGAGGGAGGCAGGAGCGTTACCATGCAGCCGGACGGGAAGATTCTTGTCGCCGGGTTTGCCAATGGTATTGCGGGTTTTCTCAGTACAGGATCGGCAAATGTATCCTTTAGTTTCAACGATTTTACCCTTGCACGCTACAACAGCAATGGCACCCTCGACACCAGCTTCAGCAGTGATGGAGTGGGAACCACATATTTTGGAGGAAACAACAACGTTGCTTCGGGTGTTACCCTGCAGGCTGATGGCAGAATTCTCGTTGCTGGTTCAGGATATAACCGAAATAACGGCACGAATGATTTTGCGATTGCTCGCTATAACAGTGATGGCAGCCTCGACACGACGTTTTCCATGAATGGCAAAGGCATGACCGATTTTACCAGTACCAACGATATTGGTAATAGCGTCAAATTACAGCCCGATGGAAAGATCCTTGTTGCAGGAATCAGCGGTGTGGTTGTTGCTGGCGGTACATCCAACAATAATTTTGCTTTGGCACGCTTTAATGTTGATGGCAGTTTTGATACTACTTTTGGTGGAATCGGCAAGCTGACGACGGATTTTGGTGGCAATGAGACTGGAATGAGTGTTGCCGTGCAGGGTGATGGCAAGATTCTTGTGGCGGGGAGTAGCACCTTGACTGGTGGTAATTCTGACTTCGCCATTGCGCGTTATAACGTTAACGGTACTCTTGACACCAGTTTTGATGGAGATGGCAAGCTCACGACGGACTTTGGAGGAAATGACTCTGCCCAGAGTGTTGTTGTTCAGAGTGATGGCAAGATCCTTGTGGCGGGTTCCAGCAGACTGATCATCAATGGTGCGACGCTCAACAGCGATTTTGCACTTGCACGTTACAACGCCGATGGCTCTCTTGACTCCACTTTTCATGGAGATGGCAAACTTACCACAGACTTTTTTGGCACGGCGAACTCGGGTACACAGGTCATTCTACAGAGTGATGGCAAGATTCTTGTGGGTGGGAATAGCGCGACAATCGACGGCAAAGCCGGTTTTGCTCTTGCTCGTTATAACGCTGATGGTACTCTTGACTCTACTTTTCATGGAGATGGAAGGGTCACCATGGGCATTGCTAGTTGCTCCAGTATTACGGTGCAGTCCGATGGCAAGATTGTTGTGGCGGGCCCCAATGATGGTAAATCGGATATTCATATCGAACGCCTCAATTCTGATGGCACCCTCGACACCACCTTCGGCGCTTCTGGTGTGCATCAGACGCTTTACACGGCAAACAATGTGCCGGTACTGCTCGACAACTCACTCCAGATCAGTGACGCTGAACTTGCCACTATCGGCAACTATGCTGGGGCGACACTGACACTGATGCGCCAGGGCGGGGCCCGTACTGACGACCATTTTTCAGCGATGCTTGGCCAATCCCTCGGGGTGCTGACGCAAGGCGCTGACCTGGTGGAGCGATGCATAACCGTTGGCACTGTCACCACCAATTCAGGAGGTACGCTGGTGTTAACCTTCAACGCCAATGCCACTCCGACGTTGGTCAATGCAGTCGTTCAGCAGATCGCCTACAGCAATGGCTCAGGAACACCACCATCATCGCTGCAGATTGACTGGTCTTTCTCCGATGGCAACACTGGCTCTCAGGGTTCGGGTAGTGCGATGAGCGCAACAACCAGCACGACCGTTCAGATTGCTCCATTCATTGCACCTCCTGAGCAAGGCACCAATACCGCGCCGACCTTTGCCGGGTATGCAACGGGTAAGGTTACCACCGACTTTGGCAAGGAGGATATTGGCCGGAGCGTTGCTGTTCAGGCCGATGGCAAGATTCTTGTGGCCGGGCTTGGCAATGGCATTTCAGGTTTCCTTACTTCGGGAAGCACCAATATTACCTATACCATTGGCGATCATGCTCTCGCCCGTTACAATGCAGACGGAAGTCTCGACACCACCTTTGGGGTTGATGGGAAGGTTATCACTTACTTTGGCGGGAACAGTGACTTTACAACGGGTGTTACGGTACTGGTTGATGGCAAGATTCTTGTTGCAGGATCCGGGTACGACAGAGGCGGGAGCAACACGAACGACTTCTCACTTGCCCGCTACAACAGCGATGGCAGCCTTGATGCTACGTTTGCTGGCAACGGTAAAGTTTTGACCAATTTCAGCAGTAATAATGACAGTGGCCAGGGCATTGTGGTACAGTCTGATGGCAGGATTCTTGTGGTTGGAACAAGCAGTACCGTTAATGGTGTTTCACCCTACATTAGCGATGTTGCGCTTGCTCGATACAACGCTGATGGAAGTCTTGATACCACCTTTGGAGGCACTGGGAAAATTACCACAGACTTTGGCGGCACTGATAATGGATATAGTATCACCGTACAGAGTGATGGTAAAATCATTGTTGTGGGGAGTAGCAGTGTGGTGGTCAATGGCATATCCGGCATTGATTTCGCCTTTGCTCGCTACAATGCAGACGGAAGCCTTGAATCAAAGAGTTTAATCGATTATGGTGGTAATGAGATTGCGCGGAGTGTGGTCGTTCAGAGTGATGGCAAAATCATTCTGGTGGGTGATAGCACTCTTTCTGGTAATACTAATTTTGCGATTCTTCGCTCCGATACTGCTGGCAATGGCCCCGATACCACCTTTGGCATTAACGGGAGAATTATCACGGATTTCGGAGGTAATGATGTTGCCAGGAGTGTTATCGTGCAAGCTGATGGCAAAATTCTTGTTGCAGGCAATAGTGGCGCCGATTTCGCGATTGCCCGCTACAATACGGATGGCACTCTTGATACCAATTTTGACGGCGACGGCAAGCTCACCATGGATTTTGGCGGAGCTTCGGACACTGCCTACAGCGTTAAATTGCAAGCAGACGGAAAGATCCTTGTGGCCGGATCAAGCTCCATTGATGGCAACGGAAACTTTGCTCTCGCTCGTTTGAATGCTGATGGTAGCCTTGATACCACTTTTGGTGTGGTTAATACGCTTAATGGTCATCCGGTCTCTTTTGAAAACGGTTCCCCGGTGGTGCTCGACAGCGATGTCAGGGTTTCCGATACAGAGCTTGCTGCTCTTGGCAACTACAATGGCGCTACGCTGACATTGACACGCCACGGCGGAGCCAGTGCGGACGACAACTTTTCTGCCATAGCCAGCGGAACTCTCGGTGCACTTGCTCAAGGAGGAGACCTTGTGGCTGGAGGTGTCGCTGTTGGCACTGTTACCACCAATTCCGGTGGAACGCTTGCAGTGGCCTTCAATGCCAGCGCTACTCCAGATCTGGTGAATGCGGTATTGCAGCAGATCGCCTACAGCAATACAGGCCATGTCGCAGATGCAGTGCAGATCGACTGGACGTTCTCCGACGGCAACACCAGCAGCCAGGGTACAGGTGGAGCCTTGAGTACTGTTGGTAGCACCACTGTTCACGTTACAGCACTGAACGACACTCCGGTTCCTGGTGTCAACACTGCACCAATGTTTGCTGTCGGCGATGGCACTGTCATCACCGATTTTGGCAAAGAGGATATTGGCAGAAGTGTCGCTGTTCAGGCTGACGGCAAGATTCTTGTGGCCGGGCTTGGCAATGGCATTTCGGGATATCTCAACGCCTCAAGCGGAAATATGTCGTACACCATCGGCGATTTTGGTCTCGCCCGCTACAACAGTGATGGCAGTCTCGACACCACGTTCGGCATCGATGGCAAACTGACCACCTATTTTGGCGGCAACAGTGATTATGCCACGGGGGTAACCGTGCAGTCTGATGGCAAGATTCTTGTCGCAGGGACAGGATATAACAGAGGCACCAACGATTTTGCTCTTGCCCGCTACAACAGTGACAGCTCTCTCGATACCACCTTTTCAGCTAATGGCAAGGTGACGACAGATTTTGCCAGTACCAATGACACGCTGAGTGGCATCAAAGTGCAGGCGGATGGCAAGATTCTTGTGGTTGGAACCAGCGGTACGGTACCTGGAGTAACACCATCCAACAGCGATTTTGCTCTTGCCAGGTATAATGCTGATGGTAGTCTCGACCTCACCTTTGATGGAGATGGAAAGCTCACTACAGACTTTGGTGGCAGTGACTCAGCAACAGGTGTTTCAGTGCAGGCTGATGGTAAAATTATTGTGGTGGGAAGCAGCAGCGTCGTCCTTAATGGTGTATCAAACCCAAATTTTGCATTTGCTGGTTACAACGCTGATGGCACTCTTCTCGGAAAGGCAACCCTGGATTTTGGTGGTTACGACTATTGCCAAAGCGTTACTGTACTGAGCGATGGAAAATTTATCCTGTCGGGGTACAGTGGTTTACTTATCAATGGTGCGGTCACCAACTACAATTTTGCGCTTGCCCGCTATAATGCTGACGGTAGTCTCGACACCACCTTTGATGGTGATGGAATGCTCACCACAGACTTCGGTGGTAATGAGTATATCCGAAGTGTCACCGTGCAGTCGGATGGCAAGATCCTTGTGGCCGGGAACAGCATCATGACAGGCGGCATCTCTGATTTTGCGATCGCTCGCTACAACACCGATGGGACTCTCGATACCACCTTTGACGGGGATGGCAAGCTCACCATGGACTTCGGTGGAGCATCGGACACTGCCTTTAGCGTCACGTTGCAGGCTGACGGAAAGATCCTTGTGGCCGGTTCAAGCTCCAGCGATGGCAACGGAAACTTTGCTCTTGCCCGCCTCAATGCGGATGGCTCGCTTGATCATACGTTCGGCATGGTCAATAATACGCTTGATGCCAGGCAAGTTTATTTCGATAACAGCCCACCGGTCGTGCTCGACAGCAATGTGCATATTTCCGACACTCAACTTGCCGCTTTGGGGAACTACAATGGCGCAACTCTCACCCTTCTCCGTCATGGTGCCGCCAACGCCGAAGACCACTTCTCCGGCGCAGGTACCCTTGGCGCTCTCACGCAAGGCGGCAACCTGGTGGTCGGTGGCACCACCGTTGGTACCGTCACTACCAATTCCGGCGGCACGCTTGATATCGCGTTCAATGCCAGCGCCACGCAAAATCTGGTCAATGCCGTTTTGCAGCAGATTGCCTACAGCAACACCTCTCACGTTACAGGAGCACCAGTACAACTCGACTGGACATTCTCCGATGGCAATACCGGCACCCAGGGCACAGGTGGGCCCTTGAGCACGACTGGCAGTACTGTCGTTCAGATCCTTTCCGACACTACAGTACCGACAGTTATCAACTTCAGTCCTGCTGACGCAACCGTTGGTGTCGCCGTCGGCAGCAATATTACCCTGACCTTCAGCGAAGCAATCCAGAACGGCAAGGGGTTCATAGAAATCCATAGAGGTTCAGCGGCAGGCACTCTCGTGGCAAGTTACGACGTGGCGACAAGTCCGAACATCACCATTGCTGGCAATACGCTCACCATCAACCCTGAAACAGACCTGGTGGATGGCATCCATTACGTTGTCACCATAAGCCCTGGCAGTATTGAGGATCTTTCTGGTAACGACTATGCAGGTACAGCCGATTACGATTTTACTGCGGGGGTCATGACGATCAATTACAATGGAGCTCCAACAGGAACTGCTGGCAGCTATGAAAGCTTTGGCGACTTCTTTCTTGATACAACAAAGCAGACATTACCGGGCTATCTGGCATCTATTGTGACCAATCCCGCCACAAATGGTACTGCGTACATGTCCGATGGTAATGGTGACGGTATTCCTGATAGTTTCACCGAGAATTGGACAAATCCCTCCAACAATGCTCAAATGACTACGTCTGGCACAATAGCCTTGGATGCTGCTGGTGTTATTGTGTTTCATGTGACTGCCGGGGCTACCACATCAAGCTATGACCACTGGGGTCGAATAGCCTACGATGCACAGGGGAGTGCGGTTGGTATGTACACGCTTAACATCAATCCAGTCTTTACCCTCATCCCGGATACGGTGCCAGCAGATGCGCGGATTGCAACATTTACCATACCAAGCAAGCCAGGTACCTGGTCTTTGCTTGACAGCGACCTTAACGGCGTTATTGATACCATGACGCGGGTTCAGTCATATACTGACCAGAATAATGTCCAACAAACCAATACGACAAAATATTTGTTGACCTGGAGTGATTCTACGCACTGGGCTGCGCACAGAATTGTTGATATGGGATTTGGTTCAACATTTGACAGCCAGAACAGGCCAACCACAATACCTATGCACACAGCAGATGACGTAGTCCATGAAATACCCCTTGTCTGGCAGACCAAAGATGCTGATAATGTTGTGGCTACTTCTTCTTTTACATCATCAACTGAAACTTTTTCTGGCAAGTTTTTTGATACCAACAGTGATAACATTCCGGATCAGATAAGCTATACCTTTACTGGCAATGGAGTTGCTTATATGACCACGGCAAAGTTAATTGGATGGTCGAATCTAAGCAGCGCAAATCCCGATGCGGTAACAGGAGAAACTTTAGCATCAACAAATCCGGACGATATGTTCTCCGGTACTGTTAAGGGAACCAGCAGTAACCCAACCACTCTTGAAATGGCATCGTATTTCATGGGAAGCAGCGGCAACAATGGAGCGGATACCACGAATCCCTCAGTTACCACTTTCAGCCCTGCCGATGGCGCGACGGGTGTTGCAGTTGGCAGCAACATCGTGCTGACCTTCAGCGAAGCTATCCAGAAAGGTACAGGAGCAATTGAAATCCGCAGTGGCACCTCAGATGGTGCGCTTGTTGCCCATTATGAGTTGGCGACAAGCCCGAACGTCTCCATTACAGGCAATACGCTCACCATCAATCCGACGGCAGACCTTGCGAATGGGACGCACTATTTTGTCACCTTCGGTAACGGCAATGTTACAGATCTTTCCGGCAATCCCTCTACTGGCACCAACACCTACGACTTTACGACGGAGGCATTGCCTTTACACCAAAACTTGACGGGTTCTGCGACCTTCTGGAAAACCGACGCTCCCATAGCAGGTGTTACGAGTGCCCTGACCACAGGTATTGCTTCCGACACCATAACTACCGGCGCGGATGGCCTCTACCAGCACCTCAACATGCCGGATGGCACCTACGCTCTGACCAGCGCTAAAGTGTCGGGGACTGCCGAGAGCAACGCGATCCATGCCAACGATGCGCTTGCGGCTCTGAAAATGGCGGTAGGGATGAACCCCAATGCAGATGGCAGCGCAGTGTCGCCATACCAATTCCTGGCGGCAGATGTCAACAAAGATGGAGTAATCAGGGCAACAGATGCGCTTAATATCCTGAAGATGGCGGTTAAATTTAATACCGCTCCAGCAGGGGAGTGGCTGTTTGTGCCTGATAGCGTTGGCAGCGAAAGCATGTCGCGCACCCATGTTGTCTGGCCAGACAATCCGATACCGGTTACCCTGGATGTGGATCAGGATCTGCACCTGATCGGGATTGTGAAGGGTGATGTTGACGGGAGCTGGGTGGCATGAGAGAAGCTGAAATGTATTCGGGTAAAGATGGCATCTTGATTTCAGATGAAGCAAACCTGGCGACTGAGGCACTTTTATCGGAATATTCGGATAACACTCTCGACTCGGCATGAATTGAACAGGTGTGGTAATAAATCTTTCCAGTTACTATATTAGTGGCTGACAGAAAACCCCTGTTTTTTTTAAAATCCAGCCACCTTGTTAGCGTAACCACCGGTATTTTTATGGCTCAACAGAGACGTTTTTGCTCCTGACAAGCACTGCGTTCAACCATGAGCTGGATTTTGGTTTCAAAAGCCATAAACTGGACGCACCTCACCCATTAAACGCATCAAAAACTCTTGTTTTAGAAATGAATTCAGGCCGCTTTTTTGTACGGGCCACGGTGTCGTCTTGCATCCTGCTTCAGCAAAAGAGCGCCAAGCTGGTGAATGTTGCGTGACAACACTGCAAGAGCGACATAACGCTCGAATCCCTTAATGCCATCATCTGGACATATATCTAAACCATGAACCTCAAGCCCATTGATTGCCGATTCGACTGCAGAATGTTTGTGTCTCAATCTCTTGAACTCGGGTTCTGATTCACGCGCTTTGTCAGCTACTGAAAGCTTGCCTTTTTTTGGTAACACCACTTTCTTGACTAGCGGTATCAGCTCAGTTTGGTTTGGTTGGCTATGAAATCCTTTGTCGTAACTTATCGAATACAAGTTTGAAAAACGTTTCTTTGTCTCTTCAACAATGGATACAGCAATCGCGCTGTCGGTCGTTTTTTTCATCACTTGATGATGCAAAATGAAACCAAATTGATCTTCAACGATGCAGACTGGTAATCCAAGTTCAACAGGCACTCCTGCTTTTCCTTTGCTGATCCACTCGGTATGCGGCTGAAAAACAGAAAAAACTTTTTCTTCATGTGGAATAACTTCATTGTTGAAAACTCGACGGCGAATCTGACCAATTTGCAAATTTGCATGAGCGATAAAATAATTCAACTTGCTTTTAAATAACGGGTTATTGGCACCATGCTCTTTTCCGGTGTTCTCTGCACGCTGAAGCTGATAGTCGACTTCATCAAGAAAATTTCGCACAAGTTCTTTGTACTTTTCATCTTTGACCGCTTTCTTTTCAAGATCTTTTGAGGTCGAGTGTTTATGTTTTTGTATAGCTCGAAGTAACCTTTTAATCTTACGAAGGTTATCTGATGACTTGCGCCATTGCGTTAAGCCAAGTTCCGCACTTACGTGCGCACACAGCTTAATAGTTTTACGAATAGCATCAGACAATTGCATGGTATCGCGTGGATAATGCACATTTGTTTCTACCACAAACGAATCACATCGGCACATAAGTGGTATGACCTTCTCGTGTTCTTTTTTTTTAACCAGACCATGACCCGCTATAACGACTTCACGACTTATTCTGTCAAGAACTTCGGGTGTAAATAAGCGGACATTATCTTTTATCGTCTGAAGTTCATAGTATGTTTTATCTGTCCAATCGTTATGACCAAGCATTTGACGAAGAGTATCATGATGATTGACCAAATCCTGAAGATGATCATAATCAGCATTGCGTACCAGTCGAACAACACCCATTACCAAGATAGCCCACTGATCCATGCCTGGTCGTCCCGTACGAGAATCAGCTTTTCCTTTGCCATTTTTCCGTTCAGGGAGTACCTCTTCAAGAATGGAAAACACTTGTTTGCGTAGTTCAATATTAGTGTAAATTGCCTGAAGACCCCTAAGGATTTTTGGCATATCATCACGTGATTTCTCATTGAACTGTATAGCAGAAATATCGGTCTGGCCGAACATCATTTGATGGTTGATAACGCTACGCATAGTGGATTTCAGAAATCGAAGTTTGGAGGTAATTGTCCTTTCAGGGTATCTTGCTACACCTTTTCTTGACTAAAAACGCCTACAATGAGGCATTATTACGTTCTTGGAGCTTATGGATAAAAAATCTCAACTGCAATAGTGAATATAACATATTATTCTATAATATCATAGGGGTTTTCGTTCAAGCACTATATTAACCGGAAAGAAATTAATCCGGATAAGAGAGCGTGTTCCAAATATTGAAAGAGATAATCCTTGATTTTCAGGAGGTTGATTTGCCGATAGGCATATCCCGGAGAATTGATGTTACTTCTGTAGCGGGCAAGGCCACAGTTTGTATTGGTGTTCGTCGGAGTGGTAAATCGGTCTTTATGTTCCAACGTATCCAGCGACTTTTGAATGTTGGAGTACTGCGGCAGAACATTCTCTATCTGAACTTTTTCGATGACCGTTTATAAAGGATCTTGCCCACTGGCTGGTGGACAACACCGCCGCCTTGTATTCCATCAACAATCTTACTGGCTACCTGAAATCACTGGGGCACAACGTGCCGAAATAGGCGATTGCTGATTATATAGAATGGTTCGAGGACGCGTATATTTTTTTCATTGTGCGCATTTTCGACGCTTCACTGGCACGCGCCAATACCAATCCAAAAAAAATCTATTGCATCGATAACGCTCTTGTGACCTCGGTCAGCTCAGGCATTCTTGTCAATTCGGGTCACTTGCTGGAAAATCTTGTATTCATCACACTTCGCCGGATTACCCCGGATCATAACTTGCATACAGGCAGGGCTCAATTTAAGTTTTATATTTCCGGTTTGAGTAAAAAAGTCTTACGCTGTATGGCTGATATGTTGGAGTCTCGATGCCCGTGATGGGTTAACAAGTTATATGGAGGTTGACGATGAAAATGCTGCCAGTCGGAATACAGACGTTCAGTAAAATAATCGAAGGTGATTATCTCTATATCGATAAAACGGAGATTGCTCGTAACCTGATTGAAAAATATCAATACGTCTTTCTGTCGCGTCCCCGTCGATTCGGCAAAAGCCTGTTCCTCGACACGCTGAAAAATATTTTTGAGGGGAAACGGGAGTTTTTCCGTGGGCTGCTGATTGAGGATCATTGGAACTGGGAGGTAGCGTATCCGGTCATCAAAATTAGTTTCAGTGGCGGGATTCACTCGAAAGCCGACCTGGAGGCGGATTTGTTGTACATACTCAAATCCAATGAGAAGCGACTTGGGTTGGAGTGTGAAAACAGAGTTAGGGCACAACACTTTTTCGCAGAATTAATTGAGAAGGCGTATGAGAAATATCATCAGAAGGTTGTTATTGTAGTTGATGAGTATGACAAGCCGATTCTCGACAATATTGAGAATATTCCTGAGGCTCTGGTCATTCGGGATGGGATGCGTGACTTTTACGCAAAAATCAAGGAGAGTGACGAGTATTTGCGCTTTGTGTTTCTCACCGGCGTGAGCAAATTCTCCAAAGTGTCGCTCTTCAGCGGTCTGAACAATCTCGAAGATATCAGCCTGAACCCTGACTATGGCAACGTCTGTGGTTACACCCAGCTTGATCTGGAGAGCTCTTTTGCCCCCTATCTCGAAGGGGTGGATATGGAACAGGTCAAACGCTGGTACAACGGGTATAACTTTTTGGGTGACAAGGTCTATAACCCTTATGATATCCTGCTGTTTATCAAAAACAATTTTGAATTTGACAATTACTGGTTTGAAACCGGCACGCCGCGCTTCCTGGTTGAGTTGATAAAAAAAAACAGCTACTTTATCCCTGATTTATTGAATATCAACGTTGACAAAAGTCTGGTCAACAGCTTTGATATTGAGAATCTTAACTTGGAGACCATTCTGTTTCAGACTGGCTATTTGACCATCAAGCGCTTGATACGATCGGGCAGGGGAGTTCGATATGAGTTGGGGTTTCCCAATATGGAGGTGCAGATCAGTTTCCACGAGTATATTTTGCAATCGATGATCAGCGGTTCACAAAAAGAGCTGATCCGCAATGAGCTGCTTGATCTTCTTGAGGCCGGAGATGCCGGAGGTCTGGAACCTGTCATCAAACGTCTTTTTGCGAGCATTGCCTACAATAATTACACCAACAATGATATTGAGCGTTACGAGGGCTTTTACGCCAGCGTACTCTATGCCTTTTTTGCCAGCTTCGGGGTGGTTATCATCGCTGAAGATGTGAGCAACAGGGGGAGAATTGACCTGACCATAAATGCCGGTGGGAGAACCTTTCTCTTTGAATTCAAGGTGACCGACGGGGAACCGCTTGAGCAGATCAAGAGGATGAAGTATTACGAGAAATATGAAGGTGAACGGTATTTGATTGGTATTGTTTTTGACCCGAAAGCGAGAAACGTCAGCAGGTTTGAGTGGGAGAAGTTATGACGCTCGGTCTTACGAGTGCCGCAGGGACAAACTTCTAATGGTTCAACAGTTCATGGTTAGGTCTTACTCATCATTGGTCGTTGTGTGATTTATCTTTTTTACGTCAAACTTTTATAGAGAGATTCCTTATGAATATTGTCATTCACATGAATGGTTCGCCTGCAAACACAGCCGGTGCCAATGAAACATTTTTGCACTTCTATCAGGGCACCCCAACGCAAAGCTTTTCTGGCTATCAGGCCTCTTTTCAGGTATTGTGGCTCGATAAATCGGGAGCAAGCGTCATAAGCACTTACGCGTTATTTGATACCAATAGTGACAGCCTTGCTGATAATTATACCGAAACGTATACCCGCAGTGGGGTTGCATGGAATAATTCAGGCACTATTACCTGGGATGCTAACGGAATGTTCCATTTTCAACAGACCGCAGGAGATATGGCCTCAGCCCAGGAAAGTTACGGGCGACTTGCGTTCGATGCTGGTGGGGAAGCAGTCGGGATTTACACTTTTTCTCCAACTGCCAGCGCCCTGCCTGTTGGATTTGGCAAGGTTGCCACAGATTTTGGTGGAGGGCAGGATTTTGGTTTCAGCGTGGCCACGCAGTCTGATGGGAAGATTCTTATGGCGGGAACCAGCCTGAACGGGGGAAATCCTGATTTTGTTCTTGCCCGTTATAATGTTGATGGCAGCATTGATACCTCATTTGGGGCTGGGCAAGGTAAAATCACAACGGATTTCGGTTATTCAGATTTTGGATTGAGTGTGGCTGTTCAGAGTGATGGCAAAATTCTCGTTGGGGGGCAAAGCGAGGATATCGGGAGTAATAACAGCAATTACAAGTTTACTCTTGCCCGCTACAATCTTGATGGCTCCCTCGATACAAGCTTTGATGGTGACGGCAAGGTGATTTCAAGCTTTGGGTGTGGCCAAAGCTTGAGAGTGCAGGCTGATGGTAAAATTCTGATGGTGGGTAATGTGAATACTGCTACATCATCGAATATGGCTCTTCTGCGCTACAACATTGATGGGAGCCTTGACACAAGCTTCAATGGCAATGGGGAAGTTATCACAGCGGTTGGGGGTGCAGGTCAGGATGTGGCTCTATTGCCATCTGGTAAAATTCTGGTAGCAGGCTCCAGTGGGAATAACGGGAACCAGGACTTTGTACTTGCTCAATATAATGCCAATGGCACTCTCGACACAAGCTTCAACGGTGGTGCCACTGTCACCACGGATTTTGGTGGTGATGATATGGTTTCTGATGTGGTGATGCAGTCAGACGGAAAAATTCTTGTGGTCGGGTACAGCCTGAATCGCACAAATAATATCTCTATAGCACGTTATAACTCGGATGGCAGTCTTGATAACACCTTTTCCGGTGACGGCAAGATTATGGTGGATTATGGTGGTAATGAGCAGGGTTATGCGGTGACTGTGGATCCCGACGGCAAGATTCTTGTTTCCGGGCATAGCGACAGCAATGTCGTGCTTTTGCGCTATAATGCTGATGGTACTCCTGACACTACCTTTTCCGGTGATGGCCTTGTGACCACGAATATTGGTGGCGTTCCGCTTTTTGACGGTCGGACCTTTACTGGCACGGATGTGACGTTGCAGACTGACGGGAAGATTCTCGTGTCGGGTCAGAGCAACGGAGATGCTGCTCTGGTCCGATATAACCGTGATGGTTCTCTGGATACAACATTTGGCCTCTCTTCCAATACTGCGCCTGTTTTTTCCGACACCCATGCAGGAGGCACAGTCACAACAGATTTCGGTGGTGATGACATCGGCAGGAGTATGACCGTTCAGCCTGATGGCAAGATAGTTGTTGCCGGGCTTGGCCATGCTCTTGGGGGGTTTCTCTCAATGCCAACGGTTGTGAGCGGTACTGTAACCTACAATGCAACCAATATATCGTATCTGATTGGTGATTTTGCGCTTGCACGATATAATACTGATGGTACTCTCGACACCGCCTTTCATGGTGACGGCACCCTGACCACCTACTTTGGCGGCAACAACCTCTCTCCAACAGGCGTTGTGGCTCAGACTGATGGCAGGATTCTTGTGGCTGGTTCAGGATACAATCGAAATGGCAACACGAACGATTTTGCTCTTGTTCGCTATAACAGTGACGGCAGCCTCGACACCACCTTTTCAGGCAACGGCAAGGTCTTGACAGACTTTGCCAGTGGCGTTGATACTGGCAACAGTATCAAGATACAGTCTGATGGCAAGATTCTGGTGGCTGGGACAAGTGGTACGGTTACGAATGGCGGGGCATCCAACAATAATTTTGCACTTGCCCGCTATAACGCTGACGGGAGTTTTGATACCTCATTTGATGGAGATGGCAAGCTTACGACGGATTTTGGCGCAAATGAGTTCGGGACGGGTGTTACCGTGCAGGCTGATGGCAAGATTCTTGTGGCAGGATATGCAAGCACATCGTTCACTTATGGTTATAGTGCGACGGGAACACCTCTCACCACCACCAATAATAATTTTGCGCTTGCCCGCTACAACGCTGATGGCAGCCTCGACACCACCTTTGATAGCGACGGAAAGCTTACTACAGATTTTGGCGGGAATGAAACGGGGCAGAGTGTTATCGTACAGAGTGATGGCAAGATCCTTGTGGTCGGCTCCAGCAGCCTGTTTTTCACGGGCAATAACACCCTCACCACCC
>Ga0194060_10001577_pt1 | contig 16259 bp, 14 predicted proteins | sample SepL225m_MetaG_FD_163427 | JGI IMG/M metagenome (GOLD analysis project Ga0194060, IMG submission 163427) | Anoxic zone freshwater microbial communities from boreal shield lake in IISD Experimental Lakes Area, Ontario, Canada - Sep2016-L222-5m | ecosystem: Environmental > Aquatic > Freshwater >...
CTGCTCCCTGGCGGTGTCGTACAAAGAGGAACAGGCTGATACCCATTGATACGACCGCTGTAACGATCAGTGACAGTTGAACCGGGATGACGAGTGCATCAGAAAGGCCGCAAAGCGTTAGTACGACAAAGAAGCTTGCACAGAGATAACTGCCATTTCTAAACAGGGAGTTGATACGCGGCAGATATGCACGTAAATTGACGATGTTTGAAAATACTTCCATACTGAACGTCATCATGAAAATCTGCGCCAGTCGCATTACCGGCGAGAGCAGCCAGGTAAGATTAGTTATCACAAACTGGTGCATATACCCGTTAACTTCGAGGTAGACGAAACATACTGCCAGGACATAGCCGGCATAATATCCGTAGAGATTTTCCTGTAATCGCCGCCAGTAGAGCAGACCGGTGCAGGCGACCAGAAGAATTATGCCAATATAAGCGCCATGAAGGATGGTCTCTCCAATTACTTTCTGCCTGAAAGGATCAGGCTGCCAGAGCGCCAACCGGGCATTGATGGAACGATGGGAGGCGACCCGTGCGTAGATGGTTACCGGTTTTTCTGACGCCAGATTGAGGCGGAAAAGATCCAGCCGATAAGAAATCTCCCGTTTTGAGAATGGCAGCAGGCTACCGCCATGCCTAGATTCAAAACCTCCCTTTCCGTCCGGCAGATAGATATCCACCTGTTCGAGGAGCGGAGGATCAAGTTCAAGCAGCCAGACTGGAGGTGCATCGAAAGAGCGTGTTACGGTAAACCGGAGCCAGACGGCTCCTTTCGGGATAAAACCGGCTGCCAGATTGCCTGGGATCGATGTGAAGCGAGTAATATATTTACTGGAGGTTATCTCGTCGATATTCAGGTTACCGGTATCATCTTTCAGTATCTCCAGATGTCCGGCTAGAGACACCTGAACCTGCTGTGAGGTGAGTTGCAGCGGCATGGTTGCGGAGGCGTGGAGAGGTGCAGCGTTCGGCAGCAGGAAGCAGAGCAGGAAGAATATTGCAGAGTGGCAGCGGGCAGTCACAGGTCTTATCCAGTCAGAAAAATATAGCCGATACTGTGGCGGGCCTTGATCGGCAGTGTTACACTACAGTCAGCTTTCATAACTTTTGAGCGGAGACGGCTGACAAGAACTTCCAGACGTGCTTTTGCATAAATATCATCAGGCTGCCCCAGGACAAGAAAAACTTCCTGATAGGTCACGTTGGTTCCTGATTTATTCAAGAGAAGGCGCATCACTCTGCACTCCTGATCGGTCAGAAAAACTGAAATTCCGGCGGGAGTGCAGAGAGTTGACGATTCCGTGTTGAGCTGCCAAGCGGTATCAGGTCGTTTTACAAGGCGCTGTCCCAGATTTCTGATTGTAACAGCCAGTTCGTTTATATTAACCGGCTTGACAAAATAGCCGTCAGCGCCACTCTCCAACCCAAGAATCCGGTCATCAGCCGAACTTCGAGCGGTCACCATGATCAGCCCAAGATCCGTTCGCCCCTTTAACCGATTGGCAATATCAATCCCATCTTCGACCGGCAGTCCCAAATCAAGAACCACGACATCGGCAGGTTGATCAGACATGGCAATATCCAGCGACGCACCATCGGCAACGCCTCGAACCTGGAAGCCGCGCGCTGTCAGGCCGATAATCAGATTATCACGCAGAACCGGTTCGTCTTCGACAATAATGACCTGTGGTCCGGACTCAATCATATCCATATAATTTTCTCCATTCTTATCGTTCCCACGCTCCAGCGTCCCGTCATGATTCTTTTTTTCAAACTGAAAAATTTCGCCATCGAGTTTAACCACCCCGCCTTGCGGGGCTCCCCTCCCGTGGAGGGGTGGCAGGCGAAGCCTGACGGGGTGGTTTTTGCGACGTGACCAGACCGAAACTCAATTTGTGACCGCGCAAAGTGTAGCTCAAATTCCGCACGAGCGGAATTCTCTGGTTTTTATCCTGGTATCAGCACCGCTTCCAACTGCTGCGCCACACCACGACCATGCTCATCTTGCTGCACCGCAAACAGAAACAGACAGCGACCACCGCTCGACTGCTGCCATTGGAATCCGACTTGTGCCTTCTCGCGTGAATCATCGTTGGTTTTGTACGGTTCACCTTTATACTCCACCACCAGCACGCGACCATCGGTTAATTCACAGACAAAATCAGGATAAAAATAATCAGTTGCCGTCGGAAGCCAGAATGAGAAACGTTCTTCTTTTTCCACATTACGCACCCAAAATTTCACCAATGGATGGGCATCTATGGTTCTCGCACAGAGAAATTCCTCCGCAGGTGATCCATCTTTACGTTTTTCATGGAGGTCGTGAATTATCGGATAAAAATGTTTCTTGAAACGATAACGCCCTGAATACAAGGGTTGACGAGCCGGATAATGTGTTGGATGAAATGTGAAAGCATAGCGGAAACTATCTTCAAGTTGTGGCGCAGCCTGAAAACCTGGCAACGACTTTTGAAAACCAGCTTTTATGGCTGTTTTAGCTCGACGTTCAATCTCCCGCCGAATCGCCTCAGCAAGCGGGTATTTTGCCCGAACCAGTGAAGTCAGAGAATAACCTCTGTCTGCCTGAAGGTGGCGCATTAAGGCGAGCAGCCACTTGAGAAGTATGGCGCGACTCACGTCTCTCTGGCGACATTCGCGGTCAAGCCAGTAGACAAGGTCATTTTCAGATGTGTGTGAAGAGATTTCATTTAAATGCAGTTGTCCGCTGTCAGTTTCACCATAGACAACCTTGCCGCCGTCAAGATCTATCTCAAACGCTGCACCGCGTTCAATAACGGAAAAACCTGCCAACCCCATCGGCTCAAAGAATAGATCAAAATCTCCCAGTTCAGATAACAGCCGTTTTTCAACCGGTTGCAGTTCTCCATCATAATGAAAGCAGAGTTGCGGCAGTGGTGCAAAGCTCTCTCCTCGTGCCGATGGCGCAAGCAAGGCGGCTTGACGTGTCCGTTCAACTTCTATGGCGTCTTTTACCACCTGTTGTTGACTGGCATTACACGCCGTCAGAAGAAATTCCTCAACCGCTTCGGATATTTCACCTCGCACGATCGCGTTTGCACCTGATGTTGTCGGGCGGATTTTTACTGTCTCTTTCAACTGCTCCGGTATCGGCTCTGCTGGCAGTGCCGGAAGCGAAATAAGCGCCTCGGCTGGACGGGGTTTTGGTGGTTCACCGCCACCCGGCAAAGGAAGATTGTTTTGCATCGGAACAATCGCTTGCGCCGCTTCGTAAACTTCAAAGCCCATATTATTAACCAGCCGATCAGCCAGTTGATCCGCCACTCTTGCAAACCCTTGCGCTACAATATGTGCATACGCCCGGCTCAGTTCTATCTGCTGACGCGGAGTGGCATATGGCATACGCAGCACGCGCCCCAGCAACTGCTCCACATCTTTGGCGCTTTTTGCATCTTGCAGACTGCACAGCACGTAAGCAAACGGACAGTCCCACCCCTCTTTCAGCGCCTCAATCGTTATCACAAAACGGATCGGACAGAGCGGATCAGCTATAACGATACCATCCAGCTCCTTTTGTTCGCCTGTTGCCACGGCAATCTGCTTCCGATCCAGCTTTTCACCATCGGGGCTGATTAAATGCTCCAGAAGTTTTTCTACCGTAACGTCGCCATTTTTGGCTTCAGCCTGAAACAGCAATACCGGGCGGATATAGTCGATCTCCTTTGCTGCCAATGTTTCCAAGCGGTCACGGGTCAAAATAGCGTCTCGCACAGCATCTTTCCAACCGGTCGGATGCTCCATCAGAATAATCGGAAGTTTAATCATATCTTCGCGTTGCAATGCGCTTGCGCCGACATGATAAATCACGTTGCTGTTGGCGGCAGGGGTTGCAGTCAGTTCGATAACGCAGGATGGATGGAGGTTTTTCAAGGTACGAAATGCCTGATCTGTGCGGTTGTTATGTGCTTCATCCACCACGACAATCGGGCGATGGAGCGTCAACCAGTTTGCCACTGATGCCTTAACCCGCCCGACATCAGCGGCGGTCAAATAGGGTTGCGCCGCAATATCAGCTTCGCTCACGCGGTCAAGCCTCGCTTCCTGCTGCGGAGTCAAACCCTGAAAATGCCGATCAAAACTCTCATCAAAAGAGTAGACGGTGCGCTGGCTCTTTTCCTTGACGTTAAATGATTGAATCGTCGCAACGACGATAATTGCCGATTGCCCCACTTCCTGAGGGCCGACCGTTGCCAGGTCATCAAGGGCGCAGACGCGTACCCGTTCACCGAAATAATGTGTTAAAGCTGCGCGCCCCGGTTGGCGCGGTGTGGTAAGCACTGCAAGCGTCTGGCTGCGAATAGCATCGGATGGCACCAGCCACAATGCAATCGGCGCATCACTATCCATAACGGTTTTCCCGGCGCATGCAACTGCGTGAGCCGCCAGAAAAGTTTTACCGCCGCCGGTCGGGATACGAACACAGACAGCGGGCGTATCACCCAGCGCATCGGCATTGTATGCGGCTTGCCAGCTCTGACCCTGTTTTTCTTGCAGCGGTGCACAGCTTTGCCACGCTCCTGTAAGCCCGTTCATGCGAAGTTGTCTGAAAAAGCTGTCAAGAGCAGTAAGTGCGTTGTCTTGATAATCTTTTAGCTTGAACATGGTGGTGTGGCTCCTGATATATGCGTTGTATATTCTTCGTCATTTTCCCTTCGTCCAACTTGCTCTCTTGCGAGTTCAATGGCGAAGTGCAGGCGGGAACGAAGCATTTCTATCGGCGGCAATTCCGTTAGATATTCAGCAACCCTGATTGATTTTTCATCCAATTGCAGTAGTTCCACCTGTTCGGCATCAGTGCCTGCACACAGGATCAAACCTATTGGGGCTTCTTCACCGACTGCACGATCATATTTGTCCAGCCAGCGCAGGTAAAGTTCCATCTGACCAATATGAGCAGGTTGAAAAGATTCCAGCTTCAATTCAATAGCTACAAGTCGTCGCAGATAGCGATGATAGAAAAGCAGGTCGAGATAAAAATCATCCTTGCCCACACTCATCCGCTTTTGCCTGGCTACAAAGGAAAAGCCACTTCCCAACTCCAGCAAAAACTTTTCCATTTCCCGCAGTATGGCATTTTCAAGATCCTTTTCGCTGAAAGTACCCTGAAGCCCTAAAAAATCCAGAAGATATGGGTCACGAAAGACCATATCAGGTGTCATTTGACCTTCACGCAGATTATCAAGTTCAGCCTTTATAACTTCCTCAGTGTTTTTGGAAAGCGCTGTCCGCTCGTACAACATTCCACCAATTTTATTTCGCAATGTACGAACAGACCAACGCTCCACCCTGCACATTTCTGCGTAAAACTCGCGAGCAAGTGAGGTTTTGATCGGCAGTAACGCCAAAAAATGCGCCCATCCCAATTGTTGTAACAGTGATACAACAATTGCTTCATCAGTAAAAAGCTCCGCAAAACGAACCATGCGTGTAAGCGCCGAATAACTGAAACCATTGCCAAATTCCGCAACCAATTTTTGTGACAGTGTTACAAGAATTCGCTTTCCATATTCTGCACGTCCTTCAGCAAGGTTTTCGTTCAATATTCGTTTACCAAGCTGCCAGTAGAGCATCGTCTGTTCAGCATTTGCCGTTGTGGCTACCCGTCTGCGGGCAGAATTGATCAGCAGGCGCAGATCCGCAAGAATAACAGATTCATCAACTTCAAGAGCGGTAACTGCGTTATCTTGATAATCTTTTAGTTTGAACATGGTCACCGAGCCTTGATGTCATAAGGAATCTGTTTGAAAGTAATGCCGGATTCACGCAACCGTGCTTCTCCCAACCGCGTGGTTTCTCCATAAATCACCCGCGCACCAGCGTGCGGAAATGCTTCATCCAGATACGCCAGCACTGCGGAGGTGAGGACGTTTCCACCTTGTGGGCGACGGTCGCCAAGGATGCCGTTGTAGAGCAGAAAATAGGCGGTGTTGTTGTGGATGCCGAGGAGCGGCACGGCAAATCCCCCTAAATCCGCTTTAGGCCCCAGAGGGCCCTTTCTGAAGGGGGGCTTAAAAGAATGACATTCATTTTCAGCCACCATAGTGGGTAACAATGGCTGCGTGTTTTCATCAAATTTCGCCTTAGCCTTGAGGGAACTTTTCTCTTCTTCACTCTTTTGCACTTGGTTGGTGCTTGAAACTCCCCACTTTTCAAAGGGGGGCTGGGGGGGATTTCCTGTCTCAAAATGCCACAGATAGCCAGCCAGCGAGGCAAATTTAACATTGGGATGAATTGCGCCATTGGCATCAAAGACCGGTTCTCCCAAAGTATGAAAGCGAAACCCGCCGCCACCTTGCCAGTTGACTGCTTTAGAAATTCCGCCCTGTTCACCGGCAATTACTTTTTCCATGCGCGGCATACAGTGAGTAACTGCGTGTTCACCCATTTCAATTCCAATCCAGCGCCGCCCCATTTTGTGGGCAACAGCGGCGGTTGTGCCGGAGCCGAGAAAGGAGTCGAGGACTAGGTCGCCGGGGTTAGTGGCGATTTCAATGACTCGTTTTAGAAGCCGTTCTGGCTTTGGTGTTGTAAATGGATCGTCTGGAAAAAGTTTGTCGATTTCAATTCTTGATTCTTGATTATGACCAGCTTCTTCATAACCCCATATTGCACGAGGAACAACAGGCTTTGATTCTGTAAGAAATTTTTTTATGCGGGGCATCTTAGCCTTTCCATCTTTTCCCCAATATATAAGTCCTTTTTCCATATTTAATGCGTGCGTCTTTGAATCATATGCCCAAACACGCGTACGACTTGGCCAGATTTCTTCATTAGTAAATGTATTAACTATTGGATAATAAAGATTTGGCCTCTCATCGGCAGTCTTTGCGCACGTATAAGCGGAGGAGTTCCAAACACCTCTATTATCACCGTCAGGGTTACGGTAGTTTGCAAGTTGTGCTTCATTTTTCTCAAGCCTATTTGGTCTCCAAATATCTTTTTTCTTTGTTAAAACTAAAATGTGATCAAAGTCAGCACTGAAATATTTTGCGTCATTTGCAGGAGATACTCTTTTGTGCCAGGCCAGATTAGCTACAAAGTTACTTCTTCCGAAAATCTCATCGCCAAGAACTTTTAAATAATGTGATTCGTTATCATCCACGGTGATCCAGATACTGCCATCCTCCGCCAGCAACTCCCGCAACATAACCAGACGTGGGTACATAAGCGTCAACCACTGCGAATGTTCAAGTTTATCATCATAATGGGTAAAGGCTGATTGAGTGTTGTAGGGAGGGTCGATATAAATGCACTTCACTTTTCCACGGTAAAAAGGGAGCAGCGCTTTCAGCGCCAGAAGGTTGTCACCCTGAATAAGCATGTTGCCTGAATCAGAATCACCGTGAATAGATTGCTGTTGTAGCAGATGATACGGCACATCAGCAGCTATATTTACCGCCTGGGTTTTGTTTACCCAATCAAGAAAAGGCATCTGTTATCCTTATCGAATTGCATTATTTCAACGTCGTAATATATCCTGATTCGTTATGATTCGCCGCTTGATTCAATAGCCTGTCATTCCCGAGGTACTTATCGGGAATCCAGTCTATAAAACCTTAAAATCTGGATCCCCGATAGAGACATTCGGGGATGACAATCTTTTTAGCGGCGTTTTATAACGAATCAGTTAATATATACCCTCAATTCCGGCATGCCGGAATTGGGCTTAACTACCTGATTTATAACAATACAACCTCAAAAAACGCCTCATTTTTTCAGTCATACCCACCAGCTATACCTTCAGAAGCAATTACTTTCACCAGATGTTCCGCTTGACTAAACTCCTGATCCCCCGTCACCAGTGTTGCTTTGTGCTCAATGGAGGAGGCGAAAACAAAGGCGTCAGCATAAGAATAGGTTGATCACGCCGCACCCAATTTTGTTTTAAGTCTGTCAACTACTTCGGGAACCGTACCTTCAATATCGTTTCCGCGAACGGTAAAATAGAAAAATTGTCCAGTATGATGTGACCAGTAGACATCCTCTACTGGAAGCGGTTCCAGCAAAGATGATATTTTCTCATAGGAGATGAACGGTGTTCCATCAGGCCACTTCAGGCACCCATACAGAAACTTTTCCACCTAGACACATAAATTCTCCCCACCCGTCGTTATTGGTGACAACAGGGGTCGTAATGTGGTTGGTTATATCTGAATATATTGTGTCGGGATGTCCTGTTTCCATCCATTTCCAACCATCACCGCCGTTGCCCATAAGTACTGCCATACCGCCAGGATGTTCTTCATCTCCGAAGCGAGTCCAGCCGATGGTGTTTGGGTGATCAAAATAATCACACTGGGAACCATAGGCGTAGTATTGGCGTGCATGGAGAAACTTGTCGATCAGGAACCGGTGTGACGGCATCGAGATATGGTAAGAATTTCCATCTTTCCCTTTGTCCTCGTACTCGGCTCCGTAATAGTCAGGGTGGAAGATGCAGGGGTAACCTTCCTGCCGCAAAAGGATTATGGCGTATGCAAGCGGCTTGAACCAAGGGTCAATAGATGATTCCAATGCTTGCAGTGGCTGTGAGTCGTGGTTGTCTACAAAAGTTACAGCGTGTGTCGGGCGCTCTTTCACAAGCGTACCGTCAAGAATACGGCGCAAGTCGTAGTTGCTGCCTGAGCGTCCGGCATTATAGAAGTTGAAATGAAGTGGTACGTCAAAGGCTGTAAGGCGGCCACCAACGTCATCAATGTACCACTGAAGTGCAGGCAGGCTGTTGGCCCAGTATTCTCCAACCATGAACAGCTCTTTACCTGCATGTTTTTCCAGGGCATCATGCCATTCCGGGAAAAACCAGGCCGCTATGTGTTTGATAGCATCAAGGCGGAAACCGTCAACTCCGGTTGTGTCAAGATACCATTTCCCCCAACTGATCAGTTCGTCCCGGACGTCTTTGTTCTGGCAATCCAGATCGCAGCCCATCAGATAGGCAAAGTTGCCGAATTCTTCTGATACTTCATCATCAAAGCGTTTACCTTCAAAGAGGTAAATAGTGTTGTAATCATCCGGATTGCCCGCTTCATAATCTACAGCATCAAAATGTTGCCAATGCCATTCAAATGCCGAGTGTTTTCCGTTTCTTCCGGGAAAAGTGAAGTGCGTCCATGATTCAATATCCTGCAGTGGCCCCTTGGGGTTGATCCGATCCCCTTTGGAGTAAGGAGTTGCCCGGCAGGGTTCTGCCTTGTCTGCTCCCATGCGGTGGTTCAGTACTCCGTCGGCATACACTTGCAGGCCTGCAGCTTTTACTTCAGCAATTGCATCAAGGTATTGTTGCCGCGTTCCGTATTTTGTTCGTATCGATCCCTTCTGGTAAAACTCACCTAAATCGTAGAGATCGTACACGCCATAACCGACTTCCGCTCTACCACCAATCCCTTTGTAGGCGGGTGGAAGCCAAAGTGCTGTAACACCGGCTTCAGCGAGTTCTTTGGATTTTGCAGCGACAGTTTCCCACAAAGTGCCATCCGCAGCAGTGTACCAGTGAAAATACTGCATCATTACGCCGTTTGTGCCGTTCATCAGCCCACCCCTTTTACACCTTATTGGCCTTCAACTCTTTCAGGGAATAGAATGTACCACGCCAGTAGATGCCCCCCTGTACGAGGTTCAATATCATTGTTCTCATCATAATCACTGCAAAAAGTAAGGTTGCCACCGGGTAACCGATTGCGTACCAGACTTTGGAATGATGAAACCGGGCACAGTCGGCATACAGTATCAAGCTCAACAGTATCACTGCGAGATTCATGTACCAGGTAACACCACTGGTCAGAAAGAGTGCAGCAAACGGCCAGATGCTAAAGAGGATTTGACTCGCTACTCCGCTAATTACCATCAGAATACTGTAGTCTGCTCCTGAAAAAGTGTTCTTTTCAAGCCCTCTGATCGCCTCGATTATTGACGAGTACCACTCTACCGCCAAATATTCCGGTGCATACGCGACACCCTGCCGAAAGCCGCGTTGTTTGATAATCTTGCCCAGTTTAATATCATCATCCGGACGAAGTCGGATAGTCTCATGGCCGCCAATTTGCCGATAGGTTTCGGCTCGAACCATATTGAAAGCTCCGATCCCGATGTGAAAGCGGCTCTTTGGATCTTTCGCCTTCCAAGGGCGGGAAAAGAGTGCAAAAATTACCATAAATGAGACGCCAAACATACCGAGGAAAGTTGTCGGCATCTGCATGGAAGGGGTGACTGCCAGGTGGTCGAGGTTATTACGTTCAAAATATACCACAGCACGGGTCACTACAGTTGGTTCCATGACAATGTCGGCGTCAGTAAACAGCAGATAATTTCCGGCAGCCTGCTGACTGCCGACCCAGAGCGCGTGGTTCTTGCCCAGCCAACCATCAGGGAGATTGTCAATGTGGATTACGTTCAAACGGGGTGTAGAGGCAGCAATAGCGTCTAGTATCTCTCCTGTTGCATCTTCTGACCGGTCATCAACAACTATCAATTCATAATTCGGATATTCAAGATCAAGTAGTGACTGCAGTGCGGAGCCGATATTGCGCTGTTCATTGCGTGCTGCAACGATGATGGAGACTTTTTGTGAAAAAGGATCTGGAACATAAGGCATATCACGGAGGGCTTCAACCGACCGATTTCCGATTAATAGTTCGATTGTCACCAAAAGAGTGACCAAAAGAGTCGAAGAAGAAAGCCAGAAAGATAGTTCCAGAGGCAGCATTTGAGGTAAGCTTACTGCGTGTTTGAGTCTGGAGACAGTGATACACCAACGCCAAGCGGCACGATACAAAGATCAACAAGAACTTTCATCAGTTTTATCTCCTATAAATCTGTCTTGTTTATTACATTGCTGTAGTTGTGATATTGTGGCGCTTCATTGATTGTCATGATCTCCATAGATGGCAAGCCATTGCTGCTGTGGCGTCCGACTATCTCCGTATTGAACGATAACGCCATCATCTTTACTGTAAGAGCACGACCACCCATGTTTGTCAGCTTCTGGAAAAGTCGGATAATCGTGAGGATAATCACTAGCGTTATATGGAGCTGAATACATCCCGTCGTCTTTGGGTGGCGGACAGCGTTCGTCACCCGCATACCATTTATTGGTTTCAGCACTATGGACTTGTGACGCTGCAATTAACATTGCAAACAAAATAGCTGCACATTTTTCCATTCGCAACTCCTTAAAATCATAATACTTGGGGCATGATTACCACCGATCACCGGTAAAACGGAGTAGCATAAAAAGTGATTGATCAATGCCTTTTCAAGTAATCAAGCCGTTTATCCTGCGGATACTTCTCTATTGCATAGCGTAACATTGTTCGTGGCATCTTGTGGTAATGAGAATTCAAGAAGGAATCTTCACAATCAGCATCCCTCTTGCCTACCTCTCGCAGCATCCATCCGATCTTCTTTGTCGGTAAGTAATATTTCCGCTATTTTCAGCGTCTCGTCAAACCTTTCCCGTTTAATGAAGTGAAACGTTGCAAGAATTGCAATTCTCCTCTCCCACATACTGCGTGAATTGGCCTTGGCGTACTTCAGTACCAGGATAAATAGTGCAAGAAGTCTGTCTTCATGATAGGCGCTTTGTAGCAGAGAGATTTCTTGATCCAGATGGATCAGTCGGTATTCCTTGGAAAGTCTGCGAAGCAGTGGTACACGAATACCCCTAAAGATGTCACCTTCGCCGTACTGCCCAGGGCCTGTTTTAAAGAACCTTTGGAGAAACATGGCATCTACAGGGTTACTGAGGCATGTCAATTTTTGTCGAAGTTCAGCTAACATATGTTTGTAGCCATCCATCTTTGATCATGACAGCAGTTCTTTACCCGCGCTATACGCTTTCCCTAAGAGTGGCCCAACGCCATGGTAACCCTTGTTGGATGTGTCATAAATAAGCGGTTTGATCTTTAAAATATCAAGTTGACCGTCTTCACCAAATACCTCAATATCCGCCTTAACATCAATTATTTCACCGATGAACTGGGTATGAACCCCAATTTCAAAGGTATGCAGCAGACGGCACTCCAATACCACGGGAAACTCTTCCGCATACGGTGCATCTACCAACTCGCTTTTCACGTGTGTCAGTTTTGAGACGGCAAACTTGTCAACGTCACGACCAGATGCAATTCCGACGTAATCAGCTTCTACAATCCTCGATTCGCATGCTATTCCAACCGTAAAGGCTTTGCGCTTTTCGATGTTGGCATACGAATATCTCGCCTTACGTATAGACACAGTTACACAGGGAGGATCGGAGCAACAGATGCCGCCCCAGGCGGCGCTCATCAGGTTAGGTTTACCAGCCTGATCATAGGTTCCGACCATAAGGACAGGTGTCGGGAAAAGTAAAGTCTTTGCTCCAACTGATTTTTTCATGTTTTCACCTTCTCAAGTTTATTTTAGCTGATTTCCTCGAACCATTATTGTTAATATAAGGTACTGCGTGGCAAGCATTTCACCCACATTATCTGTTGCAAGTAATCTGCATAAAAATTATCTTGGTGGTACGCATGGCGGTTTAATAGCCACAATAATTGATACGGTAGTTTTTCTCAACTCTGAAAGGATGATAACAGATGGATTGCACGATTGAACAGTTTGAAAGTGTCGTTACCAAATTTAAAATCTTCGCCGAATCAGTGAATATTGCGCTTTCATCCGAGGCTGACGCTCTACGACAAGAATTGGTTGTAATATGTGCAGAGCTGCTGGTGTCGGTTCGAGAAGAGATCAAAGCTGGAGAAGATTCGATAATCTGAAAGATTTTAATGAGCTGTCGCGGCAGTGGATAATTCATTTTGACCGATACTGGAGATAATAAATTGAGCGGACTGGGACGATCGCTGATAGTCATGGGGCTCTTGCTTGTGGTGGCCGGACTTTTCATCTCCTTCTCTCCACGCCTGCCTTGGCTTGGGAAGTTGCCGGGCGACATCTTCATAAAGAAAGAAAACTTCAGTTTCTATTTCCCGCTTGGTACATGTGTAATCATCTCTTTGCTAATGTCGTTTATACTATGGCTGTTTCGGCGCTGAAAATTGCCACAAGTGAATTGAAGGGCTGTGAAATATGCGTAGACATATCGTAATGATTTTGCTGTCAGTGACTTTTTGCCTGATTGGTCAAGGTTGCACCCATAGAGCATGGTACGAAGCGCTGCAAGAGAAACAACGCCAGGACTGCTACAACGATCCACGCCAGAATGAGCTTCAAAAGTGTCTTGGCAAAGCAAATAGTATCTCATACGATGAGTACAAAAACCGTAGAGAAGAATCTGTCAAGCAGCCCAGATGAGGTTGGCATAGATAAGTGTGACGTAATATTTTCAGGAAATTGAGGTATATTAACTGATGGAGAGACGCCACACAATCACAACGGAAAGCGGAAGGTATTATCTTACAGATCTAATCAGAGATGTTGTCAATTTCCGATTAACTCCGCAGTCCCGAGGCATAAATCCTCCACCCGTCCAGAAGCCGGTACCGCCTGGCAGCCTCATTATCAAGTTGCCAAATCGAGATACCTGGTCCATTCCTCCCTGTGATCTGCAGACAGCCATAGCCAATCGCGAGAGCCACCGGCGCTTTACTGCTGAGTCACTTTCCATGGATGAACTGGCCTTTCTACTCTGGTCTACCCAGGGTGTCCGGGGGCTCAAGCATGAAGCAGCGGTGCTGCGGACAGTTCCTTCTGCTGGATGCCGTCATCCGTTTGAAACATATCTTGCCGCTTTGCGGGTCGAAGGGCTTGAGATCGGAATATATCGCTACCTGCCACTTGACCATTCTCTTGTGCATGTAAAAACTATTGAGAGTCTGCCTTCATACTTGACTTCTGCAACCCACGGTCAGAGCTTTGCGGGACAGGCAGCGGTCACATTCATCTGGACTGCCATCCCGGAGCGTACTGAATGGCGCTATGCCGAGGCATCCTACAAGGTAATCGCACTGGATGCCGGGCATGTTTGCCAGAACCTATACCTGGCATGCGAAGCTATTGGAGCAGGCACTTGCGCAATCGCTGCCTACAATCAAGTGTTGTCAGATGCCCTGCTGGGAGTTGATGGGGATGAAGAGTTCACCGTCTATATCGCCCCAGTGGGAAAAGAGGATAACGATGCGGCATAAAATTACCGGGAAGCAACACAATTCCAAACAATGCTTCATCTGCGGTCTAAAGAACAGTTCCGGCCTTAAAGCCTCATTTTTTGAAACAGAAGGAAATGAGCTGATTTCGAGATTCATGCCTACTGAAGATCACCAAAGTTATCCAGGTCGGCTCCACGGTGGAATCGCTTCTGCAATTCTTGACGAGACAATAGGTCGGGCAATTTCAATTGGAAATACCGAGCAGATATGGGGAATTACAGTTGAGCTGTCAGTTCAATTCAAAAAGCCGATTCCTCTACATAAGCAAGTAACCGTTATTGGCAGGATAACCAGCCAGAACAGCCGTTTTTTTGAGGGTACCGGCGAGATTGTTCTTGATAGTGGTGAAATTGCAGTAGTTGCTAAAGGTCGCTATATGAAAGCGCCGCTATCAAAAATAGCTGATTTTGATCCTGAGGAAAATGATTGGCGGGTTGTAGAAAATGAAAATGACCCGAAGTTTATCGAGATTTAAAGGGCCCGTAAATAATGTGTCTCATCGTATTTGCATACAACTGCCATCCAGGCTACCAGCTGATATTAGGAGCAAACCGCGATGAGTTTCGTGATCGACCTACTGAACCTGCCGGATTCTGGATTAGCGCACCACACCTGTTAGCGGGACGTGACGTGCAGGCCGGTGGAACGTGGATGGGTGTAACTACCACGGGCAAATTTGCAGCCATCACCAATTACCGCGATCCCTGTCAGCAGATGCTTGATCCACCATCAAGAGGGAAGTTGGTGTCCGACTATTTGCTGGATGCGAGTTTGACTCCGGAAGATTACCAAGCGATGCTAAACCGGGATGGTCAGCAGTACGATGGCTTCAATTTTCTCTACGGCACATTCAACAAGTTGTATTACTTTACCAACCGAGGTGGTTCGTCGGGACCTGTCTCTTCCGGTATCCACGGGTTATCCAACCATCTACTCGACACCAATTGGGCCAAGGTGGCAGCTGCTAAATATCGAATGGCTACCATCGTACAAAACAATATGGTTGATCCGGAGCAAATTTTAGCAGCGCTCTCCGATCCAGTCCCGTTTTCCGACAACCTCCTGCCTGACACCGGCGTCGGCCTTGAAAGGGAGCGGATGCTCTCACCGCTTTTCATTGAAAATGAAGAGTACGGTACTCGCTCATCGACTGTCATATTGGTTGATCAAAAAGGCTATACAACTTTCGTCGAGCGAGTCTTTGACCATTCATCAGGAACGTCCTCAACACAAAACTTCAACTTCCAACAGAACTCCATCCCATGAATTTCCTCTTTCACAAGCACGTATGAATCTCGCAATAAGTCATCCATATCGCTGGTATATTTTTGCAATGTGCAGTTTCACGTACGTTATTTCCGGTTTCTGGCGTGTCTCCAACGCGGTGATAGCGGGTGATCTTGCGAGAGACCTGATGCTCTCTCCAGAAGTTCTCGGGCTATTGGGAGGTGCATTTTTCTATTCGTTCGGATTGGCACAACTGCCGATGGGGCTCATGCTTGATCGTTTCGGCCCTCGCATCGTCATCACTCTGTTGACAAGTATTGGTGCCGCAAGCGCCATGATTTTCGCCATCGCAGGTAATGGAACCGTTGCAGTACTTGCCCGTGCCGGCATCGGATTTGGAATGGCTGCGGTTCTGATGGGTTCCCTTAAAATTCTCACTACCTGGTTCCCACCTCATGAATTTGCCACCTTGTCTGGGTTCATAATAGCTATTGGCAATCTTGGTGGTATTGGAGCCACAACACCTCTGGCGTGGCTGAGTGATAAATTTGGCTGGCGTGGTGCCTGCGGTGTCATGGCAGGTGTAACTGCATTACTGGCAGTCGGCATGTATTTTGTCGTACGGGACAAGCCTCCATCGTCGGATGGGTCTATTCCGATTGCCCACCCTTCTGCGCATTCAATCGGAGCTGGATTACGCACTGTATTCAGCAGTGGCGCTTTCTGGTGTCTGGCTCCGCTCGGATTCTCCTCTTATGGAGCATTGATTACGGCACAGGGATTATGGGGAGTTCCTTACTTAGTGGATACTTACGGCATGAGTAAAGCATCTGCCAGTAGTATT